>Ga0307514_10000438_pt1 | contig 90847 bp, 62 predicted proteins | sample 16_EM_MG_FD_203088 | JGI IMG/M metagenome (GOLD analysis project Ga0307514, IMG submission 203088) | Populus trichocarpa ectomycorrhiza microbial communities from riparian zone in the Pacific Northwest, United States - 16_EM | ecosystem: Host-associated > Plants > Roots > Unclassified | place... | reverse complement strand
CGGATTTTGCGTTTCGGTATAACTCCCGCAATGCTTATATGCCGCTTTCGTTGCTTGTAGGTCCGCTTCTTCGTTGCCTTCCACACCCTTATGCGCAGGTACCCACCGGTACTCCACCTGGATGTTTTTATCAGTCAACTCGCTTTCCCAATTCATCGTTCGTAAGGCCAGTACTTGTCCTGGTCCCGGTTCGTCCGATTGTATTCTTCGTAAAGTCGCTTGGGAGTCCGTAAAAATCGTCACTCTCCTCACTTCTTTCCTTCCGCACATCTCATCCGCAATTTTCACTGCTTCCGACATCGCGTACATTTCTGCGTCAAACGCCTCCTTCTGTCGGCCTAGGTGTACCCTCCTCTTATTCCATCTTTCCTCTTTCCATACCACTGCACACCCTACCCACTCATCTTCTTTTCTCGATCCATCAGTCCAAAGAACAAGACCCTCTCTTTCTCTCTTTGCTTCTTCCAGCGCCTGTTCTTCTTCCTGAATTATCACCTGGCCTTTCAGCCTCTTCTTAACTTCCGGTAATGTGGTCCCCTCGTAAAATCTCCTCTCCAAGGGGTAATCCTCCGGGATCAACTCATCAATCCCCTCCACCCTCCTAACCACGTTTCCTTCCGTCTCTATCATTCTCCCTCCGCCTAGGGCATCGGGCATCATCATTTGCCTCATCTTATACCGCCTAACTCGGTTATTAAGAATCGACTTCGCCGGTCTAAGTCCAGCTTCATTCATCAGAGCTCCTTGAGGTGTCGTTCGAAAGCATCCGGTTATCCTTCTGCCCTGTTCGTTCAAAATTTGTTGTACCTCTTGCGCTCTATTTTTCTGTCCCTTCCACCACAACTCAGCCCCGTATAAAGCAACGGCCTGTACTGCGGCAATCTGAATTCTTTGGCATCCTTGCGGGCTTAATCCTTTCTTCGTCATCAAGGATCTCACCCTGCTTTGCGCTCTTCTTGCTTTCGCGAAGGTCTTTTTCGTGTGATCATTCAGGGTAAGCATACTATCCAGCCATACCCCCAACCACTTTGTCGCTTCTTTATTGTATGGAACCTCATAATTTCCGACCCTTATCTTGGCCTTCATCTTTGGTTCCTTATTGCTTCTCTTTCGGGTAAACAAAATCGCTTCCGTTTTTTCAACATCAAACTGACAAGCGTTTTCCTTCGCCCAAATCTGTGCTTCTTTAGCGCATCCCTCCAGTCGTTGTGTGCATTCCCCCACATCCTCGCCTTCTACCACCCATGCCACATCATCAACAAAAGATATGCCCTCACTTCTGCACTCTTCTTCTTTCTCTTCCACTCTGCCGAATAATCCCGAAAGATATATAACGAAAAGTACTGGCGACACTGGCGACCCCTGTGGAACTCCCGTTTCCACATCCATACTGTCTCCCTCCTTTCCGTCCATCGACATAATCACTTTTCTTTCTTCCATAAAGCTCTCCACCCACCTCACCAGGTCGGCTTCAAACCCCATTTCTTCCATCCTTTTTATCAAATTCCCCTTTGCCACATGTGGAAAGGCTCCCTTGACATCCATCAACAGCACCGCCGCGGTATTCCCCCTCCCCCATGCTTCTTCAACTCTCTTCATCAACCTACCAACCGCGTCTATTGCTGACCTTCTCTTTCTGCACCCAAACTGCCCGTCATGAAGTAGCTGCCTTCGCTCACACTCCTCTGCTATTGCATTTGCCGCTACCTTCTCAACAACTTTTCCCAGACAATTTAACAACGTAATCACCCTGTATGCCTTGGCGACTCCGTAATCTGGCTTATTTGGTTTCGGTATAACCACCCCCCTCGCTTCCTTCCAAACTCTTGGGTGTATTCCTAACCTAAACGTAACTTTGACGATTGCAATTATTCTCGGAGCATCCCACTCCCACAATGACCTCATCGCCTTAAACCCCAGCCTATCCGGGCCGGGAGCCTTCTTTACTGATTGATCGAACAGAGCCAATCGGATGTCCTCCTCAGTAATCTTCTTCCACATTCCTCCTCCCTCTTCTTGGGCCTTTCTCTCCACACCCTTCAAAGGTTTCGGGAACGCTTCTTCTTTAATCAACTCTGCCTTTTCCTCCCAGGATTCCGCCACCACTCCATTCCTGGATTTCAAAGCCTTCGTCGTTTGCTGGCCCCCCGGTTTTGTATACCTCAAGACCTGCCATACCTGATCCTTCGTTGCGGAGGACAAAAAATCCTGCCACATCTTCGTTTTCGATTGTCGGATTATTCTTCGGACGTTGCTTCGCTGCTTTTTAACCTGTTGCTGCGTCGCTTCCCCACTTCTTCTGGCCCTCTTCAGCGAGCCCAAAATCCTTCTATTTTCTGCGATCTCCTCATTCCACCATCTCTTTGATCTTGCACAAACTTTAACTTTTTTGCAGCACCTATTAAGATGATTAGCAAAAGTCCGCTGTATCCACTCAGCTTCCCTTTGTAAATCTTCTTCGCTGCTTTCTTCGGTCAAAATGGGTCTCTTTGAGCTCTTGTCCTTCCACTCTTTTTGTGCTTTTTCATAATTTTCTTTTTCCTCCTCCGACTTGAGCCCATCAATATCCCATCCCGTAACCTTTCTCGATACTTTGACTCCCTCCCCTTCGTCCCATCTTAAGTGGGCACACACAATCGCGTGATCCGAAGTAGTTGCCAAATCTGTAGATATCTCCAAATTGTCGGCCATCCCGGCTTTCGTTATAAAGAAATCTATTAGCGATCTCGAAATTTCGCCGTCTCTCATGCTCGTATGGGTTGCTTCCCCATCGGTAACATCCGTCAATTCATACTCATCCATAAGATTCGTTAAAAAGACTTCATCTCTTTTTGGTGGGCATTCTGGATCCCATCTATCACTATGAGCATTCCAATCTCCTCCTAACAGGATCTTGTTTCGCCCCATAATCTCTCTCCATCTTGCTGTCTGCGCCGGTCTGCCTTGGCTTCTCACCCCCTTCACCTGCCTCAGCTGATCGTACACATTCAACGAGCGAACTTGCAATCCGGTCACGAGCACACCGCAACCACAACATTTAAGCAGAGAAATCAATCCAGAGGTCCGTAGATAAATGCCCGAAGTGAAATCCTATTTATTAAAGGAGTAGAGGCGGGACGGATATCGTTTTTTTCCCAAATGCGAGGGAGGTTAGGGTTCGAACGAACTATAAAGTCACTCTAGAGTGGTACTTCGGACAAAATATCACTTGTTATATCCTGAGTAGGATTAGAAAGCTTTCGAATGTGGATGTTGGGTGTTTATATATATATACATACTCTCGTTAGATTTCTCTCGTCGTTTGCAAGCTCGCTTTGGCTAAGTAAAAAGTCTAGGCACGAGAGTAGTCTGAGCAGATGATAGATATCGTACTATACACATCCTCGCGTGTAAACCCACCAGAATTCTCCCCTTAAGCATTTCAAGAAACGCGAGAACAAGAAATTCCAGATACTTTGCATTCCATGATCCCCGTCGTCTCCATTACCAAGTGCATCTGCCCGCCTTTCTCACCTCCTCAAGCTCCTACCTTCATCTCGCACCTTCCCCCTCCATATCCTCCTCCAATATCAGCACTGGGTCTCTCTCTTGCGCTAGTTTTACGGTTTCGTCTTCTTCGTGGATAGAATTTTCATCCTCACCATCGAACCCACTCATCAGATGGGACGCCCTGGGGTTCGCTCTTATGGAGGCAACTTTCCCCTCCGCAGCCTCTGTGGAGCTTCCATCCTTGTTGTCGAACTTATACCTGAATGGGAGGCTTCCAAAATTCGCTTTTATGTGACCACCAGCGTTCATACCTATCACAGGGAACAGCTGCCCCGAGACACCGTGGAAGGCCGTACCGTTACCTAGTTGGCAGCGTCAGTTGTTTAACACTGAGATGTAAAAACACACATACCCACCTTGCTTCTCGCCATTTTTTGTGAAGAACAGCCCTCCGTGTTTATCCAGTCCACAGCCAACAACGTCTCCCTTGCCATACGTTGCGTATTCTCTATTGCCACTATTATTCGATGGAAAGGTACAACCATTGTCCCCATGATAACCCCACCACCGGTGATTAGTCCAACCTGGCATTGTATTGAGAGGTGCAATCCCACGGGTAAGCCCAAGTCCTATGATCCTACGCAATGTTAGCTATATTGGCGCTAGTCAATAGTGATATATGGCAGTATCAGTTACCTATCTCTGGCATCCTCTAGAATAGTAATCTCAAAATATATTCTGGCGTTTGTGGCAGAAAACGAACGGTTAGATTGAACAACCGCGCGTTGTTGTATGCCATCACGTGAGAGCGGCAATGGTTTTTCGTCCGACGATACTACCAGAGTTTCATGATCAGTATCGTAGAAGTGCATTAGATTATATATAGGTTAATAGGTTAGGTGCATACTAACCACATATTGCATCTAGCTGGTTGTTTTCAAGCCGTATGCAGGGATGCTTATGAATGTCACTCCATCGGCTTGGATTCGACTGAGGGCTTGGGTCATCCATACGTAGGTTCGTTCCGTGTTCCTGGAATATCTCCTTGATTTTAAGGTCTTGGCACTTTGATGCACATATAACTGGGTTCCAGCCGTGCAAATCCTGTGTAAGAACGCTCACTCCCGCATCCAGAAGCCGTTTCACAATGCTCTCATGGCCTCCCAATATAGCGGCTTGCAACGGGCTTCCATAGTAGCCACCGGGAAGCTCGAGATTTGGTTTGAAGTTGAGAAGTTGTTCCACGAAATCGCAGTTTCCGCTCCACGATTTCCTGTACAAAACCGTCCGACCGCATGAGCCCAGTGCGTTGATATCCGCGCCATGTCTCAGTAGCGTGTCAACAACCCCGAAGTTGCTATTATCCGCTGCTAGCCATAATGGCGTCTTTCCGTCGTCCGTCATAGCTTCTATAACGGCGCCACGTTTTAAGAGGGCACTAGTTGTATCAAAGTCTCCAGCAAGCGCGCTCAGATGTATTGGCTGATATCCATTAGGACCCGCAATCCCGACATCAACACCCTCTACCTTCAATAGCATACGAACTATGTCCTTATACCCCTTCTCTAAAGCCAGACTTAACGCCGTTTCGCCGTTGGGTTTTCGCCAATTGATGTCAGCCTTTTTGTCAAGCAAGGCCTCAACCACATTTGAACGTCCCGATCCAGCAGCATAGTGTAAGACTGTCTCCCTATCTTTATCGATCGCATTCACATCGACGTCTCTCTCAAGAAGTGTCTTCAGGGTATCTATTGATGATGACAATCCGAAGGAAATATGTATTGCTGAATTTTCGTACTGGTCTTTTGCGTCTTTATTAGCACCGCCGTCGAGTAGAGCCTTAATTGCCTGCGGATGTTCCCAGTACGTAGCCAGGAGGAATGCCGTGTATTGATGGTTATCCCTTTCTTCGATATTAGGACTTTTTTGCAGTAATACTGCGATTATATCCTCGTAGCCTTTTCGGGCCGCCAGGTGAAGGCAATTCCTACCGTCTGAACTTTCTTTCTTTTCCAAATCTGCACCACCTGCCAATAACTGTACAACAGCCTCCTTATGATTATTCTCGACGGCCAGATGAAGCGCCGTGCGGTTATTAAGAGGACTAGTTCCGTTCACGTCTGCCCCCATGTTTATCAATACCTGTATGGAATCAGCTATGCCTTTCTCTGCTGCCAGTTCTAGCGCCGTTTTGTTATCGTCATCTCTACTCTCCAAAAGCTTCGTTATTCCCGCCTTGTGGTCATCCGAGGACTGTGGTTCGTTTCCAGGTCCTCCGAGAGTTGACTCGCCCAGTATCAATTTGATGCAACCTGCATGTCCACCCAGAGATGCATAGTGCAAAGATGTCCTTCCATTGTTGTCCTTGATATCGAATCCGCCATGTCTCGATAGCTTGCGTATTATACTTTCCAATCCCCGCGAAGCTGCTATGTGACTCGGCACGCAACCCTCTTCATCTCTAGCGTTTGCATTTGATCCTCCAGCAAGGAGCTTATCAACCGCCTCTTCATGATTACCCAAAACTGCAACATGTAAAGGGGTTAGACCGCTCCCGTCTTGCACTTCTTTATCCGCTTCCGCTTCGAGTAAAGTCGTGATCGTTCCTGGATGTCCTCCTTGGGCTCCGAGATGTAATGGCGTACGGCCGTCCTTATCCTTTGCTTCTTTTTCGAGTCCAACTTTAAGTAATATAGCAACCGCCGATTGATGTCCTCCCAGAGCAGCTAAATGCAACGCAGTTCGTCCGCTCTCGTCGCCTTTCTTAAGGCCAGCTTCCAACAACGTGAGGACCACATTGTCATGGCCGGCTAAAGCAGCTAAGTGGAGAGCACTTCTTCCATCATCATCATCTGCATCTTTATTGACTCCTGCCTTGAGTAATGTACTGATCACATCTTTATGTCCACCCAGAGCTGATAAGTGCAGGGCTGACTTCCCGCTACCATCGACCGCGTTCTTATCATGGCCTATCAACAGTTCGATAATGTCCGAGTGACCATGACAGGCTGCAAGGTGGAGAGAAAGCATCCCGAAGTCGTCCGTTTGGTTTTTGTCGGCTCCACGTTTCAACAAATATTTCACTTGCAATTTGCACCCGTTCACTGCTGCATGATGCAATGGGGACCTCCCATATATATCTCGAGCATTTCGGTCGCTATCACTATCAAGTAACAGCTTTATGGTGTCTGTTGTCCCGAAGTTCTCTTGGCACGCGTAATGCAACGGTATACACCTATTGCGGTCCCTTTCGTTGAGCTTCGCGCCTTTTCGTATCAATAGCTTCGCTGCCTTTCCATCTTTGTGACATACTGAATAATGTAAGGGAGTTCGGTCGAGAAAATCCTTCGCGTTAACGTCGTTTTCGCCTTCAGCCATGGAATCCGTAGGACGTACGGTAAAGTCGACGTCAACTTCATTATTGCGGGCAGCCCTGTGGAATCGATTCCGGCCAAGAATATCCCGCATTGCCTTCAAATTCTTTGCTTCTCCACACGCCCGATCAGTCTTAGCGTTACCATCTGCTTTCATAGTTTCATTCTGGTCCCTTTTTTTCCATTCGTCCAATATTCCTTCCTTCTTATACAGATCTGCCAAGTCGAGTACCACGTCCCTGTCAGCGTCTTGCAACCTTTCGGTAATATCTTTCTTCAGCTTCTCTGAAATCGAATATCGGTGGCTGGTTCCGTGGTGACGTAGTTGGTGTTGTCGTGCTCTGGTATTAATGAAACTCAAAAATTCGACGAGAGCTATAGTTGTTTTGACGGCAATTTTGCTCGCTGGGCCAAACTTTAAACCAGTTTCGAAAAGCTGAATATAGACTTCGCTCGCATGGGCCCATTCTTCGGGCAAAGACTTATAGCCGGAAGCTCGTGAATGTGCATGTTGAATTATGCAATCGGCCTCAAAGAGTTTGTTCCGCTTGCTGAGGGGCGGGATTAAGGCTAAGTAAATCTCGTCTGGAGTTCCCAAATCAGTGGTCCGAACAATGCTTTCCACAACTTTGTCAAGTTTGTCGTTCCGGACCCGGGGGTAGCCGCCTGCGTTCGTATTTATCGAGCTTTCGATAGGCATATCGGCATCGAATGGCTTGACACTCTCTGCGATTGCCCACATAAAAGCAGAGAAAATTTGCTGAGCAAGCAACTGAGCCAGAGGTCTATTGCTAACCGCAACCAGGTACTCCACTTTATCGCTGCCAGAGGTAGAGGCTATGTCGAGAGTGCTGAACCCAAAAACCCTCGACAGAAAAGTCCCGTGATACCCGCGCTTGAGCTGGATTTTGGGCAGTTCTTTCCGAATTATCTTTTGCTCACGTCCGTCGTCTATCCACCACTGGAAAGCTAGATGTGAGTCTTCGGTATGGGGATAGAGGGCACGGATGTGTTGACCAGGATGCAACCAATCATCGATGTCGTCGGCTTCATCGCTCCCTTCCTCATTCGTGCGTTCTTCGTTCAGCTGCGCTTCGAGCCGAGTCTCATGGCTCAACAAACACAGCGATATAATTGACTCGATTTGGGCTTCGTCGACCTTCCATCTATCCTTTTGGTTCCTGATGGTAAGGGTTATATCTTCTTTCCTGTCTGTCCAACGAACTTGCATCGACCAGGTAAACAACTGTTTAGCTTCAAATTGCTTTTCGCGGGTTAATCGTTCCATGACGATACGGATCGCTTTACTAACAGAAATAGCCGGTTTAGTTGCAGGTCCGGTCCATTTGCTGAGCTTCGCAAGCCGCTGCCGAACTTCCACCACTCTCTGGGCACTTCCAGAGGTACTGGCAGGTGGTTCCTGTTCCCACGCCCCTTGGTGTTTATTAGATGCTGTTACAGGTATAATGTCCCAGATAAGATCAGTCTCGTCTCCAGTATTCCCACAGCCCCAGGGTCCACGTTCTCCCCCGGCCCCCGCAGCAAACCTAGTGGCAAACCAGTCAAGCTCAAATTGGGTATATAGTTTTTTGCTGCCAGGGTGCCTGGTGAGCCCTCGGCGAATCCATGCCCTAACTGCTGTCATAAATATTGTAGCCACGAGCTGAAGTACTGAAACAAGAAAGTGATTCGCTCTCAAGCCCATAAACTGGGAGACAAAGCCCACCAGGGAAATTATGGTGCCGAGCAGTGTGTAGACCGCAAGATAGTTGCCAGGCTTCACTCTACCAACTTTGCATAGGAATTTCCACAGTTTCCCATAGGAATTTTCGTATTCTTTTTGCTTCTTAGTTGTACTGTACTCAAACCGGCGAGAAGTCAATATGCAATCTCGAGTGCCTTGACCAATGACCACATATGACTCAAAGCTCTGGTCATTCACAGTCTTTCTTCCCTGCAGCCACAAAATCTGAATTTTCCCGGAATCTTTAGTATTCGACGGCGGGGGTCTCTTCTCTGGTTCGTCAGAGCCCGAGGAGGGTGTAGCGGCTGAGGGTGAGGTGAGGTTGTTTATGGGTATCCGTAGGGTAGCAGCTGCAACATTTACAGATAATGCGACAGCTGAAGATGATGAGTGTAGAGTTTCGTGTGGTAGACGATTAGCGACTGAGGTAGCGATGGCAGATACACGATCCCAATCGTCAGTATTAGAAGCCTCCTTTTTACAAACCCATTCCGTCTCCTTGCTGCGCTGTTCGATAACGTACGTTGCCAAAAACATCCCCAAGGCCAGTGTCAAGGTTCCAGCACATGTCAGCGGGAATGCATATGCTTGTGCGGCACCGTTGCCCTTCCGAAACCGATGTCGCCATGGGTCGGCGTACGACACGAGCCCCGCGAACACGAGAACGATTGCTTGAACCACAACGCCGAGAAAGGCTGCAAGATAGAGCTCATAGGCAGGTCCATCCTTGTCTGGGCTAACATTCAGGGATAGATTTGGAGCGCGAATCGGCGATGGCTTAAGCTTTTTGCCATTCTTCGATTTGTTGGAATTAGCAGATACCCCCCTAGAGAGCGGACCAGTACCCCGCTTGGCGGTCGCGGAATTCCCCTGGCGGCTGTTTTCTGTCACGGTTACTACCGTATTTGATTTCTCGGGATATAACTCGGCCTTTTCTTCGTCCGTTTTTTGACGTTGGGACCTTCGAAGACCGAGAAACCGCGGATTAATAGTTTGGAGAAGTCGTTCTGCAGCTAATCGTATGCGAGATCCAAAATTTTCGGCTTGCATGAATCTTAGTTTCCGAGCATACATATATAAGACCAGCGGCTTACCCGGTAATTCTATGTCTTGTGCTCCTACGTCATACTGCGCGCCCGCCTTGCCCTCCACCACCGTGTTGTCTCCTGCAGTTTCATCATGGTTTTCCCAGCTGTAGTGTGTGAGGATGTCGTTTTCTTCAGCATCCTCTATTGTGTATAAGCCGAAGGAACGGTCCCCCCTGTACCTGTTCCTCTCTTCCTCTTCATACTTATCTTTAAAAAAGAGCACCTCCAAAATACGCGGAACTCCCATAACCCGGACAATTGTGCTTCCATTCCAACACTCACAGACCTCGTGAGATGTACTGCTTAGATTCTCCATTTCCGCGGTGGCAAATGTCTCCCTAGCCCTCCCGATAAGCGCCTTCAACCATGAAGGGCCGCCAACTCTAATTGCTCCAACTATCGCTGTGATGATCCCGAGAGGTGCCAGAGAAAATACGAGACAATCAATCCATGATGTGCTCTGAGACATGAACTGTCTTGCAAACTCTAGTATCTTGTCAATAGGTGGCACTACACCTTAGAATGAGGATAGTATATGTACGTTCTCCAAACAACGCTAGAAGCCTAATATGATTAATTATTTGTCAGCTTGCTTCAAAATGGATACATGTATACTATTCTTACGGAGACAAATCTGATATCAAATTTGAAGTAATATCCTCCCCATCTTGTGATGTCGTTGAAACCGCGGTTATTAAAACGAACAACCATACGCTTCGGAACCCTCGATGAAGCTTCATACTACCGGTAGCACACAACTCGACTCGACGTTACTTCGCTAGTATTGACTTTGCTGGCTTGAACTCGATCCTTTCAACTGTGCCCAAGGGCCTAGACTTGTCAGATTTCATGAGCCCTTTAGGGGATTGAGTCTAGCGCATACTCAGGTCAGCGACAAAGGTTAATAGTAAGTGCTGAACGATAGCCAAACACCAGAAGCCACCAATCGAATCCCCAGATAAACAGAGGGAGGGGCGCCAGAGAAGAACAAGGATAATGATTTATTAACGCAGCGTCTCTCTCGTGCCAGAGTAGGGTCTGCTTAACACACGGCCAATAGGTGATACTACCGTCGACCTCGGAAGATTGCGCACTGATGTCGTAGGGGCGATTGCAGAAGGTATGGTACTATCGCATTACCGTAGGTAGAGTAGGTGAGAAGAACGAATGCATCCTTGGCGGAAAATGCGTAAGATAGCGATAGGTGTATGATTGGACATGCGCTGCTGTGGCTTTGTGCATTTAGAATCCCCGCATTTGCCGAACAATTGGTCAGAGGGTGATACGCATATGGTCTGAGAAAAAGGAATAATACGCTAAATAAATCAAGAATTGACATGTATGATGGACCAATTTGTGAGGTCGTACATGAGACGACAACCGGCAATGTGAAGTTATAGCGTTTCGAATTTAGTATATACTCTACATAGAGTTCCCTAGAATACAGATCCCATCCCAATTACAAATTTTGATCACGAGAGAGACAATTAATCGAACGCTTACGGGAGGATCAGAAGAACTAAATATTGGCTGGAATTTTCCAGCTCGTCCAAAGAAGTTGCCATGTGGCCAACCTCCCATTCATAGGCGCCCTCCAACACCACGCCAAGAGCTTTTCTTTTTTTGCAGGATATTATAAACCTCCGATCGGCGTGTAACCTGAATTCGATTCCTGGATTGCGACAGAAAACCGCCCAGCGAACTGTCGATGTCGGTTTGCAGACTTGGCTCAATGCAGTAGTTAATAGTCAAGTAACTAAATAAATAGTAGTGAGAGTGCTATTGTTAAAATTGATGCAACAAAATTGGGACCGGTGAACAACTGCTGGTGCTGCCTTGAAGTGGCGTCTAATATGTGGTTGTGCATGCGGAGTTAATTTATGCATGTATGTACAATGGATGACTTACGGGAATCACTTTCTTTACCATGCCTTTCTGTCGCTTGTTCGTGGTATTACAGCCATAAATAGCGCGTATATAAAATAAGTACTCTACATACTACATAAAAAATAAGGTATTTTATAAAGCAGATTGCAGCAGTTTGAAGTTACTGACCATCAGGAATCGAAACCTTTCCCAAATTTTCCAAATACTTCTCAAACAATTTGGCAACCATTCCATAGGATAAACGAGATACTCAGTCAAAGCAAACCCCACTTTTTCAGGTAGTATCAACACCGCGACATCCACAAAAACCACCGAGGGGTTGAACTACTTGACGATATCAAAAGTATCCGGACGCCCCGTTTCATGAAATAACTCAAGGCATTGCCTTGGAGAGCCAACTGCTTTGGTATAATGAGGTTGCATATGGAAGTTTTATTTGCACAGACCTATTTTCTTTTTATTACGAGTAATCGAACCTAACCAATCTACGGGCTATCTAGTTACCTTTGATATCGACGAGTACTTAAGTACGTGATGTTATTCAAGCAGTGCAAACTTTCGCAACAAGAATAATTAAATTTAGGGGTCCAGTCTGGGGTTTTATCCCATTGGACAAGAAAACACCCTTTGCAGTTGCAACGGCGCGGCAATACTGAAGTACAAATTTAAAGCTGGGGAGACAGCACAACCAAAGTACCTTATAAGAGGTACGATAAAAGTGCTGAGCCTAATAAAACTAAACTCTGACTACTATTATCCTTAGAGAAGCATCCCAAATGCCATACAAAATCATTCCCCAAGGCTTTTATAAGCCATGTAGAGAAATTTTAGTTTTATCCCCTACATGCTCAGTTTCTTTTAAATTCGTATCTATTGAGCCTTGCAAGTTGATTGGTTAGAACGTTACCATGGCTGAGCAGTACCAGCTTTTGATTGGCTGACAGAATTGACCAGCACTGTTCAGACCAATCAATTTGCGAGGATCAAAAATGGATACGAATTTAAGGAAACTGAGCATGTACTCAGTAGTACATGTAGAGGATAAGAGTTTTAAATTTTATCGAACCTCCTATGGGTACACACGGCAGGGTAAATTATGTCCGTTATTTGTAGGGACTACAGAAAGAACCCGTCTCGCACCCAGACCTCCCTACTTCCACGTGATTTTGGGCCTCGTCTAAAATAATTCAGGCAGTCGACCCTGTACTCCCAACAGAGCCGCACAGAGCTGCAATAATACAAACGACTGCACACCCACCACCGGATAATCAAAAAGTGGAAAACCTCGAGGATGATTAATAAATACTCTGCATAATGTTGTAATATTTGAAGCCCTTCCTCCGCAAGTAGTTATATATGTTCTACCCCACCGACCAAGTTGACCCCTTGGCCAAGGGGACTTATCTCACTCACCAAGTAAACACCTAACGACCACAACCGCAAGCAAAAATTGGCCCATGGATTATCATTCACTATCTTTTGGCCATTAGTGATGTGCCCCCAAAGTTTGTTTCAAATATAGTAATTTCACGATTTACTTGGTGGGTGGGAAACTTGGTCGGTGGGGTAGAACATATACGTATCAAGCCTAGATGTGGCCTGTGCTACTGCGGCTGCACAGCTGCTTGCGCTGTAGCCAACCAGTTTCCATTCATACTTATATTCAATCGCTGCCGCGAACGCCGAAATTTTCACTCTTTGCTTCACGAAAGCATTTATCCGCCTTCCTACGTGTGGGAATTTGAATGGGCGTGCGGATTAATGGTATTCTATAAATCGTTTTTCGGGGAGGTCGACCAGATCTAATTAGTTATATATCGATAGCTGAAGTGATTATCTGCAACTCGGTCTGAAGAGCAGGTCCCTTATTTGGAAGTTAGCGAGTATCTTTGGGAGCACAGCAAAGAATTTACCATGACATGATGCCATGATGCGACCCACAAACGATGACAAGCTTGCAGCAACGAGTAAGCTCACTATGGCGACAGACCCCAGTACGAGTTCGATCGTGTGAAAAGAAGGTGGGAAGGGAGTCAGTTTGACCCTGAATGAAGGCGGCTCAGTGCGGCGGAGGAGGGCAGAGAATGATTGTACTGGATTTGCGACAGCAGTACGGCCCAGTTACGAGCGAAGTACTGGGGATTCCCCAATCATGGGGAGTGGGGAGTGGAGAAACATTCTCATTGGAGGATGAGCAACTACAGCAGTTGCAAATTAGTGGTTTATCTCTTTACACTGATGCGAACAGCCTGCTCAAAACTTCACGATCGATACGGAAATGGAAGCCGGACTAGAAAAGTGTGGATAAAGCTAGTTGCTCTAGTAAGAGAAGACGGAGCTTCGGAGTGGTATACCGTGGTTGGTGATACGTTGCCTCTCTTATCATTGATATGAGCGGTCAGCCCACAAAATGATTGTCAATGTTGATGGTGGTAGTGACCGGAACAGGACAAGGTGCTGGCAGGAGTGGGGATATAAAGGAGGAGGACATAATTTGATTGACACAAGGGTGCCAACCGCAGCAAAGAATTGCACGGAGCGGCGGTGGCGGTGTCTGACGGAAGCGGTGACCGGATCCGGAGCATTGACCATGGCCCATTACTTAGGTTTATGCATGGTGTACAAGCGACCAGTAAGCGACGTGAAGGGATCATACATATGTCTACCTAGCGTTTGAGTGTAGTTAGGGGAGGAGGGGTAGCAGGTGAGGATGCACCATCGGGTCAGTCCCTACCGCGAACCTCCATTGATCAGGAGGGGAGGCAGACAGGTTTAGAGGCCGTGGTATTAAAAGTGAAGATACCCATAGTGTTTACCGTTGCGTAGCAGTAGTGGATGGAGAACCCCCAACCTTGACTCGAAGAGTTCTCCTTAGGGTAGTGGCGGGGAACTTAAGATACTGACATACTCTAATTAGAGTGAATACAGAATGAATAAACAACAACCTCAATTTAACATGAAACACTGCTGTTTTACACGTTCACTAGCTGTAAAGTTTTTCAACTTCTAGGCTCACAGCATAAGAGCTAGTAGAAGATAGAAATGGCGACTTGTCAGGAAACAGCTTGAATTGACGAACATGAGTGATCAGCGAGTGACGAGAGAGCATGGGGTTGAATAAAGCCATCTGAATCAGGTCAGTGATTTTGTAAGCTAGTCTTAAACCTCCCGTACTATGTGGTCAAAGCGCACTTTGAGGGAACATCCCTGATGGAGACAGTAGTAGTATCGAGTACGTAAGGTCAAATTCCCTACTTATGGAATAGATCTCTCCGGAGCGTCTCCGAGTCCTTAAAATACAAAACGCATACCTCTCAACACCTTATGTAAAGGGTTCATGGCAATCAACACGAAATACCAGGAAACAGGTAATCCCATCAAAGCATATCACTCGCTGTTTAGAAGTTGCTATAATATATGCGCAAGTTGACACGAAAATCCCTGTAATAGCTACACTGCTCTCGTAAACCAAACTCTACCTCACTCGGCAAATAGCGAAAAGAAAGTCTGAGCACAAGAGCATCCTCTGGAATATCCCCAACTATTGCTAATAGTACTTGTAGTTCAACACAGTTGCACTAAACTAGAATTGCCCCGATTGGCGGATGCTCCGCGGCGACGTTCAACCAACCAACCAACCAATAAAATTTACACATAAAAAACCTTTTAGCTTGCCACGCAGCTACATTCAGTGTTATTGCCAGTGGGGTTACTGTGTATCTAGTTCTCTGTCTTGCCTTCGGCTTTAACCGAATTAACCGAGCAATCTGTAAAACTAGGTAACAGGGTTAAGCCTACAGCGCTAGAACACATACACACTTTGATGAGGAAAGGATATTCCCACAATTTTTCTCTTTATACTCGAGTATCTTCTAGACATTCACACATTATTTCTCCATAAGTCCGTATCTAGAACATGCACTGCCTTCTGTTGCACAGTAATTCGCAGATATATCGATCAACCGCAAGTTTAGAATAGTATTATGCGCAAACACTCTAGCTCTCCAAATACCCTAAGAAATATCGCAGTATATGTAGTATTAAATGCTTTAGAGATTCTCTATCCACTGCTACTCGTTGCTTCAATTGTAGTCAAGAGGTTGGTTATTTACGTAATGGAGAGAAGCGTCCACGTACTCCCGAACCTGGCGCACTGGGCGAGTGACGATCGGTGCTCCCAATCGGCAATATCACATGTCAAACGTCATTTGATTAAACAAAACCCCAACCCGATCTTCGGTAGCAAATATTAATCATAATTCACAACAATTCTGAGCGAGGATGAGCCCACTTTGGATTGCCAAGTAGCGTAGAGTAGGTTGCACTTGTTTACACTTGCTTAAGTCGCGCCACTTCGTTTCTTGCGTATTCGCACCTGTGAGGATCAGCGTCAATCAGAGTGTGCATTACTAGATATGGATATGAATGCAGCTTGCCCTGGTATGAGGTTGTTTTTGAACTTGATGGTTCTCGAGTAAATTTACACTGATAACACAAGCGAAGCTAGAGTTGCTGCGCGCTTTCGAACGCCATGCACTCGGTCATGAGGCAATAGGGAGGCATCAAGCCCAGACAGCTGAACGTTCATCGGGGCCACTGCTGTTGGTCTGGACTCGCTTGTGTTCGGTAAAAGGGAACGCCGTCGCCGTTGCTTCGTTACCAAAGTGGTGGGTGAATGCAGAAATATATTGCAATGCGGGATATAGTGGGCAACGGGCAGGTAGGTATATTGCGACACAGTGACGTGTCTGTATCCAACCACAGAATGTCAGGATATGAGATCTCTTGCCAGAGCTCATGCAGGACTGTGGATGTTTCAACTTGCTCGATTATGCCCGGCGAATCAGAGGCCACCAAGACGAACGCTATTGGCATGCTATTTGGAGAGTTTCCCTGCACAACGCTTGCTAAGCGTGGGGGTAACTAATGTAACCGGAAAAACTATTCCGAGCTGTGCAACTTGTACAAAGGGTCTTATATCTTCTACATTATATGTGCACGGACCCCACATCGCTATGATTAAACAATGCGAGATCACATTGTTTGGAGCGAACCATCGTGTTTGAATAGATGTGCCAGTTCTTAGAATAGAGCAGATATCTATACTCACTATTGGCACAGATTTCCAATTTCACAACCGGTGCTAGCGCTGTATTATTATACACGCCAACAATCTGCACCCTAGTGTTAGCCTGTAGCATCTAGAGTGAAGCGGTTGATATTACACGACAAAATCCGAGCTTCCAATATGTCCGAAACTTACGAGATGCTTCGAGAAGAAGCAAAACGGCGTAGAAAACGCGGCGTCTTTCTGTTAGCTAAATATCTAGACACCTACGTAGTTCTGATTTCCTATTTCGTTCGGTGGGCAGAAAGCTTTAAGTTAGGCAGTAACACGTGGGATCCCTGCTGGTCGAATTACTGTATGCACCTCCGGAAATGGGTGCAGAACATTACCGCGACCATTTCTTAGAAACATAAAGAATTGACCATGAATAGGTGAGCAATCCCGCGGATGTAGAGTGGTTAGATAGAACATATTACCTACCACAATGCTTCACATCTCGTCAATTCCGAATAATTAATGTGCTTTTGACAACATTGCGATTAATTGGCTTAGGTTTGAGCAATAAACAGACATGCTGTCACTTCAGCAGTGCATGCGCACAACCATGCATACTACTTGGAAGAGGACAACTTACTCACAGAGAGTGGCCTGAGCTGTTAACATTGGTAGAGAGTCGAGAGTCGCCGTCGCGGATAGATGCGCATGGTTATGTTGCATATTGAAAAAGTTTCTTTTGCTCTGCGCAAAAGTGGTCTTTATTCAGCCGCTTATTTATATTACCATCAAGCCTGAGGAAACACGCATACAGAAGAAACTTGCCAACTTTGATGGGTTTTCTGTGTGTTTTTTCCAATCAACAATCAAGCTACGTGTATACTTACCTGGGTAAAGTTTGTGGGATGAAATATCTCGGGCAAGGGTCACCATTGATCTGGATTAAACCCTGTGAACATCTTCAATGGTTAGTGCTATTCACACTGAGTTACCTCGGGTTTGTAGCCATTTCCCGGCGGTGATCAACCGGGCCAATAAGATCATTCTTGCAAATCAGCCAATCAACGCCGGCATATCGGGTGACAACAAATCTGAGGAAACATAGCACGAAGAGATAAATGGGTGCCTGCAACAGCGGTACAATATTGGCAGGTCAAGAGTATATACGTAAATGAGCTGCGCCAGGTTGTACAAATGAGTGGCAAGGGATATTGACAGCTCCTGAGAAACCTGAAATACCTTAAGCTTCACCTAGCTATAGCTGTAAAGGAAACTAACCCCAGACCTGCTGCCGACATGCTACAGATCTATATCATTCGTGATAGCTAACGTACAACACCAACTGATGCTTCTCTAAAACATCAACTAACAATGTAAACTGTATCATGCCAACACCACCCTCCCTCAAGCTTGTAAGTGCATATGTGGAATGTGGATACCAACCTGTATACCCGAGGCATTATTTCTGGCCAGAAAACTCATGAGTGCTGCAAACCGCCTCTGGGGGCACCTGCCTGGCCAAAACCAAGTGTTCTCATGACTTGCTCAATCTCAAGAATGGATGAACAAGCGTTGATGTTCCGGATGCGCAGTATGTCATCTATGTTTTGCACTGCATTACTGCTGGTTAGTGTCTTTTCTAGTCCCTTCTGGTCTTTACTAAATCACATATGTCATATGTGCCAATCACGCTCTAGAGCAGCCACGGAACTAGTACTGGTGCCATTAACCGAACGAACCTCGTAAACTAACTATCCCGGTTAATTATACTAGGACAGGGAAACAGTATGTGGAGTAGATACTGTATCGATTCATCTGCTAACCTGGACCGACTCACCGTTCTTGCAGCTCGCGCAGCTTGCATAAATATCCGATGTAAAGAGCAGTTTTATTCACCTTCGAATCAGCGTGTGATTCGATAGAGTTGAAACCGGACAAATAGCAACGGCGAACTCAATCGTCCATGTACCCTGTACGTACTATAAAAACGATGAGTTGGACAGGATAATGGCAGCTGTACATGTAGGTACGAGAACGCCATACGTCGATTGCATAATTATCCTGCATGCGGATTCAGATCCGATGATACTTGACCCCAGATTAATGTACAGGTTTAAAGGAGATACTGTGGGGTGATTATGGGGTAATAATCCGGGGGATCGCCATGCATCCCTTCCCCCCTATGCAAGACCTGCATACGATGGGCAGTTTTCTTGACTATCACGAAACTCAAGTTGCCCATCATTCCGTTTGTCAGATAGGGCATCAGGATACTCGAGGATATAAATGGAATTGAATGGTAAGCGGGAATTTGTGGTAAATCCCGCAAAACTGGCTGTAGTTTAACGTTATGTAGTCCCGGCACAAGGCACTCACTGGTATACTTCCCGCTACCTATAGACATCTCAGTCCAATTCATGGAGTTGAGGATGCAGGTGCAAGGAATTACACCAACCGCGGATGAACAACAAAGCTAAGGTTTCTACAGGCCTGTCAACTGATAGAGTTTAAGACGAAGCTTGTGCGGGAAGGCAGCATTTAGCTATAGGTGTCTGTGGTCTGGGGATGCTTTGAATCGCCCCGCCTAATCCTAAAACTTGCTCCTGGTGGCCGGCTCCCTGCACGAACGTTAATGATGTCCACTTCTCATTCATTGCAGCTTGTGGCACCAATAAACTACATGAAGCGTGTCGACTACCAACACACACACACACACACATGTGAGTCTTGCTTCCATGCAGTAACAACTTTAAGATCGGCGTTTTCTGGCGGTGACAACGGTGATATCATGTCACTCGATGTTGGCTTGCAGATAGCTTGAATGTGATTCGCCACAGCCCCGCTACCCCACCACACCCACAGATGGGATGCCAGCAACGGCTGCAATTGCCTATTCGCTCCGACGTTCTGAGACAAAGTGCGCTCTGAGGCCGGCTCAGGTGGCCCTCCATACGTTGCAATATTGGTAGCAGTCGTACGGGCAGAACGTCATTAGAGACGTGGTTGCCATTGAGCATAGTAGGTGGGACTGGTTGGTCCCAAGGATCATAGCACTTTAGATGAATTGTGGGGATTGGAATGCTGCAGGCGGCGACATGGATGGATGAGATACTTGCATGCGGATCCTACAGACGTAGAAATTATTTTAATCTACCAGTACAAAAAGAACAGGGGATAAACATTTCAAACCGGACAGATGGATCCAAGATCAGACACGCACGCTTAAGCGAAAGAAAAATGAATGCAGATGAAGGAATATTCGAACCCAAAAGGAAACACAAATCTGCCCGACTTTCCGGGGCTGTGTGGGCTATCAAGTGCTTGCTTTTGGGCAAACAATCGTGACCAGGACCAATGGCCTACCCTACCGCTTTCCGTATCTTCATGCGAGCGCAACAGAGGGCGCAGGCCACATTGTTGTCTGTGCGGCGTGGGGTGTGTTGGAAAGCTGGCCCCAGAGTGGTGGCCAGCCCACCCAGGGTTCTGGGGACTCCCAGGCAACGCAACGCCGATTGGGTGGCGTGTTTGACGCGATCGGAGTAAGCCAGCCAGTCGGAGCGCAATTCGAACAAACATCCACCAGTCCCAAAGCAGCAATGCTTTGCGTCGTACTAGCTGAGGTACCCTAGCTGAGGTACCTGAGACGGGGAAGGCTGAAGTGACGTCGCGGCGTGGGGGAGGCGCATACTGGTGGGCATTCAGCGCACCGCGGTAGGGCGTTTGAAGCATTTGTCGCCTGGGCAACGCAGCGCAATAGCTTAGAAGCCCCAAGAATAGAGTGCTGGATTCCGCATTTGTTCAATTGAACGCGACCGCCTCCTATTAGGTGTGGGGGTCTCCGAGGAGAAAGGGGGTAGCAGATTTGCGTCACGAAGCTTGGGGATAGCATCACAATGCATCCAGAAGGCATGTATTCGTTTGACTGCAGCGCAGAGACGATCCTACTTTGCTTCCTCCCGAGCTATCCGAAAGCCCTGACTCTCAATGCCATACAGTTGTCGCGCCGGGCGTATTATCACAACCCCCAGAAGATGCCCTATGTGCTTGTTTACCTGCGCTGGAGCATATCCGCTACCCGTAGAACGTTTGCGACTTCGACTAACTTCAGCGCTGTGAAATTGTTATGTCATGTTCGCCGAACACTCTGCAAGCCTTTCTAGCCTTTCCCACTTGAAAACCCCCCGCCCGACTGCCGTGAAATTGGGCGGAGTGTCGCACCTTTACCTACGTAGAATTGAAGTTGTTGGGATTCAAGAATGGTACCAAGTTGCCGTATGTATTTAGTGCACAGCTATAGCAGTAACCTAGATGAATGCACATCATTAGTGGCAGTCTGTAGAATGAAGTTGTGATTTGAAAGCGGAAACCCGCGCGAGGCTATGGTATTATATGTCGATGTTCTGGCTAGGCTGGCCACAGCATTCTGTGTGCAGGAATTATACTTTCGCCACATGATGAGCTCACAACTCCCATGTATCTACAACGTCCGCTAAGACCGGTCAACCCGCTAAGACCCGCCGCAACTACGAATCCCAGACATTCAGCTATGAAGTCGGCAAGTAATCTTCTATCAAAGGCACGGTGCAAATTGCCGAAGAAATAAACACTTGAAACAGTTAAAAGTGGTTATCACGGCAAATGAGTTTCCAGTATTATGAAAAAGGAGCTGGCTCATATACATGGGCTAGGGTCAGTTATACTCGTGACTTCACGAAATGCATTGGCGGGCTGAGAAGTCTAAATTACTTGGTAAGGCCATTCATTGGCTATCACGGAGGTCAAGTCCCGTCCAACGCAAGACTTTCCTCTAAACCTCCCTCTTCTAAGCTAATACAAAGTTGTAACTTATATAGAGGCCTCCGCCTCCCCTTTGTTGCTCTTTCGTTTCCCCATTGCAATCGTTCCCCACCTTCTTAACTTTACATCCAGCTTCTTCTCATTCCCCCCAACTCAAATTCTTTTATCATACTTTGTTCGAAGCCATGCCTCCTCATACGAACGAGCCTGATATTCCGTTGAACGGTCTATCACTCCAAGGCGAATCCGATCTGAGCAATGGAAACCATGGGTCCCGCTCGTCCATATCGGGTTTTCTCAGCGCCTTTACATCTTCTCCTCGACCATTACTCCCAGGCACTTACGCTCCGACTCCCGCGTTCTTCGACCCTACTACAGAAAACTTAGACCTAGCAGCCATTCAAAAACACGTAGTTCGACTCGCTGAGGCCGGACTCCAGGGGGTTGTCACTCAGGGCTCAAATGGCGAGGCAGTTCATTTGAGTCACTCCGAGCGCCGACTTGTTACAGCCGCAACACGCGAAGCATTAAATCACGCAGGCTATACGAACATCCCAGTTATAGTGGGATGCGGCGCGCAGTCGACGCGCGAGACAATTGAACTCTGTCACGACGCCGTGCTCTCCGGTGGCGACTACGCTATGGTTCTACCGCCTAGCTACTACCGTCCTTTGTACACTGGCGAAACACAAATAGAATTCTTCCGCGACGTCGCTGACAATTCGCCTATTCCAATCCTCATTTACAACTTCCCGGGCGCTGTTAGTGGGATCGATTTGGACTCGGACGTTGTGACGAAGCTGTCACGACACCCCAACATCGTGGGTTGTAAGCTTACATGTGGAAACACGGGAAAGTTAGCGCGGGTTGCTAGTGCCGCCCCCGCTGATTTCATGACCATGGGTGGCTCGGCGGACTTCACCCTGCAGACACTCGCTGTTGGCGGCAAGGGTACTATCGGCGGACTCGCCAATATTGCACCTAGAGCCTGTGTTGAGCTGTACAACCTCTACACTGCGGGAAAGACGGAATTGGCAGAGAAGATGCAGGCAGTGGTGGCTCGCGGCGATTGGGTGGCCATCAAGGGTGGTGTTGTGTCAACTAAGAGCTGCCTAAACTCATATTTCAAATACGGTGGTTACGCGAGGAAGCCGCTTCCCCGACCTACGCCACAACAAGAGGAGGATGTTAAGGCCGACATCGAGGAGCTACTACTTCTGGAGGAATTTTTGCTCCGAGGTAAACGAGAGCAGGATATCCACTTTGACAGGAAGAAGGAGTTTACGCAACTTGTGGAACTGGAACGGCTGCTTGCATTGGCTTAACATGGATTTCGATAATGCCCGTTTGCGATCACCCTCTTGGCGGCGTCAAGCGAAGTTAAAAGCGCAGGGACAATAGCTGGGAGGCTATAGACGTGGCTTTTCGGTCTCATGGACGTTGAGCCTCATCTTCTGTAAATACATGGCACTAGTGGTTTAATTTTCTGGTGACAATTGTTCCTTCATTTAATTCTTCAGGTTTGGCAAATGGATCAATCGACTGGGTCTTTGTTAGAAAAGGGAGTCTATTGCATTTCGTTCTGGTGCTCAGCATCATCATGGAAGAATTGTTGGTTCCGGAGTTCTGTTATTGCTTTGAATTTGCTGGCTGCTTTCGCCTTAAAGGCTCTTTATTTAAATATCGTTTTCTATTTGGGTTGGTCAAAAAGGGGTCTCTTTTGTTCAATTTTCTATACTCTTCGAATTCGAACCTTTGGGGAAATACTACAAGTACCATTTTCTGAAGACCACGTTTTTCCAACTCTAAAGTTATGCAAGAAAGAATGCGATGCACACCTCGGACCAACTGCAGCAGATGCGATGACACTTGCCAACCAATGACAACGAGAGCACTTGAGCTAATGTTCGTGTAGTAAGCATTTTGGTCGTGTGCTCAAGAAACATCAGCTTCACTCCCCACACTCTGCCAGAAAAAAGTGGGCTGCCACGTCTCCACATTTTTTTCCATGCAGAGGCGTGGTCTAGAACCTGCGATGATTCGTACCTAAAGCGAATCGGATAGTTCCTGCTTTCTCCAGGTTTGTACCCCTCCGTGATATGAAGAAAGATACATGCATGTAAACATGTTTAGAAGAACTCATTTCGCCGCTTCTCCCGGCCTGTAGTGCGTTCAACAGGAATAGTTCCAATGCTAAGACTGTTTGCTATCCGCTATGGCGTTTGTTCTCCGTCGTTGGTTCTAAGGTAGCAGAAAATGTAGCAACCCAGCGGTGGGAGAGTGTTTACCTAATTCAATGACAAAGTGTGTTATTTACCCCGAGAGCTGATGAAAGGCAGTTTCTCCGAGAAGAAATATAGATAAACAACGACGTCATGGATTCCAGTTGATTAGGCAGTAAAAATCTGTGCCACAGTAGCACGGGGTGGGAAACATCTGGTAATGCAACAGCTCTGCCCCACATTATCGAGGTGTTGGTCTGGTCTGGTTTCGTATACTTATCTTGCACAGTTGTGTCTTTCAGCGTCACCTCTGATTGGGGGATCTTTGGGTCCCTGACAGCTGTCATGCAGTAGACAGACTCTTTACCTCGTGGCTCACCCTCTCCTCCCTTCAACTCGTAATTCGGCAGTACAACTTCTCAATTGCCATGGACATCTCACGGCACGGCAAGAAAATATTAGCAACCAGCCAGTTGCGCGACGACGTGCTGCATGAAAAGTTATGTCATCGCCTGCAAGAGCATGACCCCGCTCTTCCACATCCTATCGAATTTCCTTCTCTGCTTCCGCATACCCAATGTTCGGGCCATCGAACATTGCAGTGAGATTTTGTGGAACGCGAATCAGCATGGTGACCTCATTCCCGCTCCCGCTCCCCCATCATCCGTTTGCCCCACTCTCATACCCCTCACTTGCGAAAGCACATTTAAACCTTAAGCCCCACTGAGTTGCTTGAAATCGGTTTTCATAATGAAATCGGGCTCGATTCTACTACCAATTTCGACTCTCCCACGTTAGTACCCCCCCGGCGGAGCGTTTCTGAACGAATCAAAAGCAAAACCACGGCCGCAGCATCACCACCACAATACAGCGTAGCGAATCAGCTTATTGAGAGCAATATCGACAAAAAAATTCCGGATTTTAGTTTAAGGAAGCAAGCAATCGACTGGTCGTCAGTGTAGATGCCTAAACCTGGTCTACTCTAGCTCACATTTATTTCTTTCGAAAAATATCGGATCAGGGACATCCGCTCGGTAAATACGCACAACGCATGTTCAGGGTCTCAAGGGCAACCACAACATGGTATATGCTCTCGCTATATTATCAATTGATACCGATGGGCCTTCTGTGACCTGATTCTCATGATATGAATACGGAGTCTGATGCTACCCGGGGGTTAGGGTTATATCTGCCTCTTCCGCGTAGCTTTCCATCTGGCCCGCCTTTCGTCATTCCGCATACACGCCTGTTATACGCTGTTCCCTTTGTCCTGCGTATTACCCGTTTGCAAAGCGTGGAGAAGAATTCGCCATTCAGTCTAGCTCCTTCCCAGAGTAGACACGCCGTGTTAATAATGCCTAATTATGGACATCCGTTTCCTTTCGGTAGTCTGAGACATGGGTCTTTGGTCATCTTCCGCCTGTGGCAACCGCATCTGACTTCCTCCTGATCGTACATTCAAGAGTTGACTTCAGGGACGATCCGCATGCACCTGCCACAAAAGGAGCCTATCGACCAGCCGTTATCTTCTGCGTATCAGATTCTTCGCAATCCAGGGATACCCGTGCCGAACCAACAACGTTCTCCAAAAGGATGGGGTACTTAGATTTAGCTTTGTCTGCTATGAAGGTGTTCTGTCGAGCTTTTTCGTTCTATTACCCCATTGTATCCACGGGAGTATATTCTCTTTGTAAGCCCGGGCTTCGCTTATCCCGAAACTTTCCAGAGTGCTGCTGCTCTGGTTTGGCCAGTCATAAGACGATTTCTTTGTCTGTTAGTGTTGGTCTTTCCCGTCATTGCGGCATGAAACGAAGGGTACCTTATCTGTGAGTGTTGCCGCCCTGTCCACATTTGCTTTTTCTGACTTTCGGTTGAAGCAGCAATTCATAAACATCTCCAACGAATGTCGTCAGTCTATTGCAGTATCACGAGCAGCAAGCAGTCATCTGATGAGCGTTCACGCATGGGTTATCACTCTGCTCATCCTCCCGGCGCTAGTCATTGCCCCCACGCAATTGCGGACGGATGTTGGAGCGCGCACAATAACCTCAGCCTCAGCACCGGAATACTGGGTTTCACGAATTTGTCGGTATTCCATAAGTACATTGTACTTACCAACATGCACTTTGTTCTCGTTTACAAGCTATAGGCTGGGAGCAGACGAGGGGGAGACATCACATGGCAAACCCTAAATATATCATCATCACGTGCCGTCTGAGTCCTATGTGGGGCTGTATTTGGGCAGCGACAGGCACAACACTGTCATTTTCCCAGCAAGTACGTGTATTTGGTATTTCGCTGAGTCCCTTGTTTTTTGGCCCTCTGTAAGTACCTCCCCCACAACTAGTCCGCAAGGCGTTTATATTTGCCGCATTGCATGGGCGTGCATCGTGCATCAAGTATCATGCAGTGCTACCATTCGCTACCGTGAGGCCACTTTAGGGCCTGTTCTTATCGACTAGCGGATTTTTGAGCCGGTACCTCATTGAGCGCGCATTTTTTGTTCTTTTGCAAGACGATGCGATAAGCCAGACCATTTGCGGTAACCACAGCAGGATGGCTATAGCCCGCTCTTTGGACGGCATTTGTCTGGATATCCCTAGGACAGAGGGCACGGTTTCACTGGGCGATCAACAAAGGCTGATGGCTATTAGGGCTCTCCATCGTGCTGACGAACTCGTATTTATATCATACACACCGGTTTCGATTTTCTCTGCGGGCTGAAGTTTACTATAGTTTGGTCAATTTTCGACACAAAATATGATAGCCCGGGTACGACCGATTGTCTGCCAACGCATTGGGATTGGCTGCGCAACAGCAATATACAGTCGTGATATCCCTCCACACACGAAGTACGTACCATCGCTTGTAGCCACACCAGCAATGCGCAATGTTCCAGAAGACGTTGCATGCAGAAGCAGCCTAGCCGTCAACAAACACATTTTCAGAAAGGAAGGAAGGAAGGATGTGTCGATTGATTGGCTCGATTAAATGGTCATGGTGTCTGAAGGAAGAGCAAATAGTGGAGGACGAAGTGTTCTGGACAACGATATGCAGAAGGGAAGGCCCCTTCCACTACGCTGAGCTCACAAAGCAGCTGCAGTTAACATTGCCACCTACGTAACAACCTCCCTTGGGGATCTTCAGTATTGCCTGAGATCGATCTTGACAGGTACCTTAGACATGCAACCCAATATTAAACATCGAATGGACTTTCAGGATTCAACACAGGGGCTATCTATTGGCTGGCCACGGCCTCAATGACACCATTTGCAGTCAAAGCTCGTCGTTAGCAGAGCCCCATTAATGGACGATATTTCTTTGAAGATATTAAGTACGAAATATATAGTGTACAGATGTGCAGGGGAAGCTGGGTCGGAGGTCCTTGATGTTCGGCAAATTATGCCTCAATTTACTCAGGCCACCAGGAACGAGTTTGTCTACCCCATGGAAAACTTGTCTGTCATATCAACTACTTTATAGCGTCAGTGCCGATACAATATACCCTCGTAGAAGCTTCTCCCGCCGCAAAGTGTCAACCTCAGACGTGCGGTGATCCAGAGTGTCCGCTCAATTTCTTGATTTTGTGCGCTACAGGACATAGTCAGGCGAGTCTGCGGTCTTGCGTTTGCTAAAAGCCTATTAAAACTTGATTTGCTGACGGTCTGGACTGGGCCGTAACAGTCAAATGATTTTGGTTGTCCCACTTGAGTGGTATCAATACCACAATTCACTAGCAACAAATAAGGCCCCAAAGCTAACCACGTGCTAAAAGCACCTCCCAGCCTAAGGAGTAGCGTACGGTATGCATCGAACTCTACAGCCGTTTGGCATCCAGCCCGTCACTCCCGCCATTGCTGGCACACCCCATCTGTCGCCTCAATTCGTCTGGCCGAAGTACGTCCTACGCACCTACTCACCAGAGACGTCACCTGTCCTCTTACTGCCGATCAAACTGGAGCTCATGGACGTAGTTAATAGTTATACGGAACCAAGTGGATCTATCAGAAGGAGGCGAGAGGGATTTCTCGACTTGAGAAGCCAAACGGGGGAGGGTGGGTGAATAGAATTCAAAAACATTGGATAGCCATTGTGTGCGGAAAAAATACAAACTTAAACTTGGGAGAAGCTACTTTGGTGTAACTCGTCCTGTAACACGTTCTACGTCACGTGCATACTCTCTACGAGTGAGAACGTGTGATACGAACCGACCAAGGTGACCGTCGCGAGAACTATGCCGTACTTTCCTCATATTGAGCGGACTTGTATGTTTGTGTGTCCTTGGCTTAGGAGGGGGGTGTGTGCATGTTTTTTTGAGACACGAGTGCACTCGATGATAATCTTGACGAATTGCAATGGCCAAATTGGACATGACGCGACAAGGCCGCCATTTCTCATTATTCATTCAATTATCAGTGGACAGTCGCAATCACGTCATAAAACGGTCGCACTATAGCAGTCTTTGGGTCTTCAAGGGACTTGAAAGCCACTGCGGAATCATTGTGTACCACCAGGGATTACTGTAGGCACAGCTAATTACGTAGAATTGAGTAATTCGCATAACTGAGGTAATGTTACTGGCCCGGACCTCCGCCACTCCGCTCATTGCGCCGCCTAGCCCGCTGAACCTAATAGCAGATCCCTGCCTCTCCCAGAATAGTTGGCATAGTTTATGATGCATCTCCCGGACCGCAAGCTAGTTCCGAAGGCTGAGGCAAAACATCCCACAAACCCCCCACGCAGTACAAAATATCACATTTTTGCGTATAGGCAGAGCCCCGCTTTCTCGTCCTCGGGATTCATTCTCCGGCCGCCCTTGACCTTAGCCCTTGTTATCACCTTCTTAGGTTTTGTCAAAAGTATAAGGCCGTGTAGTTTCTAGATGCAGTTATACGTGTATGATAGATAGAGAGAAATCCTTCAGCTGAAAATAATATGCCGTAGGGCTGAACCTGCAGCTACTCGGTGTTCCCACAGGCTTGATCTCGCCAGCAATCATGAATCCGCACTCGCTTGGTGGTTTCCGGAGACAGATACTTTGCACAAGGCATGATGATAAGATAGGATGGTTTACGTATAAGTCCGGTAGTTCTTATCGTATAGATCAAGAATTAGACTTCATCACAATCACAAATTTAATAGAGACTACCGGTCACAGTGATTGAGACAGTATTTCAAGGGACATTGGCTTTCGATCGCCAGGTGGCCAAGAGCCTGCAAAGGGCAGTAAAACTTTTTGAGACACCCTTTGGTGACTGGTGACGTTCTAACTAGTGTGACTGAAAAAATATATTGGGTGGCTGGTGAAGGTGTACTTGGAGGTTTCGCCACATTATTCGTTTTCTCACGGAATCTGCGTCCCCACTGTCAATCAAATTATCGCACCGCTGTTCAGTTAGCGCACTACAACCAATTCGCGGATATCACTAGAAACACTGCACGCGCAGTATCTGGATAGAAAGCCTTAGCTTAGGCATACAGGTAGCGTAACAGCAAAGATACTGCGGTCGCGCAATGTCCGAGATTGCAGCCCACCATCCACCAGCCCCCACGCTGCCTTGTTAACCTCGGCAGCCTCGTCATCGCTCTCTCCAGGCGTGTCAGCTTGGGGCCACAGCCTCGCCCGCCGGCGCGCCTCGCCACCAGTTGCAAAGATTATAAATTGTTGAGGCGACTAACAGATCTATTGATCATCCCAAGGCAATGGTCCATACATCGATCGCCATCGGGCTTGGGCGCTCGGCTGCAGCTTATCGAAGGCCGGAAAAATTTTCCAGGCATCCATGCATTACCGCGATACCGGCTTCAGCCCTAAAAGTGCGGGAGTATTGTCCTGATAGTCGACCCGGCCCCCACTTTGCCCCTCTCCCTATTGTGAGAACCTTAAGGTGCATCGGATGAAGATGTACCAGTGATGGGAGTAGATAGTAGATAGATAGATAGATAACCTTAAAGAGAACTTTTACATATTGTATGGGGCAAGCTTTAATCCAATTAGTGTTACCACGGGATCGGGGAAGATCTCTGGAGGACCTGAGCTCGAGACTGACAAGATCATCTAGATCTACTTATTCATACCCAAACCAGACGTAGGCACTCCCTAGACCTAACTCTGGTTTATGTTACTCCTTCCACAACTAAGGCGCACATCCGACTTTGTATACTGTTAGCGCCGCGCCCGAACCGAGTTGCTAGGCGATTCTATGCGTTGCAGTTAGCCACAGGGTAAGATGAGAAGAGGCTTAAGAAAGTGCCGTGACATCGATATCTCTTCTCTTTAACAAGAAGATTTCGTAGATTCGTAACTTTTTGCCGATAATTGAATTGACAAAGATGGTAGTTTAAAACCTTCATGCATTCAAGTATCAATATGTTTCAGTGGCTTTCCTAGAATCGCTCAACTTTAGATCCTGTATGCTTGTCTACATCAGCGTATGACCAAGAAAGTTTTTGTAGATACGTTTCCAGAAGTGCACCACTATGTTCCTGGAGTTGTGCCAATGCGTTCTCTGTTGTCATCAGATATATCGATATCACTCACCCCTAGAGACTTGCAAAAAAGTGCCCAAAGATACCTCGTCCTGCGGTGTCACGATCCCCTCGGTTTCGGGATACCTCATCTCATGAAAAGACACTGGTACTCCGTTTTTATTCTCAAACCGACCAAATCGATGTTGCGCAGGAATATTTGATGGCGTTGCCGAAGGAACTTGGTGAATAACTTCATGCTCTGAGGTTTACTTTAGGGTATTAGCGAAGTTAAATTGTAATTCCTCAATTTCGCGTTACCCGGCTTTCATTACCCGACTCTATTCTTTTGCATGTAATTGTCTCCACATCACTCGGTTTTCTTGTTCTCGGCCAACGGTCGTCGCACATACAATATCATAGGACTCACTCTCCCCCCTCCAGCAAACTAACCCCCACCTATGACACTTGCTCTTCCTACTTCTCTCCTTGTCCTCCTTGTCCTCTTCCTGCATTGGTCTCCGTCTGGTCATTTCATTCTATCCAGCCAATGTAAATCGATTGGAACCACGTGACTACAAGGCCTCTCACACCAACTGCAGATCACATAGTGAGCGCAGCCTGCGGAGTGAAGTTACTTACCCTAATATGTACCAGTGCTATAGTAATCGCGATCGTTACCTTACCCTACTAGTATCTTCCAGAACAGCCATGGATGTACCACTCCACCTGATGGACATGTTGCGACCTCTATCAAATTTATCCGCATCTAAACCGTAGCTTACGGCAAGCTCAGCTCAGGAGGTTAGAGCGAGTGATAACCTATGATAACTACTGCAAACTAACGGCAGCTCTAAGTGGAGGTTGTTAATTCAAGGGTAACTAACGGTGTTCAGCTCACTACTTCCGCCGTACTCGGAGTAGGATGAGTCTCATTTATATAGGATACTGGGTGGACATAGTAACGGGACTGCCAGAGTCGGGCAAGAGTACCTACAGAAACCCCGGCTCTGTAATCTTACAAAAGGCAAGATGTCCCGACCTGGGATATTCCCGGATCTCGTCTCATCGCGTCTGATGCCGACATTACGCTGACAACTTCATGGCACACACCACGACACCAACTATGATTCTGATTATCAAAATTTTCGCAACTTCGTCTTACCGTATTCAAAGATTCGCTCCTCTAAGTTAAAGATAAGGTACACTTTCGTTAGGTTAGTAGCGCGTATATTTTGGTATCTAGTTATTACTACACCAAAGTAGAACCCAAGACGTACCGATTTAGTAGATCTCCGATTCCGAGTCGTGTACTTACGTATTAGGAACGCTAACCTAGCCCGGGGGAAACCTCTTATTAAATTAAATACGGTACGTGATCATCCTTCCACGATATACCCTACCCAGCTGGCCAGATAGCATTCATCAACCTTGCAAGTAACTCACAACTCAATTCTAAGTTAATATTTCCTTCTCCTTACTCAGAATCACAATCAGAGTAGACTAAATTATCACTAGCTCCGGCCCGAGATGCCTGATCGACGGCTTGTGTTGTTGAAAGTGATGATTAATTGTACTATATATCTAAGAGGTTACAAAGACTTTATATATACGGTAGTTAATGTACGAATGCGTACGTACTCATCAATGTATACTCTAGATATGGCTGAATGCCACCGGCCCGTATGAATACCAGTCCAGTAAGCCGCTACCAGAAGGCTGATACAGTAGCCTGTAGTGAGCAACCGCCAATGTTCGAAGGCACAATATCTTCGAGTGTTTTTGTGTGACATCGCTCGAAACATAATTACCACAATATTGTATCTGGATATATTCCACTGTATTATCATCTCGTGTAGTGATAGTTAAGTATATACTTCCTTGTTAAAACCCGGCTTATCATTCTCCACATGTAATTGTATGAGATTCTCCCTATCCAACTGTAGTCTGCGCAAAGTATTTACTTCCCATAATCCATTAGATATATATACTCACCTATTAATGATATGCAGAGATAGACTCCGAGACTAGTCGCGAGCTGGAAACTATCCAGCCGAACCTTAATGTAGTCACAGAGGCTAGTTACTGGCATCCAACAAAATCTTAAATGAGCATTTGCCATCTCTAGCTAGTTGAGAGTCGCGGTTTTGAGACCGCTCCAGGAGAGTCTCTCCCTATCATATCCAGCCTGCTTCTGGTCAGCTGCCATCTCCAGTATGCTCCTGGCCAGCTCAGATCAACCTTATAGACTCTCCACCCTACAAGTCCGTCACTATCATCTCCAGCCTGTTCCCGAGTACCGTCTCTAGCTAGCTCCTGGATAGCCTAGATCGACCCTCTCCAAGTGCAACTCCAAATGTATCTCTAAGCGGACCCGAGTTTAGTCTCTAAGTGCACCCCGAGCGAACCCGAGCTCAGTCTCTAAATGCACCTCCGAGCGCATTCGAGTGCTGTTTCCAATTTGAGTGCTAGTTGCTAGCGTACGCTTGGTTACTTGATAGAGTACGCCTAGTTACTTGATAGAGTACGCCTAGTTACTTGATGTGGACAGCGGGCAGGGGTTATGTAAAATTTTAAGTTTCGTGTGTTGTCACGCAAAATCACCTGAAGACATTGTGCCCTCGCTTGAACATTGGCGGTTGCTTGCTATAGGCTGCTGTAGGTTGAGATCTATTTATGCAATATGTGTAAGTCCAGGATACCAAGTGATGGACTACATTGATGGTAAGTGACGGTGTACTTACACTTGGGAGGAGTTACTTGTGCTCGTAATTGCTAGCCAGAGAATCCAAAAGCACGTCTATGTGAGTCCCGTAGTTAACATTGGTTTTATTGAGCTACAACTTGGTTCTATAGCCTTAATATCCCGAGCAAAGAACAGGGAATATACCTAACTGGCACCTGCTCTGAGTTAGACGGTAATAATCTGTTTAGTTGGGCTATTGTGTCTGGATCTAAACCATCCTCACTCATTGAAAGGGGTTTTTCTCTTTGTTGGTCATGAATTCCGTTGTTTCTGGTTCTCCTACACTTCTACATTCACCCTCTCTTGATCCAGCCCCACTTTCATGCATGTACATACATCGCTACTAGCGCTATACCGCTCACTGAGTCTCACCACTACTTGTCTTCCTCACCAAGTCCTATCACGCTGCTATTATGCGTTTTACAAACCCTTCAGACATGCGGTCTGTTGAAACTACTGCACACCGACCATTGCGCCTTACTGGTGTAAAGAAGCAACGGGATGGAAATATCATGATGATTATGTACAATTTGTCCGGACTCCCAATGCCATCCAACATAAATGAAAACAAGAGGGTTATTATATAAGTTTCCGCATCCCCCGGTGGTCATCCTACATGATCGTTGAAATAAACCTACAACTTTGTCAGCAAGATGCTCTGCAATGTATCTAAGCGCTTAGGAGACCGATCACTCACGGAGCATCATCATATCAAATGGGACAGTAAGAAGCGATTAATCTCTTACAGCAGGCCTTCAGAAGCAGCAGCAGCTCCCAATGTCGGCCGCACATTCGGTGGGGCCTGGGTTTTGCCCGCCGCTTCCCCCCTTCTGACCAGGATTTCCACTTCCAGCTCCTCCGCTTCTTTCCACCGTTGCTGATGCGTATATATGACTGCAAGCCTAGCCATCGTATCCAAGGTGCTAGGTTTGGTCTTCCCTTGTGTCTCCCTTCTAGCCAAGACGTTGCGTTCTATCTCCTCCGCTTCCTTCCATCGTTTTTGCCGACAGTAGGTTTGAGCGAGGTTCCTCATCAGTTTCAAGACATCAGGATGTGCCTCGCCAAAAGCATTTCTCCAGTTCTCCAGAACCTCGAGCTGCAATGCTTCCGCTTTATCCAACAGTCGCTGGTCGTAATACGTTTGTGCAAGGTTGGACATCGCTATCAAAGTGTTTGGGTGTCTCTTGCCGAGCTCCTCTTTTGATTTGGCCAGAATTTTTCCCTGTATCTCTGTCGCCTTATCGAATTTCCGTTGGCCGCAGTATGCCATAGCAAGATGTGACATAAGTGCTAAGACATACGGGTGCGTGTCGCTCAGTTCCTCTTCCTCTTCAATCAAACCAAGTGCTTCCGAACACAGTTCCTCCGTCTTTTCAAGTAGGTCCTGTCCCCAGTATGTAAATGCAAGATTGGACATCGCTTGTATGGATTGGGGATGCTTCTTGCCAAACGTCTCCACAGCAGTGGTCAAGACTCTCTTTGCAATATCCTCTGCTTCCTCCCACCGTTCTTGTTTGCCGAGAGTAACCGCAAGATTTCCCATCGTATTCAGTTTCCAAGGATCTGTCTCGCTTAATACAGTTTTCCACTCGTCTAAGGCTTTTAGTAGTAGTAATTCTGCTTCGTTCCATTGACCTTGGTCGCAGTGTATTGATGCCAGATTACAAATCGATATTAAGGTAGCTTTTTGCGTGTCTCCCAATTCCTCTCTGCGCGATTTTAAAACTTCCCTTCCTAGCTTGTCTGCTTCGCTCCAATATCCCAGGTCGCATAGTACTATGGAAAGATGGTCGCCAATTATCAATGTGTCTGGATGCGTTTCGCCCAACTCTCTCTTGCTTATGTTCCAGGCATTCTCCAGTACCGTCTTAGCTTTGCTCCACTTTCCCTGCTTCTGGTACAATGTTGCGAGATTGCTCATTATTAGCAGGGTATTTGGGTGTGTTGCACCTTCCTGTTGGTGATATGCGATCAAGGCTTCCTTGTACAGTTCTTCTGATTCCTTCCACCTGCCTTGGATGTTATACGTTGAGGCAAGGTGAACCATTGATCTTACAGTGCCTTGGTGCTCTTTTCCCAACTTCTCCTTCTTGATGGCCAATATGTGTGACAGAAGTTTCTCTGACTCTTCCATTTTCCCCTGGGAAATATAGGTTTTCGCCAGGACATCCATCGACTCCAGCGTTTTAAGAGAAGTAGCGCCTAGTCCCTTCAATCTCTCATGGAAAACCGTTTCCTGGAGCTTTCCCGCTTCTTCACATCGATCCTGGGAGTATAAGATCGACGCGATGCTAGCCATTGCTTTTAGCACTTTAGGGTGCGACGTTCCCAAATCCGCGTTGGTGGTGAGGATCTCGGTGGCCAGACGTTCGGCTTCTTCGTATAATCCTTCGGTCTCGAGGATGCCAGATAGCGTAGATTTCAATAATTGTGGTAGCCAGTGGTCTGAGCCCAAAACGCTCTCTGACCGCGTGATTTCGCTCTCGTACTGTTGTTTGACCTTGTTGAACTGGTGTGACTTTCGATAGTCGGGCGCGTTGCTGGCGTTGGGACTGTGAGACGTCGACTTGCGATATTCTATTGCCAAGTCATGGTACCGAATGTAGCCTTCATCTTTGAGTTTGCGGAAGCCACTTTCATGAAAGACAGGTTTGTCTAAACTCTGTTTGAACGCAGTGATTTCATTTCTGAGCTCATCCTGGAGTTGGGCTGTGGACTCATTTTCGTCCAGGAGGGTATCATGATCACCAAGTCCCAGCACATGAATTAATCTGTAAAGACATACTATGTTCAATGCACATGTTTTGCACCCTTTTTTGGAAGCTTTGGCTTTTATCAATGTGGCGATTTTGGTCCGAACACGCAGGTCGCACAAGCCCAATTGATACAAGAATTGCCTAGCCTGCGTACATGTTAATGTTACCATACCATTCTTTCATGCAAGACGAAAACATACTGAGAAATTACAGTGGGGTTGACGTCTGTAATCTTCCTCAGGCATACTAGGAGAAGGGTAATCGATCCTTGAAACCGTTGTTAGCATGTATTAATATTGATTTGACTCTAAACACTGGACCTCACTGATTTGGGTTGAGAAGCTGTATCAATTTTCTACAGTCCGGTTGCCGAGAATCAGGCTTCTTTGCAAGGGTCAATGAAAAAAACATTGCCAGTGAGTTTTGCCGCGCCGGATCCAGTGATACAATTGTCGATACCAGCGAATGGGCAATGCCAGGGAGCAGGTCACGCCATTTAAGGTCCTCGAATACATCTATATTTCGTTCTTCCCATATTGATTGAAAGGATATTGGCCTATCGTACCCGGGTATTGTTGTTGTAGGCTCTGAAGAACTCCAAGTGTGTGTACTGTGACACAAAACGAAAAGACAAACCATCCCCAAGGAATATATATCCATTCTCTTTGCTTCGTGGATCTCGAAGCATTCGTCATCCCAATTCGGATCGTTCCAGGGTCGTGACCTTGGGAGGTATATGGGATCGTTCTCATCCTTGCCGAGACACGAATGCCCAAAATCTGTTAACTTGGCTTGTAATCCACCCTTACCATCCTTGAATATGAGGACGTTTTGCGGTTTGATGTCTCCATGAACGATATCTATCCGATGACAAGCAGAGTCAGCTGTGACATTTAGCGAGTGGAGATGAAAATGTATACTGCAGTCATGTAGGGCCATTACAGCCATGGAAATATCGGTGCAAAGTCCTAATTCTATCTCCAATGAGGCGCTCTGGTCGTATTTGTAGTTTGTGAAACTTTGAAGGTCACCTAGGTGCGCCCTTTGGAAGACCAAAACAGGCCATACACCATCAGAATCCCAACAGATACCCTCTAAGTCGATGATGTTTGCGTGGTTCCGTATCAAAGGGTGTCTTAATATCAGAACTTCTGTTATCAACGATCCAAAGTTGGCTTTGGATACATCTCGACCGCTGATGGAATTGGTGGAAAGATACGATGAAGTTCGTTTGAATGCAAAACTGGTGTGAACGTTGATAAGTGACTGATTGATTAGAGAAGTAGCACCCCAGCCAAGCACATTAAGAGTAGGCTGCCAAAGTATTGGCAAGATGTCAACATCGCAATTGTGCGCAATCGCAAGAAAGGAAATAATATCACGATGGTCATTTCCGATATCCTGTTGCGTTACCCGTTTCCCAAGGATAGAATCATCGCTCAGCGAGTTCATAGTGTCTGTTGTTGCCGGGCGGATTTCTCGAAGGCAGTATCTCGCTTCACTCGCTCGGGGAAAGCGATGAATGTTATTCTATTACCGAGCGATATATGTGACTCTACCGGTACTGATGGCGTTTGAACGTTTTATTGATCGCGGGCGCGACAAGTCTTTGTGTGTCTTTGGGGGTGAGGTGGAAGCGAAGAGACTGAATGGAAGCGAGGAATGAATGCCTATCGCCTGGATCGTAACGCATACGGGCCGCCCGCGCAACCACCTCACCACACGTCCAAAAATGCTCATCAGAGGCCGTCCTTTTTATCAAGTCTTCTTTAGTAGCAAATAAAACTTTCTGTCAAAGTGGATTGTAAATTATATGTGATGTGACTTTGTAAGTCTTACTGCCCCACCAAAATTCGCTCTCTGAACTGGCAACCCACCCCATGTCTATGCACCACTACCCACCTTTCTCCTTTACAGGTGATTGAATTCCACAAAAACAATGCCTTTCATTATTGAGACACCACAGTTACTTGCATTTTGAACATGCTTAGCAAAGTTTGGGTGGAGATTTGATATTTCTGGCTGGGCTTTCCTGCTGGCAAAGCCACCATCCCAGCTACTTTCCCTTCTCAAGGTGTACTTAAAATTGCCTGTGTCTCCAGCTCTGGCTGAGGGGTAAAGATATGCTCTCTTTGATGTTTGACAAAGTGGGGTTTAGCCTTGTTCACTATGGGAGCTGTGTGATGGATATTGGTATCCCCCCTCCAAGCCTCAACTCTTGGGTACATTGCAGATAGAATTCTTTGTGTGTAATGATATTGGGACTTCAGAGCATGTCCTTAGCACTAAGCTTGAAGGATATTTGGGGGGTTATGGGCAGAGTTGTCCATCTGGGCTGTGCAGTGACATTTTCGAGTTTTTGGGGAGCTGATCTTGAGACAACCCTCCCAACAAAAACTGCCCTTTTTATCGGCACCCCATTTTTGTACAGTCCTTAATTTTTGCTAAAATGCTCTCAAGACATAAGAAAGTAAGTTTATAATGCTCCCCAGGCCACCCCCACAGAGTTGTGGTTGCATCACTAAATATTTGCAGGTGGGGAGTCGGTTGCCATGCCCAAACGGGCCGGGAATGCCAAAGTTACGATCCGGGGGATAGATGAAGCAACGAAGACCCTAATCTGTGTGGCACGATTTGGTGGCGCCGATTGGTAGTACAGATACTACTATGGTTCAGTGTACTCTACTTCGAAATACCGATATTTCATTGTTACAAAACCAGAGTCCTACAAGTACCCAGATACTTACCAAGGTATGTAGACAGCATACCGTACTTACTCCTAATTCAAGTAGTAATACGTATACGTATACATGTTTCAAAGGCGAGAGTTCATGTGCCGTCGGGGTTGGTGCATGCACGCAAGAACTTGGCAAGTTGATTTGATTGTCACATCTGGATGAAAAATAGCTTTGACAAGGCGATCCTGACGGTCTTCAAACCAAGAAACAACGGAAGTTGTACGGGGCAGAGTGGTGTGGGTACGGCGGCCTGGTGCGACAAATCCATAACTCAGTTGCGGCTTTCAATCTCACGTTGCGACTCAGTTCGAAGCGAGCGATACCCAAAATGTTCATCTCAATTGGGAAGAAGAATCGACAGATGGATAGAGAGGGTAGTTAAATAGGATATTAACTTGTTATGAGGTCTCTCTAAAGCATGGTGATTGATGGTGGTGGTAGATATCTGGATGATAACTAGGCCAGTAAGTTTACCTTCGTTCAGCCATGCTGACCTCGTTGGGATGATGGTCGCAACAAATCTTTTTTCCAGAGTTATGGCAAACCTTTTTGTTTGGATGTTACTTGAACCTAGTCATGACAGTGAAGCTTGAAAGCCAAGCCGAGATATGATGGGTTCCGTTGCACCAGGCCACCTAGTGTGGGGTACCAGTTGGTACTTGTTTCGTACCACATCCGAGCCAGCTAGCTGGCAACTAGGCTACCACGTCCACACTAGTGCACACGATCGAGGTGCTTCTGGAAAGCAGCAGCGAATTCACAAGTGGCAAGTTAACAAAAAGGAAGGAAAGAAAGGTATATTAAGCTGTGTATAAAGCTTTTGCATTTGATCGATGTTGAAAAGCCATACAACCCCGCTTCAAACCGACCCACCTTTATAGATCCCTAATCCACACGCACACGGAGCGCGGGTACAAGTAATCGGGCTCCAGATACGACATATATCATCCGAAGTGTCACAAAATGAACGGTTCTCAAGCCCAAGCAGACATGCTAAGCTCAAACGTATCCTGCAAAAGCGGTCCACCGGGTGACTGGAGAACTTTCCCCAGCGGCTTTGATTCAGGTGTCTATGTGGGGGATCGTGCAAGCTATTATCATAGGTTGAACGACGATGCAAGCCGCCTATTTTTGGCTACTGATTCCAACGTCGACATTCTGTTTTGTGAAGATAGAAAGTAACTACTCTTGCCTAGTTGTGCTGTAACGTATATACTAACTCTTGAAGATTCAATCGGGTTTCAATTGACAACATGAGGAGCCTTGACATGTTGCTGGCTGTAGGTAGATGATGAGTGTTAAGAGGAAACCATGTACTGCTCAGAGAACTGAGAGTACTTTCTTATCTGGCGTTACTCTTACATGTTGGCAAGTTCCTAACTAACCGACTCTCAGAAACAACGGCAGCAGGGGAGTGATATTTTCTGGTAACAAGCCGAGCCGTTATGGTGACATCCGATTAACTGGCATGAATCTAGCTTTCTCAAGCAACGCAATTCTCGGAGTCACCTTTTAATCACTTACGACATGTTCAAGAGGCTTTTTGCTTGGTATAATACCTTCCCACAGTTCCTAGATTATGTCCATGGTTTCGGATTCAAACTACGGGAGGAAGATGATAACTTCGGAGGCTATGATCGTCAGTTGTACTTTCAACGGGGGGACGTATTTGAAGGATCAGTAGACTACGGTAAGGTGCAAACATTTGACTTACCCGGGCACGCAATTTCTATGGTCCCTGGGACTAATCTTTGGCTAGAATTTTGCTACTGTCTTCGCTATATTGCCAAACACGGCCGTGAACAGCAAAACCCATGGTCTTTACGGCAGACAGCAGTTTACCAACGATACGATTCTACAAGCCGGACTTCTAAGTGGATGATTATACAGCCTTCTGAACGTTTACAAGTTGAATTGACCGAATATCTGGAACTGAAAGACACTATTACTGGTTCTGTGACCATCACAAGCTGCGATGCCCATACAGTGCATGCAATGGTCTTTTCCTCTACCGAAAGAAACTGGAGAGAATATATGAACACTTTGCAGCGAGAATTGTCCATTCTGGTAAGCACTGGAGATTTCATTGATCTGCGGCAAGAATAGCACGTTACCCAGTTGTTCACAGTTGTGACGCGTCGACACCTAAAAGACCTAGTCATGAGTTTCTGATATTACACAGGAAAAGAAGGCAGTATATTCTAGCGTTGGAAGTTATGACCCGCACGACTTCTCAATAGCGTTCTCCGACGCCCAGGGTATTCAGCGGCTGAGGGGAAAATTATCCAAAGCGCTTCTAGTGCTTGACTCCAGCTTGGATGTCGCGACAGGCTACGAGACCCACTGCAGAATGTTCGGAGATATTTATGGTGCCGCACTAATTGGAACGACAATCTTCGTGCAACTTGAGCGTTATCGAGGACACATAAAGACACACCGACAAACAGCGTCCATGCTTCTCGAAAAATCTGGCGACATCTTGAAATTAGTAGGTGTCTAATCGAGCTCTTCGGACCAACCGATACTTCACCTATCTTGTCTGCGAGGCTGATTATATTCCTGGATGTAGTTCTTCCAAATACTAGAGTACAGGAATGACGAAATGCTCTTCAAAATGAACAATGCAATGTACCAAAATAGCGAGGTAATGGCACGTATGACAGTCGCTACAAACACTAGCACCGAAGCAATCGCTAGACTTACGGAGAAAGCGCAAAGCGACTCACGGTCCGTCAAAATACTGACTTTTGTTGCTATGTTGTACCTCCCAGCAACTCTGGTCGTGGTAAACACCATGCGTAGCCCTTCCCTCCGTAGTCTATGATCGACTAACCAGCCGGGTACAGACTACTTTCAGTTCCAGTCTGGTAAGGATGGTCGAGAACGACGCCGACCTCCGGCCCAGCCATTTCGTGGTAGCAGCGCAGTTCTGGCTATTTCCCGCGATCACCGCGGCTTTATTGGCTGTTACTGTGGTTGCGGTAAGGTTTTGGGAAGATATCAGAAGAAGGTTGTCCTGTTTTTAGCAATCTGATGTACTTTCCTAATGTATGTGATTTATTATAATATCGATTTCACAGAACCTCACTCAACTCCCTCGAGATCAAGTCCGATGGAACAATGTGGAAATGAGCGTGTTGAGTTGAGTTGATACCAAATTTACGGAATTAAAGCTCAATATCACGTGCAAGCAGCTTGATGAAACCCCAGTAATACATTGATTTTAACACTATATTCCGAGTACAGTGTACATGTAGCTATATCGGCGCCCCATCGACAATCTGACCAACAACCGTCTTACGAGACCTCTTCCCTGACAGATTTTTGTTCACTCTTTTCCGGATCCGTTACTACGCCTCAGTAACCGGCCAGCGCGCAACACATGCATGGAGAGATCAATACCTCGGTGAGCTGTCTCGGGACTGTTAGAATATAATCGTCATCATTTTCCTGGAAAAGAGTTCACGCCTTTAGCAATGTCCGCAAAACAGCCCTTACGATAGGAGCGTACTCACCTCGATCCTGAAATTGCCAATGCCGAAGAGACGAACGAGTAGCTGTCCGAGTCTGGCCCTGTTTATATAGCTCACTAACAACGTCTGTTTAATGAACGTGTCCATGCCTTTCGTGTAGTTCCAGTGACTAACAAAGCTACCGGACTGTGACAACTTTAATAAGTCTCTTAACACATATTTCTTATCGCAGGGCATCCTCATGCAATGCGTGCTATCGTGGCAATGCAGCACAGTATGCGACGTTCTTGATATCGTAGGTACAACCATGAAATGCGGAAATCATATCGGAGGGCGAATGTTTCGTTTTAGTGTGGTGTGTGGGCACTTGCGAATATTGGTTCTACACACAAAGCTCTTATTGCTTTTGATTTCCTCGTCTGAGGCGCAGTGTGTGCGCAGTGTGCGCAGCTGCAACCGCTGGTACCACTACTTTTGGGGGCCATCGATACACTCATCCTCCTAGTGTACTTCCGATATCCGTTCGTTTCTTAGTGCGATCCCAAAGTATATATACCAATAGGCTGCATCAGGAAATCCAGCCTGCGGTAGTTTCAACACATTAACTACCGATAGTGGTGTACGTATGGCTTGATCTCCGCGGATCTTGACCGGTTCAAAGATGCAATCTAGACATCCAGGTGTTTTATCCATCTTCATATGCTCGTAAAAACCTACAGTGCTACATTCTCGGGTATTGCTTTATCACCACTTGCAAATCCACCTCATCGTATAATTCAACTTCTACTGTAGCTATCCTATAACTATCGTTACTCTCCAGTAGTAGTCTGTCTCGACCACGTCTTGTGATTATACGTTACTCTAGCTAGCTGACGACCTGCCATTTTCGATCTGGTAGCTGTACCATCGGGGCTAATAATAGCATTGCCAAAGTTTAATGGAATCTCTCAGGGATAGATTGCGCCAAAAGCGGGTGGAGAACAGTGACTCGAGGTATTTTTTACCTGAGGCGGACCTGCTCGACACTCTTTCTGAACGCGCAATTGTTAAGGCCGTGGAGGAATGCAATGTGGATTTCTACAAAAGGGATGAAATACTGCAAGCTATCATGAAAGGAGGGAGACGGTTATTTGCGATTTTGATTCTCATAAGAAGAGGAGAATTGATTTCGGACTTTCTCGAAAATGACCAACTGCACGATGCGCACACTCAGCTTGATTCCAAACTGCATTTCGAAAAGGATATGCTCGAAAGGATCCTAGTTAACGCTCAGGGACCCAATGATGTTGCTGAGTTCTATGAAACACAATGGGAGGTACTTTCACCCATCTTCCGGAATGGTGCGGCGCATCGAACCCTTCATGACAAGACTATTTTGCCCTACGTTGAAACTGAAGAACTGAGTACCCAAGGGGGTTTTGGGGTGGCCTGGAAGGCGGCTTTACACCCAACCCAGCAGAATCTTACGAAGCACGCGGGCAGTGCTAAGGTTAGTTTAGTTCTCCTTAATGTGTTGGACACTGACATGCGTTCTGACGAAGCCAAGGTGATGGTTATGCGCAAAGAAATTCGACGGTCGATCTCGAAAAAAACACATGCAAGCCGCGAGGAAGACAGAATATTATCGTCCCTACGGTGCTTGAAGCACCCAAACATTGTCAAACTTTTGGCTTCTTATAGTCTCAAGGGGTTGCATAACTTACTCTTCCCATTGGCTTATTGCGATCTCCATGACCTGTTATATGGGAAAAAGCCTTGGCCCTCACAGCTTCAGTCGCCTGAACGCATCCTCAACGCAATTCACGGATTGAGTCGTGCAATCGAAAATGTTCACAGTTTCTTCGTTGACGAGTTCAAAGTTGGATTCATCGGGTGCCATTTCGATCTCAAGCCGAAGAACGTTCTGGTTGATGAAGAGACATTTCTTCTCTCAGACTTCGGTCTTTCCCGGCTCCGACCAGACGATGAAGATTCAAAATCGTTGATGAAAAGTGTGAATGGCGATTATTGGGCCCCTGAATGCGAGAATATGATGGCTGGATTTGCGAAACAGCCGATCGGAAGGTCCAGCGATATTTGGTCGTTCGGTTGCATACTAGCGGAAATTGTGGCATATCTTCAGTCTGGATTACAAGGAGTCAAGGATCTTAAAGGAAAACGGTGCGCAACCATGCGGGTTCCAGGCATCGGGGATTGGACAACCCATACATTCCATACAGAAGGACATTTAAACCCAGGAGCGGAGGGCTGGGTCTCGGAGCTCGAACAGCAGTCCGATCTGCGGGAACATATAAAAGGCCTTCTCCGCTTGATACGCCAAATTCTTGATGTGAAACCCGACAGGCGTCCCACAGCCAAAGTCGTCTCGAAGATTCTCTTTTTCATTGCGCAAAAATCCAAATTTGAACAAATCAAACGGAAATTCGATGAGCTGGTCTTGTTTAGCGCGAGTAGTAGTATAGATGAGATTTCCGCAGAACACGGCTCCACTAGACTAGATTTAAAGATCGAACACAAGCGGTTCGAGATCTGGGGACAGATCGTAGGATTTGAACACAACCTTGGACTAGGATCAAACGAACAGGATTCACCATGGGTCTCGGAATCCAGCAAAGATTTCGATCGAATCACCTACCTCCTAACCGATATGGATGACCAAATCTACTCCCTACAATTGACATGGGAAGCCAAAATATTAATTCCAACTTATTTTCAACTGCGCACACTAAACGACAAATTATGGGAAATTCTTCCAGAGACATCGGTTCGGGAGATGGAAAGTAAATTGGAAAATTCTATGCTCGATACCGAAGATCAGAGTGTTCTCAGCCAGACAGGATGCGTATTTGGAGTACATGATATCCAGAATTACAAAAATATCGGCATCTTAGCAACGCTTAAATATGAAAAGGCCTTGTTCGATGAAGACAAGGGTGATGATGGATTGGGCTTGCAAAACCCCGATCAAACCCATGTGCAACTAGAGGACATAAACCACGAATTAGATGCCCACAGCTTTGGAGTCATAGCAGGACGCGAGGATACCCCGAACCAACGATTCCTAATTGAATGGATGCCCTATAAAGAGATCTGGGACGAGAGTGTACGCAAGCAACTGCTCAATCGAGCGCGTGCTATAGCGAGATTATCCAACCATGCAAACATAGATCAACCCGGGCTCCGAATACTCAGATGTACCGGGTTCTACGAAAACACTGACTTGCGCGCATTTGGCCTATTATACATCATTCCAAGTACTACCACGACTCAATCGAAGCTCATTACACTCAAAGAGCTCGTGGACGAGGAAGGAAATAGACCGATTCTTGGTGACAGATTTCGGCTCGCTCACAAGATAGCATATTGTTTACTCGAGGTTCATAAGGTTGGATGGCTACACAAAAACATTTCGGGTTATAACATCGCATTCTTCCGACCTATACTCGAAGAATCCTCTTGTCCCACCTCTATTTCATCCCCTTATCTCATTGGCTTTAGCCACAGTCGCCCCAATGATCCCCGGATCCTCACCGAAGGTGTCAGTAGTGACCGCAAAAAACTCCAATACCAGCATCCCGAGTACCTAAGAAGAGGTCATGGCTTTTGTCCAGTGCACGATTATTACAGCGTTGGATTGGTTCTTTTGGAAATCGGCTTCTGGAGATCCCTTGATGCGATTATTCCTAGCGACCGAAGACCGAAGAAACTTCGCGCGCAGGAAAGAGTGGAATACCTGCGTAAGGAGATTGTACCACTTCTCGGGCAGAGGATGGGTGCAATGTATCGCGATGCAGTCGATGCTTGTCTGAACGGCGACTTTCCGGAGAGGGGCGATAATGAGATTCGTAACGCCTTTGAGGCTAAGGTGGTAAATCCGTTATCTAGGTGCATGGCATAACTTCGTGGGGGAGGTAAGTCAATATGTATGTCTAGGCAGGCAGAATACTTACGTCAGGCAACAGGGAGCAGCTGCAGCCGTTGGAGTGGAGGCAAGTGTGGAGGGATGCAACTGGGATAGGTGGTGCGTCTGGCGTAATGTGAACAGATCTGTGGACCCTGGACTTTCTTGGCGATAATTGACATGAATCGACTTAGATGGCAGTTTAAACTCTTCATGAACTCATCTACTAGCTAAGTATGTACTTAAGTACCATTATGCTTTGGTGGCTTTCTTTTAGTCCAACTTGAATTACGCATGTCTGTCTCTACCGACGGATGAAATATTTCATAGATGCGTTCCCAGAACTGTCCTGATTATGAGGGATGTTAATGCATTCTCTCCTGGGTCATTGGATATTAATCACATCCAAATTTTGCATATATAGAACTGACCGTAGGCTGAGCTGATGGTAAGGCATCCGGTAAAGTACAAAACTCTTGTATCTCAAGTTTATCTCTTTTCTCTCTGTATTATAGTCTATATACACATATGATTCTCCCTATATCACAACACAAATGTCCTAAGACACCTCATCCTCTAGTGTCGAAGATCTCCTCAGTCCCAGGCTTAAGTGCCTGGATGAGTTCTTCATCCCCTGGATAACACTGGCAAACTGTTCCTACCGCCAACAGGCCGTGCAGGATAGGGACTCATGTCATACTACTTCGATCTTTCAGATCTGTCGCGGCTGTTACCACTGGCACCTCTGCTACCAGCCAAATGGATACGTTGAGATCTCTCACCCGCGTAAGGACGTTCAAAACCGTAGCACGTCTATATATTTTGTGCCGAGTTGCGTCTGTTTTAAGGAGCTTGCCAGGAAATAGCGTATGGCAAGGAAACTCAGTAACCAAGTTGCAACAAGTATTCCAGTGAGCTCAAGGTACTACGACACGCAGGTTAGCTAGATGATAAACCACCAGCGCTAGCAAACTAGCGGCCATTCTGGGTGAAAGTCATTGTTGCTAAATCAGGCGTACGCCAGGGTACAGATCAGTAACAAGGGGTACCTAGACGTACGTCATTTAGTGCTAAAGTTTGAACATTTGTCGTGCAATTAAATGAGACATGGTGAAAGTCGGCAGAGAAATGTTGAAACTTGAACTTGCAAATAGGCGTATGCAAAGGTACGTCAGGGTACTTTGCGGTACACTGATGTACGTTATTAAGTTGCAAGTTTCAACATTTGTCATGCCGGCAAATTTAACAACATAACATGTTTAACACTTTTGTCCACTTTGACCAACTATAATATTTGTCCCAAGATGGGCAAAACTCAAATATACTTACTCGATATGTCATCGACAACCCGAATTCTGCGATCAGAATTGCCACCCTTGTACAAGTGGTTCGATATGCACTAGATTACTGAAACAAACAAGGGCAATTTTTGGCTCCACTTTGCTCTGCGAATATTCTTGCGAGCACCTTCAGAGTATATATCACCGTAACCGGGGCCTCAGAATTTCTAGTTGGTGTTATATAAGTTGTACGGTATACATAACGCAGCCAATATGCGTTTAGTACATCAAAGCATTAAGTATACCCTAAATGACATGAAACGCAGACTGATATGAAACATAATACCAGTGAAAAGCCACCCTGCAAGCCTGTCGCAATACTCAACTCAGAATGTATTGGGCCCGACAACCCTCTATATACCACGGATCTTAAACTTGTACAATTAGTACGAAAAACGACGGCATATAAATCATTAGTAAGGTAGAAATAGCAAGTGAAAACTGAAAAGGGCTATAACAATTCCAGCTGTCGAGTACTTCAGCGGTGTTCTCGAGCTCAGTTATAGTTATTCAATCACTAGCGCTGATATGGGTCTTAAACTGTCGACCGGCCTTCTTTACTCTATCCACAACGGAGGATTCAGGACAGAGTATAGTTGGGTTAACAATTTCTTACTCCATAATAAGGATATATACTTACATTAGGGTAATTATGGTGAAGAATATGTCGATGTGGTCCTGGAAAATGTAGCCGATCATTCCTAATGATCAAAAAATACGGCCACCTTGCGAGCTTTATGTCCTACGGCATTGACGCACAATGGAACGTTTTTCTGTAGACTGGAGACCCTCTAGACGGCATAGTCTCAGACATCAGATTTCGAGCTCCAGGCCTAGAACCCAGAGGAGGGGTCTCCCGTAGCATCCGCCTCGCGGTTGTCTGAGGGGTTTTGAGGAGGGCATTCTATACACGGGTTCCACCAAATGGCACCATCTGTGAATGGGTATACCATACACGAAATTCTGCAGATGGGTGCAACAGACTCATTTTTGCCGGTTGCACAGGTCTGTAGGGACTCCCCAGCACATTACTAGTAGATGCGCGGGTGATAAAATCTCACTCTGCCACGCATAGTCCAACCCAAGTAGTAATTTAGGTGAGGGTCTGATTGAACGTGTATTAATGGGGATGCATGGCTAGTGTGACGTGGATGGACTGGAGAGGGGTAGAAACTGCATGTCACCAGAGAGCACCCAGAGCTAATCTAGCAAGCGTTCCGTAGAAGTCAAAAAACCTTCGATTAACCTGCAACTAGTAATCCGACGCCCGACAAATAAGCATTCCAAAGACACCACCGTAAAGTATAACTGCACGTATATCTCCCTTCCCTCCCACCGTTCTAGAAGCTCCCAAACCGGCTCTCCAACATCCTCTTCATAGTCTCCACCTCCCCCCTCACGCTCTCCTGCGCCATTTCCGCCGCCTCAACCCTCATCTTCCACCCGGCACCCCTCTCCTGCGCCTCCCTAACCCGCTTCTCTAACTCCTTGTTCGCCTCCACCAACTCCTTAACCTGCCCCATTAGCTCCTCCTCCGCCTCTCCAGCGCCGCCACACGCCTCTTCACATCCCCAACGGCGGAGATCAACCCGGCCTTTGCGGCTTCGCCACCACACGCCAGCATCTTCCTGAGCCCCAGCTCCCGCTTACGATTATGACACGCGGTGATGACAGACTCAACAACATCCATGATGGGCATTGTCCTCCTTGACGACCCCGGCGGCACCACAAGCTCCGCTTTCCACAGGAGCTCATGGTTCAGTCCCAGCCACTCACGGAGGTACCGACAGAACTCTGGCGTGACGATTTCGTTGTCTGGGTGGCGCAGGGGGAGCGGAGCGCCGCAATAGTACCGGCGCGGAATCGTTTCGCCGCACGAGAGCAGGAGCTAGATAAGGTAGAGGGCGTGGCGGAGGAGCTCCCAACCGTGGGTGGAGAAGACGTGGCGGTCGGCGTCGCTGTAGTGCGTGTCTGTGAGCTGGGTGCTGATTCTTGCGTTGATCCCGAGGGCAATGCGGTTGATGATGCGGGCGTTGTGGAGGATCTGGTCGACCGCTGCGGTCTTTTGTGTTGCTGTTTCGGCGGGGGTGGGGGGTGGTGGGGCGGATGAGTCGGTTCGAGAGGATTGGCGCTGTGCGCAGAACAGGGCTACTGCATATGGGTAAAAGGAAAGGGTGGGGCTGTTTACGATGGGGTCGTGAGGGAGGATGCTCCGGCGGATGGACGGCTTGTCGTTGGCGTAGACGGCAGCTAGGAACTTAGAGCAGCAGGCCAGCGAGATGGAATCATCGAAGGACTCGAGGGATTCGAAGACTCGGTTGATGAGCTCGACAGGAAGGGAGACAAACATTGTGGGTGGTTTAATGTGGCGGTGGCGGTGAGAGTTGGCGGGGTTGACGTCGGGGGTGAGGCTCCGAGCAACGAATGCTTAACCAACTCGGCCTCGTCACGAACAGCACGTTGTTCCGACCCGTCGACGATCCATTCGTGGACTTTTGCGGAAGATTATTGAGTCCGCGGCCGGATCTTAAATTGGCCGGTTCGCGAATCTCGTTTGCTGGGGGGCAAAATATCCCGAACCGGTGGGTCCGCCAACGGTCGATTGGTTGGTTAGGTAGTCTGTCGGAACACATGTCCTGCCGATTTTCTCATGCATCAACCCCGCCATCCGAGGCGGTAACTTACTAATGCACTATCCCAGTATACGTGCCGAAAAAATCGAGCACCGCATTACGGCGAAGCTTGATGCCATCGAATCTATTTTCGCGCCGCCCATATCGTACGCGACGATAAGGTGTTTATGTCTTTACTAGAGTAGGCCATAGAAGACGGTGCTGAGTGTGAGAAGATTAAGATCGCCCTGAGCATGTCCAGTATGATAGGAAAGTGATGATTAACGGTCAGTCGCCGCTGTTCCTCAACAAAATCACGGTTGAACTCGTGTAGGCTCGTCAAGAACGTTTTGGTGCCCCTATATTGGACGAGTATGGCAAAGTTTACGGGAGTTGGAGGCCTCCTCTTGATCTCGAAGCACCAGAGCACGTTAATAAGATGAAACACTTTATTGTAACGGTGCTTGTGCCATAACCTCTTATTCCGAATGACTTTCGACGCCCGCAATTCTAGATGTGCTCATGGTTTAGCATGGTTTATCTAGGTGGTGGCGTGGAATTTCATGATTCACCTCACCCCGCTATTTGTAACTACGCCAATTATATTTATAGATGGAATGGATAAAACCCCTCTACAACAGAGTGTCTCGAGATCTCCGATGCCCGAACCCTGAGGTTTTGCTGTTGTTGGTAGACTTTGGTCGGAGGTAAAGCGCTGACATCCAGCGCCGGCGGTGCACTTTCTCAACTGCTACTCGCAAAATGGCGTACAAAGTTCACGATATTCTTGACCAGAAATAGACTGGTGAACTTGTGAACATCTATACATCTTAGTATAACAAGCATAGACGACACTCCCTACCTCCGTTTGGCTCCATCCTTAGTGCTTCGCTCCATTGGTTTTAATCCGGTTTTCCGGTGAGACTGGGTGCTAGGGCAGATGAGAGTATATTATTCATCATTTTTTACAATTATTTTATGCGTATAGTGGCGAGGAGTGTTTGTGAGGCGTTAATGCTAATCGATTTTTTTTCATCAACGGGCGGTGAATGAGCGGGATCTGTTGTATCACTAACTTGGAAACCATTCTCATACTTTTGAACCGTTCGTGAAAGAATGCCTAAGTTTGCGAACTGCCGCCAGCTCGCAACAAAAAGGTCGCGGATAGTTATCGGATGTAAAATGTAATGAGATGAGGTTTGTCATCCGGCTTAACCGGCTGGCGGGTGATCTTCGATTTGGTGAAGATGAGAAAGAGTCTATGTATCCAGCACTTCAATATGCAGGTACATAAGGTCGCAATGACGGGAGAGCCACAAATAAGCGCTAACTACCGGCGCTTGCGGCTAGCCCGATCCCCCACTTCTAAGTTATTGGTTTTCGCAGCATTCTTCGGGACGGTATTGAAATCGGTACCCATCGATATCCACGTATGACGTGTTGTAGCCAACGTACGCAAGGGTCGCTTCATCGAGTTTATGTGGGGTGGTGAGCATCGTCATCAGATCTGAGGATATTTGGTGTCAGCGCATCACCGACTCTATGAGATCTTGTCGGTCATTGTTCCAAACAGGTAATCTCTTATATCACTGCTATCTACTTGATACTTCGTGGAGGCGGCGTGAGATGAAAGCAGCGATCTTGGAATCTGGTTACTGGTATCGGTACGAACGAGCATGTGCTTCGAATGAATTCCAATGAATTGGGTTACGTACGTTCTGGAGCCCTCATAACCACGTTTGCGCCGCCACGGTACCTATAAGCTGAATCAGAATAAGCTTGATTTCTGCAAAGGGGAATTAAAGAGTAATCGAGATGGTGAAATGCAATACGCAACAACTGAAATCATCTATGATGTCAGTCTTCAACGCTGATGGTGGTCCGGTTAGATCGATGCGCTCCGGTAACTAAAACTTCGTGGATAATGCTGATGCTGATGATTGTCCAGTCATTCGATTCTGTCAAACGGGAATACATATAATAGGCACTGTTATTGTGGTTGTCCCTCACAATATCATTGCATTAACTAGAGAAAGAAGCAAAACACAACCATTTCTCGCTTATTAAGTATAAGTCTACGTTCAGATTCACTAATTTGCACGAAACACTTCGAGATACCATGGCAGACGATTGTATTGTCCCTCGAAGGGCTAAACTCGGGCTTATCACACTACCACCGTGGCCGTTTCTGATGGCACAAAGTCTGCGACCCCCGCTAATTCCCTAGGAAGTGTTTTTTGCTAAGTGGAATTCGCTATTGTAGTAATTTTGATCGGGTTTGTGTGCTACTTATGTACAGGCATGTATTATCTTTCCATTCCCCGGGTGCCTCTAGCTCTAATAAGGCTACGTAGGAATGTTCAATGCTCTGAACGGATGTGCTATCTTCCTATTTTCTCCTCTAAGTATCTATAATAGTTGATAGTGTCAGTATGGGGGGCGGAGGCTAGCTAGACTCCAGTATCAGTGCGCAGAGTATGACCGCGATATATACAACGTTCACAATCGTTGAATTCATGGTCGGTAGCTTCCTAAATTACTTTGGAGCAAAAGTGACCTTTGGACTCGGAGGTCTTGGGTATGATGTAGCTCCGAACACCAGCGAGGGAACGCTGTCTAATATGGCTAGATATGGTGTGTATTTTGCTGCCTGGCTGTGTTACAGCCACACACAGAATAGAGGGTGCGTCATATTTGCTGGCGTTTTGCTTGGAATATGTGTCGCGTTGATTTGGTGCGCGCATGGGACGATTATGATGGTTCGAGAACATCGTCCCGTTCCTTGACTCTCTTGCTGATATTGGAGCCGATATTTCTAGTCATACCCAACTGAGCAGGAGAAGGGAAGGTATATCGGATTGTTTTGGTCAATCTTTAACTTCGGAGCGGTCCTTGGCTCTCTGATCCCTATAGGTGAGCCTAAATATCCCCACAAATGAGCTACGACTAACATTTACCACAGGAACCAACTGGTATGTGGATTCCCGAGTTGTCAATCTCTGTATAGCTAACCTATAACCAGGCACACCAAAGGAAACAAGCCTGGTATGTCTGTACGTATTGGCCATCTCGCTCTGCTGCTAACCTTTGAGTTTCAGTGAATGACAGCACCTATATCGGATTTTTTGTCTTGATGGTGTGTGGTGGTATTCTTGCCTGGTTCCTCGTCTCTCCAGAGAAGATCATCTGTTCAGATGGTATACGAGTCCAACACACCCGAAATACATCCGCCATGTATAACAAACCCCTTCCTTCACTCATAAATTAGCTAAGTTTCGGTATGCAGGGCCGAGCTCAAAGGTTTATACCAAACCCTGACCACAGATTCCTATATTTTCTTGCTGTTTCCCTACTTCTGGGCAAGCAATTGGTTTTACACCTATGAGCAGAATGCATACAACCTGTACATGTTCAACGCCCGTACACGCTCCTTCACCGGCCTTTGGTACTGGCTCTCTCAAATTTTCGGCTCTCTTTTGTTCGGCTGGTTTCTGGATAACAAATCCTGGTCGCGACGCAGACGTGCCATAGCGGGGTGGGCAGTTCTCTTCATCATTGTTAACGCCATGGTATGTATGACCCCCTGCATATCAAACCTAATTCCTAACCATTCCAGTGGGGCAGAGGTCTCAAGGTAGACCTGGGTATATCGCGACCACCCAACGCCAAAGACGCAGCAAGGTGGTACCGTGGAATGGATATTTACGACCCCGGCTTTGCATGGTACTGTCTCCTGTACGTTTGCTATGGGATTCTCGATTCGGTTTGGCAGACATATGCGTACTGGCTGATGGGAACGCTATCGAAGGAGCCGCGGAAACTGGCGTATTTTGCCGGGTTCTATAAGGTATGTATAATATAATCGTATGTGTAAAATATCAATTTCTGACACGTGGCACAGGGAACCCAAGCCGCCGGTTCAGCTGTAGCATGGAGTCTAGACTCAGCTCGCGTACCGTACAGAGTGTTGTTTGCTACATCATGGGATTGTGTATTTTGGGCATGGTGCTTGTGATACCCTTGATATTGCTGCGCATCAAGGATGCTGTTACTTTGGATGCTAGAATGAACTGTTGATTGACTTGATTGATGCTCTCTATCTCGAGGGCCAAAGGCCCATATATGTACAATCTCCCATATGCGTACGCATATGCTGTATCTGATATGAGACGCATTACCCTAGTCCTAATGCATATCCTCATACAGCCACCATCTTCATACAAGTCTTCATTCTCATACAAGACATCAGACGATGCTGAGACTCACGATCCAAGTACACATGCAACAGATGCTGAGGCGAAAGAGCTGAACTCTGTGCATGATTCTGATGCTGAGAAGACTGACATAACGGTTGTACCAGCATCTGAGGTGAAGTGCGTGGAGTCGTTGAACTGACAGGAGCCATTAAATACAGATCCTTTTTCGTCATTTCCAGTATACTTTGTATGCTATGTATCATTTATCCGCCTTGGGGAGTTTTATCAATTGCTCAGCACCAATAAACACATAGATGAATAAGCTTTAGAATACTTAAGTACCGTTGTAAAAAAGCACAGTTGAAAAATCCGTATTCTGCGTGTATTGACGCACCGCCAGAACTGAATTTGACTTGAATTCAGTGTATTCTTCGTACCGATTTTGTGGAGGAACGGTCTCGGAACGTACCCATAGCGTATATTTTGGGTACTTCGGTTCTGACAGTGTCTTCAACCCTTAATTTTCACTACGGTAGTTACACAAGTTCACATCCGATGTCAGCGCAATGCACATCTCCCAGGCACTCTCGATCCTCCGTCTTTGCGATGAGTAGGTGTGTTTCGAACAATGGGTGCAGCCAGAGGTAGCTATGTCGTCCTTTCGTGGTTAGGGATTTAGCAACTGTGGCTTCAAATTCTTCAGTCATAAATACCTTAATTACCCTTTGCGGTTCCTTGCCCCTCACGCTTATTAACTTCACAATGCTTTCCTCTGCACCTTTACCTGGGAATACATCAGGTAATGTGACCCTCCGTATATTACTTCCTTCAAGTTCAAGACGAAGGTTCTTTTCTAAGTACGCGGCAGCTTTCCAGCAGCGTTATATGCCAGCGCCAACCGATAGCCAGTCGTCACCGGTGCGGGAAGCAAGAGCAGCTTAATTATACATAGAGTTTAAGGGTTTTACAAAAGCCCAATCGAATCTGTGCCGCAACTGATGGTATATGTTGTCATACAAATTCCTGTAAGTGAGTAGGTTGCGAGAATCTCTAAATGGTAACAATAAGATAAGAGTGTTAACAGGTATGCATAACGGTTTATTTAGCTTTGAAGAAGACGGTCTGGTCAGAGGTATTTGACAGTAGAATAGAACAACCAATTATATTTAGTCGCTCGGGTCAGCGTTGAGAGGGACAGTACAGTGATTACTAATCACACAAATAATCGCCTTTCAAGGAGTAGTTCTTCATCACTAAGATCCCACTAACGAGCATGAAGAAACTCCGGATCCACAAACCGCCTGAACACACTTCTCACCCCCATAAAACCGCGCATGGCCTAATCACCGAAACCACCGCCTCAGGCAAACTACCGCCCTCTCCCTCCTCCATCTCCACGTAAATCCTCCACCAGCAGATTTCCTCCCTACCGCGTTCGCAGCCCCACCTTTGGTCATCGTAGCGGCAGCCGTGTTGGAAAGGAGTTCGAACTGTGCCCTCCTGCTTGTCGGGAGTGGCTGCGGATAATTGGGGTTGGGGGAGAGGAGAGTGCACTTGGAGTGGTCGATTGCACTTGAGATGTAGTGGATGTCATTAGGTTTCTTTATTTGCTTGCAATTGAATTATATTTTATATGCTACATGTATATTCTCGGGCTCGTCGGATAAATCTCGCTCGCCCCCAACTCGTCAGGTTTATATGTACAGCCGTGACTCGCCCGAATCCCTCAGCCGCCCCGCACAGCTCCTTGATGATTGTATGTCCACTTTCGTATGATTCGTTGTAATGGGTACAGGATACCCTCAACCTCTCAACCTCCATGCGTTGACTGCCGACAAGTTGTTATAGCTCTCGATTTTCCGGCTGGAAGCTTGAAATTTGAGCTGAATGTATCTGGTAAACTGAGTGTCAGTGTTATGGGATTGATGGTGGACAAAGCAGGTCGCTATAGGAATGTAGCATACTAGAGGTTAATACGGTGTAATGAAAAGTTGCAGCAGTAGGGCTTACGCTTGTTCTGCCCGTCATAGTATTCTTTCCTTACTCGGGCCTCTTATTACGAGACTATTGCGAGCTGCCTCCGTAGCTATCATCCGTTGCATCTCAGCCGAAAGCCCAAAATTTCATAGGTCACACGTAAGGCGTTCCCGATTTGCTTGTCCCATAGCTCTGATGGCAGATTCGACTCGCAAAAGAGAACACTAAACTACTGTAGAGGGGGAGCAGGCAACGTAGTGTGTTCACGTTGATCGGCGGGTTTGATTAACCCGTGAACGCATCGTCGACGGTTGTTTAGTTTCGTTGTAAGATATTTATCGAGCGAGGTCATAGCAAAATTGAGAACAGAAAGGCCATGACTCACGGTACATAGTCTGAGTCCCCTGAGTATTAGCGGCTTGCGACCTCCTAATGTGAGACAACCTGCCATTCTCACCCTACAGTACCGGTAAGTCCATTATATCCTTTAGATGTAGACGCTTTACCCCACATGCAAATCTCAGGGTGACCTCAAACTGAAGCGAAGCGAGAAGGGAGCGTAGTAAGGTAGTTAGTAGAAGTAAGTACAAAATCTAGTTGAATCGAGGATTGAGGGTGTTGGGTTGGCAAGTCGGCAGCTTTGTCGAGCTTCGAGTGAATGGCAAGGGCATGTGGGAGTCAAGTGGTATCGGAGGAGGGGAGGATCGTTCCGTAAAATGCGGGGTAGAGAGGCTACATAATGCCAAGCCAAATCCTTGATAGACTTAGTGCGTACGGCGGCTATTAAAGACCACCCCGCCTACGGAGGCCATTAAGGACCACCCCCGCCATAATTCAGAGCGTCGAGTGTCGAGTGGGCACTTAGTGAGTTAACAATCTCTCAGCCCACAAGTTAACAATTTCGAAGGCCATTAACCATACAGTGAGCCATCATAACTTTGTTAACTGCTCAAGCCATACAGCCACCGCGATATAATGTGACAGGTGGAGTTACATTACAGAACTCACTGCAGTTTTCAAAGTTCGTGCAAGTTTAGGAAAGCACTAATTAGCTCTCCTTCCTTCCTCTACTTTCACAGCATTTTTCCACCCACAGTATTTTACAGCATCTCTCTATTCCCAGCTAGTCTCCTTTTGCACCATTTAATATGTAATTAATCTTGTTTCAAATCTACAATTGGTGCAATTGTGTACACAGCAGTATGATATTCTCTGTTCTGTGCTACATGTTGATGGGAATCAAGCTTCTAGAATAGCTAACTGAGGCTGATATGTTAACGGTTTCAATTTCCCAAGTCGCAGCACTACTCTGGGGAAGATGTGGGGTCGAGGGTGATTTTATATAGCAAGAATCAGTGGTCATGGATGGGAGCCAGCTGTAAATGCATTCCAGTTTGTAAACTGGACTGTATGTCACCAGCAAAAATGACCTTGCGCTACGCCCAGCTCATAGACAAGCGGTTTCTCAAACGGTATTCCATAGGTAATTTGACGCATGGATACTATGAGTCTTATGGACCTACATGTTGACTAGATAACTATGATGCGCAGGCAAATATCTACACTCGATACTATACATTCATGATACTGCATACAGCACACTTGAGTTTATGCTTCTAAACGCACTTGATTACACGCTCCCAAGTACAACTCCTAAGTATGCTCCCAAACACGCTCTCAAGTACACTCTCAAGTATACTCCCAAGCTTACTTGACTGTACCCTCCCAAGTACACTCAATTGTACACGCAAGTGGAAGTGACCTGGCCAAGTTTGCAGTATACCACACGAAAAGTACGGTGGCCTGTACAGTGCTTAATGACCTCCGCTATTTTTAGCCATAGTCACGGTGGCCTTCGAAATTGTTAACTCTGGCCTGAGAGGTTGTTAACTCGCTAAGCGCCCACTAGGCACCAGTCTAGGCACGAGAAAAGCTGAACCCTACATTTCTCAAACTCCACCTTTCTGCGAAACACGCCCTACATTATAGCGACCAGCAGCTTAATCTTCTCTAAAAAACGTTTCCTCCTGGCCAGCCAGATACGAGTACTCATCCCGACAACACATAAGCTATCTCGAAATCACCCAAAAACCTCCAAGATCCTCGGTCTGCCGCCTGCTCCAAAACCAACACACTCACCAAACATGCCGAGCCCAACACAACCAGCGAGTCCACAAACGTCAGAAGCGCTTCAACATCTCTTGGCTTCATCTCCAAAACCCCAAAACCCCAGGAGCGACTCCTCAAGTGTTATAGGTGAAGCTTTGTTAATTTGTCGAGTTCCGAAGGGTCCCAGAACGTTTTTCGATGGTATCGGTGCACTCGAGCTAGAATCATTCCATGCCCAATGCCAGACAGCATACAAACGTCACAGTATAGAGGTCTGCTATTGTCTTCTACAATCTTGGGATGTGTTCATTCTAATCAATTGTCATACGAGTGCTCTAATTATCATCTACCGGTTGTAGTTCATGACAATTCTCTATAACCCAGTCAGCCTGCTTCCGGACCACTTTATTTTCTCGTGCCTAGACTGACAATTGAAATTTGACACGCGAGCTTGCGAGCAGGAGGAGTCTAGGCACGATAAAAGCCGCTTCTAGCGCCGGGGCAAAATTCGAGCTATGGCACAACTTCCCCATCTTGAGAGGTAAGGTGTTTCCGCGAATCAACTTGAAGTTCCTCGGGTGAGAGTGAAGAATGGGTCTATTAAAATCCCCTCGGAAGGCATTCGTTGTCATTTTGTCAAAAGAAACTCATGATCGCGCCTAGAGCATGTACTGGTATCAGCCTGGGGCTTGCGTCGGAATTGCAGTACAGCGAACAGTGTTGATGGAATACTGGGCTTTCGCTTGAGATCATCGACTGGCAACGTGTGATTGCTTGACTATTATGTAGGTTGCCACTTTCAGTATAGTTATCTTGACATCATGTACTTAAGCTTTCTCCTTTTCTCTTCTCTCTTTAGAATTCAGACGATTGACGAGTTCTCCCGCCCACTGCAACACCCGTGTGTCAACAAACAGTTCTGCCGGGAGAAGGTTCTTAGTTTTACCCCTTCGAGCGCTTACCTTGATCAGAAGGCACAGGCAAGTGCGCCTTATTTCCCTGCCATTTAAGTATTGTGCGTGACTATGACTTAGTGCGCTTGTTATGCCGCAATGTTAACCGCACCACCTGTGACCTTTTTCGAAACCCCTACTGCCATTGTGTGGCACTCTCGTCAGTTATCCAAAATGTCTCTACACAGGAAGAGGCGCTTTCGCAACATCACAAGGCGCTGCCCGAGGTGGTTCGTTGTTGATCCTCTCGAAACCTTGTATCCTACTACACCAGACAAACAAGCCACCCTGGCCATGGGAATTGGAGAACAATGCGGTCTCTGCGAAACTGAAGTTGCTCGGAGTATTGGCAGATATTCTAGCAACATTTGACATCACCATGCATTGTCAATACTAGAAGAACTGCGCGCCTATCACAAATAAAATTCAAGTGCTATATAGACCCTAAAACGCAAGCACTATCAATTACAAAATCTCCGGCAACTCCTTCCAATTACAAAAAGTTTTCAAATTCTCCTCTAACGGATACAAAACCTTTGAATACACTTTATTCTTAAAACCATCGCTCTCAAGATTGGTCTCCCTGAGATCTATCCCCTTGATACACCGCCTCACTGCATCTCCATAACTTGTACCTGCATCATCATATATACTATCAATCAAACGAATAGCGGTTAAATAGTCGGCTGTGGAATCGGCAAGATTTTTCGAGCTACTCTCCTCTGGTGATTGCATATCTTCTATCGTTTTCCAGAACAAGAGCTCGATGAGGATAATGCCGAGCGAGAACAGGCTTTTATTACAATGGACGACGGATACGTATTTGGCGGTAGTGCTAGCGTTTACTATCGATTTAAATATCTGACGGACTAGAGGTTTGTTAAGGAGTGGCTTGTGGGTGTCATCGCGATCAACAGACTCAAGGATAGCTAGGGGGAAGATAATGTCATCTTTGCCCCATGATTCGTCGAGCCACGCGGTGTCATGGAGTTGCATTACGGAGGATGCAAGCTTAACGCCTAGTTGTAAGCGGTCTTTTCTTGATGGCGGGGATTGACTGGAGTTGGAGAGGAGGGACTGGAGAGAAGTTGTTTCGCCGGTAGGTTGGGGGGTAGGTGTCGTGGTGTTGACACGAGGGAGCCAGACACGGTGTTTCCGTTGCAGTTTATCATCGTTAAGTATCCCGAGGTAGTAGTAGGAAGAGTTAACTTCCAAGTCTTTTATAGTGGAACATAGGTTCTTAATGATCTGGAGTTGCGTGGTTGCAGGGGAGAGCAGCGCCTGGCTTCCGGATGGGATCGGCTCACGGTTGTCGGCTAGTAGATTCAAAGTGACTGTTTGGTCATGTTCCGCGGCCGGAGTCAAAAGTTCGGGTGGCGGCTGCGGCGACGGATTTTGCGATGATAACTTCTTGGACTTCCTTTTAGAGATTGAAATCTTGAAATTCTCTGGGATATATCCCCTCATGCGTACTCTGAAAGATGCCTGACCCTGTCTAGAAACTCTAATGCATGTTACCAACACCTCTCATTTACTTGAGGAGACATACTTACGTGCCAATAGCTTCTGTCTCATCCGGCTCAGGTGGTCCAGAACTTGAGGGAATTGTTGAAACTCCAGCTTCGAACATTCCAAATTCTACAACGTCCTCGAGTTGCTCAAGCTCTAGTTCTTGCCACTTCCATGGCAGTTCTGTTTGCGGCGGGCATTCAAACGAAAATACAAACTTGAACCGGAAACTGACGTCTGAATCAACGCGGTTTTGCCGCGCTTCTATCCGTCTCATCTCAAGCTGCAAGCTCGCACAATGAGGCGCCACACATCCACAAACCTGTGCCCAGAAACGGTCTTTTAAAGCAATGTAAAGTAGGGCAATATGGCTCCGAATCCGTCTATAGTACTCAGCGGCCGATTTGACTATAAGTTTTGATGGTTGTCCGAGGTTGGTCGGCCGTGGACTACCGATCAACCTGCGGAGATCTTCATTGAGATTGCGAATCTGTCTTATCTGCTCCTCTCGATGCGATTTTAATGCGACCAGGCCAATCTCTTTCAGTTTGCTCTGGATCAACCCTCCACCCGGCTAAATATAGCGGAATGCAATCAGCTAAGATATTCGTATCCGCTTGCTTTAGGTTCCCTTTAAATTTTGATTCACTCACAGTCTCATGCTCATTGTTCGGTGGTATGCGATACGTATGTTCCACCTTTTGCACAGCAGTTTGAAGCTTGTCCACAGTAGACATAAAATGGCTCACTGTCTCCCCACGCAGCCGCCCAGCAAGCATATCTCGGAAATTCTGAGCTTGACATTGAGGCCCTCCAGGCTCATCCATCAACTTCTTCAGATCATGATCCGATACCGCATCTTCTAGCAGACCAGAACAAGTATTGTTGAAAATGCACCTCTCTATCGCTAGATCTCTGCCGAAATTCTCCAAGACTTGGCGATATCTCCGAAGGTCGGCAACACTCTGTGCACCGTTGGCGTAGAACTTGAGACCCTCAATTGCCACTGGAAAAGATGACAAGACGATTCCTGCAACTTCTATACCGGTGACCATGTTGGAGAGGTTGATGAAGGTTGTTGAAGATATCGTTGTGAGCGGTGCGGGGTCAGGTTTAGTACCACCACACAGTCGTTTTGGTGTTCAGCGCAGATTCACGCGGAGCACATACAGTTTAATTTTCGTGCGATTCTTCGCACAAAGCGACTTACGACTCGAAATAATGAGCCTTCGATTCTCGCCTATTCTCCCAAGTTTTGTGCACTATAACGGTATTGTCTAGTGTTGTAAAGCTTTTAAAGTCTCAGGGTGAGGGGTTGTGTTACCGATACTTTATCCGGTACTTTTGTACACTAATAGCAATATGTACTTTAAGTACCCCAGAAGCTCTGAACAAGCCTGGATTCTACAAACCCTAGTAGCAGTTACCTGGAACTGCATGCATGCCTGAGCTGAACAATGGTAAAAATGCGACCGAGCAGCTGATCAGTAATATTTGAGTAACCTCTGTACTTGCATACTTATTTGCCCCGCTCTTCACGGACGCTCTGCTACTCAGAGAACGGCAATGTTACGACATTAAGATGGAGTCATTACCCGAATCGTCTAAGACACCTATTGAATCCCTATACCGCAAATGTATTGAATCCTTTGGCAAGTTAACACAGTTATTGGGCCCCGATAGCTCAGACCATATCCTTTCGGCATGTATCCCACTGTCTACCGTTGAAGATGAGCTTGGAAGATTTCGAGTTTGGGCGGAAGACGTTGGTGCACACCAGACTGGACAAGTCTCCTCGGATTACCGTCTCCGTGAAGCCCCCGAGATTCACGGCCTGGTCAGCGAGCTCCTACGAGACTTAGCCCAAAAATTGCAAGAGGGTCAGAAATACCCCCATCGCTATTGCCAGCGGTACTCGAGATGTTCGCTAACGTGTAACAGCGGCTTTCATAATATCTAAAGAACGCATGACTAGTATTTCAGAACAATCAGACTCTAAGTCTTCCAAAGCGTTACCTGAAAATATCTTACCATCAAGTAAAACCCAGCACGATGAAGATGTCAAAACAGATCTCGCCTGTCTGGCAATGGACATTACAGAGATCGTTACCGGCCTCCTCAAGCTCTCAGTGGCAATACTACAACCAACATTCAGAAATAGGACTCAGAAGCTCGCAGCTATTGATGTCTCGCAATTTGAGTCCGTTGATATCCAAGACATGTTTCCAAAAGCACCGATGTACTTGGTCCGCCGTCTGGACAGAGCAAATACGAAACATCGACAGATCCTGACATATTGTCAGAAGAGCCATGAAAAAGCACGCAAGTGCATTAACGTCGATGTGACAGCTTTACCAGCCCCAATTCTAGAACAACACGAAGAACCGAGAACTATAGATCAGCCGGTGGACATTTTTTCCTTTCATATTCAGAAAGACACACGGGCAGCTAAGACAACAGTCTCCACCGATCGCCAACCCACTCCAGACATCCCCGAAGCCACGTCAGATACCAGCCAGTCAGAAACGTCATCCACAGCTTCAGTTGATAGCAGCAGACACAAATTCAGAGTGCCACTTCTCTCTAGTAGTGAACTTGCGTTCAAACATCACCAATTTGAATGCCCATACTGCTTCCGAATTTTCGTAGTGCACGATAAGGATTCTTGGAGGTGAGTTCATTCATCCTTTCGCGCATATTGGCGGCCTTTGTTAATCAATCAGATAGAAAGCATACTTTCAACGACCTCCAGCCTTATGTTTGCACCTTTGAAAACTGTCCTGAGCCTGATCGAATGTTTAGCAGTCGGACGGAATGGTTCGAGCATGAGCTAAAGCTTCATCGAAATGAATGGATTTGCAATGCCTGCAATGCGACATTCGCTACTGCGGCCTCTCTTAAAGCGCATCTGGAAGACAACAACGCTGATCTTTTGGCCGACGCCCCAGTTTCAGCGGTTGTTGATTGGTGTCAAAGAGCAATCACCACTGACCAGCTTTGCCCGCTCTGCAAGAAATCTTATCCTCTCAAATCGATTCGAAACCACCTAGCCAAACATCTGCGCAAAGTGGCTTTGTTTAGTCTTCCGCACTTGATCGACGCTAATCCCGAAAACATGGAATCTACTGATCCACAACGCCCAGTCTCGGACAACGAGAGTTTGGAGAACTTTGGCGACCCAAAACTCTCAGAGCCGACATTCGTGCCGACGTCGTCTCAGAGAAGCGTGGAAATGGTGACCGGCGAGGAAACAAAAGCATCAGGTGACGATTTGGCACCACCATCCCAGCGAAGCGTAGATACAAAGCTCGACGTGGAAATAAAACTTCCGGGTGATGATAATGATATGACCACACCATATTCTACCGGATTAACCTTTCAGCCCACAATCATCACAGCGAGCAAGACTCCAGATTTACTGTTCGAGGCCAGAAACAGCATCCACAATTCAACGGAGATGGTCAATGACCCGACCCGGCGATTCATTACAGAGAGCAAACTTAAAGAGGTCGTGAACAATCAGCTGTTGACGGAGCTATTCGAGCGATGTGAGTGGGCGCAAGGCGTGGATGTGGGCGAGATTCTTCGGCATTACTTGAAAGTGGTTTCAATTTTGATCTGGATTGGCTGGAATAACTGGAACCACTTTGACGAATTCTTTCTGCCACTAACTCGCGGAGTAGTCGACAAAGACCGATCAGATGACGCCCTTCCCTTCGATTGGGATGACACTAGCGATTCGTTTTTGAATGACCACTATTTCAGCATGCGATTTAACAAGGAACAATTTATGTTTCTGCCGATTGTTATTACGGAAGGGGAGATTGTGAAGTGCAGAGAGCATAGTCGCCTACCATTCCTGGAGGCTAAAACTCTACTTGGTAGAGATGCTTTTGGAGTCGTTACGAAAGAGTTGGTTGCACCTGGACACTTTAAATATGAGAGATCAGGGAACCGCAACTTGAGGGTAAGTATAAAGTCCATTCCGTCTGTCAAGAAGCGATTTTTACCAAGTTACGGCGGTAGGAACAAGCGATTGCCGTCAAACGTATCCCTGAAAGCCGCAGTTACGAACAAGCGATTGCCGTCAAACGTATCCCTGAAAGCCGCAATTACGAAGGCGAATTCATTAATCTCAAAATGCTTCGGCAGTGCCTGACAGAGCATAAACGGCTTATGGTTCATCTCGGAGGAGTTACCATTGGCCGTAAATTCTACCTGTTTTACGATGCGGCTGATATGGATCTTCAAAAGTTTCTCACCGGCCATTACAAACTTTTTGAACACGAAAGCTTTCGGAGCCAATGTCTCGATGTTATTACTCAGGCTTGTGGCCTGGCTAGTGGCTTGAAACACCTACAAAAATTCTCCCTGGATAATCGGAAAGTAGCGTGCTACCATAGGGACCTCAAGCCTGACAATATATTGATAAGAGATTGGCATCCTACTGATTCTCCAGTTGGGACGTGGATGATATCAGATTTCGGTCTTTCAACCATAAGAAAGGTCGGTGAAAACACTGAAGTGGGTGATGACGAAGAAGATACCGAGGTGGGGAAAGGACTGCCGCTTTCGGTAGCAGCTGTCGTCCATCGCCAATCCAGAGCAGTTACTGCGAAAAGGGAGGGCTCCGCATTTGGGCCTCCTGAATTGAAACTGTCCAGGAGAAGCGACGTTTGGTCATTCGGGTGCATCTTAACTGTCGTCCTGACGTATATCCTAGGCGGAATAGATCTAGTGGAGGAGTTTGACTGTCGGCGCAGTATAGGTGACGATGGTAGAGAATGCGATGACTACTTTTACCGACGGAAAAGCGACAATACATACGTCCGGTCACCTCAAGTCGATGATTGGTTGGTCCGACTAGGAACCGGCGATTCGCCGTGGGTATCTCGATGCACGGACCTGATTTCGAAGACTCTGGAAATTGAAGTTACCAAGAGACCGACAGCTAAAGAAGTTTACAACGAGCTGATCAGGGTCGTCGGTATAGTCAAGGATGTAAGGAAAGCTTGGTACAACACATCTCCATTGCCCACAACTTTCTTAGGAATATCCATCCCAGAAGTTACGGATCCGGAGTCGAAGCCTTCACCCGACTCGCTCACCCAACCGATGCACCAGGACAGCCTTGAAACTCGAGAAGAGTCTGACAATTTCTCTTCAGAATCTTCCATCACCTCAAGGTTCATTCACAGAAGCTCAGTCCCCGCCAACAACCTAGGTCCAATAGTTGCAACCTGGAATCCCACGTCAATGACAAGTGCCATACCCCGTACTATCCCAAGTTTCCCAGTCCTCGATCCCTCATATGTTTATTCGAGCGCAGAAGCCGTCGACCTAGCCGAATTGGCGAGGTCGGACGGTACAGGCTTGTCTCAGCAATTGGCAAGCGAAACTTTCGAGAAGAACTCCGGACGCGGACCTCATAGAGCTAGTGCATTTAGTACAGTAGGACCCTTACTATCGCAGCGAACCCCTGATCCCCGAAGGACAGCCACAGCATCCCCGAGGAAAGCCTTCCGATTCCTGCCCGCTCGCAAAAGACCGGATCCACACGCACCATTAGCATCTCTCCCTCAAAGCGGTGAGGTAGCCAGTAGCACTACCAATGCCATCCCTTCTAGATACCTTACGTTTTCGACTGATCATGAGCATATTATCACTACCGCATTTTGCTCTTCAGGGAAGCTTGTTGTATACGTTTCAGAGAAAACAGTGTGGGTTTATAGTACAAGCCTCCCGGAAGAACAGTGGACTCTCAAGAAAGATCTGAAGCATCCATATGACAGCTGCCATCTAAAGCTTACGGCACCTCCTAATGTTGTATGGAAGGCTGTAGTCTTAGCGCCTCGTTATATTTGCCTCCAAGCCGCTGTTAAAAGCTCCGCCAGTTCTAGAACCTTTGTATGTGCTTCTCAATCCTCCCTTCGGATACAATTACAATTGGGAATTCTAACTCAAGCATACAGCTATATATGAGTGACATAGAATCGCTGCACAATTCCCCTACTAAATTACCGCTACCATTGGATCTGCCCCCGACGATGTCGCAAATGAAATTATCCCACAAAGGGATGATTGTTCTCAACTTTCCTTCGCTTTCGCGCCTGCGAGTTGGTTCATGCGGATCGAACTGGTGCTTTTGCCCTGTTCAGTCTCTGTTGGATAGAAGGTTGCTAACATCGATTGTTGAATTGTAATATAAGCCAACGTCTCGAGGATCTTTCGGAAATACTATTTGCCAAAAACACCACCGTTTATGATACGTCATTCTCGCCAGATGGCGACGTTCTCGCTGCAATATCCCAGGGCATAGGAGAACCTGTTGTCTGGCGAACGTGGAGATTATTAGAGGGCAAATGGGAACTATTTAAATCTGGATCGTTCAGTACTGCAAGTGCACCCTTTTAGTATATCATTTTGTATCCTAATATTGATCTGGTATATCATACAGACTTCTATTAGGCATATCCCAACGTTTATCTCATTTTCCCTACTTCCGGGAATGCTTATACTGAAAGACGGGGAAATGGTACTTCTTGGAAAAGGCCCGAATGAAAGAGACACCATAAGCCATATCAACAACTTGACGAGCGTTGTGAAAATCATCGTTAGTCACCATAATCAAGATCCAGAATTACTTGCGATCACGAACCCGACTGTATGGCGCAAACCTGGAGAAGTTTGGCGGACAACCGTGACAAACAACAGCACTCACATTCCCCCCACTAAGTAGCTACGGTTCACGAGAGTTTGACTGCAGAAACAGCGGTAGTACTGCCGCCTGATGAAAGAGTTGTTATGATATCCCATAAGAGTGGCTTCATAGAAAGAGTACATTTTCAGAGTTAAACTGAGGGGGGGGATGAGTTCGAGTTCCTTTCTTTTGGTACTGTTACACATATCTGTTCCGACTTCAGCGTCAAGTACGCCGCTTTGTAAACAAGTTGACCGTATGGTAAAGAAGCCGGCTTGTTGGTCAGGAAGTCAATTTTACATATCAGTTGCCGTGATTGGCAAGCAAGTCAACTTACTGGTAAAGTGACTTTCTTGACAAATAAGCCAAATTCACAAGCAAGAGGGCTGGTTTTACGAGAGGCTACAAGTATAATAACAGTCTAGAGCCCGCATTTTCCCAGTGTTCCTAAGCTGCCTTAGCGGCGGCTTTTAAATGAAGAGCAAGCCTGCAGGCTTCATTTGCCAGCTTGTAGGTTTAATGGAATAAAGGATAAACATAGTTTGTTTGAAAGACATCATCTGCTACCTACACTAAGAAAGCCTCCAAAGTACAAAACAAGCACCATATCCAACTCAACCATCGTACCTCTGCCATTGCCGCATCCTAGAAAACTAGACTAGCTTTCAACTATGTGCAAGCTAGCTAAGCCGCTTGGAATACTGCATTTTCCATGTCCATTTACATTCACCGGCACAAATTGAATTAGATGTCCCTCTGCATTCCACTAATCTGTCCCGTTTCATTCTCCTCCATGTTCTTTTTCTGCCGTAAGAGTTTCCGATCCACCAATGCCATTTCAGCTCAAGTTGTCAATGGGTCAAGCTTCCATAGTTATTCTCGTCTGAGTAGTAGTGAATCAGACAATGGACTTCATTCTCCATGTACCAACAATAGTCTGTATATTTTCCATTGCAGTTGCATGAAATAACAACCCCTACTCTGTGCATTTCTATAGCGAATACTGCATGAAGGAATTATCTTCTGCCACTGACACCAAGATCCATTGTTATAGAAGTCACAGAAGGTACTTGTGTCCGCTAATTCTCATGCTTGTTCTAGAACTTGCTAAATCTCTTGTAAGAAACATGATTTCAGTTCCTAGTTCAGTTCATAAAAGTGCAAAAGGTAATGTCAGTGTGGCAGTATCACAGTAAATAATTTTCATTTGTGCCTGTCTAGCTTCTTGTTTCTGAAGTCAACTTGTTTATTAAGAAAGGAGCACTTACCAGTAAGTTAACTTGCTTGCCAATCGCGGCAGCTGATATGTAAAGTTGACTTCTTGACTAACAATTCAACTTATTTACAAAGCGATGTACTTAACGCAGAAGTCAGAACATATATCTAAAATTTCTTGAGACTATAAATTGTGGGAGTCCTTTTCCGTCACTGTTGACCGTATTGAAATTAAAAAGATTCATGCCTAAAACAGTCTACATGACTAGATCATAGCAGTAGATAAGTATCGATAGTATAAAACCCCACATACCGCAACGAACGTAGCAGGTAAGTATATGAGAGTGACCAGAGTCACCGCTCGGACGGTAGCGCTATCGTCAACCATGTCCCAGGCCAACATTAACATGTGATCATTGACACCTGGCAGCAGTTTCCTGATTCTTCAAGTTGAGGGCATCCGCAAGTTGATCTGTTAGTGACTGGGCATTCCACTATATCGACGTCAAAACAGGTACTCACTAGCTTTATTGTACTGCGTATGCGCTCTTTCAAGACCGCTATGCTGATAATATATCCCTCGTGTTGACACGTGGGTGTTGCAGTGTGCGTGGAAAACTCGTCAATCGTCTAAGTTCTAAAAAGCGAGAAGAGAAAAGAAAAAAGCTTAAGTACACGATATTAAGATAACTATACTGAGAGTGGCAACCTACGTAACAGCCAAGCAATGACACGATACTCGTTGATGCTCTTGGGTGAATCTGTTAACACCTCGAGCCGGGATTCGTAAATGGATAAACGGTTTGCGATCTATGAGTAGTCCTTCTCACCAAAGCCCTATTCGTGATGAAGCATCTTGTTAAGCGCTTAAATCGAACGAATTGTGGGAAGTGTAGCCCTAAATACGGTGGATAATGGGGTTACTTTTGACCAGTGTTCCTAAGCGGCCCGGCCTGCATATCTCCAAGGCCTGCATAAAACCTACATGAACCTGCATAAATCTGTGTAAATCTACGAAGCCTACAGAAAGCCCGAATAACCCCTGCAAAGCCTGCAGAAAGCTCGAATAACCCCTGCAAAGCCTATTGAAGCCGTTAAAGCCCTGCATTGAAGCTCAAAAAGCCCATGAACCACCGCTTGCCCTCCTTATTTGCCACCCTTTCATTGAGAGTAATAAAGTTATATATAAACAGAGCTTTCGCACTTGCTAGAATGCGAATATTCTATACCTACACTCTACTAACTGCAACACCACTATGGCCTTCCCTTCCTCCACCACCAGCATCACAAATCCTACTTAGGTACTCACCGTTTTGAGGAAATCTCTTCCTAAATCGCTAAGGTACCACCTCCAGTTGTCCAAATATGACGACAGAAGGAGGTGGTGGAGGCGCATCGAGTTTGCCCAGGGCATGGATGATTCACCTTGAGTGCACAAGGAATGTATTCTCTCTTGTAATTTTGTTTGTTCTTTAGGATGGAGAAAAATAAAGTCATTAGACTTTGTTTTAGGACAGAAACGATGATAAACACCAGTTCGCCGTATCGACCACGAGTTACTACTCCATGACCGTCCGTTCTTCTCGACGTATCTAAGCAAGTAACAAGTATCTACGGCTGTGTAAGAAAACATAATGTGGATTTTTCAAATGTTAGTATTACGTACCATAAGCTCCATCGAGCGAGTTCGTAACCGTAGCACGCCCTTGTCCGTCATCCAACAGCAGTAATTTCTCACCATAGGCGAACAAATATTCTAAAAAGTCTGGAGTAACTCCGTGGAATGTCAAGAGCTTCCGCATCGTATGTTCGGTGATTTGTAATGGATGCAATGTGTTCTTTTGAAAGATCGAACTGGCATTGCCGAGGTCAAAAAATGAACGGATTAGGTATCGCACGGAGCTCATTACATGACCCTTGCACCTGAATTCCTTCCTCGCAAAAGCCGTTCTTCAAAATCTTGCACTGTGGTAAACGACTCAACACAGGGCTCGAAACTCTTTGGGCCTAAATCTAAAGCTAACGTCAGTGGAAGCATTATGCTATGAAGCATTTGGTTGGAAAAACCTAACCTGTTCTATAAAGATCAAGTAACTCAGCTTTGATGGGGTTTGAGTCCTTGCAGAACAATGTCAGGGAGAGTTCAGTCAATCTTTTACTGTACCCATCGCTATCCACAAACGCTGGATTGCACGTTCGAATCCCCACTGGATAGTTCTGCCATGCATCAAACCCCCCGATTATGCTTGATTCGTTCGAAGGGGGGTTTGGTACATTTCAAGACGGCCGCTGTTAGTGAAGCCTTCGTTTCGTCAGAGTGTAAGCTTGAGAGGGGCGGTATCAGTGCACCTCTTGACTTTATATCAGCTGCCACATGCGGCTGAATGCTGCCCTACTCAATATCGAAAAGACGGTAACTGGCCACTCATTCAGCCTGCCAGACTGCCTCGTAGTATTTGAATCGCACGAGAATATTATTGCGAACAATAATATATTTCTTGTTGCCTTGGTTTTGTACTTCAGGCTCATGATCAGGTGTACACGCTTATAAACCACTCATAAGCCCATAGAGTTAACCCCTGTACTACGAAAGGTTCATGAGCGTACGTGAGAGAGTCGGTCAGAGAGATCAGCGCTCTCTTATATTGAGACTAAATTACCTGGTAGCCGTTCCGGCAGATACCCTTTCTACAAAGCAAAGCCCGGTACCAGAGCTTGCTTATGAACAAAATCGGACAAGGACTGAAACGCACATCAACTTACCTACTCCAAAACAGCACAAGACATCAGCAAATAGCTAAGTAGCAGCTCAGCATCCGCGACGCGCCCTCGATAGTACTGTATATTATTCATATAAGGACATGACATGTGTCTTTTTCGATTCTGATTGGTCGTAATTCTATGGCTGAGTGGCTGATTGTGGCAAGTACCTACCACTTAAACTCAGATCCCAAATGACCTGCCCATTTAATTCCAATGAGTGTTTGGCTCTGATTACAACGTGACCTATACACAAAATGTGGACTATGTCCTCTTTCACCTCCCAGTCTTAGATTTTATGATATCTCTTATATTGAGTCAGAAATTGTGAATCAACAGCATTTTGGAGCATTTTTTTACAGCTGCACTATGAATATTAGTGATATAGTAAATTGGAGACCAGGAAGTGAAAGAGGATCTGTTTATGTATAGTTCATGTATAGAACACTTTGTGATTAGAGCAAAACTCATGGACTTAAATGAACTTGAATTGATTGGAGTTACCCAGTGAAAGGCATCTTCCCAGTTGCCAATATGCGTGCTCTAGCCACAGAAACAATAGAGACTCACTTGGACTTGGATCACTGGGAGCTGGCCGAGAGATGATCTAACAAATTTGAATTCTAGGAGTATGTTAGAGCCATATACATCTGGAAGCATAGGAGCTGCTAAAAATGACAACTCTGGTTGGCTGGGCTGGAGATCTATCTGGGCGCCTCCAAAGGGCGGCGAAGCCGCCACCGTACCTTGTATAATATAGGGCCGAAAAGTAGCTAGCGCTATCCAATTTTCTCGCCGTAAGGAAAAAACTGGCTTTTGGGAAACAGCTCGTTGGTCAAAAATAACGCCTGGAAGCACTTCCGCCTAAGTGTAGCAAGCTTCGACCAGAAGCATTAAGTGACGGCCTATAAATTCCAAAAGCGTTCTGTCACCAAAAATCTCTGTTTCGACCCTGGTAACTCCGTTAATACTGTACTGGTCACATTCTCTCCCATTCCTCTGAGCATAGAGGAGGCGGAGGACTGGTCAAGACACCTTGTACTGTAGTGCATCCCCTACGTTCCATATATCAGGCCAGCGACTGTTAACAGTATGTTGCTATTAGTTATACAAGAAATGCTTAAGGGCCTATTTAGCTCACGAACGCGAACGATGCCGTTGTGACTCGAAACTCCACATTGAAAACAGAAAAGGGGTCCGATAATAGCTATGGGCATCTACTCAAGTCCACCCTGATAGCTATTCTCCTGCTTTCTTCGAGCTCGCCTTCTTGAGTTCCAAGTACGCCGATATTTTGCCCTTAGGAGTTCCTCCTTGAAAAAACCACGGATACCGAGCAAAAAACTGGTCGATATCTTTCTCCGCCTTCTCGACATCGCTCGCCATTATTTCCACCTCTCCAACCGCATGCCCGAAATCCGTCGTATCCAACACAACGTTGAATTTCTCGTCCGCGACGTATTTGCTCCGATATGTAGTGAAGTCGCAGAACACCTGCAGCCCAAAATTCTCGCGCTCTGCGGTGTTGCCGGGTATGTGCTTGGACACAATGCCACGGATCTCCGGGACCGACGTGATCTCGTTGTAGGCAGCCTTCACAAAACTGTCTCGAAGGTTGACTTTTGCCTCCCAGCCCTGGTCTCGCTTTCGTATCCAGATACCCTTACTCGCAAGGATCTTCGACGAGTCGAAATATATATCGCGAAATGTCGAGTTTCCGCTGTAAACGAGAGAGCGGAACGGTGGTCGACCACGGTTGGAATGAAACTGGGAGAGAAGTGATCGGCTGAATACGAATTTACGCTCTACTTCGTAGAGGACTCCCATCTTGGACGAGCTCGAACTGATTCTAAGTACTGAGTTGACAGGTGATTGTTAGCTTACACCGACATCAGTGTCTGGGGGCTATCGGAACGCATTGTAAACACCTTTCCCGCGAATAGTACCAGGCCTTTAGGCTCAGTTCAAATCGTTGAGAGAATCACTTCGCAGAGACACAAGTATGGCCTGATCGGCAAGAGTGGTAGATTCTAGCTGCGTTAATCGTTCGTCGTGTTGTCGTATTGTCGCTGTGTTGTCGCGTCAAGCACGGCATCACGCGTGCGGCCTTTGGCACTAGATCCCAGTATACGTGCATATCTGTATCACCTCACTTTTATGTATCTATGTGCGTGACTCCTGTTGTGGGCTTTACCCTGCACCTGCGCGCACTACGCACATTCCCGGCAACCTCAAGTAAAATCACGGATTAATTATGGTTTCAGCGGGCCAAAACGTCCTCGCTTTGGAATATTTCATAACGGCATCGAGCTAGGACGTAGAGTAACATTTATATAATGATTAGAGCGTTAAACCGAGCCAACAATAGATATCCGTATATATCTAGAATCTACCGAGTACAGTGTGCAACCCAAGGAAGTACCCGTTTCGATATTAAAGTGTACTTTCTTAGAAAAATTCCCCCTATGTCTCTGTGCCAGTTTTACCGCGCAAGTATTTCTGAAACACACTCTACATTAGCACAACAAGACCGCCACACTCACAAGACTTCGCGAGACTAACCTCTACGATAAGATCTTTGATTTGGAAATACCCGTCGTCTAGAGGACCTTCGCAGTCAATCTAGCATAGTTTCGGTTAGTGTATTTCTATCAACCGCAGGGGCCCGAGATTGAGAATTACAGTGAAAACCTCGCTCTGCTGACGCAGATACTCAATAACCGGCATAGTATCGCGCAGAAATCCATCAACTCGAAGATTAAATATCGCTCTATCGTCGTCGAACCTGCCATCTGTTCCGAGTCTATTTAAGACTCGCTTCTGCATGACATCCTTCGGAGCGTCGAAAAATAGAGTAAATCTGCTTTCGCAAATCTAGAGATAATCAGCACCCAAGATCGTCATCATAGAACTTCACCGGTTATGTGGCCATGAAAGAAAAAGGAATTACCTTCTCAAACTCAATCACCTGTTCCATAGACCTTGGAAATCCATCCACGAGGAACGTTTTCTGCCCGTCGATCGTATATTTCTCGATTGCTTTCAGAAGTACCTTGTTTGCAAGATATGGTGGAACAATCGTGCCTTCCTTCATATGCTGTTGGATGATTTCGATGTAAGGAGAAGACGAATCTTTGCACTCTTCCCGAAGGAGGTCACCAACGGAGATATGCGCAAAGCCGAAGTCCCTGGAGAGCTTGGAGCACTGGGTTCCTTTCCCAACTCCAGGGCCGCCTTTCATCCTAATGTTTCAATACTCATGATATCACAGAACATGGGATAAATGTAGGAGTTACCTAGAATGTAAATGATGTTTAGCTCTTGCAATGTGCTTTTATCGATGTATTCGGTATTGTGAGCCATGATTGAAGTAAATTGTGGGTGGGGGGGGAATGTAGGTCTGTGGCCATGTCTTTCAGGTGGGAAAGACAACAAAAACTACCCCACTCCAACTATCTTAACGGGCGATCTGCATTGCATGTACATATTACAAAGCAGTTGTCTCCCCCTGACCCTTGTGCCGTACCCGTGCATTGCACAACGAAATGGTGTCCAATCATCTAGCTAGTCGGCTCATGGAAGAAGCGAGTAGTTTGCTTTCTTGATGAAAGACATTCTCTTTTGGATGTTTTGACCGGTTGTTTCAGCCCCGAATCAATCTCGGCGGCAATCTGCGAAATCTTGATGGTCTTGAAGGTTATGAGAGAATTCTCTATAGGCTGATGTTATATATGTATGAGATGTATGACGTCGTCGGCACCTGAGAAGCTTGCAACTATGAGTCAACATCTTCCAGAATCGACGCTGTGCAACCATGAACTTCAAATCATCTCTCGGTTACTTACATTAGCGAATCGATCTCATAGAAGCGCAACCACAAACACTAAACCATCACCTTCTCTTGCGATCTCCTAAAAGCACAACCAGCTGCAGGGATCCTAGATCAATGCTGTTAATATGTGAATGTGACTATGGTCCGGCATGTTTGATGTTAGCTAATACAAAACACACAGGTACCATACATTATATATATATGGCTCTGTAGTCTGCAATGAGATCTGGAGAGCCAGATTTTCTCAAGCAGTACTTTTCGCCTACCTAGTAGAAAAACAACCCGAGATATTCCTTTCACGATGCTATTCTACACAACCGTACTGCTCTCCATTCTCGCCGGACTTCTGCTGGTCTATCTGGCGTCCGTGGGACGAAGGAAACTCCAGATCCGACGACGTCGCGTACCAATCTCCGTCAACTATCACTTCTCACGCAAATGCAACTACGAATGCGGTTTCTGTTTTCACACGGCCAAAACATCCCACGTCGCTTCTCTTGAGGAGGCCAAGAGAGGTATGGTCTTGTTGAAGGATGCTGGTATGAAAAAGATGAATTTCGCCGGCGGAGAGCCCTTTTTATACCCTAAATTGCTGGGCAAGATGTTGAAGTTCTGCAAAGAAGACCTCAAACTCGACTCCGTCTCAATAGTCACCAACGGAAGCCATGTTACCGAGAAGTTCCTCCGCGAGTACGGCAAATATATCGACATTCTGGCCGTATCGTGCGATTCCTTCAACGAGGAGACCAACGTCTACATTGGCCGGGGCAAAGGCACCCATATCCAGAAAACCAGGGAGATTTCACAATTGTGTCGCGAGTATGGTATCATGTTTAAAATCAACACCGTTGTCAACAGGTTCAACTTCACCGAGGACATGAACGAAAGCATCCAACAATTAAACCCGTTCCGGTGGAAGTGCTTTCAAGTGCTAGTTTTAGAGGGAGAAAACAGCTCCCCATCATCACTACGCGATGCCCGCTCCTTCGTCATTACCGATGAGGAGTTTCAGCAGTTCTGTGATAAGCATTCTCACAATAGTTTTTTCGTACCGGAGTCAAACGCTCTGATGAAAACCTCCTACCTGATCCTGGACGAATATTTGCGGTTCTTGGACAAAGATGCCAACACTGCCTCAAGACCAATATTAGATGTGGGTGTACAGACCGCACTAGAAGAAGTAGTGTGGGATGAGGATTCTTTTGTGACAAGAGGAGGTATCTATGATTGGACCAAGCCCAAAGAAGCCGCTGGATCGTGCGGGACGGAGAACTTGGATTGGTAACCGCCACAGGCAGTGTATGTTGATCTCTGAGCGTGAAACATAGCATAACTCCCTTGAAGGCTTGCAATTGGCTGATTTTTTCTTCCAGTAAGACAGGTGTATATACCGCCAAAACGAGGGGTAGTGCATAAGGGTGTTTTGTTTCATATGAAAGTTTAGCCAATTGAGAAATAACTCAATGACATCGAGACAAACAGCGTCCTGGCTACGGTTTGTATATACCAAGTATTTTCTGTGTTGTTTTTGTTATGCTTTAGTCTGTCTCAGACGTTTGGTGAGGGGTAAAGTGAGACCTCTCGGTAATGATGTTTATTAGGAGGATGAAGCGGCGGGCGAGCTTTATTTTCTCATATGATCCGCTATAATTCTCTGTCCGTTTGTTCTTTTGGCTCTTTTAGCTTATTGCATTGTGCTTTCTGATATTCCCATTTTGTGACGTGTTGGTTGCTTTGTTATGGAGCGCAACAAGATCAAAGAGTTTTAGCTGTTCACGCATATATATCGTTTGGAGTGACGTACATGTATATGTGACTGCATATGGATTGGCCGAAGTTCCGGGCACACACACATTACCTCAAGAAACGAATTGTGACTGCATATGGTCATAGATTGTCCAGTGTTTCACACAAACAGAAATGCACACACACATGCGCATGTAGTAGTGGATGGGGATGGGGGATGGGAAATGGGGGATAGGTGGGGAGGCTACAACATGAATTCTTCCTTGGTTGAATTTGGAGTAGTGAAGATTTGAGGAAGATGTACATATGTCATACCCGCAAGCGGGTGAGTACAATATGATTACAAACAAATGCACATGTAGTTCCTACATGTGTTTCTGTTACTTTTAAGTCGGAATATATACCTGCTCAGCATGTGCTCAAAAATGATCATGGTTGACCATAAGAATCCATACGAGTACTGTGCTTCTTCGTTTGTTAATGTGGTGTCTCGAACCCTCCCAGCGGCGGATGCGGCGGTGGGTATATGAAAAGATTTGCTACGAGTCAGCACATGACACCGCAGTGTAAGGTAGTTGGTTTCTCTGAAACACAGCTTTACGTTAGGCCCTTTAAATCTTCTATCCCCTAGTACGCTTTGGCTGGCCGGTTCTGATACAATATATAACTGACTACTCTAGCTAGCGCTTTTCCGATACGAAGATCTCACCGCCACTCCGATGGAGTGACTCGCATATCCTGCGAGAATCTGAATGCATACCGGCCACAGGGATAAGGGCTATTAAGCCACGGGGCTGATTGGGTGTGGTTTTCACTGGATGCTAGAATTATGGAAATAACGCTTGCTTGTGTAACAGTGGACCCTTGGTCGAAATGGCGACATAACGATCGAATCGGGAATCCGAAACCGCAGCTGCGACGTGATATCACTCGCATCAAACAAAGGGCTAACCTCTCCGCCAATTAACGGCCATTGTATAATTATACGACGCTACTCTTCTACGATAGCAATATTGCATAATGACCAGATGCATGTGAAAGAAACACCGTGCACGTGTGAAACTGTAAAGCCCGAGTCTTCAGACTGCCGGGCTAGTGCTGCGGGAGTCTCGGAACCGCGTCCGTGCAATGGAAGCAGCGGGGACATGCACCGCTGTTTGTGCAACTCTTCTCCGAACTCCGCAGCTCCCACCTCGTCCACCCCGCTCCGTCTCCCCCGCTGGTCCCCAACCTGCGTCTCATCGCACTGCTTCCTTTTGTCGCTATCGGCCTTCGTCAGCGCGGACTAAATCTTCAGAGTTGATATGTTGATTCATCGTTCCGCGTTGCAGGGATTGGGAAGACGTGGCATGGATCGACTACTTTAATGGGTTGTGAGTTGCAATGAAGGAAGATGGCGGTTTTCGGGGGCTTAATAGGAGCCTCTATTTTAAAACCACTGTTTAAATTTTACTCAGTGACTCATATCATGTAATGCCACTCGCTGCATTTAATGCACCAAACTGGTAATTTTGCTGTGAGAGGATACCAATCACTGCATAAGTACTCTCCCTACATCTGGCCGGACTCTTTATCGTCCGCAATTGCAACACCTCCAGCATCCCCGGCGTCGACACTCTCCCGGGTCGACGTCTCCCCCGCCTCCGGCTCATCTCCCACTCCCGATCCCTCTCCACCACCAGATTCCTCTCTATCTCCCGATTCCTCCACTCGATCCCCCTGCCCTTGAATTGCAATCCTTGTCTGCCCAGGCAACTCCTGCCGTTCCACAACCTTAGGATTTCCTCCCAATTCCAATTTCTCCCACTGCTCTTGCTCTTCCGCCGCACCTCCCGTACACCCCCTTACCGCATATGCCCCCGTCGCTAGCGCAAACGTGGCCAGAAACAACAACCTATCCCTATCAGCCAAACCCCATACACTCTCTCAATGGAGCTCACAGCAAAAGCATCGCCATTCCCACTGCCACTGTTCCATTCCTACACCTCGCAACGCTAAGCCAGTTATGGATCTCATGATTAGTGCAATCACTCTGCAAATACTCTGACGCAAGTTTAAAGAACGCACACAAGACCCCCGTGTAGAACAACAGGAACAAGGCGTCGGTAAGCACGATTAGGAGTGGCATGTTCGGAATCGCCCAGGTGTGCGGGTACAGATGTGGGTAGTTGAGCGCAATATATACAACTGTGAAGATGCCTGCGGAGAGGCCTGTGGAGGCCCTAGGCGGCGTTAGTGAGGGGAAGAAAGGGGGGGAGGGGTGTATACCATGAGGGATTAACTGGGAGGTCTACGGCGAATGCGCCGACGGAGATGAAGGCGGCGAGTAGCTGGAAGGCGCGTAGAATCTGATATCGTGAGTTTTACCGGGGAATTAGAGGAGGGAGACACACGATAAAGGGGCCGAAGGGCCAGGGCTTGGTGGTTGTCAGTGCGTCTCGCAGCTTCATCATAGTTGGATTGGAGTGTAAAAGATTACAATTCTATCTAAGTAGCGTGAGGTGTACCTGCGAGGTTTCAGCCCTTCCTTTTGTACGAGTCAAAGATGCACCTGGTCGTACAGTAAAAAGAAACTGTAGGCACCAAGAAACAGAGCTTGCATGTAACCGCCCAATCGGATTCTCGCCAGGTCGCGTGCAAACGCGCCCCATTCGATAGCCTTAGTTTGGCGGGGCTACAATCCCTACGGCGATCAATGTGATGATCTCACTTTCTAAGCAGAGGGAGAAGAGAGGTAGCTGGAAGATGGGTTCGGATGAGTTGGGACCGGATTATATTGGATGGCTATTCATTGGGGTACGAACTAGGCTCCAAAAACTCCCCGCAGGAGAAGCTACACTTCTGATGGCCATACCTACGGATGATGAAATCGTTCATGTCTCGATGAATGAAGGGCGGGTTATCTCCATATTCTCAGACTTACTTCACCTCTATATGGTTAGACTGGCCCCCAATGGCATCTAACCAATCACCCCAACTCTCCTTGTTTCGTCCCTTCGACACGTGCACTGCAGAGTCCATCATCTCGTTATCAGAACGATCAGTTTGCACATGTGTTGCATTTCATACACAAAGCCGTCCCATATGCAGATAGGGTGGCAGTGAGTCGCCTTATCTGCAGATGCATGTATCTATGTGTATCTATGGGGCGTCCCATACGCAGATTTCGTAGATGTCTAGACTCTATGTCTCTCATAATTCTTCCTATACCTTCCAAATCCAAATCGCTCTACCTAGGGTTGCATAGGGAGTGGATTAGAGGTTATATCTAAGACGAACGTTGATTCGTACAGTGTTAGTGACAAAAGAGCTACGGGGAATAAACGGGTGATAACAGCGAGTGTTGCATGAACCTGACCGAGCTGAGCTTCAGCTGAGCTGATGTCAAGGCACACAGCCGGTAGGGCATAAGGCACCCAACTACCTTGTATATATCTCGAGTCTTTCTCCTGCTCTCCAGTCTCTGTATCTTAAATCTATTCACACGGTTCTCCCCTTCCATATTTCAACAGCGAGAGTTGATAGTTTGACAGAGTGATGAATTGTGATTGCGCTTGCCCAGCTCGGAGATGCTGTGTTTTGGTGGATTGTCCGTCCTTATACCTAGCCTCTATCTACTCTGCACCCATATTTCACCAAGCCTTGTGCGCTCCTGCAGACCTCACTGTACAGTTGAGCACGCGATGAACTACCTTGGCGACGGGATTGAAGTTCACCATACTGTACTGGCAATTGTGGATGATACGTCAGCTGTCAGGATGGATGTTTGTATCTTCAGATCAAATACATATGTTAGGGTCAGAACCTCCATTCTTTGTTACTGGTCTTCCGTTTCGCCATATCCCTACTTTAGTCCGTGCTGAGACCAACTATGGCACAGGGCGGACTGCAGCATGGTCTATGTGAGTGGCCACATTCCAAATCGAATACAGGTGGGTGCGGTTTACTCTAGCAGGAAGTGAAGGCACTAATAAGGGACTGGCGGTAATTCTGTACCGATAATTATATACAAACGGCCACCTGAAAAATGCAAGATCTAGCGTTCGAACCGAGGGAGAGCGAATGACGCCGTGTCTCTTGACAGACAGTTAAACCGCGCCAGTCAATTTTCCGAAGGCATTATGGAAAAATGGAGATATTACAACTCCACAGATTGAAGTTAAAGCTAATATTGTCATAAGCAAACACCATATGAATCAGGTTTATTGGGGTTGGCTTTTAATTTTTCTTTAGGGACAAATAATGCGATCTATAAGGGCTTAGTGGTATAGTGAGAATGTGTGTCCTAACTGAATGCGCTAAAATCAGAATTTGCCATCCAAGTCACTGCTGGCAGTAAATCTATAAATGGCTGATCACCACATGGCACTGGCACACAGGAACCTGGATAAAAAAACCCATGCATTTCCCGAAATTTCTTAAGTATGGTTAGGTTTTCGTAGGTGTGACAATCAAAGTGACTAGTGCGGTTTGACAGTAAGAATTGACTGTCTAGAGTCATGACGGCAAATGACGATGTAGCAAGCGAGTGATGTCTAGCGTATAAACGGGTTTCTCCCCATTCTCACCCTCGACCATTGCTGATCATGATTCCCAATTGCTTCCGTTTGTCCGTGATCACTCCTAACAACCTCTTGAGTGCTGATACCCTGCGAGGGTCATCACCTATTCTCACTCGATATATATTCGTTAAATCCACCCTTAATTGTAAAGTCCTACTAGGTATCAAACAACCATAATGTTACCTTGCACAGTTCTCATATTGTCCAGACAACACAGAATTCAACATCACTATGTAGCTGCCAAGTGCTCGGCCGAGTAGATTCTTTACAGGCATTCTGCTACTCTTATCTACTTGGCCCACTCCTTCAAACCTAAGTGTTCACACATTTTCACTCGCTCGAAGTGAGTCAGTTAACTGTTAACCTGACGATCCACGTTCGGCAAGCCCATACTTATGTACACCCCCCATCTCCATATACCCACAAGCAGTATATCTTCTAGCCTCTCAGGTATTCGTATATCCAAAAGTAGCAAGCAGCGTAGTAGCTTAAGACTCCTCCCTTCACTTATGCGCTATTTACAGCTCCTCAACAGAAGCGGATTGTAGGAGTCACATTCCGTCGAGCTTGTGATTATCGGCTTTATCAGAGACTAACGTTATGGATAACTATGGCTCTAGCTATGGCTCCCGATTACCGATGATTGTGGCTTTGTCAGTGGGCGCCGATTGTGGAAATTGTGGGTGCCTCGATCCTTCGCGCAGCCTCTGAATGAGCTGGTTAATGCAAGTCAAGGGCAGTGTGTATTTAACACTAGACTGCGGGAATAGCTAAAAGGGGCAGAGAAGGGTCGGTGTAGGGTGTAGAATCTGAAACCGACGGAGGAGCTTTGGGATAACATCAAGCTTTGACTGGAGGGGCTGTGTGTGGATCATGGGTATTGCTTCCACCACGAAGCTGGCTAGAGTCATTGTATGGTAATCGGGGTTACATAGCCAGGCCTGGTTGTTCACTGCAGGGTTTAAACAGTATTGGGAAAGCTTTCTCGACAGGCTCGCGTTCATCGGCTGGAGTCCATTCGTGAATAAGACGTTGTCCAACGGAAGGAGGGGGCGAGATTCAGGCTGTCGTTGGGTGGCAATTCGTTCAGTTGGTTTGGGAAGCGCAGGATTGTCGAAAAGAGGGAGAGGGGAATCGGTATATACCCCTATTTGTGCAGAAGCTCAAGATAAGGCGGGTGCGGTGGGTGATAAGGAAAGAGTCGTACGTGCGCTTGTGCCACGGCCAGCAGCAGCAGGAATTCTATTATATCAAAAAGGTTTGCAGCTCTAACTTCCGTCCTTACCGAATCCTTCGCTTCTAGATGACAGCTTCCAAAACTCGCCTCGGAATAACAACTCCGTGGAAGTGAGAACTGCGATACAAAACTCAAATCCCAGCTGGCGCGAAACGGTGGACTGGACTGGACTCGAACAGCTCAGCATCAAGACGAAAGATGCTGGTGGACGAATTGGAGGGCGGGGCAAAACCTTGTTGCTCGGTTGAACGTTTCCTCTCGCGGACCCTCCGGACATGATCTCCCTGGCTCGTCTTAATATCACCAAACTCAGCTCATACGAAGCAAAGCGAGTCGAGTTGACATGGACCACAGGAATCATAAGAGTCCAGGAGAGAGGTGAGTAAGGCCTGTTATTGCTATAGAGCAGAGTTGTGAGTCCGTGCTTTGCGTCACGTTATTCCCCCAACGTACTACTGCTGCTGATCTCAATGGTGGATGCCATTTATGTAATGGCATTTCCTCCAGGTCGCCGTTTCGATATTTTTGCAGCAGAGTAGAGTATCTGTACGTATTGCTTCCATCGATCGAACGGGCCGCACCGTCTTTTTACCTCGGAGTCTCCGCTTGTTTGCAAGGTTTCCCGACGATTGCGTATGTTCTCGTGCTCGCCGTGGAGCCAAACAAGCCGCAAATCCGCAATCCGCAATCCGCAATGATATGTAATTCTCTGGTGTTTCCCTCCGCCAACGGATCTTAATGTCTTGGCATCAGCGCGTGTTTAGCTGCCGGGATTTTATCGTGTCACAGTACTGATAACCCTTTCACCCTTAGCGCCATTGATAACCCGTGCTGTGCGTGCCCCCAAGTTTCCAGGTTCCTCGTTGTGGCCTACAGTGCAACATGCGGGCGAGCAGAGATAAGGGTGCAGCTCGCCAATCACAGCGACAGAAGCAACCTCTACAGTCACTCATCCTGAAGAACCCTAGACATCCAGACAAACATTCGCCTTAGAGCACTTTAAGCAGTTATCGCCAGGCGGTGAGGAAAACGATCGCGAAAGCAGAGTCCCGCACACGTGCAGACCTTCCCTTTTCCATCCACCATTACGAGATGCTTTTGCAATTTGTCGCGTGCGGTAGCGAAGTGTGTCGGCGATGAGAAACGAGAAACTCAGATGCGAAGGGAAGCCAGTAAGCAGGCCCGCCCAGTTCCAGAGTGACTGCAGATGGACCCATTCATGCACAGGGGTTACGTACCAGGAAACCGAGACATGCACCATCCCACGCTGTTTTTCCGGGATAGAGCCAGAGCGAAATGCGTGGGGTAGATAATCCTGACAGTTGGCTAAGGCTGTGATCAAATCGACGACACATTGCGGTATCGATAAATCGGGCACGCGAGCAACGAGACTCCCGCTGAGAGAGAGTCCCTTCCCTTTCTCCTCGTCACATCACAGAACTGGTTTTTCCGAGAGAGACCATCACTTCAGCCCGTCCATCCATCCCATCCCGTCTGTCCGTAACGAAGGCTTGAAGGTTGGAAGGTCGCGTCGAGAGTGAGTGAGGCACGTCGGGTCGTGTGCGTTTGTTTATCTGTCGAAAACCCCTTGTCCAGTCGGGTTATATTAACATTTTGCCCCATCGCATTCGCAGCTTAGTGAGACGACGAGAGAAACCAGTGTCCCTTGTCTTCTCCCAGATTGATGCTCCAGAGCGAAAGAAGAGAGCACAGAGAAACACGTTGTCGGGGCGCTACAATTCCGGGAGTGGAACAACAATACCACCACCTCTACCAGCCATTACGTCGTTCACCTGCGTCGCATCTTCACGATACCCCGGAGTTTGCAGCAGCTGTGGTGCTTGCAGCCTTCAACCGCTAGCGTCAACTGCGGATCCTCTAATGAACCTGGCGAGGCTTATCGCGCCCGGCTCCCCACCCTTCCATCCATCGTTCATCATCTTTCAAACTCCGCCTGTCTGCCTGCCTGCAACAGCAACATACGCAGCAGCATAGCATCATCCCTTCCTTCCAGAGGCTAGCTTAAGTGCTTGGTAACGCGTTTTACACTACTGGTACTCGGCTTCCTGCATTATCGGGGGCCGCCATTTTTTGCTTCTGCCACACGGCCACCAAACAAGGGAGGGAGCGCCTAATATAGCCCAGGGGAAACTAGAGGAGGGCTCCGTCGGAATTCGGGAGCTGAGGGGAATCTCAATCTCGCGGGTTTGGTTAGAGCAGCAGCAGTGTGCTACGTATTGTTATTGATCCCGATTACGAGTGGTGCCGGGGGCTTCACAAATTGCTCTTCTTCCTTCGAACCTTCTAAGGTCGTCCTCGTGAAACATCGTGACATTTCACATTTCACATATTCATATTCCTACATCTTATCTCTTTTTTTTGCCTTTGTTTTCTTGATCCTTTCTTTTCCTCTTTTTATCCGCTCTTCCGCACACCTTGTTCGACAAATCGAGGGGAAAGGAAAAAGGTGCCATTTTATTTATACTTCCCACAGCATTGTGGTCTTGCGGTCTAGATTGAAGACACTATTCTTATCGTAATCACTGACCTCCGCCATGACGTCTGCCGACACAGCAACCCTCGAGTCTGCTACGTCCCCTTCTTCCTCCACAACCACCACAACCTCGACGTCTTTAGCTGCAACGACGACGACACTGCCCACAACGGCTCCATCCGGGACTGAAAACAATGCTGCCGCTTCGTCCACCACGTCCGCCTCACTGACTAACACAGCAACAACAGCGTCAAGGCTAACAAGTAAACCATCATCCACAACACACTCGCGTTCCAATTCCGTATCAATCGCACGTCCGACGACATCAGTGAGCAATGGCACGACAACAGCAGCGGCGGCAGGGACCCCGTATGCCAAGGGGAGAAAAGAGCGTCCGTGCGATGCCTGTCGCAGGAGGAAGTCACGTTGCGTCATGAACGAGGGTGCCGAGAAGTGTGTGCTGTGTCAATTCCACAGTCAGGAGTGTACGTTTGTGCAGAGCCCGCAGCCGCGGAAGCGGAGACTGGCGGGGGGCGGCGGGGTACATGGCGACGAAGGCGGGGGAGCCGGAGGTGCGAATGGAAATGGGAAGAAGAGGTATGGTTTATGATCTGTGGGATTGTTGATTTGTTTGTTTGTTGTGGGTGGCTGATGGATCGCCATTGCAGAAGCAGAAACACCTCACCAACTTCCCCCCGGCGCTCATCGAAACCCATTCGCGATGCGCATCCGATAACTGATTACTCGGCGCATCCCAATAACACTCTATCCGCTACGCTCGGCCTGCAGGGCGATCGCCACTCTCACCTCGTCGGACCAACCGCAGAATACGAACAGTGTCTGATCGACCTGTGCCCGTTCGATTCAAAAGACGAGTACGCGCTCTCGTCACTCTCGAGAATCACCTCATTCCGCCGAGTATGCGACGAAACGACATTTACCTTGTACCCGGACGAGCCTACGGCAAACCACTCCGAAACCTACGAGGACTCCGACAAGATTGAGAGGGTTGTGAGTCCGCACGGCCAAAAGCTATTGAAGCTCTACTTCCGAATCGTCCACCCGAGTTTTCCGATCCTCCACAAGCGCGTGTTCCTGGAGAAGTATGCACGAACACATCGAGAGTTCTCGCCGCCGCTGCTGGCGGCAGTATACATTCTTGCACTACATTGGTGGAGCTATGACGTAAAGCTATCGCCTCTTCCGAAGCCCGACGTGTCCGCGCTCGAGAAGCTGGCGATGAAAACAATGTATGACGCTATGCACCGGCCGAAACTGTCGACGGTCCAGGCAGGGTTGCTGCTACTTCAAAGGAACGAGGAGATGAAAGGTTCGTCGTGGGCATTCACCGCGCAATTGGTTGCCGTTGGGCAAGAGCTAGGACTGCATCTTGACTGCACAAATTGGAAAATACCACGGTGGGAAAAGGGTCTGCGCAAGCGATTGGCCTGGGGTCTGTTCATGCAGGATAAATGGGGCGCACTTACACATGGACGACCGACCCACATTACAAAATCGAATTGGGCAGTTCGACCCGTAGAGCCTGAAGATTTTCCCGACTCGGCACCAGCCGACGGATCTGGCGTGAAGGAGGAAAAGACGGATGACGAGGAAGAAGGGTCGCAGGAAGTCGAAAAGGGGCGGATGTTGTTCGAGCAGATGATACAGCTGTCGCAGTTGATGTCGGACGTGCTGGAGACGTTTTTCTCGGTGGAGGCGCAGATGGGATTTGCCGGCAGAGGCGGGACACAGAAAGTGCTCGAGCGTGCAAAGCCGATCCAGATCCGCCTGAAAGGATGGTTCGCAAAGCTCCCCGAGTGCTTGCGGATGGATGCCGCCACCAAGAGTCGACGCCTCTCGTCTACCGGTACTTCTTTCCTTCCCGAGTGATACTCCGTGAGATGTCTCCTAATCTCGTGCCCAAACAGGCTACCTTCACCTTGCCTACTTCGCGACCGAAATCACGCTGCACCGCCAAATCCTACGCACGCTCAGCACACCGAACCAAGTCGACGCCTACCTCCTCCATATCTGCCGCTCTGCAGCAAAGACCCGACTAATATCAGCAATGGACTTCGTCAACCGCCTGAAACCAGAGCATCTGCAAAGCTTCTGGTACTTCTCCTCCAAAGTCAACTTTGCCTTGATCGGCACGTTTGGCTCTCTGTTATGGGCGACCGCGCCCTCGATCCAGGAGGCAGAATTCTACAAAGCCCGGCTCTCCGAATACCGGTGGACGCTCCGAGTCTCCAGTCGTGGTGCAGATTTCATGGAGTTCGCGGTGGGGGTGCTGGATGCGAGTGCAGGTTACCTGCAGCAGGAGCAGCTGAAGAAGCGTGGTCCACTGTTTGTCGGCACATACCAGAGCACCGTCGGCAACGGCGAGAACCTGGGACTGGGCATGGGCGTGGGAAACAGCAACATCGACCTGTCACAACCCCCACCACAGCCGCCACCAGGCTGGAGCGCTGTTCCCACTACACGCGCGCAGTTATCACCTGTGCCCACTAATGAGGGACACAGTCAGAGCGACGACGACGAGATGGAGGAAGGCGAGAGTGACGACAGCGGCGAGAATGGCGAGGAAGAAGAGGAAGAGGAAGAGTATGATGAGATGATGGAAGAGGAAGGGTACTCCGACGAAGCCTGCGATTCGGCGCTCCCCCGACCCACGCCGCCCGCTTCCGCGCAGGCGCGATATGCCGCCGTGTCAGCCGCCGTCAACGCCAGGAGAGGTCAGAGTGTGAGCGCGGGTTTCGCGGCGTATCAGCAGCAGACGACAAACACCACCACCACCACTACAACTGTTAGCGCGGCGAGCACACCGACTTCATCATCCACCACCACGAGTTCAAATGCTGCAATGGACTTTTTTATGATCCCGAATACGGGGTTTGGGAGTAGCGGGGAGTAGGAGTTATGGGGGAAGGGGAAGGGAGGGTTTATCTATTTGACGCGCCGGGTTATGACGCAAGAATGGCGTGCGAATACCCTGATTTGGCGTATATATTATTTTCGATTTACCTGTGTTTTTTGGTATGTAGCGAGCGGTGGAGGCCTCCTTCTTTTGCGCAGGCGTTTATTTTTTGATTGGGACTTAATGCGCGATGAAAAGGGTGGGTGCTTTTTTTGATGGTGGTTGGCTGCGTTGTTTTTTATTTGTCGGTTTTTGCTTGTATCGTAGTAAAAGTGCGCATACATAAGGTTGTTTGTAAGATGGATGGAATTTCATGATGGTTATCTAGATCTCTACGAGGAACTGGAAGGGTCTAGGGAAAAGTGAAGGGGGCCCTGGCGAAAGCAGGTCCCCCGATATATACGCGGTATGTTGAATTCGTACCCTCAGTAGGGTCAGGGTTTGAACTGACTCTTTTCATGCATTCTCACGCGAATTGCAATTTGGGTTCGGGCGATAGCCTGGGAAACCGCTAGAAGTCTCGCTGGCCCTGGATAGCCGGGTATGATCTACAGAGAAATGAACGAGAAATGAATTGACTTTTGAACGTTAAGCAAGAGCCTCCGCCAAGCAGCGCTAGTCCATATGCATGGAGCAGCGCACCAGATCGCACTTAACCACATTGAGAGTTTCTTGTGAATTTGGCATCCTGGTGATACGTCATGATGGTGGATAAACTTTGGCACACGGCCCTTGATGTCTCGGCAGATTCGCTACGTATTTCCGTTTACAACATTGAGTTTGCGCACGCAATAGGAGGGGACTCTGATCATGAAGACTACCTACGTAACATATATGTCTGAGCTATTGTTTGTTTGAATGGGTTGGGCTGATTGTTCCGGACTAAGGGAGTCGACGTTGCAAGCCTTCCGAACAGGCTGGGATTTGGTGTCGGCCTGATTTGACGCAGCGGACAACAGTGTCGTGCCATCTCTTATGCTCGATGTATATTCTTTTTGTTGAGAGCGATTGAACTCCATAAAACACAGTGTGCCGGGTCTCCAGGGTTCTAGAACAACCAAACTCAATGCATATGTTGATCAATATCAGCCACGCCAAATACCAAACTCTATCATACGTCACGATTACCAGCAGACAGCCCACATCGCCAACAGTTACCTCCTTCCGGACCCTATCCACATAAAACCACTCAACTGTTCCCTTTCCCTCCCTTCTGCCTCCTTCCCTTCCCATCAACCGCCATCATGTCCCGCAACCTCGTCATCACCTGCGGCGAAGGCCAAACAGGCCATTTAATCGCCGAACTCCTCCTCACTAACGAAAAGTTCTCATCCGCAATCAAAACTCTACACGTCGCCACCTGCAACCAAGAACATGTACACATCAAGGCGTTGAGCGAGAGCGGCGCACAAATCATCCCCGTGACCCCCGGCAACACAGAGGGGCTCACAAAAAGCCTCAAGGACTCCGGAGCAGACACAATCTTGATCATCCCGCCCTCAGTCTCGAATAAACTTGAGGCTACCAAGGAGATGGTGGAGGCATCGAAGGCGGCGGGGATCCAGAATGTCGTCTTAATCTCCTCAGCTGGCTGCGACATGGCGGAACGCGATCATCAGCCGAGGTTGCGCGAGTTTGTGGATATTGAGAATTTGGTTATGAAGACGAAAGGGGATACGAAGACGGAGACTGGACATAGTCCTTGTATCATTCGGTGTGTTGATTTCTCCCTAAGAGATGGTAAGGCGGATGTTAACGGGGCATATGTAGTGCGGGCTTCTACGCCGAAAACCTCCTGCTGTATAATAAGCAGGCACAAGATAAGGGGAAGCTTCCGCTGCCAATGGGACCCTCACACAAATTTGCGCCGGTGGCACTCGGAGACATCGCCTTGCTCGCGGCCCATGTCCTCACCTCTAGCGGCGAGCACGGTCTGGGCGATCAAGTCCGTGGCCAGCTCATCACACTCACCGGTTTGTGCCCCCCAACACCAGCTTGTAGATGCTAACACGTTTTTCAGGGCCGATGATGGCGGCCGGAAACGAACTCGCTGAGGCCGCAAGTCAGGGACTAGGAACAAAGATGGAATATGAAGACATTTCTGAGTTTGTGTTCTCCCATGCCGCAATTGCTGGCGGTGACTAACACACGATAGGGACGACGCGAAGAAACTGCTAGCGGAGGCGGAGATCAGCGATGCGGAGAAGGAGTATCTGCTGGAGTACTATGCGCTGGTTAGGGAGGGAAAGACAAACTATATTTCGACACATGCGTTCCATGATGTCACGGGAGGGCATCCTATGGAGATGACGGATTTTTTCAAGACGTATGCGGAGGAGTTTAAGCCGAAGAAGAGGAAGACTAAGAAGTAAATTGGGGGATGCGGAGATGAAGCTGTAATGTCATTATATGAAATAGACGAGGAATGATTTACTTATGTTTGAAATTTGGGAGGAGTACTGAATAGTAGTTCTGTCATGGTTATCACGTTAGGTAGAATTAATTGCACTCAGATCCGCAGATATATCTATGTAGATGAGCTATATACGGCCACTGACCACCATGAAGATCCCGCAGATAAGCAATAATTGGCGTGTGGTATGATTTTCCGGTGACGGTATCGCAGCTTCACTCCGACGCTGCTTATAGCTACTTTTCCTGCCCGCAGCTGGCACGAGATACGTAAACTGCTACCGTACACTGATACTGCCATTCTATCGGCCCGACTACCCCTATAATAAGGTCCAAGGTACCCCTTACCAGCAGTATTCAGGTCCGTCGGTTGGCTTTTCCATCTCCCTGACGTCAGTTACATTCCACCATCCCCCATATAAGTCTACCTCCCATCACTATCCCTCTCTGCAACCTCAATTATGGCCCGCGAAGACACATCTCCCCACCAAATCACTCCCGGCGTCCCAAAAGACCCTAGCATCGTACGGG
>Ga0307514_10000437_pt1 | contig 91056 bp, 31 predicted proteins | sample 16_EM_MG_FD_203088 | JGI IMG/M metagenome (GOLD analysis project Ga0307514, IMG submission 203088) | Populus trichocarpa ectomycorrhiza microbial communities from riparian zone in the Pacific Northwest, United States - 16_EM | ecosystem: Host-associated > Plants > Roots > Unclassified | place... | reverse complement strand
CTTTCTAGCTAGTTGTAATTGCTAATTAGTTATACCTTCTTGTTACTTCGCTTCCCTAGCGACTAGTTGCTTGCCTGGTTGCGAAGCTAGAAGCTAGCTACAAAAGCTAGCCGCCCCTGCCTACCTAGCAATTGCCTTGCTTTGTTACGAAGTTACTACTCGTTAGATTTACAACTAAGTCTTTCGAGCTACAACTTGTAACTTGGAAGCTTATAGCGTAGCTAAGCAAGGGATGAAAGCTAGAAAGACTAATAAGTCTGGCTAACTTATAAGCCAGAGAAACAAGCAGCTGGAAAGCAAGCAGCTACTCGTTAGAAATACTAGCTAAAGCAATTGCTTCTACCGAACCAATCCCTATCTTGTAGCCTCGCATTCGATAGATTTACTAGCAACTTGCTTGCTTAGCTAGAAATATCTACGATTACTAAGTCTAACGAGTAACAACATTTAGTTGGTAGCTTCTAACGAAACTAAGCAAGGGATAGAAATATCTACGAAATAACAAGAAAGAAGGCAGTTGTTGAACTTCGTTCTACCAGGGGCGAGGTTGCTACCTAGAGGGAGAGGCAGGCAGCCCTTTGTTTAAGCGAAGCTACTAGGCTAGGTTCGGTAGGCGGTAGCGTAGCAACTCCGCTAGGCCAAGCAGGGTTTGTTAGTCTAGTTAGTCGAAGACTTACTAGACTAACTAGAAGCTAGTAGCAGCTGTTATAAGCGAAGCTAATTACAACTAGTAGGCTTGGTTCCAGGTCGCTAGGCAGCCCGCCCCTGGCCCTTGCTTGTAGAAGTAACTAGTTGTAGTAACTACGTAACTACTACAAGTTACAACTAGTAGGCGGGGTAGAAAGGGTTTGTAAGTCTAGTTAGTCGAAGACTTACAAGACTAACTAGTTGCAAGCCAGGCAGGCAGTTGCTAGCTAGGGAGGCGAAGCAAGTAGCAGCTGTTATAAGCTTCGGTAATTACAACAAGTAGGCGGTAGCGAAGCTACAAAAAGCTAGAAAGTCTATCGAATGCGAGGCTACAAGATAGGGATTGGTTCGGTTATAAGATAGCAAGTAGATATAACTAGCAGCAAATTTAATTGTAGTAACTTCGTTACAGCTGCTACTTCGCAATCGATTAAAAAAAAAAAATTAATAGTAAGGTTGCTTCGCTTGCGCAGCCACCGCCTTTTTATCTTTATTTGCTTGCTTCGCCAGGGGCTAGCTAGATAAAAATAAAGACAGCGAAGCAGGCCCTTGCTTGTTAGTCGTTAGACTTACTACTAAATAGTTATAAATAAAGATTCAGTATTATATATTTAAATATAAAATGGCTAATTTTACTTCTATATTTAATATTATTCTTAATGATGCTGCAGAACCTTGGCAATTAGGTTTCCAAGATAGTGCTGCACCAGGTTTTACAGGTTTAGTAACTTTACATAATACCATTGGATTTTATTTAATTGTAATAAGTTTTTCTGTATTTTGGGTTCTATTTTCTTTAATTTATTATTATAATTCTAACAAAAATCCAATAGCGCATAAATATTTAACACATGGAACTGTGTTAGAATTAGTATGGACTATTACACCCGCATTAATTCTAATAGCTATTGCTTTTCCTTCATTTAGATTACTTTATTTAATGGATGAAGTAATTTCTCCGACTTTAACTATAAAAGTAGTAGGGCACCAATGGTATTGGTCTTATGAATATTCAGATTTTATTACGGATAGTGGAGAATCAATAGATTTTGATTCTTATATGATACCAGAATCTGACTTAGAATTAGGTCAATTTAGATTATTAGATGTAGATAATAGATTAATTATACCTGTGGATTGCCATATAAGATTAATTGTAACTGGTTCTGATGTATTACATTCTTTTGCAGTTCCTTCTTTAGGGTTAAAATTAGATGCTGTTCCAGGTAGATTAAATCAAGTTTCTTTTGTAGCAGAAAGATCTGGTACTTTCTACGGTCAATGTTCTGAAATTTGTGGAGTTTGGCATGGATTTATGCCTATAGTAGTAGAAGCTGTTTCTTCCCCAGATTTCTTAGTATGGGTAGACTCTGCTTCTTCTTAATTAAATTTAAATTTAATATCTTAAATTTCTCTACATTTATATTTAGCTACTTGCTTCTAGGTAAGCAATACCGCCCTTGCTTGCTTAGCTAATCTAATAAAATTTATATAGATTATAATTAGATGACCTCCCCCTTGTTAGTCGTTAGACTTACTACTCAAAGTTTAGCTGGCTTGTTAATTAGCCTAGCGACCTGTAGCTTTAGTTATATCTACGATTGCTTACCAGCTGCTAACCAGTTATATCTTCGAATAGTAATATCTTATCCGCCTAGCGACTTGTAGCTTGCCTGGTAGCGAAGCTAGAAGCTAGCAACAAAAGCAAGCCGCTCATGGCTTGCGTAGTTGCAGTAACTACGTAACAGCTACAACTCTCCCTAGTAGCTTCGCTACAACAAAGGGCTGCCTGCCTGGATATAACTAGAAGCTACAAGTAAGCGTTGCTACTCGTTAGACTAGTTGCTTGTAGTTAGTCGTTAGACTTACTAATCGAAGATATAACTAGAAAGCAATAATAGCGTTGCTACAAGCAAGGGCCAGGGGCGGGCTGCCTAGCGACCTGGAACCAAGCCTACTAGTTGTAATTAGCTTCGCTTATAACAGCTGCTACTAGCTTCTAGTTAGTCTAGTAAGTCTTCGACTAACTAGACTTACAAACCTTGCTTGGTTACTAAATCTAACGAGTTACAAGCTGCTAGGTAAAACAGTAGGGGAAATATAAACAAGTTTTCTATTCTCTTTTTGCTTCGCTACTAAAAGAGTAGTAGCTTGCTTATCTAGCAAGTAGAATAATTCTGTAATTTGCTATATCAGCTAGCTTATTAGTTTGCTTGCTTAGAAGTTAGCCAGCAGTTACTTCGTTACTAATAATATATTAATTTAAGTCTAAATTTTATAAGTTGTTACTACGTTACTATAAAAAGTTCCTTGCTTACAAGTCACAAGTGTGCTGCTGTCTTTCTAGATGCTTAACCTGCAATAGCGAAGCTATTGCAACTTTTATTTTTTTTTATTAATTCCTAGCAAAGCAAGTAGCTAAGCAAGGAATAATTGAATTACGAGTTGCAATAGCGAAGCTATTGCAGGTTAGCTTAGCTACTTGCTTAGTAGTTAGCTAGCTGCAGCAAGTTACTAGTATGAAAAATTTGCTCATTTTTTCCAATAAAGAATATTGTTGTAACTGCTTGCTTTACAGCTGCTTGTTACTCTGGCTTATAAAATAGCCAGACTAGGTAGTCTAATTTGCTTTCAAGCCGCCCTAGGTTGTAGTTAGTCGATAGACTTAGTAATCGTAGATCTAACTATAAAGCAATTACAAGTAGCTGTAGCTTCGCTACTGAGGTTGCTTCGCTACAACAAAGGGCTGCCTGCCTGGATATAACAATTAGCCAGACTTACTTCGCAAGTAGCAGTAACTAGCTTCTAGCATCGCAACCAGGGGCTTGCTTCGCAACAAGAAACTATTTACAAGTAAGCAAGTAGCAGCTAACATTAGAAATTAATCTATTAAAATTTAAAAGGAGGTTAGCTGAGTGGTTTAGCAGTAATTTTACACATTACAGACAGAGTTTCGATTACTCTACTTCCTATTAATAACATAAATTTATTTAAAATTAAAGTTTTTATTTACAAAGCTTGCGCTAGCTTGCTCTAGCTTCGATAAGCGGAGCTAGTAAAAGAAAATAGTCCTTTCTAGCGAAGCAAGTAGCTAGCTTATAACGAGACTAACAATAAGTCTAGACTTACTTCTACTACCTGTTCGCAGCTATAATAAATTGTAATACCTGCAGCTACTTGTAATTATAATACCTACGATTGTGAAGGTAGTAGAAAGGACTATTTTCTTGCTAATTTCTAGCCAGAGTAGCTAGTTATATCTTCGATTAGATAGTCTATCTAGTAGCTTCGCATTAGAAGATCTTACAATTACAACAAGCAAGTAGAAAGGGCTTGCTTTTGTAGCATCGCTACTAGTCGCTAGGCGGGTTGCAGCTGATGAAAATATAAGTATAAAAATATAATTTTAATTTTATATATCATAATTATAAATATTCAATTCTTCTTCTGTTTTAATTTAATTTTAAGTGAAAAGTTGCTAGCTAATTCAAACTGCGGAGCTGCAAGCTGGCTTAGTAGCAAGACTTACAATTAGTCTAGGCTTACTGCAAAACACAATCCGCAGCAACTAGCAATTTGCAGCTATAAATAGAAGTTTTCTAATTAAACTGTTCTACGGTTGCTGCGTAAACTGCTACCTCTTTTTTTAATATAAAAAAGATAAATCATAAAAGTAACTTACAGTTTCTTAAATTATTAAAAATTAGAAAAGCTCAAGAGATTAGAATAGCTAACTTGAAAGTTGTAATATCTGCAATCTTCTAACCGAACCAATCCATTGCTTACCTACGTTAGAAGCTACCAACTTGCTTGCTAGTAACTCTTTTTTCTGCCCTTACTTTGCTTATTGCAACGCTAGGTAGCTTACTACAAAGGGTTTGTAAGTCTAGTTAGTCGAAGACTTACTAGACTAACTAGAAGCAAGCCCCTGGTTGGTTACTAAGTCTTTCGAGTAACAAGAACCTAGGTAATACTAGCAATTGCTGCTAACTTCTAAGCGTAGCTATAGCTTCGCAATTAGACTAAAAAGTCTTTCTAGCTAACTTGTAGTTAGTCGTTAGACTTACAATTGCAAAGCAAGAAAATATTACTAGCCAGAAAATATTACTATAAAGCAATTACAAGTAGCTGTAGCTTCGCTACTGGGTAGCTTCGCAATTGTAGTAACTAGTAGTAGTAACTACGTAACAACTACAAGTTACAACGCAGGGTTTGTAAGTCTAGTTAGTCGAAGACTTACTAGACTAACTAGAAGCAAGTAGCTAGCTACGCAAGCCAGGGTTTGTAAGTCTAGTTAGTCGAAGACTTACTAGACTAACTAGAAGCAAGTAGCAGCTGTTATAAGCTTCGCTAATTACAACTAGTAGGCGGCGGGCTAGTTAAAAATTAGCTAGCAAATAATAAAATTATTAATAATTAATAATTAATAATTTTTTCGACTTTCAAGGAACAGCACTAAAAATAGCTAGCTACTTGCGCAGCTTTTCAAAAACCTATAAAATGTTAACTTTATTATTATTAATACCTTTAGTAGGATCTTTAATAATCTTACCTATGTCAAATACGCTAGAAAGTCAAAAACAAATGAAAAAAATAGCGTTAACGACTTCTTTAATTAATTTTTTTATTTCTTTATTTTTATGGTATGAGTTTGATTCTAGTTGCGGAGCCACTCAATATCAATTTGTATCTGAATTTAATCAATTAAATTTTTGCCATTTAAATTTTGGAGTAGATGGTATATCATTATATTTTGTTTTATTAACAACTTTTGTTACCCCAATAGCTTTATTATCTAATTATACAAATATAACTAAAAATTTAAAGTTGTTTTTAATCTCATTTTTAGTATTAGAAACATTACAAATTTGTGCTTTTGTTTCATTAGATTTACTATTATTCTATATTTTTTTTGAAAGTGTATTACCAGTATTATTTATAGTTATAGTAATATTTGGTCATGGTAAAGATAGATTTAGATCAGCTTTTTTATTTTTTTTATATACTTTAGCTGGTAGTTTACCAATGTTGTTAAGCATTTTAGTTTTATATAGTTATATAGGTAATACAGATTTCCAATTAATTTCTTTATATGAAATTAGTTTAGATAGTCAAAAATTACTATGGTTAGGTTTCTTTGTTGCTTTTGCTGTAAAAACTCCTTTATATCCTTTCATTATTTGGTTACCTAAAGCTCATAGTGATTCACCTTTAGCTGGTTCTATTTTATTAGCAGCAACTATATTAAAATTAGCAACTTATGGTTATTTAAGAGTTTTAATTAGTTTCTTACCGGATGCTACTAATTATTTTAGTCCTTTAGTTCAAACTTTTGCTATTATTTCTTTAATTTATGCAAGTTTCTCTACTATTATTCAACAAGATACTAAAAGATTAATAGCTTATAGTAGTGTGGCACATATGGCAGTTGTTGTTTTAGGATTGTTTTCTAATAATTTAGTAGGTATAGAAGGAGCAATATTATTAGCCATTGCTCATGGTTTTGTAAGTCCAGCTCTATTCATTTGTGTAGGGGGTATCATTTATGATAGAACAGGTACTAGAATTATTAACTATATTAGAGGATTAGTTACATATATGCCTGTGTTTACTATTCTTTTCTTTATTTTTACTCTAGCTAACACTGGAATACCTTTAACTCTTAATTTCTTAGGAGAACAATTATCTTTAATAGGAATATGGCAACTAAATCCTATAATAGCTTCTCTGGGGGCTACTGGTATTGTATTATCTGCTTGTTACTCTATTTTTTTATATAATAGATTATCTTATGGTAATTTATCACCATATTTACCTCCACTAAAGGATATTAATAGAAGAGAATTTTATTTATTAATAAGCTTACTTATTCCAACAGTAGTTTTTGGTATTTTTCCTAATGTTATTTTAGATTCTCTACATACCTCTATATCTGCTTTATTATTTCAATTACCTAATTAAATTTTAATATCTTACCCTAGCTACGCAAGTAGCTGCAACGCAAGTAGCTGCAACGCAAGTAGCTGCAACGCAAGCTGCTGCTAGTAATATCTACGATTACTAAGTCTAACGACTAACTACTAGCTACAAGCAAGCTAGCTGGTTAACAGTAAAGATATTTGAATTACAACTCTCTTGAAATTAGTTATATCTACGATTGCTTACCAGCTGCTTGTTGCTTATAATATCGTAGATATAACTAGCAAGTCTTTCTAGTAGCTTCGCATTGCTTGTTGCAAGTAATATCTTCTTGCGAAGCTAGCCTCTGGCTAGCGCAGTAGCAGAAACTTCGTTCTACAACTGGATATTACAAGCAAATCCAGTAGCAAGCAAGGGGCTTGAAAGTCTAGTTAGTCGAAGACTTACAAGACTAACTAGAAGATAATAACTAGCTACAAGTTAATACAATTACAAGAAGCAAGTAGCTAGCTACAAGTAAATTTTATTAAATTTGTAATAGCTAGCTTCGCAAGAAAGCGAACCAATCCCTTGCTTTTAGCTAGCAACTTGCTAATTAGTCTGGTAACTTAGTAACTAGCTGTAGCTTCGCAACTGGGCCTGCTTCGCTGTCTTTATTTTTATCTAGCTAGCCCCTGGCGAAGCAAGCAAATAAAGATAAAAAGGCGGTGGCTGCGCAAGCGAAGCAACAAGCAAGGGGCGGGCTAGCTAACTTATAAGCAACTTCTAGACTTTCTAGTTTGCAAGTTATTTATTCAAAGTTATTCCCCCTTGTAGCTTATTGTAAGTCGTTAGACTTAGTAATCGTAGATATTACTACCCTTTTTTTTTTATGACTTGCCCCTAGCTTGTTGCTTCGCATTCGAAAATATTACTAGCAAAGGTTAGTAGCGAAGCTAGTCATAAAATTAAGGTAGGAAATGCAAAAGCAATAAATTTAAAAATTTACTGCTAACTAGTAATATCTTATCCGCCTAGCGACTTGTAGCTTGCCTGGTAGCGAAGCTAGAAGCTAGCAACAAAAGCAAGCCGTCCCTGGCTTGCGTAGTTGCAGTAACTACGTAACAGCTACAACTCCCCCTAGTAGCTTCGCTACAACAAAGGGCTGCCTGCCTGGATATAACAAGTAAGCGTTGCTACTTGTTAGACTAGTTGCTTGTAGTTAGTCGTTAGACTTACTAATCGAAGATATAACTAGAAAGCAATTACAAGTAGCTGCTGCTACAAGAAGCTAGCAATAGAAAATAATAATTTTATTATATTAGCGAAGCAAGTGGGTTAAGTATACAGATGGTTCTGTAGTAGACCTGCAAAGTCTAAGTTTTTAGGTTCAATTCCTACTTAACTCTAATGAACTTAATATTTAAATCTTTGATAGTTTACTTTAGCTGCTACTTGTTGCTTGTTGTTATTGCTTCGCTAGATAGACTTAATAATCGTACTTATAACTAGCAACTCAGGCTTATAAGTTAGCTAGACTAAAAAGTCTTTCTAGCTAACTTGTAGTTAGTCGTTAGACTTAGTAATCGTAGATATAACTAGAAAGCAATTACAACTTGCTAATTAGTCTGGTAACTTAGTAACTAGCTGTAGCTTCGCAACTGGGCCTGCTTCGCTGTCTTTATTTTTATCTAGCTAGCCCCTGGCGAAGCAAGCAAATAAAGATAAAAAGGCGGTGGCTGCGCAAGCGAAGCAACAAGCAAGGGGCGGGCTAGCTAACTTATAAGCAACTTCTAGACTTTCTAATTAGTTGCAGCTGTAATTAGCGAAGCTTATTACTACAATTGCTTCGCTTGCTTCGCAACACTATTAATTAAACTTGTTGCTTCGCTAATACAAGATATAACTAAGGCAAGCTACTATTTTTAAATTTAGCTTGTTAATTAATCTGCAACTACCTAGACCTAAGTAAAATAAAAGTAGATTTAATTAATTTCTCCTGTTAATGTGTATATTCGGTTATAATTGTAAATTAATTTTTTTTATATAACTGTTGCTTTAGCTTCGAAACTGGGGAGAAGTTAGCTACAGCTGCTAACTTTTAAGCGTAGCTACTCGAAAGACTAACTAGTCAGCATTTCTATTTGGCTAGCGTTGCGGAGCTACTATTATTTATATTGCTAGTTATATCTTATAGTTAGTCTAGTAAGTCTTCGACTAACTAGACTTTCAAGCCCCTTGCTTGCTACTGGATTTTCGAACCTAAAGGCTAGAAGGTTGATTCGCTAATGAAAGTAAAAAGAACTAAAGAAAATCATTAGTTGCTACTAATTTAGGCTGCTAACTACTAAGGAAGCATCAGAAAAAAAAGAAAGCTAGTTGCTTAGAAGTTAGCTACAACTAATTAATAATTGCTGCTTGCTGCGCAGATAATGATCTACCTTATCCTATTTTATTTAATATAAATAGTAATTGCTGCGCTATCTAAAAAAAAATAGATTGTTGCATAGCTACTAACTATGAAAATTAAAAAAAAAGTTGTATTTGCTTAGCAGCTTAAATATTAGCTGCTTCTCAGCTATTAATTTTTTTATTTAACATCAGCTAATTGAAATATAAGCTTAGCTTACCTAAGATTTTGCAAATATAAAGCATTTGCTTGTAGCTTCGCAATCCATAGCTAGTTATATCCAGTAGCAAGCAAGGGGCTTGAAAGTCTAGTTAGTCGAAGACTTACTAGACTAACTATAAAATATAACTTGCTACAAGTTAATACAATTAGAACTAGCTACAAGCAATGGATTGGTTCGGTTAGAAGATAGCAAGTAAATAACAAATTTAAATTTAGGTTAGTTTAATTTATATAAGAATAGTAGCTAATAAAATCTCTAATTAAACTTATAGTACATATATTTAAATATAATTATTAATAGTGATTATTAGTTGTAAGTCTTCGACTTGCTAGCTAACTTCTAAGCAAGCAATAGCTAGAAGTTAGCAATAGGTGGGCAGCTTGCTAGCGTAGCTAGCTAGAAGTTAGTTAACAATTGCTCAATTTTTAATTAACTTTTAGCATCTTTAGCTTAACTGGCAAAGTATCTGCCTTCGGAGCAGAGGTAATTGGTTCAATTCCAATAAGATGTTCATCAAATTTAAATTTATTTTTGCTATCTAGCTTACTTCTAAGCAAGAAAGCGAACCAATCCATTGCTTGTAGCTTCTTCTAAGTCGTTAGACTAACTAATCGTAGTTATTACTAGCAACTTGCTAATTAGTCTGGTAACTTAGTAACTAGCTGTAGCTTCGCAACTGGGCCTGCTTCGCTGTCTTTATTTTTATCTAGCTAGCCCCTGGCGAAGCAAGCAAATAAAGATAAAAAGGCGGTGGCTGCGCAAGCGAAGCAACAAGCAAGGGGCGGGCTAGCTAACTTATAAGCAACTTCTAGACTTTCTAATTAGTTGCAGCTGTAATTAGCGAAGCTTATTACTACAATTGCTTCGCTTGCTTCGCAACACTATTAATTAAACTTGTTGCTTCGCTAATACAAGATATAACAATAAGCTAAATAAGCTAGAGTTGCTTCGCTAATTAAGAAAAATAAAGCCTGAATAGTTTAATAGGTAAAACGGCTTACTTGTAATAAGTAAATAGCGGTTCAATTCCGTTTTTAGGCAAAATTAAAAATTAGTTAATTGTTTCGCTATAAATTTATTAATTTCAGCTAGTAAGTTTAGTGAGTAGCTAGTAAATCTACCGACTAGTATCTAGTTATATTTACTTGCTATCTTCTAACCGAACCAATCCATTGCTTGTAGCTAGTTCTAATTGTATTAACTTGTAGCAAGTTATATCTTATAGTTAGTCTAGTAAGTCTTCGACTAACTAGACTTTCAAGCCCCTTGCTTGCTACTGGATTTGCTTGTCATATTTGCTTCTAGTTAGTCTAGTAAGTCTTCGACTAACTAGACTTACAAACCCTTTGTAGTAAGCTTCCTAGCGTTGCAATAAGCAAAGTAAGGGCAGAAAAGGGCCACAAGCTGCTGAATAAAGCTATTATTATTTGTAGTAGCTAGTAATATCTTCGATATAACAAGTAACAGCTGCAACTACGCAACTATAATAATTATTAGTAAATGAGTTGTAGTTTAATTAGGAAAAACACCATTTTTTGGTAGTGGATTATATCAGTTCAAGTCTGGTCAACTCAGATAAATTTTAATTGCAGCTACCCGCCGCCTTTGTAGCGAAGCTAGCCGCCCCTGCCTTTTTATCTTTATTTGCTTGCTTCGCCAGGGGCTAGCTAGATAAAAATAAAGATAGCTTGCTACTGCCTGCCAGGTAACAACTATTATTGCTTAGTAGTAATATCTACTATTACTAAGTCTATCGACTAACAGCAAGTTAGCTAGAAAGTCTTTCTAGCTAAGAAATAACTTGCAGCTGCTACTTGCTTCGCTATAGAATATTTAAAAAAAAAAAATAAAGTAAATTACAATATTAATAATATTTGCTTGCGCTTGCTTATTTGTAATAACCAGTAGCAAGCAAGGGGCTTGAAAGTCTAGTTAGTCGAAGACTTACTAGACTAACTAGAAGATATAACTAGTTAGCAATTAGAATTTTTAAATAAAAGTAGCTGCTTGCAGCATAGCTGCTAAGGGGAAATCTGATAATGGTTAATCGGTTATATTTGCAATATAATTATGATAGTTCGAATCTATCTTTCTCCAAAAATAAAAATATATATTTATTTTTCTACTAGCGACCTGGAAGCAACCCTAAGCAGTTGCTTTCTAGTTATATCTTCGATTAGTAAGTCTACCGACTAACTAAAAGTTAGTTGCTAGAAATATCTACTTGCTTCGCAACCCCTTGCTTGCTACTGGATATTACAAGAAGCTATAAGCAAGGGATAAAGGCTAGAAGAGAGTTAGACTTTTAAAGCAAACTAGTGAAAGTTATTCTTAAATTATAAGTGTTTTATAGTAGCTACTTTTTTTTACTTATTTCTTAGAATTTTACTTAGCTTTTGCCTTTAAGAATTGCTAATTTTTCAGTTGCAGCACCAGGCAGGCAGCCCTTTGTTTTTATCTTTATTTGCTTGCTTCGCCAGGGGCTAGCTAGATAAAAATAAAGATAGAAGCGAAGCAACTAGGGGCGGCTTGCTTTTGTAGCTAGCTTCTAGCTTCGCAACCAGGCAAGCAACTAGTCGCTAGGCCACATTTATAAAATAGAAAGTTTTAAAAGTAAAACCAGCTCTAGCTTGCTTCAACTTAAAAGTTAAGTTAGTAGCTAGTTATATCTACGATATTACAAGCAACTTAAAATAATAAAACTTAACTAGACTTGCTAGTTATATCTTTAATATTACAAGCAACAAGACATATTAGTAATGTTTGCTTCGCTACTATGTTTTTTTATTGAGGGAGTATCCTAATTGGTTAAGGAGCTTACTTTGGGAGTAAGATGTTGCGCGTTCGAGTCGTGCCTCTCTCGTTCTATTTAAATTTATTAGCTTAATTCAGGAAGTTGCTTCTAGCGAAGATATCCCTTGCTTAGTTTCGTTAGAGGCAACCAACAAGCTTTTAGGTTCGCAAATCCAGTAGCAAGCAAGGGGCTTGAAAGTCTAGTTAGTCGAAGACTTACTAGACTAACTAGAAGATATAACTAATTAGCAAATGCTTCTTGTAAGTTTAACGAGTTGCTTCGGTAAAGGAAAGAAGTTATAACAAGAAACTATTACTTTTATTTAGAAGAAATGAAAATCTTTTTTAATTATAATTTATTGTATTATATTTATAAAAGAAGAAATTAGTTATTAGCTATGTTGCCTTAGCGACTAGTTTTTAGTAAAATTTTTATAATAAATATCTATTTTTTTCAGGTTGCAGCTAGCGAAGCTACCTAACATCTAACCAAGCTAAGGCTTGTTGTAGTAACTAGTTGTAGTAACTACGTAACAACTACAAGTAACAACTAGTACAGTTGTAGTAACTAGCTTGCTTCGTAACAACTAGGCAGGGGCGGCTTGCTTTTGTAGCTAGCTTCTAGCTTCGCAACCAGGCAAGCTACTAGTCGCTAGGCGGCTTGCTTCGGTACAGGCAGTAGGTTCGCTAGGCGGCTTGCTTCGGTACAAGCAGGGAAGGGCGTCGGGTTGCAGTTAAATTAAAAAAAAAATAAATAAAAAGAATATTTAGCTATCTAGCAGCTTATAAGCCACAATAATTTATAAACTGCAAAGCTTGTTAAGTTTTATTATTTAAAGTAGCTTGTAATATCGTAGATATAACTAGCTACTTACTCAACTAGCAACCAAATAGTTAGTAGCGAAGCAAATATTGACCTGCTAGCTATCGCAAGCAGCGAGGCAATTAAAACTAGTAAGATCTTCGCAAGGAAACACTTACTAGTAGCTACCGCAAGCAGCATATTAAACAACTAGTTTTCTTCGAAGCAAGTAGCTAGTCTAGTATGTTTAATTAACAGTGGTAAGTTGCAAGCGGCTACGCAGCTAATAGCTGCTAATCTTCGAATTGTATTATCGAAGATATAACTACAATCAATTGCTAGCTTACTTCTAGGTAGCCCGCCTAGCGACTAGTTGCTTGCCTGGTTGCGAAGCTAGAAGCTAGCTACAAAAGCAAGCCGTCCCTGCCTGGTTGTTACGAAGCAAGCCCAGTAGCGAAGCTACAGCTAGTTCTAATTGCTTTCTAGTTATAAGTACGGTTACTAAGTCTAACGACTAACTACAAGTTAACTAGAAAGACTTTTTAGTCTAATTGCGAAGCTATAGCTACGCTTAGAAGTTAGCAGCAATTGCTAGTATTACCTAGGTTCTTGTTACTCGAAAGACTTAGTAACCAACCAGGGGCTTGCTTCTAGTTAGTCTAGTAAGTCTTCGACTAACTAGACTTACAAACCCTTTGTAGTAAGCTACCTAGCGTTGCAATAAGCAAAGTAAGGGCAGAAAAAAGAGTTACTAGCAAGCAAGTTGGTAGCTTCTAACGTAGGTAAGCAATGGATTGGTTCGGTTAGAAGATTGCAGATATTACAAATTAAACTAATTGCTTCTAGTTAGTCTTGTAAGTCTTCGACTAACTAGACTTACAAACTACTAATTAGAAGCAAATCTAATTTTAGGTCTTATGGCTGAGTGGTTTAAGCGAGGTACTGTTAATACTTTTTACAGAGGTTCGAATCCTCTTAAGGCCTTTAAGTCAATTTACATAATATAATCAATTACCTATTTTATAGTAGCTGCGCAATCCTAATAAAGATCTAGCTAGCTTCTAAGCTAGTTGTTATTTGCTTACTAGTTATATTCTACAATTACTAAGTTTATCTAGCGAAGCTATAACAACAAGAAAGCTAGAAAGACTAGCTAGTTATATCTACGATTACTAAGTCTATCGACTTAGTACAAGCTGTAGCTTCGCTACTGAGGTTGCTTCGCTATCTTTATTTTTATCTAGCTAGCCCCTGGCGAAGCAAGCAAATAAAGATAAAAACAAGCAGGCAGGGTTTGTAAGTCTAGTTAGTCGAAGACTTACAAGACTAACTAGAAGCAAGTAGCAGCTGTAATAAGCTTCGGTAATAACAACTAGTAGGCTTGCTTCGCTAGGGTTGCAAGTCGCCTTTCTAACAACTAAGCCGGAGTAACAAGCAAGAAGAAAGCTAGTAGCAGCTAGAAGTTATTGCAACTTGTTAAGCTAGTAAGTCAAGTTTTATTAATTTAATTTATTTATTTCTTTCAATAGCGAAGCAACCTGCTTCTAGAAGCTGCGCTTGCGAAACCAAGAAGCTAAGCAAGAAATAAACAGGCTTATCTTTGAATATTTACAATTTATTTACTTAAAAATTTTTCAACTTTTTCTTGTAATACTTATTACAACTATTATATTCAATTAAATTTAAGAGTTCTTAGATAATAAAGATCGGATAGTTACTTTGCGAAGCTAGTCTATTGACTTAATAGCTAACTTCTAGCTTGCTTGCTAGTAACTCTTTTTTCTGCCCTTACTTTGCTTATTGCAACGCTAGGTAGCTTACTACAAAGGGTTTGTAAGTCTAGTTAGTCGAAGACTTACTAGACTAACTAGAAGCAAGCCCCTGGTTAGTTACTAAGTCTTTCGAGTAACAAGAACCTAGGTAAAGCAAGTAGCAGTTACTTCGTTACTGGGTAGCTTCGCAATTGTAGTAACTAGTTGTAGTAACTACGTAACAACTACAAGTAACAACTAGTACAGTTGTAGTAACTAGTTGTAGTAACTACGTAACAACTACAAGTAACAACTAGGCAGGGTTTGTAAGTCTAGTTAGTCGAAGACTTACAAGACTAACTAGAAGCAAGTAGCAGCTGTTATAAGCTTCGGTAATAACAACTAGTAGGCTTGCTTCGCTAGGGATGCAAGTAGCAGTAACTAGCTTCTAGCTTCGCAACCAGGGGCTTGCTTCGCAACAAGAGGGAGAAACAGCTAGAATAAGCTTCGCTAATAACAAGAAGCTAAATTAGAAAATTGAAATAAAAAAAAATATACTTAGTTGTTAGCTAATTACTAAATATTATTATTATATTCAATTTAAAGTAAATAAATTATTATTAGTAATAATTAATGAATTGGATTAATTCTACTAATGCTAAAGAAATTGGTACCCTCTATTTAATATTTTCAGTATTTGCTGGAATGATTGGGACTGCCTTTTCAGTACTAATTAGATTAGAATTATCTTCTCCAGGTGTACAAGTATTACAAGGGGATCACCAATTATTCAACGTTATAATTTCTGCCCATGCATTTATCATGATTTTTTTCATGGTTATGCCTGGATTAGTAGGAGGTTTTGGTAATTATTTTTTACCTATCCACTGTGGTAGTCCTGATATGGCGTTTCCAAGATTAAATAATATCTCTTTTTGGTTATTACCACCTTCATTATTATTACTTTTACTAAGCTCTTTAGTTGAAAATGGAGCAGGTACAGGTTGGACAGTTTATCCTCCATTATCAGGAGTTCAATCACATTCAGGAGGTTCTGTAGATTTAGCTATCTTCAGTTTACACTTAGCTGGTGTATCTTCATTATTAGGTGCTATTAATTTTATTAGTACTACTTTAAATATGAGAACTAATGGTATGTCTTTACATAATTAGGAGCGGAATGCTCATTTGTGTATAAGAGTCAAACTCCGGGTAAGCCCTAAAGCTCTAATAACTAAGCTTTTAAGGGAAACCTTAAAAGTGGCCTCATTAATGCCTGAGGGTATAGTAACATCATTAGAGATGATAGGTAGTTATTATTAAATTTGTTCCTTGAAATGGGTAATCGCGGATCTAAATCAGTAATATTATTTAATAATACTGTAAAAGAGCAACGAGTAGACGGCTCTTCAATCTATATATTGATACAATAGATTGTAAGGTGTACTCTAATCGCCGGGAAATCCGGTTCTAAGGTAAAACTTTCTAGGTAAAATTATAAAATTATTTTAACTAAATTTTCTTTACTAGAAAAGTAATCCTTTGAGCTTATAAGGTTTATATTAAAATTTTTAATTTACTATCTTATAGGTGAATAATTTGAAATATACTACCAATGCTAATAAATTTAACCCTCATTTTGTAACAGGATTTTGTGATGCTGAATCTTGTTTTTCTTTAAATATTATTAAGAACCCATTTTACAACCTAGGATGAAAATTAAGTTTAGTTTTTAGTATACATTTACATAGTAAAGATATAGATATTTTATATCTTATTCAGAAGTTTTTTGGTGTAGGTAATATAACTTTACATGGGAATTCTGCTATGTTTCAAATTACTAAATTAGGAGATTTTGTTTTTATTATTGACCATTTTAAATTATATCCACTTAAAACACAAAAATATGCTGATTTTTTATTATTTAAAAAAGCTTTTGATATCATAAATGATAAAAAGCATCTTACTATAGAAGGTTTACATGAACTTATTAGTATAAGAGCCTCTTTAAATAAAGGTTTACCTGATAGATTAAAATTGGCTTTCCCAAATATTAAACCAGTAGTTAGACCAGAAATTCCTATTTTTTCTCCCTCTTTCTCGCTTAGGGGATGCGAAGCTACTAATTTATCAAATATTAACCATTGGTTGGCAGGTTTTGTATCAGGTGAAGGTTGTTTTTTTATTCATACAAGTAAATCTAAAACACACAAATTAGGAATTAGCGTAGCTTTAAACTTTTTTGTAGTTCAAAATATTAGAGATTCTTATTTATTAGCAAGTTTTGCAAAAATTTTTGGTTGTGGTTCTTTTAATATTGTTGAAAAATCAGGAATAATTAATTTTTCTGTAAGAAATTTATCAGATATAACTGATAAAATTATACCTTTTTTTGATGAGTATAATATACAAGGAGTTAAAGCTAAAGATTTTAATGATTTTAAAGAGGCATCTATTTTAATGAAATCTAAATTACATCTAACAAAAGAAGGGTTAGATAAAATACTCTTGATTAAATCAAGAATGAATTTTAATAGAGGGTAGTATGTAATTACTATGTCAAAAGAATTATATTTGAATTTTCTATGCTAGACTCTTAGGGTCATAAAACTAGAAAAAATAAAAATATTTAATTGTTTAGACGTTATGGGATTTTTAATAGCTTTAGATTAAAGTTTCCACATATTATACTAATTGTATTATAGAAGTGGCTGAAATTACCTTTATTTGTTTGGGCTATTTTTGTAACGGCAATTCTATTATTATTATCTTTACCAGTATTAGCCGGTGCAATTACAATGTTACTGACAGACCGAAACTTTAATACCAGTTTTTATGACCCTGCGGGAGGTGGTGATCCAATATTATATCAACATCTTTTCTGGTTTTTTGGTCACCCAGAAGTTTATATTTTAATTATACCAGGGTTTGGAATAGTTAGTCACATAGTATCAACATTTTCAGGTAAACCTATATTTGGTTACATTGGTATGGTCTATGCTATGTTCTCTATTGGTATTTTAGGTTTCCTAGTTTGGAGTCACCATATGTTCTCAGTAGGAATGGATGTGGATACTAGAGCTTATTTCACAGCTGCAACTATGGTTATTGCTGTTCCTACTGGAATTAAAATATTTTCTTGGTTAGCTACACTTTATGGTGGAAGTTTAAGATATAGTACTCCTTTATTATTTGTATTAGGTTTCTTAGCTTTATTCACAATAGGAGGGTTAACTGGTGTTGTATTATCTAATGCTTCTTTAGATATAGCATTCCATGATACTTATTACGTTGTAGCCCACTTCCACTATGTTTCATCAATGGGTGCAGTATTTGCATTATTTGCTGGTTTCTACTATTGGACTCCTAAAATAGTTGGTAGAAATATTAATGATTTCTTAGGAAAAATACACTTCTGGACTTTATTCGTAGGGGTTAATTTAACTTTCTTCCCTCAACACTTCTTAGGAATGGCTGGTATGCCTAGAAGAATCCCGGATTACCCTGATGCTTTTAGTGGATGGAATCAAATATCTAGTTTAGGTTCTATAATTTCTGTAGTAGCTACTTTATTCTTTGGATATATAATTTATGACATTTTCGCAAATGAAAAAATAAGTAATAATAACCCTTGGGCTGTTATACCTTATTTTACTTCTGATAAAGAATTTAAAGTGGAAAATCAACCTGTAAATACTTTAGAATGGACATTAGCTAGTCCTATTCCATTCCATGCATTTAAAATGTTACCTGTACAATCTTAATTTTTACTATTATACAATTAATAGGAATATAATAAGTTGAATTAAGACTACTTGCGCGCCTGCCTACCGAAGCTAGCCCTTGTAGTTGCTTCGCTACAACTAGTTACAATAAGCTAGAAAATTTTTGATTGCTTTGTTGCTTTTGCTTGCTTTGCGACCTGAAAGCTACCCTTAGCGAAGCAACAAAGGGTTGCGAAGCAACAGCTACTTGCGTTGCAGCTTTTTGCGAAGCTAGGGTAGCGGAGCTAGAAAAATTAAAAAGAATTGCTACTCAGGAGGGTAAGAAAGATAAAAAATAAAAAGAGCACAAAAGTTCAAATTATATAAGTTATAAATATTGCTGCGCTAGTAATTACAATTTAAATTTTAGGAGTTTTTACTAGCTACGCTTCTAACTTTTTTTCTTATTCTAGTAGCTTCGCAAGGACTTGTAACGAAGTAACTACCCCCCTCTCTTCAAATTTTACTAGCTAAGCTAGTCTTATTTTCTTTAAGTTAGTAAGCTGTATTTAATTAAATTTTCAGTTGCTACTAGCAACGCAGCAAATTGCAGCTATTTGCTTACTTGTTATTAGCGCAGCTGCTAGCGAAGTTAGCAGAAAGTTTTTCTAATTAGCTGCTTGTAACTCTGGCTTATAAGTTAGCTAGACTACTAAGTCTTTCTAGTAGCTTCGCATTGCTTGTTGCAAGTTATATCTTCTTGCGAAGCAAGCCTCTGGCTAGCGCAGTAGCAGTAACTTCTAGTTATTAGCGAAGCTTATTACTTGTAGCTGTTACGTAGTTACTGCAACTACTGCAACAACAAAGGGTTTGTAAGTCTAGTTAGTCGAAGACTTACTAGACTAACTAGAAGCAAATATGACAAGCAAATCCAGTAGCAAGCAAGGGGCTTGAAAGTCTAGTTAGTCGAAGACTTACTAGACTAACTATAAGATATAACTTGCTACAAGGTAATACAATTACAAGAAGCAGTAGGTATTAAACATATAAAATAAAAACTCCTTGCTTAACAATTAGCAGCTTAGCTTTGCTGCTAGTTAGTCGTTAGACTTTCTAGTTTCACCTAGAAGCTAGCTATAAAAAGAACTTGTAGCTTCGCTACAAAAAAGGGCTTGCTTCGCTATCTTTATTTTTATCTAGCTAGCCCCTGGCGAAGCAAGCAAATAAAGATAAAAACAAGGCAGGCAGGCAGGGGCGGCGGCGGAAAGCAATGGGATGCAACCAAGCAGTTGTAGTAACTAGTTGTAGTAACTACGTAACAACTACAAGTTACAACTAGGCAAGGGGAAGGTTCGGTAGGCTTGGTTCGCTAGGGATGCTACGCTAGTAGCTAGTAGCTAGACTATTATATTAAATACGAGTATGCTGAAATTTGGTAGACAGATGGGTCTTAGGAACTCATAATTTATATATTGTAAGAGTTCAAGTCTCTTTGCTCGTAATATTAAAAATAAAGCTTTTTGCTTTATAATTTTATAGAAGCAGTGTGCGCACTACACAGCTTTAGCTGCAAAAGTGATTATGATATTTTGTAATTAATAGCAAGTTAATATTTGCTGCTAGCAAAGCTAGCTTCGTGGCCTTGTAATATCATAGTTATTACTTCAAGTTGTAGCTGCGAATTATGTGTAGCAGTAAGTCTGGCTAATTATTAGTTTTTTATTTTTTACTTTTTTATTTTTTAGAACTTCTAGCTGTTTCTCCCTCTTGTTGCGAAGCAAGCCCCTGGTTGCGATGCTAGAAGCTAGAAGCTAGTTACTGCTACTTGCATCCCTAGCGAAGCAAGCCTACCGAACCTTCCCCTTGCCTAGTTGTAACTTGTAGTTGTTACGTAGTTACTACAACTAGCTACTACAACAAAGGGCTGCCTGTCTGCTTTTAGCTTCTTGTTATACCCAGTAGCAAGCAAGGGGCTTGAAAGTCTAGTTAGTCGAAGACTTACTAGACTAACTAGAAGATATAACTTGCTACAAGTTAATACAATTAGAACTAGCTGTAGCTTCGCTACTGGGCTTGCTTCGGTACAAGCAAGGGGAAGGTTCGGTAGGCGGGCTAGTTAAAAATTAGTTGCAGCTGTAATTAGCGAAGCTTATTACTACAATTTGCTACTTACTCGTTAAACTTAAAAGCAGCTATTCAAAGATTAACGGCTATTAGCTGCTAGCAACTAACCACTATTAATTAAACTAGTTACACACAATCCGTAGAAAATAACAATAGTAACTAGGGGATGCGAAGCAAGTAACAACAGCTAATATTTATTATTATATGTTGCTAGTTTCCAAATTCCAAAGCTAGTCGTATTTATTATAATAGTCTTTATCTAAGTAATACTAACCTAATTAGTTCTAATATAAGAATAAGGAATTGTTACTTGCTTCGCATCCCCTAGTTACTATAAAAAGTTTAATAAATATAAAAAAACTATTGCTAGCTTATTGCAAGCGAAACTAGTAAGGAACAACAAAGTTTTTTTTCTTTTTTTGTGATGATTACATCTGCAATTTTAATTTTAATAGTCGCTAAGGCGCTACCTGGTTTAAACACACAATTTTCTTCTATTCATGTTACTAGAATTACTTCTATAGTATTCCTATTTGCTGGAGCCTTGAGTTTAAATTGTTTAAATTTAGAGTGTATAGGTTCCGGAATAGGGTTATATAGTGGATTATTTCAAGTTACTGCTATTAGTCAATTAATAGAAATTTTCTTATTTACAATAGGAGGTGGAATATTAATTGCATGGCCTCAAATAAAATATAAATTAGCAAGCTTACCAGCTGCTCAGCTAACAGATGCTTTACTAAGTCTAACGACTAACTACGGAGCACCACTAAGTACTGTTAGGGTAAGCGACCTGGAAGCAAGGGGATGCAATGGCGGGAGAGAAAAATTAACTACTTTCGTATTATTAACTGATAAACATTCAACTGATTATTCTTTAGTAGTATTATTTAGTAGTTTAGGTTCTTCTTTATTAATATCAAGTTATGATTTAATTTCAGTATATTTAAGTATAGAATTACAATCTTTTGGTTTATATGTTTTATCTACATTATATAGAAATTCAGAATCTTCAACTTCAGCAGGATTAAAATATTTTTTATTAGGTGGACTATCTTCATGTATCATATTGTTAGGAACAGGTATAATTTATTCTTATACAGGAACAACAAATTTAGAATCTTTATATATATTAAATTCAGTTATTGATTATAATCAACAATATATTATACAAGGTATAAGTTTAGGGTTAATTTTAATATTTATAGGATTTTTATTTAAAATAGCAGCTGCACCTTTACATAATTGGTCTCCGGATGTGTATGATGGAACTCCTACAATAGTTACAACTTGGTTAACTATTATACCAAAAATATCTATTTTATTTATATTATTAGAACTACAAATAAAATTAGGAATTGTAGGTGGATTAAAAACTATAATTATTAATAATAGTGGATTTAGCTACGCGGCCGGGGCTGAACAAAATATAAATTTATTATCCGCCTTAAGTTGGTCTAGTTGGGATATCTTCAATAGCGCAGCTATCTTCGATAGGGGCACAACAGGGGGAGGGGTTGCTTCGCTAGAGGGAGAAATTTCATTAATTAATAATAATATATTAAAATCTTTATTATTAATTTCTGCTACTTTATCTTTAATTGTAGGAAGCTTATTAGGATTAGCTCAAGTAAGAATAAAAAGACTTTTAGCCTATAGTACAATATCTCATATAGGTTTTATTTTATTAGCTTTAGCTGTTAACACAGAACAATCCATAGATTCCTTTATATTTTATATAATACAATATACTATTACTAATTTAAATATCTTTTTAGTAATATTAGGTTTAACTTATTTTATTAATTCTGCTCCTATGGATTGTAAGCTAGAGGGACAGCTAGAGGGAGAGGGTGAGGTAGAAGTTTTTGCTTCGATTCCGCCTTATTCTGATAGAAATGACTTAGCTACGCCAGCAGCCTTGCGAAGAAGGGGCTTGTTACGAAGTTACTACAAAGATATTACTTATATTTCTGAATTTAAAGGTTATTTCTTCAGAAATCCTTTACTTAGCTTATCTTTAGCTATATCTTTATTTTCTATGGCTGGAATACCTCCTTTAATTGGGTTCTTTTCTAAACAATTAGTATTATATTCAGCATTACAAAATGGTTATTATTTTATATCAGTTGTAGCTATAATAGTAAGTGTAATAAGTTGCTCTTATTATTTACAAATTATAAAAGTTATTTTCACTTCTTCAAGCGATTCTTCTCCCAGTTGCGAAGCTACAAATAGTTACTTGCGAAAGCTAAGCAAAGCTTTTGAAATTAAGTCAAGCAGTTATTACACTGCAGCAGGGCCTGGTGCGCATCAACCTATAAAATTTACTAACAAAATTGATATAATTGCTGCGCAGCCTATAACTAATACTCATAGTTATTTAATCTCTACTTTAACTTTTTCTATTTTATTTTTTTTTATAAAACCTTCATTAATTTTAAATAGTACACAATTACTATCTTTATCTTTATTTTACATTTAAATGAATAATTTATTGTTTATATTTATTTTTGTTCCTATTCTAGCCGCTTTATTATTAGCTTTAAATATTTTATTAGCTCCACATAAACCTGATTTTGCTAAAGTAAGTCAGTACGAATGTGGTTTCGCGCCTATACCTGGTCAAACTAGATCTACTTTCCAAATTCACTTTATGATTGTAGCCTTATTATTTTTAATTTTTGATCTTGAAATTCTTTTACTGTTCCCATTAGCCGTTTCATTATACCAAATTTCTATTTTTGGTTTTACAGTAGGAATTATTTTCTTTATTGTATTAACTGTTGGATTTGTTCTAGAAATAGGTTCAGGTGCTATAGCTTTAACTGATTTGCAAGCTAGTAGTTGCTCCGCTACTAATAATAACTCCGAATCTAAAAAAGAGTAGCGCAGCATTTATTATATTTGAATATTTGCAGCTAGTTGCGAAGTTAGTCTGGCTAACTTGTTATATCTTCTACCGAACCAACCCTAGTTGCGAAGCTACAATACCGAACCAAGCCTACCGAAGCTACTAGACAGCTACTTGCTTTCCAGGCAGCCCCTAGTTTTTATCTTTATAAAAATAAAGATAGAAGCGAAGCAACTAGGCTAGGTTCGCTATTGTTGCGAAGCTACAAGGGTTGCGAAGCTAGGCAGCCCTTTGTATGGTCCGGTATAAGTAATAGTAGTAGCAGCTGTTTTTAATAAGCTTCGGTAATAACTAGAAGTTACAACAACAACTAGAAGTTAGCTAAAACTAGACTAACTAGCAATAGCTTAGAATTAAAATAAATAAAAACAACTTTTTTATTTATTGCTAAGTTAGTAACTAATAAAACAACTTTTTTATTTTAGCTTCCGCCGCCGCCGCCCCTGCCTGCCTGCCTTGTTTTTATCTTTATTTGCTTGCTTCGCCAGGGGCTAGCTAGATAAAAATAAAGATAGCGAAGCTAGCCGCCCCTGCCTGGCCCAGTTGCGAAGCTACTGCTTGCTTTCTAGTTAGTTAGTAAGAGAAAATTTCTCACCCCTCACCTATAGCTGGCTTACTTCTTGCTACTTGTAATTGTAATAACTTCTAGAAGTTGTTGTAACTTCTAGTTATTACCGAAGCTTATTAAAAACAGCTGCTACTACTATTGCTTATACCGGTGAAAACAAAGGGCTGCCCCTGGTTGCTCCGCTTCTATCTTTATTTTTATAAAAATAAAAACAAAGGGCTGCCTGTATGCGAAGCTTCTAGAAAGACTAGCCAGTAAGATCTACGATTACTAAGTCTATCTTGCGAAGCAATAACTACAAGCTGCTGCGCTGGGATAACCAACCAGGGTTTGTAAGTCTAGTTAGTCGAAGACTTACTAGACTAACTAGAAGCAAGTTGCAGTAACTAGTTACAGCTACAATTCGCTACAGGTTGTTGCGAAGCAACAGCTACTTGCTGAGCTAGAGGCAGTAGCAACGCTAGGGCCAGCGGCGGCTAGGAACTAGTGTTTCTTAGTTATAAGCCAGACTAACTAGCAGCTGGTAAGCTAGAAAATATTATTCAAACTTGTTTATTTCGACTACTTGCTAGTAAGTCTTTTTTGCCCTTAGCGAAGTAACAAAGGGCTTGGTTGGTTAGTAAGTCTAACGATAGCGAAGCTACTAGAAAGGGTTGCTTCGGTACTAGGTATTACAAGTAGCTGCTACTCAGGAGGGAGAAAACTTACTAGAAATTCGCTTAACTTGCAAAATTAAGATGTAGTTTGTACAACCTGTTCGCAAGAAAGCTGTTACTTAAGAAACATAAGATTAGATTATTTAGTAGCTTCTTGTAGTTGCGAAGCTAGTCTAATTATTTAGCCTAGCGACCTGTTGTTTTAGCTAACTTCTAAGCAAATCATTAGACTTACAAGTTGCAACTAAGTCCGGCTAACTAGTTATTTTTTCAATTAGCGAAGCTACTAGAGAGCTACTTGCTAACAAGGTTAGCTAAAACTAGACTAACAAGCTACAAGGCTTATAAACTAGATTTCTTACTTAGTTGATTTTATTGCAACTTCGCCTACCGAACCAAGCCCTTGCCTAGCGTTGCTACTGCCTTGCTTGTTGCTTCGCACACGATAGACTTTCTAGCTTCTGCTTCCTACCCCGACACCCCTGCCTGCCTACCTGGCTTGCAACTAGTTAGTCTTGTAAGTCTTCGACTAACTAGACTTACAAACCCTTTCTAGGAGCTTCGCAATCCAGGCAGGGCCAACCAGGGGCTTGCTTCGCTAGAGGTTGCTAGCTAGGCTAGGTTCGGTAGGCTTGTAAGTCTTCGACTAACTAGGGTTGGGGATTGCTACCAGGTCGGTAAGCTCGCTATTGAAAATTAATTTTACTAACTAGCTACTAACAAGACTTACTAGTAAATTTTTAGCGAAAGCTAGCTAAGGTTAGTGGTTTTTATATTAAGTTTATAGTTAGCTTGCTTCTCAGAACTCTAGATATAAATATTTATTATTAGCTATACAAAGGGCTAGCTAGCCCTTTGTTGCTACGCTAAGGGTGCGCAAGCAATAAAGGAAATTTGTTAGAGTGGTTTATTAAGTTCGTCTTGAAAACGAAAGCCGAATAAAATCGGCCGGAGGTTCGAATCCTCCAATTTCCGCTTTATAGCTAACTAGTTAGTCTTTCTGCTTGTTAGTCTAGTAGCTTCACAATCGAAGAATTTACTAAACAAGTAGCAGTAACTAGCTTCTAGCATCGCAACCAGGGGCCAGGGGCCAGGGGCCAGGGGCTTGCTTCGCAACAAGTAACTAATAACAAGTAAACAATAAATTAATTATAAAAATAGCGACTAGCTACTTGCGCAGCTACCACTTTTGTAAAGGCTCCGTTAGGTTATTTTTACTAGCAGCAGCAAATGCTTTCTAATTAAATCTTCTTGTTGCTTCGCTTCCCTAGCGACTAGTTGCTTGCCTGGTTGCGAAGCTAGAAGCTAGCTACAAAAGCTAGCCGCCCCTGCCTGGCTAGCTACTGCCTTGCTTTGTTACGAAGTTACTACTCGTTAGACTAGCAACTAAGTCTTTCTAGAAGATATTACAATAACTACTAGTAAGTTGGAAGCTACTATAGTAGCTTAGCTAGGCTTGTAAGCTATTAGTTAAAACAAGTAAGCAATCAGCCAACAACAAAGCTAGGTAATAAAAGTAGAAGGTCAGTAATTATTATTAACCTAATAAAGTTACCTCTACTTGCTTGCAATTAAAAAAATTCAATTATCAAAACCTTTTTTTAATTCTGTTTCTTGAATCTGTCTAGTTGCTAGTAAAAATAGCTCTAATTATTTAGCCTAGCGACCTGTTGTTTTAGCTAACTTCTAAACAAGTCATTAGACTAATAAGTCTTTCTAGCTTACAAGCCTAGCTAAGCTACTATAGTAGCTTCCAACTTACTAGTAGTTATTGTAATATCTTCTAGAAAGACTTAGTTGCTAGTCTAACGAGTAGTAACTTCGTAACAAAGCAAGGCAGTAGCTAGCCAGGCAGGGGCGGCTAGCTTTTGTAGCTAGCTTCTAGCTTCGCAACCAGGCAAGCAACTAGTCGCTAGGGAAGCGAAGCAACAAGAAGATTTAATTAGAAAGCATTTACAACTAGCTGCAACTTGTAATATCATATATATAACTAATTAGCAGTAATTAGCGAAGCTTATAACTAATTACAAGCAAGTTGGAAGCTACATAGCGAAGCAAGAAGCAAAGTAAGGCTTGAAAGCTACTCTAAGGTATACCTGTGAAGGTTGCGAAGGTATCGAAGCTAGGTATTAAAAGAGGTTTTTTTTTTTTTTTTTTCTAATAAAAGACAGTCAAAAATAGAAGTAAAAAATAGCATTTATTAAACGTAACAAAAATGATATTATTCGCAAAGCGACAGAAATGATTATCTCTATATTATTATTTATAATAGGAATATTAGGATTTGTATTAAATAGAAAAAATATTATATTAATGATTATAGCTATAGAAATTATGTTATTATCTGTAACACTATTAGTTTTAATTATGTCTTATAATTTTGATGATAATATAGGTCAAATTTTTAGTATATATATTTTATCGATAGCTGGAGCAGAATCTGTAATAGGATTAAGTATATTAGTAGCATATTATAGATTAAGAGGGACTATATCATTACATAATTAATGTATTTATCTATTATAATTTTACCTTTATTAAGTTCATTAGTTAGTGGATTTCTAGGTAGAAAAATAGGAGTTACTGGTTCTCAAATAATATCATGTGTAAGTTTAGTTATAACATCTATTTTAATAACTATAGCCTTTTATGAAGTAGGTATTTGTGGATCACCAGTAAGTATAGATATAATTAGTTGGTTAGATATAGAAATATTAAATATATCTTGGTCTTTTTATTTTGATCAGTTAACAGTATCTTTAGGATTAGCAGTTATATACTGTTCTACTTTGATACATATTTATAGTGTAGATTATTTATCTACAGATCCTGCTAAGTGTTTTGGGAAAACACTATTGTGGGTTAAACTATCAAACTCCGGGGACACCCTAAAGCTTTTGGTACCAAGCTATAAACGAAAGGCTATATGTGGCTGAACTAATCACTCAGATATGGTAATAAGCCAAAAGATGATTGAAAATGAAATGGGTTATCGCGGATCTAAATCAGTGTTATTTTCTAATACTGTAAAAGAGCAACGAGTAGACGGTAGTTGGTGCACTAAATTTAAACCAATGCATTTAAGGTGTACTCTAATGGGTTTTGAAAAAAACTATCAAATCAAAATCCCTTCTAAACAATTAATAAAAAAATTTTCTACTTTCAATTACCCATCTAAAGTAGAACCTTGGTTTTTAACTGGTTTTACAGATGCTGAAGGTTCATTCTCTATTATAATAGATAAAAATAATAAGCGTACTTTAGGTTGGCGTGTTCAACCTAAATTTCAAATTGGTGTAGATAAACGAGTAGTAACTAGCTTCTAGCGAAGCTAAGTAACAATTCTATTTTATTACAAATACAACAATTTTTAGGTGGTATTGGTTCAATATATAGTTATCCTAATCAAAGTAAAGTAAATTATTCAATCGATTCAATTAAAGATTTAATAATATTAATTAATCATTTTGATAAATACCCTAGCGCAGCAATTAACTCAAAAATTAGCAGATTTTAGATTATTTAAACAAGTAATAGAACTTTTAAAAAAAAAACTCATCTAACTATAGAAGGATTATATCAAATAATTAATATAAAAGCATCAATGAATTTAGGTTTATCTGATATGTTAAAATCTGAATTTGCTTCGCTAGAATTTTATTCCAATTGAAAGACCAATAATTAATACTGAAATTATACCTGTAGCTAGCTTCGCAAGCAACTAATTGGATTGCAGGTTTTGTTTCAGGTGATGGAAATTTTGATGTTAATATTACTTGCTTCGCTATCAACACATAAAATTGGATATCGGGCTCAATTAAGAATTAGAATCTCCCAACACGATAGAGATATTAAATTAATGGAGAATATAGCTAAATAGTTAGTTGCTTGCGAAGCTAGCTACAGGTAAAATATATAAATATCCAAATAAATCTGCGGTTGGTTTTTATATAGTAAAACTATCAGATATTATTAATATAGTTATTCCTTTTTTTAATAAAAATAGTTTACTTGGTGTTGCAAAGCTACTATTTGATTTTCTTGATTGGTGTGAAATTGCTAAATTGATGAATGATGGTAAACATCTTACACTTGAAGGATTAGACTTTATTCAATCTATTTAATCTGGTATGAACACAGGTAGAAATTTTAATAATAATTAATTGCATGATAAATTTGACAGCCGTGCACATTCAAAGATTTTTTGCATATTTATCTGCGTTTACTGCAGGAATGTTAGTATTAATATGTGGTGGTAATTTTTTAGTTATGTTTGTAGGTTGGGAAGCAATAGGAGTAGTTTCATATTTATTAATTAACTTTTATTTTACTAGAATACAATCTAATAAAGCAGCAATTTTAGCATTTACAATGAATAGAGGTGGTGATATGTTAATGAGTATAGGTTTTTTTGCTATATTTTCTATATTTGGATCATTGAATTATTCTGAAATTTTTAGTTTAGTGCCTTTTATTAATGATATTACTATTACTATTATTTCTTTATTCCTATTAGGAGGTGCTTTAGCTAAAAGTGCTAATATCCCTTTACATTCTTGGTTACCTGGAAGTATGGAAGCACCTACACCTGTAAGTGCCTTATTGCATGCAGCTACACTAGTAACAGCGGGAATATATCTATTGATAAGAGTATCACCAATTTTAGAATATAGTAGTACTGCTTTATTGGTTATAACTATTATTGGGTCTACTACTGCATTTATAGCAGCTACTAGTGGTCTATTAGCTAACGATTTAAAAAGAATAATTGCATTTAGTACAATTTCTCAATTAGGTTATATGATGATGGCTATAGGTCTAAGCCAATATAATGTAGCTTTGATGCATACAGTAAATCACGCTTTCTTTAAAGCTTTATTATTTTTAGGAGCTGGTGCTGTTATCCATTCTTTTGCTGATCAACAGGATGTTAGAAAAATGGGTGGATTAATAAAATTTTTACCTTTTACTTATTCAGTTATGTTAACTGGTTCATTAAGTTTATTAGCTACTCCTTACTTAACCGGGTTTTATAGTAAAGATTTAATTTTAGAATTAGCTTTCGGTCAATACAACTTTAGTGGTATATATGCTTATATACTAGGTTCTTTAACTGCAGGAATTACCGCTTTTTATAGTTTTAGATTAATAAGCTTAGTATTCTTAACTACACCTAATGGAAATAAACATTCTTATATTAATTCTTTAAATGGTGAAGGAGAAAAACTTAATTTAATAGTAATTTTCCCTTTATTAATTTTAGCCTTATTTAGTATATTCTTTGGTTTTGTTTTCTCCGATTTATTTATAGGAATAGGTAGTGATTTCTTCAAAAATTCTATTTTTATGCATCCAAATAATATTTCTTTAATTGAAGCAGAATTTACTACTTGTAGTATCGGAGATATTACCACTAGTTCAAGCAACCTTTTAATTAAATTATTACCAGCCATCTTAAGTTTTACTGGTGCTTTTTCTGCTATTGTATTATATCATTTACCTTTTGGGTTTCTTTTAAATAATTGCTGTAACGAAGTTACTGCTACTAATAATAAACTAGTTGCTTGCTTCCAGGTCGCTAGCGCAAGAAATATTTATGCTTTCTTAAATGGAAAATATTATTTCGATGTAATTTACAATCATTTTATTTTTCAAGCTGGTTTTAATTTAGGGTATTCTATTTCCAAAGAATTAGATAGAGGTGCTATTGAATTCTTAGGACCTTATGGTTTATCTAATTATTTTTATAATGCTGGAAAAAATCTATCTAAATTAGATACTGGGGTAATTACTACTTATTCTTTATATATTACTATAGCTTTAATTTCTTTATTATTTATATTATTTTCTCCTTTAATATTGAATAATTATAGTCAATTATCAGAAACAAGTTCTAATTATTTAAATAGCTTAGAAGAAATTAGATTATTTATTATTTATATTACTTCTGCTTTAATTGTTTTTTCACCTACATCCACATCCCCATCCCCATCCCCTAGCTTGCTATTCAAATAATTAGGAATTGCTGATTAGCAGTAGCGAAGCAATAAATCTACCGACTTGAAACAACAGCTGATTAGAAGTTAGCTAATTAGTCTTACTACTTGTAGCTAGCTTCTTCCTAGCGTTGCAACAAAGGGCTGCCTACTAGTTGTAACTTGTAGTTGTTACGTAGTTACTACAACTAGTTACTACTACAACCTCTGCCTGTAGCGAAGCAAGCCGCCCCTTCTTTCTAGCTAGTTGTAATTGCTAATTAGTTATACCTTCTTGTTACTTCGCTTCCCTAGCGACTAGTTGCTTGCCTGGTTGCGAAGCTAGAAGCTAGCTACAAAAGCTAGCCGCCCCTGCCTACCTAGCTACTGCCTTGCTTTGTTACGAAGTTACTACTCGTTAAACTTTCTACTAAGTCTTTCTAGAAGATAGTTATATCTTCTACCGAACCAACCCTAGTTGCGAAGCTACAATACCGAATTGTAGCAGTTTGTTATAAGCTTCGCTAATTACTAGAAGTTACTGCAACTTGCTTCTAGTTAGTCTTGTAAGTCTTCGACTAACTAGACTTACAAACTCTGGATTGCGAACCTACAAGCTTTCCAGGCAGCCCTTTGTTTCTATCTTTATTTGCTAGCTTCGCCAGGGGCTAGCTAGATAAAAATAAAGATAGAAGCGAAGCAACTAGGCTAGGTTCGCTATTGTTGCGAAGCTACAAGGGTTGCGAAGCTAGGCAGCCCTTTGTATGGTCCGGTATAAGTAATAGTAGTAGCAGCTGTTTTTAATAAGCTTCGGTAATAACTAGAAGTTACAACAACAACAGCTACTTGCGTTGCAGCTTTTTGCGAAGCTAGGGGGAGAAGCAGGCACCCCTTAGAAGCTAGGCTAGGTTAGGTAGGCGGGATGCTACAAGTAGCTGCTAACCGTATAATTGAAAATTTGCTAATTGCTTCGCTATTAATATTTCTAGCTAACCTACGTCCTAAGTGAGCTGCAATATCTTTTTTTTTTAAGAAAGACTAGACGCGCAACTTTATTTGAACATAGAGTATAAAAAAAGAAAAAAAAACTATTATTAAAAGAGTATTATATAGTTTAATATATTTTTACTTTTTAATTTATAAAAAATTAAAAAATTAATATATTTTATTAAATTAATATGTTAGACGCTATTATATTACTTTAAATTTTTAAAATGTTAGCTGCTGCAAAATATATAGGAGCGGGAGTTGCTTGCTCAGGTTTAATTGGAGCTGGTGCAGGGATAGGTACTGTATTTGGTTCTTTAATCTTAGCTACTGCTAGAAATCCTCAATTAAGAGGACAATTATTCACTTATGCAATCTTAGGATTCGCATTAGCTGAAGCAACAGGATTATTCGCATTAATGATGGCTTTCTTATTATTATATTCATAATAATTATTAACCATATTGAGTTACAAACCCCCCAGCGCTTGCTTGCAAAGCTAGTTATATTTACGATTACTAAGCCTATCGAGTAATAACTAGCAGTTGTAGTTGTTACGAAGTTACTACAACTAGGGAAGCGAAGCTAGGCAGCCCTTTGTAGTAGCGAAGCTACTAGAGGGGCGGCGGTAGCTTCGCAATTGCTACGCTAGTAGGCGGGTAGCAACTAGTTATAAGTTTGATATTAATGTAGCAACTTTGCAGTTGCTGCAACAAATAACTACTCTAATTAGTAGCTTCTAGCTGTAAGTCTAGTTAATCTACTTAAGTTTTGTTAAATTAATTGAAAATTTAATTAAATTTACTAGTAAGTCTTTTTACCGAAGCATCCAGCCTACCGTAGCTTACCTACCGAACCTAGCCCCTCCCTCTAGTAGCTTCGCTACTACAAAGGGCTGCCTAGCTTCGCAACCTTAGTTGCTTCGCAACAAACCCCTTTAGCTAGTTGCTTCTAGTTATTAGTAATTAGCGAAGCTTATAACTAATTACTTGTAGTTGTTACTTGTTATATCGAAGATATTACTAGTTACTACTTCTTGCTTCTAGTTAGTCTAGTAAGTCTTCGACTAACTAGACTTACAAACCCTGGTTGGTTGGTTAGTAAGTCTAACGATAGCGAAGCTACTAGAAAGGGTTGCTTCGGTACTAGGTATTACAAGCAGCTAGTATTTATTATTATTTATTGCTAGTAATATCTACGATTTGCTTGCGAAGCTAGCTATTGCTACGCTACTAGTAGATAAGATAAAATAGATATTTCGAAAGCCAACAGCTTAAGCTGCTCAAGGCGAAATAAACAGTCACTTGCTTCAGCTTGTGAAAAAATTCTTTTTTTTTTTAATCTAGCTTCGCTATACGCTTAAAGCGTACCAAAAGAAAAGGGAAGTTTGTTAGTCTAGTTGCTTCGCTACAACTAAGTCTAGAAGTTGCTTATAAGTTAGCTAGCCCGCCCCTTGCTTGTTGCTTCGCTTGCGCAGCCACCGCCTTTTTATCTTTATTTGCTTGCTTCGCCAGGGGCTAGCTAGATAAAAATAAAGACAGCGAAGCAGGCCCAGTTGCGAAGCTACAGCTAGTTACGAAGTTACCAGAGTAACAAGTAAGCCAGACTTATTATAAGAATAATTATAAAACAGTTAGTATAGCTTAAATTAGAAAAATTTGCTGGTAGCGAAGCAAATTTTTGTTTGCTCCGCTAGAAGCTAATAGCTAGCAGCTCCTCAGTTACCTGAACCAGGTCGCTAATAGCGAAGCCAGGGTGTGTATCTAAATTGGTATAGGATTTAATTGTCAATTAAAAAGTTCTTAGTTCGAATCTAAGCACGCTCGTAAAATAAAATTTATTTTTTACTTTCGATTATAGCTTATTTTTTTTTTTTATAAAATTTAAATTAAATAGCAATAAAATTGCTGTTGTTTACTACCCGCCTACTAGCGTAGCAATTGCGAAGCTACCGCCGCCGCCCCTCTAGTTGCTTCGCAACAACCTGTAGCGAATTGTAGCTGTAACTAGTTACTACTTCTTGCTTCTAGTTAGTCTAGTAAGTCTTCGACTAACTAGACTTACAAACCCTGGTTGGTTGGTTAGTAAGTCTAACGATAGCGAAGCTACTAGAAAGGGTTGCTTCGGTACTAGGTAAAGCAGGCCCTTTGTTGCTACGCAAAGAAAGACTTATTAGTTAGCTAGCATTTAATAGTAATATCGCAGCAGCAGCTGTAGCGAAGCAACTAGCTATTGCTTCGCTATCTTTATTTTTATCTAGCTAGCCCCTGGCGAAGCTAGCAAATAAAGATAAAAATAAAGACAGCGAAGCAGGCCCTTGCTTGTTAGTCGTTAGACTTACTACTCTCTAATTGCTAATAGCGTAGCTACTAAATTTGCTTCGCTAGAAAATTAACCCAAGCATTATTCATTTGCTTCGCTATAAAAATGAATAATTTATATATTTTTTCACCCTTAAATCAATTTGAAGTTACTAATTTAATAGGAATAAATGCTCCTGTATTAGGGAATTTACATTTAAATTTAACAAACTTAAGCTTATACTCTATTTTTGTAGTTTTAACTATATTAGGTTTACATATATATGCAAATAATGATAATAAAATTATACCAAATAACTGGTCTATTTCTTTAGAGTCTTCTTTTGCTAGTTTAAATACTATGGTAAGAGATCAAATAGGAGTTAACAGCGGGGGAGAAAAATATTTCCCATTTATATATTCAATTTTTTTTTATATTTTAATAGCTAATTTAATTTCTAACGTTCCTTATTCTTTTGCTATTACTGCCAGTGGAGTAGTTTCTTTAGGATTAAGTTTAACTATCTTTATTGGTGTAACTATTTTAGCTTTATCGATACATGGTTTAAAATTTTTTGCTTTCTTTATACCTTCAGGTACTCCTTTAAATTTAGTACCTTTATTAGTTTTAATTGAATTAGTATCTTATTTAGCTAGAGCTGTTTCTTTAGGGGTTAGACTTTTTGCTAATATAACAGCAGGACATACACTATTAAAAATATTAAGTACTTACTTATTCAAATTATTCACAGGTAACTTATTAGTTGCTATATTAACATTAATACCTTTTGCTATTTTCTTAGCACTAGTTGGGTTAGAAATTGCAGTTTCTTTAATTCAAGCCTTTGTGTTTACACTTTTAGTCTGTTCATATTTAAGAGATGCTATAGAATTACATTAATATAAGTAATAGTTCTATTAGACTTGCTTCGCTTAGTTAGTCTTACTTGTTATATCGTAGATATTTCCATAACAAGCAGGGGTTTGTTATTAGTTATAAGCTTCGCTATTTACTAATAACTAGAAGCAAGTAATTAGTAACTAGCTTCTAGCGAAGCTAAGTAACTAATAACTAGAAGCTACTAGTTTAAAAAAATATTTTTTTTTTGTGTTGTATTTGCGTATCGACTCCTGCAAAGCAGCAGGTGATTCTAACAACGTTAGTTATAACCAGCTGCTAGCTACGCAAGGAGTTCTAAGCTAATAAAAATATCTAGATTTCTTAAAATTCCCCCTCTCTTTTGTAGCTAGCTTGCCTTCTTTATTTTTATCTAAATAAAGATAAAAAGGCAGGCAGGGGCGGCGGAGAAGCTAGTGGCTGGTTGCTTGTATGTTATACTAGTAAGTTACTAGTTAGTCTCGTTAGTAGCTAGTTAGTTAGTTTTATTTGTTATAACTGCTATTTGCAACCCCTAGTTAGTCGAAGACTTACAAGCCTACCGAACCTAGCCTAGCTAGCAACCTCTAGCGAAGCAAGCCCCTGGTTGCTTCTATCTTTATTTTTATCTAGCTAGCCCCTGGCGAAGCAAGCAAATAAAGATAAAAACAAAGGGCTGCCTAGCTTCGCAACCCTTGTAGCTTCGCTTCTACTGTAGCGAACCAAGCCCCTGGTTGGCCGCCGCCCCTGTAGCTAGCAAGCCTTTGCTTGCTTTCAAGCCGCCCTTGCTTGTAGCAAAACAAGTCTAACGGCTAAAAAGCAAATCGCAGTTATGATTACTTAATAAACCTGCTTAATTTACTAGTCTCTACTTTAATGTTCTGACTTTAGGAAGAGGCTTGGTAGTATCGCTTTTAGATAAATTATAGAATTTATTATTTAATAACTAGTTATATCTTCTTGCGAAGCAAGCCTCTGGCTAGCGCAGTAGCAGTAACTTCTAGTTATTAGCGAAGCTTATTACTTGTAGCTGTTACGTAGTTACTGCAACTACTGCAACAACAAAGGGTTTGTAAGTCTAGTTAGTCGAAGACTTACTAGACTAACTAGAAGCAAATATTACAAGTAAGCTAGAGAAATTCTTAAGCCTCGGTTGCTTAGTGGTCAAAGCGCTATTCTGAAGATATAGATATGGGAGTTCAATTCTCTCTCGGGGCATAAATATTAACTAAAAATAATTATTGCTTAGCTAGTTATAACTTCTTGTTACTTCGCTTCCGCCGCCGCCGCCCCTGCCTGCCTGCCTTGTTTTTATCTTTATTTGCTTGCTTCGCCAGGGGCTAGCTAGATAAAAATAAAGATAGAAGCAACCAGGGGCTTGCTTCGCTAGAGGTTGCTAGCTAGGCTAGGTTCGGTAGGCTTGTAAGTCTTCGACTAACTAGGGGTTGCAAATAGCTACCTAGTTAAAACAAAAATATTTTTTTTCTACTAAGGAAGCAGAACTCGAGAGGTGGAGTGTCCCCCTTTTAAGGGGAAAGTTTTGGTTCAACTCCAAATGCTTTCATTTAAAATATTGTTTAGCTATAAAAAAACTGGGTTACTTCTAGCTTAATATCTAGCAAATTTATATTAAATTAATATTTTTGCATTTAGCAGCTTACGCAACAAAAAAAAATAATTTATTGCTTACCATGCTAGGGTAGCTTCGCAATTGTAGTTATAAGCTTCGCTAATTACAACTAGTAGGCAGCCCGCCCTTGGCCCTTGGCCCTTGGCCCTTGGCCCTTGGCCCTTGGCCCTTGGCCCTTGCTTGTTGTAGCGAAGCTACTAGTAGGCGAAGTTCGGTAAGCGGGAAGCGAAGCAAGAAGATATTACATCTATAGTAATAAATATAGCTTAGTTGCGTAGCTACAGCTTATTTTTAGTAATACATCTAGGTCAGTTGCGAAGCTAAGAGGATATTATTATTTTCGATGACATATTTCCTCTTTTCTACTTTTAGTAACTCTTCAAATTTAAATGTGATAATCATTACGCCTATAAAATTTTCACACTTATTTAGCTACATTAAATTTTTACCTCCAAAAGTAGTATTTGGCCATAAAATATAACATATAAGATATTACAGCTATAGCTAACTTCTCCCCAGTTGCGAAGCTAAAGCAACAATTTTTTTCTAATTTTAAAGATTATTTTTCAAATACTTACTTTATTTTCTAATATTAATTACTAATTTCCAATTTTCTTTTTTTTTAGCTAGCGACTAGTTGTAGTAACTAGTAATATCTTCGATATAACAAGTTACAACTACAAAAGCAAGCAACTGAAATAAATAGCAAGCTTGTTATAGCATAGATTACTAGGACTTGCGAAGCAAGTAGCTTATAGCTTCTGTTATATCCAGGCAAGGGTTTGGTCCGGTAGAAGCTAGAAAGGGAAGCGAAGCTAGAAGAAGTAATTTCTAGCTATAGCTTCGCAATTACTACGTTACTAGTAAAAGAACCGAATCTAATTTATATTCTAAATTAATCCTTTTTTTTTGTTTTTCAAGAGTGAGGTGATTCGAACACCTATCCTCGATTTTGGAGATCAATATATTAGCCAATTAATACTACACTCTTCAATTAATTAACACTAAATTTGAAACTTAATTACGAACAAAGAGACTTGAACTCTTAAGGGTTTACACCCACTTCTTCTTAAGAGAAGATTGTTTACCAATTTCAACATGTTCGTACTTTTTTTTTGCGAAGCTATAGCTAGAAATTTCTTCTAGCTTCGCTTATAAGTTAGCAGTTTCTTGCCTGGTAGCGAAGCTAGTAGCTAGTTACTAAATCTACTAGTTGTAATTAGCGAAGCTTATAACTATTGCTTCTACCGGACCAAACCCTTGCCTGGATATAACAATAAGCCAGACTTATTTCGCAAGTAGCTGCAATCTTTTTATTAAAGTTTAGATTATTTAAATATAATAAGCATTCTTCTTTTATTATATTTTTATTTTTAGGGTTTTCTAATTTCCACACTTTTTTTCATTATGGGGATCTCTTCATCTAAGAACATTTACTTGCTAGCTTCGCAAGCAACGCAGTAATATTGTTAAAGATAGAGTAGAAGTTGAAAACACCTGAGTAATATCAGTATCATATTTGGTTTGATATAGTCCTTGAGCTGATAATTAGGCAGATCTTAAAGCTATTGCATCTTGTAAAGAGTATACTATAAATTCCTTTAAGATTCGAGGATTGTCAAATAAAGAAGCTAGTAATAACTTACTACTAGTTGTAATAAGCGAAGCTTATTACTACAATTGTAGTTATAAGCTTCGCTTATTACAGCTGCTACTAGCTTCGCCAGCCTGTACCTTACCAATCCCCTAGAATGCGAACCTACAAGCAAGGCGAAAGGAAGAGTATATTTCAGAATATTTATTAGTAGCGAAGCAACCCTCAACATCAAAAGTTTTACATAAATCATTTAAAGATACGGGAAATATTCTATAAGAATCCTTCCAAGTTTTAACTTTGACTTCTTGCGAAGCAAGTAGCTAGTTATATCTTCTACCGAACCAACCCTAGTTGCGAAGCTACAATACCGAATTGTAGCAGTTTGTTATAAGCTTCGCTAATTACTAGAAGTTACTGCAACTTGCAACTAGTTAGTCTTGTAAGTCTTCGACTAACTAGACTTACAAACTCTGGATTGCGAACCTACAAGCAACTGGAAATAGTGTACTTGATTAGTATAAATTTATTTTGATCAACTATTATAGATTCAATCTTCTGTATGTTCAAGTTTTTTAAAAACCCTTGCTTAGCTATATAAGAAAAAGCCAACAAATGAACCTAAATTATGTAAAAAAAAAGTTAAATTAATATCAGAATTGTTAAATATATAATCTATATACTCTTTCCATAGCGAAGCAAATCTTTAACTACTAATTCTATATCTTCTAAGGATTTGTTTAGTATAGCTTCTTTTAATAGTAATATCGCAGCAGCAGCTGTAGCGAAGCAACTAGCTATTGCTTCGCTATCTTTATTTTTATCTAGCTAGCCCCTGGCGAAGCAAGCAAATAAAGATAAAAAGGCAGGGGCTTGCTTCGCTATCTTTATTTTTATAAAAATAAAGATAAAAACAAGGCAGGCAGGCAGGGGCGGCGGCGGCGGGTGCAGAACAAGAATTATTAATTAAAAACAATTTACTTTCTTTTACTGCAAAGCTGCAACGCAAGAAGTCGAAATAGCTATATGTATTTGAGTATTATCAAACTCTTTTAAGCTGATAGTTTCTATATCCATTGTTGCAAAACTATTTCTATTTTCTAAAACAGATGCAGTAATTTCACCAGTTAAGCTTTTCTTTTTTTTTGCTGCGCTAGGTCTAATAAAAAAAGGACTGTGTTTTATTCTTTTACTTGTAATATTTGCTTCTAGTTAGTCTAGTAAGTCTTCGACTAACTAGACTTACAAACCCTTTGTTGTTGCAGTAGTTGCAGTAACTACGTAACAGCTACAAGTAATAAGCTTCGCTAATAACTAGAAGTTACTGCTACTGCGCTAGCCAGAGGCTTGCTTCGCAAGAAGATATAACTAGTAGCTGCACTACCCTTGCAAAGCAAGAGTGGTTAAATATTTGTATTGCTGCGCTTGCTTCGCTAGCAAGAGGATAGCTTTGCTACTGGTTTAAACATAATTGTAATAAGTAACTAGCTTCGCTAGTAACTAATAACTAGGCTATATTATAATCAGAATTAGCTAAACCTATTTGCTTGCTAGCTTCTCCCCCTAGTTGCGAAGCTATTGCTACGCTACCGCCGCCCCTGCCTTTTTATCTTTATTTTTATAAAAATAAAGATAGCTTGCTACTGCCTGCCAGGCAAGCAGCTAGCCAATAAAATAAATGGAAAAAAAACCTAAACTTAAAAAAGATAATTGAGTTGCTTGCTAGCTACGCAAGTAGCTGTAACGAAGTTACTGCAACTAAGCGAAGCAAATGGATTTTTACAGCTATCTACTTGCTTCGCTATTGCTTCGCTATCTTTATTTTTATCTAGCTAGCCCCTGGCGAAGCAAGCAAATAAAGATAAAAAGGGCGGGATTGCTTCGTTAGAAGAAAGATGGGGAAAATTAATAATTAATGATTTGCTTCGCTAAGCCAAAACTAGTATTAGTTTTATATTGGCTTTTATTTTTTTCGTGTTGAATTGTTACGCTGCAGCTCCTTAAAAGCTTAGCACTTAAGATAAATAAGTTAGGCTTGCTGCGCAGCTAGTAAGTTTTATTAAATTTGTTATACCTGTGATTTGCTTTGTTACGAAGTTACTACTCGTTAGAACTTACTTGTAACTAGTAATATCTTCGATATAACAAGTAACAACCATTATTAATTAAATTTGTTGCTAATTATAACTTCTAGCTGTTTCTCCCTCTTGTTGCGAAGCAAGCCCCTGGTTGCGATGCTAGAAGCTAGTTACTGCTACTAGCATCCCTTTCTTGTTGCTTCGCATTCGTAGATATTACTACTAAGCAATAATAGTTGTTACCTGGCAGGCAGTAGCAAGCTATCTTTATTTTTATCTAGCTAGCCCCTGGCGAAGCAAGCAAATAAAGATAAAAAGGCAGGGGCGGCGGCGGCTTGTAAGTCTTCGACTAACTAGAAGTTACTTGCTTCGCTACCCTAACTTACCTACTAGGTTCGCTAGGAAGCTTACAACCTTCTTGGTTACTAAGTCTAACGAGTTACAAGCTGCTAGGTAAAGCAGTAAGAAGTAAGCTAGCAATTGCTACTTTATCGTTAAACTTACAAGAAGCAATTCGTAGTTATAACTTGCAGCTATTTGTTAATGTAAAATCTTCGAATGCTTGTAGGTTCGCATACCAGGAGCTTGGTAAGGTACAGGGGTTTGGTCCGGTAGAAGCAAGTACGCTAGTAGATATAACTAGCTATAGCTTCGCAATTAGACTTATTAGTCTTTCGAGTTACTAGCAGCAGATTTTTTTTTTTAAGCGAAGCAAACTATAATTTTTAGTAGCAGCTTAGACTTAGAGTAAGTTAGAGTTGCGCAGCAGCTACTTGCGTAGCAGCTACTTGCTAGCTGCTAGCAGGAGGGGTTGCTTCGCTAGGTAGGAGGGTTGCTTCGCTATCTTTATTTTTATCTAGCTAGCCCCTGGCGAAGCAAGCAAATAAAGATAAAAAGGGCTTGCTTCGCTAGGGAGAGAAAAAACTAGCAAATAAAAGAGAAGCTAATTTTTAATTGTATAAATTTTATATATAAGTTTTAATATTAACTATTTATTTAGCTATCTAGTTATAACTTCTTGTTGCTTCGCTTCCGCCGCCGCCGCCCCTGCCTGCCTGCCTTGTTTTTATCTTTATTTGCTTGCGAAGCCAGGGGCTAGCTAGATAAAAATAAAGATAGCTTGCTACTGCCTGCCAGGCAAGCAGCTGCTAACTTAACTTTTTATAGCTAGCTTCTTGTTAGTTAGTCCAGACTTAGTGCAATTCACAATTCGCAGCGGCTAGCTAATCTAAGTTATAACTAGATCTTTGCATTCCAGCTGCTAATTACTAGGGGTAGCTATAGCTTCGCAATTAGACTAAAAAGTCTTTCTAGCTAACTTGTAGTTAGTCGTTAGACTTAGTAATCGTAGATATAACGAGTTAGCAATTACAAGTAGCAAGAAAGAAGGGGTTTGCTCCGCATCCCCTAGTAGCAACTTCGGAACAGGGGTAGGTACTAGTTAGCTGCTTGCTTCGTTATAAGTTAGTAGTAGCTTCTTAGCGTACAAGTAGTAATAATTACCTTGCTAGCTTCGCAAGCTAGGTTATAATAACAACTCAAAAGCTTTGGTAGCAGCAGTAACTAGCTTCTAGCTTCGCTAGTAACAGCTTTGCATGAAACATTATTAATAGTAAATTAAATAATATAAATTTAATAATTAAATTGATATATTATTAAACTAATTACAATAAATGAAGTCTTGGCAAATTAATTTATTAAATCTTAATGCTTTGCTTTCAAATGAACTAAAAAAAGATAAAACTTATAAAAATATTATAAACTGCGGATTAGCAGTAACTTCGTCACAGCAAGCAGCTAGCTTCGCTAGAGGGAGAAAAAATACAACTTTTGATTCTAGTTTTAATTCAGTTCAAAGTTTGAATGCTAATTTACCTAATCTTAAAGAAGAAAATAAAAATATAAATGGCGCAGCCTTGCTTCGCAAGGGGCTAGCTTCGCAACCCAAGATATTAGCAATATTGAGAGCAACTGGTTCACTTCGATTATCTAGAGACCAATGGAAATTAGTTAAATTGATTAAAGGTATACTACCTAGTTTGCAAGCAAGGGGATGGGGAGAGCTTTCAATAGCTCCGAAGTCACTAGGGGATGAAAAAAACCAAAATTTTGCAGCAGTAATAAAAAAAGGTCCTGATACACAGTTTAGCAGTAACTTCGTTACAGCAAGCAGCTATTATAAAACTATAATTAATAGTAATTTATTATTACGAAATCAGGGGAGAAAATATCATTTTATAAAATCTACTTTATCTGCTATTCTTAAAAAAAGAATAAAAACATTTAGTGAAATATTGGTAAATAAACCTACTAAAAATTATATTATTTTTCAATATATAAAGAATTGCTTATTTGCTCCGCAGACTAGCTTCGCTATTAGTAGCTTAGCTTCTACTTCTCCATCCCCATCCCCTAGCAGCGCTGCTAAAGCAAATAAAAATAAAGGTTATTTCGCAAGTAGCTCCGCAAATGGCAGTTTCCTTAATTATAATAAAATTATAAATTATAATTTTAATTCTAAATTAAATTCAGCTAGCTTCGCTTCCAAACTAAAAAAAACCAATGGTTGCTTTGCTAAGGCTACTTGCTTCGCTACTAATAATAATATTACTACTCAGCTGCCCAAAGCATCTATTGGATTTAGTTATCTAGGGTCTCCTTTAGGAGTAACAGTCCCTCAGTTAGCAAAGCTTTCAGCTGTAACGAAGTTACTGCAACTACAAAACCATAAAAGTAAAATAAATCAAAACAATAGTAGTAATAAGGGGATATATATTAAAGATACATATAAATTGTTATTTTTTTTATTTAAAAGTATGTATTGTTTAATAAGTAAACCTGTTTTAAAATATACAAACGATAAAGTAACAATACAATTATTTTATTATTTAAATATACCTAAGAAAAAGGTATTTAGATTATTTTCTATTTTATATATTGATTCTATTAAAAAAAAATGGTTTGCTTCTCTAAAAAAAAGCAATAATAAATTAGTAGCATCAGTTCGAAGCCAGGGGAGAAGCTATCCTATGGATACTAGTCAATATCAACATCCTAAAATATATATTAGATGGAAACTAAGAAAAGCTATTTCAAGATTACTACAAGCAACCTGTGACGCAAGTAGGGGGAGGGGAAGCTGCAGTAGCAAAAATCAAAACATTGCAGTAACTTCTAGTAACTTCGTAACAAAGCAAGCCAGGGGATGGGGACAGGGCCAAAATTTATTGTTTAATTTAAGAAAATTTAATTTAACTAAGGTTTTTCAACATAAATTTAAATTAATTTGTGATATCTTAAGTAATAAATTTAATAAACCTGTAGAATTAGAATTAACTAGATTACACCATCCTTATCATGATAGTAATATTTTAGTAAATCTTTTATCTTTAAATATTAAAAATAAAAGAAAAAAAGCTAGAGTAGCAATTCAAAAAATTTATTCTAAAAAACCTGTAAAATTTTTAAATGACCCTAATTTAATTTCAGTTAATTGCGGAGCTATCCCAACTTTCTTATCTGGTCTTAATATTAAAATTGCAGGTAGATTAATGGGAGAACCTATTATACCTAGAATAACTTCTAAAGTTTTTGAAAAAGGAGCAATTGCTACCGGAAAAGTTAATTATTTAGATGTAGCTAGAATAACTAAAAAAAACAAAAAGGGGGCTTATACTATAAAAATTACATCTGGGCAAAATTTCTTTTAGTTTTTTTCTCTGGCCAGTCCGTAGGACTCTAGCTATCTCAAGTTAACGTTATCTAGAAAGCAATTGCAACTAGAGATGATAGATTTAATAGCAACTTGCTTATTGTAATTGTAATATCTTCTCCTTGCTTATACCGGACCTAACCCCTGGATTGCTTGTAAGTTCGCTTTCCAGGCAGCCCTTTGTTTTTATCTTTATTTGCTTGCTTCGCCAGGGGCTAGCTAGATAAAAATAAAGATAGAAGCGAAGCAACTAGGCTAGGTTCGCTATTGTTGCGAAGCTACAAGGGTTGCGAAGCTAGGCAGCCCTTTGTATGGTCCGGTATAAGCAAGTAGCAAGAAGATAAAACTAGCTACTAGAAAGACTTAGTAGCAGCGTAAGCAAGGGGTAGTTGCAGCTGCGCAGCTACAAGTTATTAGTTATAAGCTTCGCTATTTACTAATAACTAGAAGCAAGTAATTAGTAACTAGCTTCTAGCGAAGCTAAGTAACTAATAACTAGTAGCTACAAGTAGATATAATTAGTTAGCTAGATATTACAAGCATCTACAAGATGCCAAAATTTAATCTATTAAAACTTATTTCTTGCTTACTTGTTAGTCTATAGCGAAGCAAGTAGCTAACTTATAAGCAACTTCTAGACTTAGTAATTAGCTACCCCCTCTCAAACCTAGAGAGTTGAAGCAGCTTGTTATATCTTAGACTAAAAAGTCTAACTTGCTTATTGTAATATCCAGGCAGCCCTTTGTTTTTATCTTTATTTGCTTGCTTCGCCAGGGGCTAGCTAGATAAAAATAAAGATAGAAGCGAAGCAACTAGGCTAGGTTCGCTATTGTTGCGAAGCTACAAGGGTTGCGAAGCTAGGCAGCCCTTTGTATGGTCCGGTATAAGCAATAGTAGTAGCAGCTGTTTTTAATAAGCTTCGGTAATAACTAGAAGTTACAACAACAACTAGAAGTTATTACTAGAAAGCAATAACAACCAACTAACCAGGGGTTTGCTCAGCTACTAGCATCTACGCTACAGGCAGGTTGTTGCGAAGCTACAAGGGTTGCGAAGTTAGGCAGCCCTTTGTTTTTATCTTTATTTGCTTGCTTCGCCAGGGGCTAGCTAGATAAAAATAAAGATAGAAGCGAAGCAACTAGGGGGAGAAGCAGGCAGGGGCTGCTTGATACGGAAGGCGGGTAGCAAGTACAGGGAAACTAAAAAAAAAATGGGTTTTATAGCTACTTTCTTTGCTAATTTGCGAAAGAAAGTTTAATTGTAGCTAAAATAAATGTATCTTGACAGTAACTTAGTAACCGTGTAAATATGAATTATTTCTAATAATAATTTAAATTAGCAAATTAAATAGTTGACTTACCAGCTACTTGCGTAGCTGCTAGTAGCGAATTGAGTCTGGCTTACTAGTTATATCTTCTCCTTGCTTATTGCGGACCTAACCCCTGGAATGCGAAGCTACTAGAGAGCTACTTGCTAACAAGGTTAGCTAAAACTAGACTAACAAGCTACAAGGCTTATTCAATATTTGGAGTTTTACTTACAAGGGCAGGTGATCCGATTGGTAATGGTGGTTCTCTGTAAAAGAATTGGTTAATAGCCGTAAAAGGTTCGATTCCTTTACTGCTCAATATTTTTATAGCCAGGTTAGCTCTGCTAGACTTACTAGACTAACTAGACTATTTAGACTAACAGCAATAAGCTAAGCAAATAAAAGCAAGCTCGCTTCCAAGTCGTAATTCACTTTTTAATTTAAATATATTGAATAGTTGTAGCAGCGCAGCAGTAGCTAGCTTCGCTAGCAAATCGTAGATATTACTAGCAACTTTATTTTTTTTTTTTATTTAATTTGCAGCTAGTAAGTCTTGCTTCGCAAGACTTGTATATTCGTTGATATAATTACAAGCAACTAGTAGTAATAACTATGATTAACTGCATCCCTTGCTTAGAAGTTAGCTAGTAATATCTACGATATAAGGGAGAAGCTAGCAGCAAGATGAAACTAGAAACTATAAATATATATAAGAATAGAATATGTAAAAAAAAAAAAAGTTGCAGCTTGCGTAGTAGAACGAAGTTCAACTACGCAAGCAAGCTAGCGAGTTGGTGTAATTGGTAACACAACAGTCTCATGAGCTGTTATTTAAGATTCGAATTCTTATCTCGCTTAAAAAAAAACTTGTCTTATTCTTATTTAATTTCAATAGCTAGCTTCTTACTGCAGCTACTAAGTCTAAGGACTAACTACTTGTTGCTACTAAGTCTTTCTTGCCCTTACCGGTGCTACTTGGTTGGTTAGTAAGTCTTTCGAGTAGTAACTTCGTAACAAAGCAGGGTTTGTAAGTCTAGTTAGTCGAAGACTTACTAGACTAACTAGAAGCAAGAAGTAGTAACTAGTAATATCTTCGATATAACAAGTAACAACTACAAGTAATTAGTTATAAGCTTCGCTAATTACTAATAACTAGAAGCAACTAGCTATTACAAGCAAATCGTAGATATAACTTGCTTACTTGTAAATAGTTTCTTGTTGCGAAGCAAGCCCCTGGTTGCGATGCTAGAAGCTAGTTACTGCTACTTGCGAAGTAACTCTAGTAAAATCTTCGATTTCGAAGCTACTAGAGTTACAAGCAGTAAGACTTTCTAATTAGTAACAGCTAGCTTTCTTCTAAGCAAGCAGCTATAGCAAATCGTAGATATTACTAATACGAGTATAGTTAAATGGTATAACTTCTACCTTCCAAGTAGATCTTATCAGTTCGATTCTGATTATTCGTAAAATCTTAAATAAATTAATCTTGCTAGCTTATCAGTAATAATACTATTTAAAAGGTAATTAAAGATTTAAAATTAGTTATATCAAAATTTAAAATAGCTGATTCTTAATCAAAGTTATACTACCCTGACATAGTTACTTGCTTACCGACCTGGTAGCTATCCCCATCCCTACCGAACCAAGCCTACCGAACCAAGCCACTGCCTGCCTCCCTCTAGTTGCTTCGCAACAACCAGAAGTAGGTAATGCTAGTATTGATTCAAATTTAATAGACCTTTATATCTATTTAGTAGCGGCTAATTAGTCTTGCTAGCTAACTTCTAAGCAAGCAAGGGTAGTTGCAGTTACTAGTTACAGCTACAATTCGCTAGGGATGCAATTCGCTACTTGCAAATTTCTTTATTTATTTGGCTTTGTGAAGCTAGCAAAACTAAAAATAATTTATTCATTAACAGTATATAAGAATAATATATTTAATTAAAAAAAAATATTCCATTTTACAATCTCATTTATATTATTTAATTTATATTGCTTGCTACTAAGTCTTTCTTGCCCTTACCGGTGCTACTTGGTTGGTTAGTAAGTCTTTCGAGTAGTAACTTCGTAACAAAGCAGGGTTTGTAAGTCTAGTTAGTCGAAGACTTACTAGACTAACTAGAAGCAAGAAGTAGTAACTAGTAATATCTTCGATATAACAAGTAACAACTACAAGTAATTAGTTATAAGCTTCGCTAATTACTAATAACTAGAAGCAACTAGCTATTACAAGCAGCTGCTAACTTATAAGCGTAGCTATAGCTTCGCAATTAGACTAGAAGCATCCCTAGCGAATTGTAGCTGTAACTAGTAACTGCAACTACCCATGCTTGGGCGCCCCTCGCCCCTGCTTGCTTCTTGTTAATTCGAAGATATTACTAGTTGCTAACTTATAAGCAAAGCAAGAAGTTATAACTAACTACTCTAACTAGCTTTCATCCCTTGCTTACCTTCGATAGAAGCTACCAACTTGCTTTAGGTTCGAAAATCGAACTTATAACCAGAAAGTAATTACAACCAGCAGTAGCTTCGCAACTGGGCCAACCTAGCTGTAGCTACGCTAGGCAGCCCTTTGTTACTACGCTAGGCATGGGCTTGGATCGCTAGGCGGTCTACCTAGAAGTAAGCTAGCAATATCAAAAAAAATAAACGCTTAATTTAATTTTTTTCTCTTATTGTTATTATTTTCTAACTTGCGGTATTGCTGCTTTCTAAGTCTTTCGAGTTACAAGCACCTGGAAAGGTGTTTTATTTTTCTAGCATAGGTACTGCGTTAGCAGCTGGAATATAAATTTCTCAGCAACTAGCAAATTCGCAGCTAGTATAAATAAAGGAAGCAACCTAAAGAAGGGAAACTGCTTGCAGCTTGTTATGGTAATATCTACGATTGCGAAGCTACTAGATAGACTTGAAATATCCAGTAGCAAGCAAGGGGCTTGAAAGTCTAGTTAGTCGAAGACTTACAAGACTAACTAGAAAATATAATTAAAGCAACAGGTAGCTAGCCAGTTGTAGTAGTTTGTAATAAGCTTCGCTAATAACTAGAAGTTACTGCTACTGAGCTAGCCAGAGGCTAGTAATATCTACGATTGCGAAGCTACTAGAGGGAGAAAAATAAATTAAAAGGCAGAGATTTTTTTATTTCTTAAGTTCAAATACTTTATACTTAAATAGTAGCGGCTTAGCTTTGCTGCTTGCTTTCGAAGTTAGCTAGCTGCAGCAAGACTAAATTTAGCAACCGTAAATTTTTTACACCTAAGGTAGGGACATCTTCTTTAGCTTCAGCTTTTTCAGCTAGTTAGTCGTTAGATTTACTAGAGAAACTAGCTAGCTTACTTGTAGCTTCTCAATCGTAGATATAACAAGTGACAGGTCGCTAGCAGCCTATAAGAAAGGATTTTTTATTGCTAACTTGTAAAAGCTTCTAGTAAGTCTAGTAAGTCTTCGACTAACTAGACTTTCAAGCCCCTTGCTTGCTACTGGATATAACAAGTAAGCTAATATTTATGTGAAAACATCGTTTATTTTTATTACTGCCTTATTCTTAATTGTAACTTAAATTAAGTTAAACTTTGGATTTTTGCTTCTAGCTAGCCTAGGGTTATATTGTATTTGCTGCTTGCTTCAAGTTTCTAACTTCTAGCTACTTACATAGCTACTACTAGTTTTCTAACTACCATTGTAAAAAAAAAAGCTTAAACAATTAGCTCCTAATTCATTATTTTATTTGCTTTGCTGCTTGCTTACTTGTAGCTAGCTATTTTCTGCTAAGCAATCCAGGCATTTGCTAGCTATGCAGCCCTTTGTTTTTATCTTTATTTGCTTGCTTCGCCAGGGGCTAGCTAGATAAAAATAAAGATAGAAGCTAAGCAACCAGGGGTAGCTTCGCTATTCGCTAGGCTAGGTTCGGTTGGAGAAATTATAACTAGAAAGCTGCTTGCTTAAAAGTTAGCTGCTTTCTAGTTATATCTACGATTACTAAGTCTAACGACTAACAACAAGTTAGCGTAGCTACTCGTTAGACTTAGTAGCAGCAGCAGTCGCTATAATTTTGAAAATATATATTAGGTGTAGTAGCTAGTAAGTCTTGTAGCTTCTTGTAATATTTGCTTCTAGTTAGTCTAGTAAGTCTTCGACTAACTAGACTTACAAACCCTTTGTTGTTGCAGTAGTAGCAGTAACTACGTAACAGCTACAAGTAATAAGCTTCGCTAATAACTAGAAGTTACTGCTACTGCGCTAGCCAGAGGCTTGCTTCGCAAGAAGATATAACTAGCAATTGAAGAAAATAAATAAAAAAAAGAATATAAATTGCAAGTATGCCTCAAATTATTCCTTTTTATTTTTTAAGTCAAATTTTTGTAACATTTATTTTATTATTTAGTATAATATTTGTATTATCAAAATACATTTTACCTCTAAATCTTTTTACTCAAGTTATTAGAAGCTATATAATAAAATTAACTAATAAAAATTAATATTTATTATTATTACCAGCTTATAACTTTATAACCCCTCCCGCATCTTCTTTTTATTTTTATAGCGAAGCAATTTTACTTTTTCTAAATAGTTGTTTGCTTGCACTTGCAACCCGCCCTTGTAGCTAGTAATATCTTCGATATTATAAGCAATCCAGTTGCGAAGCTAGGGGCTTGTAAGTCTTCGACTTACTAGAAGATATTACTATCTCGCCGCCCTTGCTTGCATCCCACCCTTGCAACCCGCCTAGCGAACCTAGCCTAACGTAGTTGCTACGCTACCCTTGCTTGCTTACTTGTAGCTAGCTATTTTCTGCTAAGCAATCCAGGCATTTGCTAGCTATGCAGCCCTTTGTTTTTATCTTTATTTGCTTGCTTCGCCAGGGGCTAGCTAGATAAAAATAAAGATAGAAGCTAAGCAACCAGGGGTAGCTTCGCTATTCGCTAGGCTAGGTTCGGTTGGAGAAATTATAACTAGAAAGCTGCTTGCTTAAAAGTTAGCTGCTTTCTAGTTATATCTACGATTACTAAGTCTAACGACTAACAACAAGTTAGCGTAGCTACTCGTTAGACTTAGTAGCGGCTGCTGCTACTAGATTTTTATTAATAAGCCTACTACCTTCTTGTTTAAGTAAAAGAGAAATATTGAAGAATATCCTAAAGATAAAAGTATCGATGATGATATGGTAATAACATTATAAAACAATAAAAATAAACAGTAATTTAAAGGGGTTATTAAGGAACAAAAAAGCAAATTTATAAAAAAGGAGGTAAATACCAAAAGCTTTATTCTGAATTTAGGAATTAGTAAGTGTAAGTAATAATATATAAAAAATTATTTTTTTTTTTGTTTTATTAATATAGCTAACTTAGAAGTAAGCAATCCTAAGGTAAACCTTATTTATTAAAAACTTCCTGAAGTAAAACATTTTATGTAAGGAAAGGAAAGGAAATCAACCGAGACTCCGAAAGTAATGGCGAGTGAAATTGGATTAGCCTAGCTGCGTAGCTGCAAATTTATTGTAAAATAGGTATAAATTATCTAATTATTAACTTGAAATTTATCTTCTTATAACTTCTGCTTGCAAAGCTATTGAACTTCGTTCTATTGAACTTCGTTCTACTACCATAATTTAAAATTAATTTTTTTTTAGCGTAGCTATAGCTTTGCAACTTAGTTATAGAAAGAAGACAAAATTTATAGTTGGCTTAGATTCTAACTTAGGTTTGAGCTAGTCTATAGAATTATGTAAATTTTTGTACAAAATAAGGTATACAAGTCCTGTAGAGTTAATAACAAATAAATGGTCTTGCTAGCTTCGCAAGCCACTAGTTAATTCTTCGATTTGCTAGAGAAAGTACGACGAGAGATAACTTGTTGGAATATAGGGGAACCATCCTCTAAGGCTAAGTATTATAAATTTAGCGATAGTGAAAAGTACTGTGAAGGAAAATTTTGAAAAGCTAGTAGTATACTAGGTGAAAAAGATCGTGAATTAGTAACTCTATAAGCAGTCGAAATTCTATTACTAGCTTTGCAGGTAATTAAGAATAACGGCGTACCTTTTGCATAATGGGTGAATTGCTTGCCCATCTTAATTGAGAAATTAAGAAAAATACTGACTCATGACCTTTATGGTCGGTATTATATTTATATTTATATATATTTATAATGCTAACGGTGAACCCTAAGGATAATTCTATGGCAATACCGTGGGAAGCTGTAAATCGTAGGAATAACTTAATAAATTATTAAGTAAATAAGTGAATTTTTTATCAGCACAGCAGATATTTAAATTTACTTATTCTTTTTATTAGCCCTGTAACGACTGATTCGAAAGAAGAGACTGAAAATTTATCTAATTAATTTTAATAATTCTTTCAATTTCTAGCTATTGCTTGTAAGTCTAACGACTAACTAGCAAGCGCAAGCAAATAGCAGCGCAAGCCTAGCAAGGCTATTACCTAAGTTAGAGAAAAAAAAAAATAAATTTAAAGTTAGAAAAAAAATCGGTAACACGTCAGCACTCAAATATTCCAGTTTATTATGGAAATAATAAAAATTAATTTAAATTATCCCAAGCATTAGTCATATAAGAAAGTGAAAAAAAATGAAACTTAACTTTGTTAGATTTTATAGAAAGTCTTCTAAATATGATTTAAATTTATCTAAGGATTTAGAAGAAATCATAATTGGACTAATGTTAGGTGATTTATTTGCAGAAAAAATTAAACCTACAAGTAATACTAGATTACAATTTAAACAATCTATTAAAAATGAAGTTTATATTGATCACTTGTATTCTTTGTTTAATAATTATTGCAGTTCTTCACCTAAAGTTATAACTTCTGTTGATAAAAGACCAGGAAAAAAAGAAATTAATAAATCCAAAAAATTTTGGACTTTAAGTTTACCCTGTTTTAATAAGTTTAGAGAACTATTTTATGATAGTAATGGTGTAAAATTTATACCTAATAACTTAGAAGATTTTATTACAGCTAGAAGTTTAGCTTATTGGATAATGGATGATGGTTATAAAACTACATCAGGGTTTTATTTATGTACAGAGTCTTATACTTTAGAAGATAATCAAAAGTTAAGTAAGATATTGAAAAATAAGTTTAATTTAGATAGTGGTATTCATAAACATACAAATGGCCATAGATTATATATTTATAGTAGTTCTAAAGATAGATTATTAGAATTAATAAAACTATATTTAATCCAACATTTTTATTATAAATTTGAATTATAAAATAATCCCCCAAGCCTTAAAGCTTTGTTAAGGTGAAATATAAAAAAAATTAATTCATTTTCCTAAAATATCTTTTGAGTTGAAGGTATAGTCTAATCCAATATGAAAGTATTGGAACATATTGCAGCAAGTTAATAGGAGTAGCAAGGATCAAACCTTAGCGAAAGCGACTGGACTATTTAATTAGTGACGGGTAAGTTATTTCTATTAGACCCGAAGCCAGGTGATCTTACCAAGACCAGATTATAATGGATCGAACGGGTGAATGTTGCATAATTCTCCGAAGAGTTTTGGTAAGCGGTGAAATGCCAATCTGACCTGGTGCTAGCTGGTTTTCTACCGAAACATATTTAAGTATGATGTCTATCTAATAAATTTATGAAGGTACAGCAAGGCGATTCCCAACAAGTTTAATTTGTTATAAATTAAATGCGTTTAGGTTGCGGGGATCTAGTAAATCTTACCTTTGGAAGCGAATCTCGGAATTACATAAATTGATGATAGATATTCAGACTGTTCATGCTAAGTTGGACAGTCAAGACGGAAACAGCCGAGAACACTGATCAAGGTCCCAAAGTGATTGTTAAGTGAAAATAAGGACGTAGCAATATCTAATACAGCTGTGAAGTGAGCCTGGTAGTCGCTACTTTTAATGAACGTATGTAACAACGCATCAGCAGTATTATTATTTAATTGTAAAACGAAGTTCAACTGCGCAAGCAAGGGGCTAGAAATAATAATTGATAGTAGCGCCGAAAATTTAACGGGTCTAAAACAATCCACCGATATCGTGTTGATTACTTTTTTCTAGCGAAGCAAGAAGCAAGAAGCAAAAATTTTATTTGATAACTAGTAATATCTTCTTGCTTTGCTATTGTAAGTCTATCGACTAACTACAAGTAAGCTAGGAATAAAATAAATAGTTGGCTGGGCTGCGTAAGCAAGCCAGCCTATTTTTATTTGTAATCTAGGTAGTAGAACACTCAGTTTAACTTATTATAAAATAGTGTTTCATTATTTTTTAGGAAACTGAAGAGAGAATGCTGACATGAGTAACGTAAAAATTTCCTATAAAGGAATTCGCCGAATACGAAAGGGTTGCAAATAAGAAAGGTTAAACCGTTTTGTTTTAAAGCGGCCTCTAAGGACCATAGCGAAAGCTTTGGCTGATGAGTAAAAAATAGAAAGTCCACCATTAAAAATGGACCAGGAAAATAATATTTATATTTTATTAATTTAATTTAAAAATTTAATATATACTACCGTACCCTAAACCGACACAGGTTCGTAGGTAGAGTATACTAAGGCGTAGAGCTAAAAGTTGTTAAGGAACTCGGCAAATTCACCTCATAAGTTTGACGATAAGAGGTACCTTATTAAAAAATAAGGTGGCACAGAATCGGAGGCCACGACTGTTTACTAAAAACACAACACAGTGCAATCATAAGTATGGTAGTATACTGTGTGAAATTTGCCCGATGCCATTAATATAAGAAAAGTTATGGATTTGTTAAATAAAAACAATACTGTGACCTATCGAAAATCTGGTTAATAGCGGTCTTAACTATGAGGATCCTAAGGTAGCAAAATCAGTTGGCCATTAAATGTGGTCCGGTATCAATAATGTAACGATGGTCTCGCTGTCTCTACAACTTGCTCAGTGAAATTGAATTACGCGTGCAGATGCGCGTTACCTCCAGGGGGACGGGAAGACCCTATGCAGCTTTACTGTAGTTAGTTATCACATGAATCTAGAACAATCTCGTTTAATAGTGAATAGGTTTGTCGAAAGACTAATAGTGGAAACCTTAGGGACAAGATTGGGTTTGTGTTTACCTTAAACTTAAAAAAAAGAGGGATAGTTGACTAATTGGCAGTTTGACTGGGGCGGTCGTCTTTAATAGAGTAGCAAAGTACATCCAAATATATCAAATCTTACAAATAAAAATAAATTATAACTTACTAGTTGCTTCGCTAGTAGTAAGTTGCTTCGTTAGAAAATTTAATTTAATTAATTTTACTTACTAGAATTACTAGACTAGCAACTTGCTTTTAGCTTCTTGTTAAAGCTTCGCATCCCTTTGTTTTTATCTTTATTTGCTTGCTTCGCCAGGGGCTAGCTAGATAAAAATAAAGATAGAACGAAGTTCAACTGCGCAAGCAAAAGACTTACAAGTAAGTCTAACGACTTACAAGCAAGGGCCAAGGGCGGGATTGCTACGCTTGCTTCGCAAGCAAGAAGTTATTACTAGCTAAAGTTAACTAATGTTTTGAAACAAAAATTTATTACTTTTTATAAGCGATATTACAATTAAAGCTGCTTAGTTTTAATTTATTGCTAAGCAGCAAAAATTAAATAATAATTTTTAAAATTTAACAAGTTAATTATAAGGTATAGCTAGAAATTGAATGGAGATCAATCAACCAGTGAAGGGTTGTGCAGGGCTCAATGGCGGAAAGCATGCTTAACTGAAAGACTCAAAAGTCGCACAGATACGTAAGTAGGGCATAGTGACCCCTCGCTATAGTATGGGATAGACGGGGATCAATTAATAAAAGTTACGCTAGGGATAAGTTTGTTGTCCATTTGCTTTGAGAAAAGCAATATTAAATAGGGTGAATTGCAAAAACAACTTAGTTGCGTAGCAATAAGTCAATTTGCAGCGAAGCTTTCCTAAGCATTCTTTAATTTAAAATAGCTGTGGCTAACGAAGTTAGCCAGGCTAAGCCAGGCGGAGGTTGCACAAAATAATTTAAGTTCAAAAAACCAAAACCTTTTTATTAAAGAATAGGGGTTAGAACGTTCAACGACTAGAAAGTGAGTAAGCTAACAATAATCTTTCCTTACTTTTAAAATAAAAAAAAAAGTTAGAGCGCCCTACGTCTTTTTTAAATAGCATTTATTAAATGAAACAAAAATGAAAAATTTACTTCGCTACAAAAATATGAAACGACCTATCTCAAAAGAAATGGTATTAGGTTTAAGTCCTAATAGTAATTTACTTAAAGAGTATAAAAATTCTCTTCATATGCTTTCTAATTTACAAATGGAAGCGGCAATAGGATTAATACTAGGAGATGCTAGTTTACAATCTCAAAATAATGGTAAAACTTATAGAATGAAATTCGAATGGAGTGATAAAAATAAAGCTTATGTTGATCATGTTTATGCTTTATTTGATGAATGGGTCTTATCTACTCCTCATAAAAAAACTAGAATTAGTCCTAAAGGTAATACTATAGTTAATTGAGGTTTTCAAACAATTAGTCATCAAGCTTTTAATTCTTTAGCTGATCTTTTTATTAATAATAATAAAAAAAGTATTAATAATTCTTTAATTAAAGACCATTTAACTAATATAGGTTTGACCTATTGGTTTATGGATGATGGGGGTTGCTTTGCTATTAGATTATAATAAAAACTCTAAAAATAAATCTATTGTTTTAAATACACATAGTTTTACTGATTTAGAAGTAATTAATTTGGCTAATGAGCTATCAGATAAATTTAAATTTAACACTGAAGTTAGATCAAATAAAGGAAAAAAAGTTATAGTAATAAAATCAGAAAGCTATTCATTATTTAGAAGTAATATTGATAATTATATTATACCAGAAATGGTAAAAAAATTACCATAATTGCTTCGCTACTTTTTAAAAAAGACGATGACATAGTCTGAACCATTTAGAAATAAATGGAAATTAAGGATAGCTTGGCTAGAACCTTAATATTTAACATATTTGAACAGGCTGATAGCCGACGAGAGTACACATTGTCTCGGCTGTTTGGCACCTTAACTATTTTTATGAAAATAATCACAATTAAAGTTAAAATAAAACAATCGTAAAATCTATAGCTCCGCAAGCAAAATCTTTTCTTTCTTGCTAGCTTCGCAACAGGTCGCTAGAGGGAAGAGGGAGAAAAAGTTACATTTATATTATTTCATTAATAATTATAGTCTTAAAAATAGATTATAATACGCCTTATTACAAGGCAGAAATATTTCTTACTTAAATTTAAGAAAATAAACAAAACATTAATAAATATGAACTTAAATAAACAAATCAAAGAATTTTTAATAGGAACTCTATTAGGTGATGCTCATATAGGTAGAACTGGTTTAAATAAAGCATTTATTTCCTTTGAACAATCTTCTAAAAAAAGAGAGTATTTAAATTATTTGTTAAACATAACTAAAGAAGGAGAAATACCTTTAATGGATGAAAATATTAGAGAATATTTAAGAGATGATCCAAGATATAAAACTACAAATAGATCACTATATTTTAGGACTCAATCTATTGAAGAATTAAAACCTATGGCTGATTTATTTTTAGATACAGAAGGTAAAAAAATCATACCTCAGAATATTGCAGATCATTTAACAGCTAGAAGCTTAGCTTTTTGGATAATGGATGATGGTCAGCAAGTAAAAAGAGGAGGTGTAACCTTATGTACAGATAGTTATAGTACTGGTGAAATAGGTATACTTAGAGAAGCTCTTAGAAAGAATTTCAATTTAGAAACTACTATTCATAATAAAAAAGGTGCAAATGATGCAATTTATGAAAGAATCTATATTAAAAAAGATGAATTGGAAAACATTAAACCTTCTTTAAAATCACACATGCATGAATCAATGTTATACAAAATAAATGAAAATCAAAGTGAAACTCAAAATGCAATAAAACAAGATTCTTCTGATATTGAAAACGACGGTACAGATATTTTAGATATTTTTGACATCGGGGGATCTTAATAGCAATATTAATTTAGAAGTTGGCTATTTGCTGGAACATCCTTAGAGCTTTAAATACTAATTAGATTCGCATTATGAGTCTAACAGTGAAAATTTGAAAGATTGGACAATCAGCAGGGAAGTTATTAATTTTAGGTGTAAGTAACTGTAAAAATTTTAACCCCTCAACGACTACACGCCAATATCCAGATACTTTGTAATTTGTATTCTTACACTGGATAAAGATATAGTCTAAACTTAACCGAAAGGTTAAGAGTTTTATTTTTTAAAAATAGAAATAAAATAAATGCGATGTCGACTCATCCTATCCTCCGGGGGTAGAAGCTTGGAAGGGTTCGGCTGTTCGCCGATTAAAAGGGTACGTGAGTTGGGTTTAATACGACGTGAGTCAGTATGGTCCCTATCTTCTGGAGGGATAATTAGTAAAAAGGGGCAGACCTTCCAGTACGAAAGGACCAATAGGCTGTGTTTCTCTAGTGTACCAATTGTTTGTAATTATTGTCAGCAACTCTTAGTCTTTTGAAGGCAAAAAAAAAAAAGAGTAATTCGCTAGCTTGCAAAGCTAGCGAATCTTTTAACTTTTTCAAACTTAAAGTTTTATTAGTAGCTGCGCAAAGGTAACAATATATGAATGCATAGTTGGGTAGCCACAAACATATTAGATAAGTGCTGAATGTCTATAAAGCAAGAATCTATCCCCTAGATACTAATAGTTTTATTGCTGCGCTAGCAGCGCTAGGAATGAAGCATAATTAAGTTGTAGATTACAACTAGATAGGCTATAAATGTACAATTTGTAAAAATTTTTAGTTTAATAGTACTAATTTATAAAAAAACTTATTATTAATAGTCATTTTTATTTTGAAAATGTAACCAGCTTCTTACAATTTAGTTTAAGTTTTGTTGTTGCTGCTTGCTTTCCAGCTGCTAACTTCTTATATCTTCGAATGCGAAGCAACTAGTTAGAGTAGCTACTTGTTAGACTAGTAGCTTCCCTAGCGAAGCTAGCCGCCCCTGCCTTTTTATCTTTATTTGCTTGCGAAGCCAGGGGCTAGCTAGATAAAAATAAAGATAGCGTTGCTACTGCTTCTTGTAATATTTGCTTCTAGTTAGTCTAGTAAGTCTTCGACTAACTAGACTTACAAACCCTTTGTTGTTGCAGTAGTTGCAGTAACTACGTAACAGCTACAAGTAATAAGCTTCGCTAATAACTAGAAGTTACTGCTACTGCGCTAGCCAGAGGCTTGCTTCGCAAGAAGATATAACTAATCGTAGATATAACTAGCTACTATTTCTAGCGAAGCTTTTTGTTTGTTAAATTTGAGTAGTTTTGTTACAATACTTTTAAAATTTATTAGCTGCTAGCTTACTTATAATTAGTTATAAGCTTCGCTAATTACTGCTAATTAGTTATATATATGATATTACAAGTTGCAGCTAGTTGTAAATGTAATATCTTCGAATGCGAAGCTACTAGTTAGATTTACTAGTCTGGCTTCTAGCTTATAAGTTAGCTACTTGCTTTCTAGAAAGCTACTTGCTTCGCTATAGACTAGTAGCTTCCCTAGCGAAGCTAGCCGCCCCTGCCTTTTTATCTTTATTTGCTTGCGAAGCCAGGGGCTAGCTAGATAAAAATAAAGATAGCGTTGCTACTGCTTCTTGTAATATTTGCTTCTAGTTAGTCTAGTAAGTCTTCGACTAACTAGACTTACAAACCCTTTGTTGTTGCAGTAGTTGCAGTAACTACGTAACAGCTACAAGTAATAAGCTTCGCTAATAACTAGAAGTTACTGCTACTGCGCTAGCCAGAGGCTTGCTTCGCAAGAAGATATAACTTGTAAGTCGTTAGACTTACAAGCAAGGGCGGGATTGCTACGCTAAAGCAAGGAGAAGTTATAACTAGCTACTCTTAGTTGCTTGCATCCCGCCGCCCATGCTTGGCCGCCGCCACTGCCTGCCTAGTTGCTTCGCTTCTATCTTTATTTTTATCTAGCTAGCCCCTGGCGAAGCAAGCAAATAAAGATAAAAACAAAGGGCTGCCTGCCTCCCTGGCTAGCAACTGTAGCGAATTGTAGCTGTAACTAGTTACTGCAACTTGCTTCTAGTTAGTCTAGTAAGTCTTCGACTAACTAGACTTACAAACCCTGGTTGGTTGGTTAGTAAGTCTAACGATAGCGAAGCTACTAGAAAGGGTTGCTTCGGTACTAGGTAAAGCAGGCCCTTTGTTGCTACGCAAAGAAAGACTTACTAGTTTGCAAAGCAAGCAACCAAAATAATTTTATAGTTAAGAAACCTTGCTTTGCTATAGAAAAAAATTGCGTAGCTACTCTTACTTCGTTATTAAAAGAGTAATCTTCTAAGCAATCATAAATTTATTTCTTTAAGTAAATTATTATAATGTTTATTTATTGCTTGCTGGTTCTTCGCTAGCTAGCTGCTATTACTTCGTTACTGGTAATATTTTCGTTATTATAACTAGTTAGCAGCTGCTTGCCTGGCAGGGGTAGCGTAGCAATAGCTAGCTTCTCCCCAGGCAAGCTACTAGAAAGCTAGCTGCAGCTAACTAGGGTTTGTAAGTCTAGTTAGTCGAAGACTTACTAGACTAACTAGAAGCAAGTTGCAGTAACTAGTTACAGCTACAATTCGCTAGAAGAAGCTGTAAGCTTTAGCATTCTAGGTAGGAAGCTGTAAAAAATAAAACATTATTTATGATATAATAAAATTATATTTTTTATATTAAAATTAAAAAGAATTGAACAAAACGATTTATAAATTTCAATATTTTCCTTTTCATTTAGTAGATCCTTCACCTTGGCCTCTTTTACTTAGTTTCTCTTTATTAAATTTAACAATAGGAGCTGTAGCTTATATGCATGGGTTTTCTTATGGTGGGTACATTTTAACATTAGGATTCTTATTAACAACATATGGTATGGTTTTATGGTTTAGAGATGTGGTAATAGAAGCAACATATTTAGGTCATCATACTAAAGAAGTTAAAAACGGTATAATGATGGGTGTATTATTATTTATAGTTAGTGAAGTTTTTGCTTTCTTATCAGTATTTTGGGCTTTCTTTCATTCAAGTTTATCACCAGCTATTGAAATTGGAGGTATTTGGCCTCCTTTAGGTATTACTCCTTTAGATCCTTTTGCAATACCACTTCTTAATACCTTCTTATTATTATCTAGTGGTGCTTTTATTACATATGGACATCATGCTCTAATAGCTGGAAATAGAAAAGCAGCTATAGATGGAGTAATTATTACTATTATTTTAGCTGTTATTTTTACGGCATTACAATATTTTGAATATTCTGAAGCAGGGTTTACTATGGCAGATGGGGTATATGGGTCTGCTTTTTATGCTTCTACTGGACTTCATGGATTACACGTAATTATAGGAACTCTATTTATTGGAGTATCTTTAGTAAGATTAATTAACTATCAATTAACTACAAAACATCATAATGGTTTTGAATCAAGTATTTTATATTGGCATTTTGTAGATGTAGTTTGGTTATTCTTATTTGTTGCTGTTTACTTCTGGGGTAATACTTAATTAATTAGTAATAATTTCGCTGATTGCGAAAGCTAGCTGGCCCCAGGGGGGTAATTTTTATTAATTTTATTTAAATATTTTAATTGCTTCGCTAATAAACTTCTATTTATAGCAAAGCAAATGTAACCTAATCTTTTCCTTGCGAAGCTTCCCCCCCTACTAAGTCAATTACCGTTACAATTATTTTTTTCTCCCTCTTAGGTTGCTTATATCCGCCTACTAGTTGTAACTTGTAGTTGTTACGTAGTTACTACAACTAGTAACTACAACAAAGGGCTGCCTAGCGTTGCAACCTGTAGTTGTAATTAGCGAAGCTTATAACTATAGCAACAAGGGTGGCTGCGCAAGCGAAGCAAACCCAGCGCTGCTGCTATAAAGCTATAAATTAAATATAACTTTCTAATTTCAAGCCTTATCTATTTAATTAGTTAGAGCTAAGAATTGATTGGTGGTAGCGAAGCAACCAGCTACTTGGGCAGCTGCTACTGGCAATGTTAGTCTGGCTAACTTCTTATAACTTAGGTTGCGAAGCTACAAGAAAGTTAATTGCTTACGTAGTTAGCTAAAACTAGACTACTTGCTTGCTAGCTACTCTAACTTGCTTATTGTTATATCCAGGCCAGGGGTTTGCACCGCTATAAGCAATAGCTTCGCAGCTAGTAGATATTACTACTAAGCAATAATAGTTGTTACCTGGCAGGCAGTAGCAAGCTATCTTTATTTTTATCTAGCTAGCCCCTGGCGAAGCAAGCAAATAAAGATAAAAAGGCAGGGGCGGCGGCGGCTTGTAAGTCTTCGACTAACTAGAAGTTACTTGCTTCGCTACCCTAACTTACCTACTAGGTTCGCTAGGAAGCTTACAACTAGCTTGGTTAGTTAGCCTAACGTGTTACAAGCAAGGGTTTGCACCGCTAGAAGCTACAAGGTAAAGCATAAAGTAGTTGCAGTAACTACGTAACAGCTACAAGTTGTTTTAAATATTAAAATATAGCAGCGAAAGCGGCAATTGCGAAAGCAGCAATTCTTTAAAATTTAATTACTGTAGTAGCTTGCTTACTTATTCCTAGCGTAGCATCCCTACCGAACCAAGCCTACCGAACCTAGCCACTGCGCTGGCCCAGCGCAGCAGCTTGTAGTATTTGTAAAATTTTCTAGCGTAGTTGCTTCTACCGAACCAAACCCATGCCTGGAATGCTTGTAGCTTCGCAAACCAGGGGCTTGGTTCGGTACATGGGTTTGGTTCGGTTGTAGTTATAACTAGCTTCTAGAAAGATTTAGTAATCGTAGATATAACTAGTTAGCAATTACAACTAGCTACAGGCAGGGGTTTGGTCCGCTACTTTAAAGTAGCTAGGCGGCGGCGGCTTGTAAGCAAGTTAGAGTAGTTGCAGTAACTTCGTTACAGCTACAATCATCTAGTCTTACGAGTAGCTACGCTAACTTGTAGCTTCGCATTACCAAATATAAAAACTAAGCGGCTGGAAACCAAGCAAAAAATTAGGATTAAAAAAAAAGAGCCTTTAATTTAATGGTAGAATGGTTTCTTGATGAGGAATTTGTAGAAGTTCAAATCTTCTAGGGCTTAGTTTAATCTTAATTAATTGTTGTAACTTCTAGTTACTAATAACAAACAGCTGCAACAACGAAAGCTAGTAAATTTGCTTTAATTTTGATAAAAATAACCTCTTTTTATATTAATTTTGTTTAAGTTTAGATTACTTATTTCTTATTCTATTTATCAATGTGTAGTTACTGTTTGCTTTCAAGCTGCTTAGTTATTAGCGTAGCTACTCGTAAGACTAGATGATTGTAGCTGTAACGAAGTTACTGCAACTACTCTAACTTGCTTACAAGCCGCCGCCGCCTAGCTACTTTAAAGTAGCGGACCAAACCCCTGCCTGTAGCTAGTTGCTTCGCTATCTTTATTTTTATCTAAATAAAGATAAAAACCCAGCGCTGCTGCTAGTTGTTAATGTAATAACTTAGTTTGCTTGTAGCTTCGCATTCCAGGCAGGGGTTTGGTCCGGTATAAGCAATAGTAGTAGCAGCTGTTTGTTATTAGTAACTAGAAGTTACTACAACAACTAGTAGATATAACTAGCTACTAGAAAGACTTAGTAATCGTAGATATAACTAGAAAGCAATTACAACAAGCAGTAGCTTCGCAACTGGGCCAACCAACCAAGGGTTTGCTCAGCTACTAGCTATAGCTTCGCTACTACAGGTTGTTGCGAAGCAACTAGAGGGAGGCAGTAGGTTCGCAAGGCAGTAGTTGCAGTAACTTCGTAACAGCTACCAGGGGCGGCGGCTAGGCTGGTTGCTAGCTAGGCTTGGTTCGGTAGGCGCTAGCTAAGCAACTAGGTAGAAGCAGGTGGCTAGGTTCGGTAGGCTTGGTTCGGTAGGGATGCTACGCTAGGAATAAGTAAGCAAGTTGCAACTAGTTTATCTAAGCTAGCAGCTACTTGCGTTGCAGCTTTTTGCGAAGCTAGGCGTAGTTTTAAAAAGAAACCTTTCTTAGTTTCTTGTTATTAGGTCAGCTGCTTACTAGGAGGGGGGAGAAGCTACACAAATTTAATTTTTATTAAAAAGTTAGCTTCTTAAAGTTTAAGTATTACCGAAGCTAGAGTCTAATTTTTTGGTTATTTGCTTCGCTATAAAAAAAAAATTGAAGAAAGGAATAAAATTAATTAAAGTTCCTTTGCTTGCTTGTTACGAAGTTACTACCCTCTTGCTAGCGACTAGTAAATATGTGTTATTTTATTTGCTGCTAACTAGTTATATCTTCTTGCGAAGCAAGCCTCTGGCTAGCGCAGTAGCAGTAACTTCTAGTTATTAGCGAAGCTTATTACTTGTAGCTGTTACGTAGTTACTGCAACTACTGCAACAACAAAGGGTTTGTAAGTCTAGTTAGTCGAAGACTTACTAGACTAACTAGAAGCAAATATTACAAGTAAGCGAAGCAAATAAAAGTTTTAAATAATTTTAAAGGCCTTTAGGTTTTTATAATAAAGCCAGTTTATTGCCTGTTCTTTTGTTAATCTTTTTTTTTATTTTTTCTTTACATACTAGGAGTAGCGAAGCTAGGGGATGCTACGCAACTTTTCCTTGTTACTTTTTTATTTTTCCAATTTTAATTTTCTTTTCTTAGCAGCTTAGCTTTGCTTACCTGGTTGCGGTGCAAGAAAATAGCTCGCTTGCGTTGCAGCTTTGCAGGAAGAAATAAGCAACTTTAATTAATTTTATTTTCTAATTGCTAGTACCTACCCCTGCTTTGCAGGGTTGCGAAGCTAGAACTTCTTCGCTACTCTAAGAAAAAAAATAGCTAACTTGCTTGCTTTTGCTTCGCTAGTCGCTAGCGCTGAAAAATATACTGGTTATCTTAACTTCTTAAATTTTCGTAATGCTTTCTAGCTTCTAGCTAGGCTAAGCTGCTACTCTTTTTTGATTTGCTAACGTAGTTAGCTAAAGCTACAGGTCGCTAGGCTTGTAAGTCTTCGACTAACTAGAACAAAAACTAGTAAATGATTAATATTGTTAGCATTCACAGTCCCCACCGAAGCTAGGGTAATGTAGATTAGGTTCGTTAAAAGCTAGCTGCTGCTAGCGTAGCAGCTACTAGCGTAGCAGCTTTGCAGGGTTGCGAAGCTAGGGTAGCGGAGCTAGAGAAATATAAAATATAAGTTGCTTGCTTGTAATATCGTAGATATAACTAGCTGCTGCGCAGCTAAACTTAATTGTTATTAGTTTAAATTAATTTAGTTATAAATCTAGGATGGTTCGCTCTAGATAGTAATTAATCTTAAATATAGGAAATATAAGATGGCTGGTAAATTTGAAATAGTAGCTAGTTTCTTGTTATATCGAAGATATTACTAGTTACTGCTTACTAGTTACTCTATCGACTTGCTTAGAAGTTAGCTAAGGCTTCGGTTACCGAAGCAAACCCTTTCTAGTTGCTTGTTGTAATATCCAGGCAGCCCTTTGTTTTTATCTTTATTTGCTTGCTTCGCCAGGGGCTAGCTAGATAAAAATAAAGATAGAAGCGAAGCAACTAGGCTAGGTTCGCTATTGTTGCGAAGCTACAAGGGTTGCGAAGCTAGGCAGCCCTTTGTATGGTCCGGTATAAGCAAGTAGCAAGAAGATAAAACTAGCTACTAGAAAGACTTATTAGCAGCGTAAGCAAAGCAAGAAGATACAACTAGTTAGCAGCAAATTAACTTTCAAATAATAAAACTTAACAAGACTAACTAGCCAAAGGATAACAGTAGAACAAATAAAATAAATTATGATTATTGTTTCGCTATTAAAAATAAAGATGAGATTATTAAAAACTCATGTTTTACTTAGATTTTTAAATTCTTATTTAGTAGATTCTCCACAACCCGCTAATATTAGTTATTTGTGGAACTTCGGATCTTTACTAGGAGTTTGTTTAATTATACAAATCTTGACTGGAGCTTTTTTAGCTATGCATTATACACCAAATGTAGATTTTGCTTTTAATAGCGTAGAACATATTATGAGAGATGTAAATAATGGTTGGATAATAAGATATACACATGCTAATGTAGCATCTTTCTTTTTTATATTTGTATACATGCATATTGGTAGAGGATTATACTTTAGTTCTTATAAATCTCCTAGAGTATTAGTATGGTCTATAGGAGTTATAATTTTAATATTAATGATGGCCATAGCATTTCTGGGTTACGACCATAGCCCAACATGGTTTAATGATAATAATTACTTAGTTTAAATTTAAATGATTCCTTCTAAAATAGTAGATAATTTTATTAATGGTTTAAATATAAAACCAATATATATTTTTGAAAATATAGATTCAAAAGAAACTAGAGAAAAAGTATGTAAAGAAATAAAACATATTAGTGGTATTTATCTGATTCTAAATAAAATTACTTTAGATTATTATATAGGTTCAGCTTCAACTAATAAAATGTATAGTAGATTTACGAATCATATGATATATTTAACTGGAAGTAAAATAGTAAAATTAGCTATTAAAAAATATAAGTTATCTAATTTTGCTTTCTTAGTATTAGAAATATTTCCAGATATTGTAACTCAACAGAATAATAAACAATTATTAGATTTAGAAGATTTCTATTTAAAATCTTTATTACCTAACTATAATATTTTAACAGAAGCTGGTAATAGTTTTGGTTATAAACATACTGAAATAACTAGAATTAATATTGCGAAGCTAGCAAATTATAGTTGCTTGCTAGAAAGAAGATTACAAATAGGTGCTCTAAATAGGGGTAATATTTTATCAAAGGAAACTGTTGATTGCGAAGCATTGAGAATAAGTGCTTGCTGTAACGAAGTTACTGCTACTAGAAAGCCTTATACTTCTTCAGAACAAGGTAATTTAAATTTAAAAAATAAGTCTAAGCCTTTATTAGTTTTTAATTTAAATGGTACTCTTTATGGTGAATATAGTAGTCTAACAGAGGCTGGTATAAGTTTGAATTGCAGTTTAAAAACAATAAATAGATGTTTAAAAACTGAAAAAAAAATATTAAAGAGACAATGAATATTAAAATTAAGTAATTGCTGCTTACTTGCGAAGCATCCCTAGCGACCTGGAAGCAAGCCTACCGAACCTAGCCTAGCTAGCAATTGCGATTTGCGAAGCTACCCTGCCTGTAGCGTACTTGTTTCTAGCGGACCATACAAAGGGCTGCCTTCTTTCTAGTTGTTACTTGTTATATCGAAGATATTACTAGTTACTACAACCTTACTTTCTTTCTTGGTTGCTTCGCTAGAAGTAAGGTAGCAACAAGTAAGTAAGCTATAAATTAAATCATAGTCCCACGAGTTTATAAGTCTATGCAACTTCTAGAAGAAAATAGACAATTTTAAAGTGGAATAATTCGACAGAGTTATTGACTTATTTTTTATAAGTTGGCGATATTAGTGAAAACGATCAAAGGATCTTGGCCTGCTTCGCTGTTGCAACCCGCCCTTTCTTATTTGTAATAACCAGGCAGTAGTTGCAGTAACTTCGTAACAGCTACCAGGGGCGGTAGCGTAGCAATAGTTGTAGCAGCTGTTTGTTATTAGTAACTAGAAGTTACTACTACAACTAGAAGTTATAACTAATTAGCCAATCAGAGATCGTCGGTTATCTAGATGATCGCGACAGACTGGGTCACTAATGGGTGTCTGAAATGATGCTTAATGCACAGTCGAAACTTTTAACTGGTTTATTTTAGTTAATAGAATATACGAATTCAAAGTTATTCTATCATTTTTTTTACTTTTGGTAGTGGCCTCTCTAAGGGAGGCTACATGCTAAATACCACACCCTCCTCCTACTATTTTAGAACTTAGCAAAAGGAGGATGCGGAGCTACTCCGCAAAAGCAATAGCTAACTAGGGTTTGCTTCGTTAGAAGCAAGGAGATGGGAAAGCTTCGCAATAAAGCTAGTCAGTTGTTGAACTTCGTTCTATCTTTATTTTTATCTAAATAAAGATAAAAACCAGGGGCTTGCTTCGCTAGGGTAATAAAATGAAAGTATGTATGTGTTACCTTATGGACAAATGAGTTTGTGGGGTTTTAATGAGCCCCAAATGAATTTATACGATGAAATCAGTGTTAGGTTAATATTACCATTCTCTAATCAAAATCAAAAAATAAGAGCAGTTAAACGAATCGGACCACACAACTTCGATATTCTTTGTATTTTGATTGGAAGTATATTAGGAGATTCTTATGCAGAAAAACATGGAAATGGGACACGAATTTGTTTTCAACAAGAACATTCTAACAATGCTTATTTATTATGGTTACACAGTTTTATTTCTAAATTAGGTTATTGTAACTCTGATACACCTAAAATTCTAACAAGATTAGGAAAGGGTGGTAAAGTTAGACAATTAAGTAGATTTAAAACTTTCACTTTCACAAGTTTTAATTGGATCCAAGAAGCATTTTATGTTAATGGTGTAAAAACTGTTCCCCTAATAGTTGAACAGTTTATTTCTCCTTTAGCATTAGCAGTGTGGATTATGGATGATGGCGGTATTGTTTCTTCAGGTTTAAAAATAGCAACTAATTCATTTAACCAGGCAGAAGTACAAATGCTTTGTGATATTTTAAAAATAAAGTATAATTTAAAAGCTACAATAATTTCAGCAGGAGTACCTAATCAATATAATATTTATATTTCTAAAAATTCAATTAAAGCATTAACAAACATTGTTGGACCACATATGCATCCTTCGATGTATTATAAACTTAACACACATCTATAAATATCATAGTCTTATTGTAATTTGCTAGCAATCAATGATGAGAATAGCTTGATATCCCTAGCTTACTTAGATTCTAGCTTTTGCGTAGCAACAGCCAGTAATTTCGCCATCCTTTGGTATTGGTAGCGTAGCTAGGCAGGTAGGTAATATTTGTAGCGAAGCAACTAGGGAATTATACAATAAAATACTACGACGGTAGTATTGAACCCACCTATTTGTAATAAGGGGGGTTTGGCAATGACAGTGAAAACGGTCAAAGATATAAACTCAATATTCAGACCGTCGGTTGATCATTCAATCGCTACAGACTGGGTCACTGTTGGGTGCCTGAAATGGTGCTTAATGTACAGTCGGATTTATTGTAAAGGTAGTAACTTTACACACAAGGCTCATAACTTATATCAGTAATTTCTTTATTGGTGTTCTGAGTACATGATTCATCTAACTTGAGTTCTGACTTATCTTCTTTTTATTTAGAAGAAAGCTAGTGTTGGTAATTATAAATTTGGCTACTGTAATTACTAATCTATTATCTGCAATACCTATTTTTGGTCCAGACATAGTAGAGTTAATATGGGGAGGGTTCTCAGTATCTAATGCTACTTTAAATAGATTCTTTTCTTTACATTATTTACTTCCTTTTTTATTAGCAGCTTTAATTGTAGCACATCTAATAGCTCTACATGAACATGGTTCTAATAACCCCAATGGTGTTACTTCTAATGGAGATAGATATGCATTTCACCCATATTTTGTATTTAAAGATTTAGTTACAATATTCGCGTTCTTCTTAGCGTTATCTATTTTAGTTTTCTTTTATCCTAATTTATTAGGACATTCTGATAACTATATACCAGCAGATCCTATGGTTACTCCACCTTCAATAGTACCGGAATGGTATCTTTTACCTTATTATGCTATTTTAAGATCTATTCCTAATAAATTATTAGGAGTTCTAGCTATGTTTGGTTCTTTACTAATTTTATTAGTTTTACCAATAACAGATTTATCTAGAATTAGAAGTGCGGTTTTCAGACCTGCCATGAAATTCTTCTTCTGGGCCTTCGTTGTTAACTTCATTATCCTAATGTGGATAGGTTCTCAACACCCTAATACTCCTTATGTAGAAATAGGTCAAGTGGCGACTGCATTCTATTTTGCTTGGTTCTTAATAATCGTACCAATGATAGGTTTAATAGAAAATACTTTAATAGATATTGCAACTAAATCTAAGTAAACTTTTCCCTAACTTCCCCTCACCCCACTCAGCAAATTTAATAAACGTAAATAGGGCAGCTGTCTAGCTTCGCAACAGCTGTGACTAGAAGGAGAAGAGAAATTAATGAAAATTTTGCTCAGAAGGAGTACTCAAACGCTACCATAACACTTGCTTCGCTACCACTCTTTAATTAAAACTAGACAGTTTTCAACTAAATCTAAGAAAAACTTGCTAACTTCGTAAGCTAGAGGAAAATTTGAATGACTTTGATTTAAATGAATGGTTAAGAGGCTTGTAAGTCTTGCTTCGCTAGACTAACTAGTAGTTGGAGAAGGTTGCTTTCAAATATAAGTAGCTTAGCTAGAAAAAATAGGCCATTTACATTTAGTAGTAATAATTACCTTCTGTTATAATAACAAGTGTTTAAAATCAAATTACATAAGGATGATAGACCTTTGCTTGAGTATTTATCAACTAGAATTAATATAGGTCAAGTTTGCTTCGCTACCCTTGCAAAGCAAGAGATTGATAGTGAGAATGTATCAAGTACATGGTTGCATCCCTACCTAACCAAGCCTACTAGTTGTAATTAGCGAAGCTTATAACAGCTGCTACTTGCTTCTAGTTAGTCTAGTAAGTCTTCGACTAACTAGACTTACAAACCCTGCCTGCTTGCTTGTAGTTATTGCTTCGCTAGATAGACTTAGTAATCGGAGATATTACTAGCAAGATAATATTTTAACTCTTAAAAATCAAATGAATGATAAAAGGGTATCTTTTGTTCTACCTACTGACCATAAAATCAATATCACTTCTTATTGGTTATTAGGTTTTATTTGCTTCGCTAGGAGAAGCATGGTTCCATGTTAGAAAACAAACTTTTGTATTAACAATTGGACTTGGACAAACAATTACTCAAAAAGCAGTTATTGAAGCTATAGCTCAATTCCTTAACAATTTGAAATCGTGGAAGCGGAGCAAGGAAAATTTTCCAGAATTAATTTTTGCTTCGCTTGCGCAGCCACCGCCCTTGCTTGTTACAAAGTTACTACCTAAATTTATTCAAATTGAAAATAAAAATTGCAACTACGCAGCTAGTATAAAAATTCTAAACCTTTTGTTTGCGCAGCTACTAACTTTATCAAGATTAGATAATATCCTAAATGTTTTCATATTTTTTCTAGATAGTAGCTGCGCAATCCTTTATATCAAAAAAAGGATTGCTTCGCTAGAATATAAGGATTGGAAAACTGTAGCTAGTAATATCTTCGATTACTAAGTCTTTCTAGTAGCTTCGCATTGCTTGTTGCTAGTTATATCTTCTTGCGAAGCAAGCCTCTGGCTAGCGCAGTAGCAGTAACTTCTAGTTATTAGCGAAGCTTATTACTTGTAGCTGTTACGTAGTTACTGCAACTACTGCAACAACAAAGGGTTTGTAAGTCTAGTTAGTCGAAGACTTACTAGACTAACTAGAAGCAAATATTACAAGCAATCGGTGGTAGCGGAGCAAGAGATATTTCTAGCTACAAGTAAGCTATCCCTTTGCTAATCCTACCTTAGCTGCAGCTAGAAAAAACTAAAAATTTAGTTTTTTAATTTTTAATATAAAAGAAGAAAAAGTTAATTCATTTTCTCTACCTAAATAGCCTTAAGGTTTTTATAATTAAGCTAGAATTGTCCATTCAAGAGTTGCGAAGCTAGTAAAGCAAATTAAATAAAAAACTCCGCTAGTAAGTTATATGATGAAAAACAATTTATTACAAATATTACAAACCTTACAAAATATATTTAAGGTACTATGCAACGGTTCATTTATAATAAATATAATAAGTTTTATTGTATTATCTATTATTATTTATAGATTTTATTTGGATATAGGTTTTGATATTGGTTTATTAAGCTTAATTATTTCATTTTTAATATCTTTTGTTTTAACTAATTTTGTTTTAAATAAATTTGAATATTCTAAAAATATTTATGTTGGATTTATTCAAAAATTTTTAATTTATATTATTATTTCTATTACGGGAGCTATTTTATTGCTTTATATATTAAAATTATTTCATTTAATTCCAAGTATATATTGTAGTAGTGGTGAGTCTGGTCTTGCTTCGCTACCAACATTAGTGGTAATGAATCCTCTGGGGGTGAAGCAAGCGGAAGTGTTGGAAATAACGAGGTAGCTGCGCAAGATGTAGTTAAAATAACCTCAGATAGTAATAATTCTGTTGCTACGCAAGGAAGAGTTTTATAAATTTAAATTAAGTAAAAGATTAGTTGATAACAGCTTTAAAAATATGGCTAATGCTTCAACAATGGTTTTAGATAAAATTGCTCCAAATTTGGGAGTTGGTGCTGCTGCAGGAAGTGCCGCATCTGCGGCCGTAAAATTTACTTCTGGAATGGCTCCCGTACAAAGATTGGCTGTTATTGGATCTACTGCTGCTGTAACAGCTGCCGGTACTAAAATTGGTTTAGATATAGCGAGTGTAGTATCTAAAAATTTTAAGATAGAAGAAGCTATTAAAAATTCTCCACATGCTGATCCGCAAGTTGATAGAATTCCTAGTCCTGATATTATTTTAAGTCCTTTGGAAAAAACTAGTAGCGTAGCAATTACAAGATCTATTGATATATTCAATAGCCTTAGATATTATTATTTTAATATTATTAATAAGTATATTATTTTTAATATTTAATAGATATATTGTTAAATATAATTTAACTTTTATTAATAATATAATCCAGCAATCCCAGCCAGTGGGATATAAATATATTCCTATTAAAATTATTAATTGGTTAGCTGCGCAAAATAAAAAAATAAATGCCGGTATTGACTATAATAGTTGCTTCGCAATTAGTATTATTTATAATTATTTTAATTAGTATTTTTATATTCTTATTTGTTTTACTTAAAATATTTATAAGTAGTGAATTATTGATTAATATTGATAGTTATATAAATGTACATAATTATATTCACGGTAAGGATAGTTCTAATTAACCTTAGGGTAGTTGCAGTAACTTCGTTACAGCTACTTGCGTAGCTAGCAAGCTGGATAAAATTTATAGCTAGCGACTAGTTGTAGTAACTAGTAATATCTTCGATATAACAAGTTACAACTACAAAAGCAAGCAACTATATTTAATATACCCCCCATTTTTACTTTTACTTAGAGGTAGCCAATTTAGACCAGCTATGAAATTAGCATTCTGGTTTTTTGTAGTAGATTTCTAGCGAAGCATTTTTAATGTGGGTAGGTTCTCAACACCCTAGCTAAGTAACTCCTTATGTAGAAATAGGTCAAATTTCAACTGCATTTTTTTTTTGCTTGGTTCTTAATAATAGTGCCAATTATTGGAATGAGTGAAAATACCTTAATAGATATAGCAACAACTCCGAAACCATTCAACAAAAATTTATAGGTAGCGACCTGTAGCTTTAGTTATATCTACGATTGCTTACCTGCTGCTTTAGCTGGTTATATCTTCGATTACTAAGTCTTTCTAGTAGCTTCGCATTGCTTGTTGCTAGTTATATCTTCTTGCGAAGCAAGCCTCTGGCTAGCGCAGTAGCAGTAACTTCTAGTTATTAGCGAAGCTTATTACTTGTAGCTGTTACGTAGTTACTGCAACTACTGCAACAACAAAGGGTTTGTAAGTCTAGTTAGTCGAAGACTTACTAGACTAACTAGAAGCAAATATGACAAGCAAATCCAGTAGCAAGCAAGGGGCTTGAAAGTCTAGTTAGTCGAAGACTTACTAGACTAACTATAAGATATAACTTGCTACAAGGTAATACAATTACAAGTAGCTACAAGACTTTCTAGTAAAAGCGCTCTTAGCTAACTTATAAGCAAGTAGTTACTCCTAGTTGCAGCAGCTGCTAACTACTAAGCGAAGCCAGCCGTTAGACTCACTAGCTGCAGCAGCTAAACGTAGATATAACAAGAAGCTAATCTAGCTAAAAAAAAAATTCAATAAAAAAATAGAATAATTAATACCAACAATAGGATGTGTTTAATATATAAATACAAACGGTTCTTAAAAGATACTAGCTAGCTAGCTTCGCTACTAATCTTAGCAGCAGCTACGCAGCAAGTCTAGTTGCGTTGAGTAAGTTTTATTATTTTTCAATAGCTAGCTTACCGACCTGTAAGCAATCCCCATCCCTAGCGAAGCAAGCCGCCTACTAGTTGTTATTACCGAAGCTTATAACAGCTGCTACTTGCTTCTAGTTAGTCTTGTAAGTCTTCGACTAACTAGACTTACAAACCCTGCCTGCTTGTTTTTATCTTTATTTGCTTGCTTCGCCAGGGGCTAGCTAGATAAAAATAAAGATAGCGAAGCAACCCTGCCTATTATTTCGTAGATATAACAAGAAAGGGCGGCTTGCTTCGCTATTGCTAGTAAGAACTTCTCCCCTGGATTGCGCTGCTAGTAATATCTTCGATATAACAAGAAGCTACAAGAAAGGGATGCTGCAAATAAACTTTACTTACTTAGCAGCTTAGTTAGTCTAGCGACTGGCTTCGCTTAGTAGTTAGCAGCAAGTAGTTATAAGCTCAGCTAATTACAACTATTTAGAGTTACAAGCAGCTGAAAGAAGTAAAGTTTATTTTTTTTTTTTTTCCTTTTCCGGGTTGCAACTTGCTTGCTTACTTTTAGCTTGCTGCTTCGCTAGTCGATTATTTAACTAGTTAGCTGCTAACTACTAAGCAGGAAAAAATAATAAAAAGTTTTACTTGCTAAGTTATTGATTATTATTTGGTATGGAACAGGGTTGCTTCCTAGCGAAGCTCGTGGCATAGCTACCCCCTATCTACCAATCGGATAGCTTCTAGTTAGTCTAGTTAGTAGTAGACTTATTAGGAGTGTGTTTACTAATTAGCTGCTTGCCTGGCAGGCAGTAGCAAGCTATCTTTATTTTTATCTAGCTAGCCCCTGGCGAAGCAAGCAAATAAAGATAAAAAGGCAGGGGCGGCGGCGGCTTGTAAGTCTTCGACTAACTAGGAAGCTAGTAACAAGTTGCAGCTACTAGCTAACTTCTAAGCAAGCAATTGCGCAACAACTCTTTTTTTTTTACTTTTGCTTTGGTAGCTAGCTAGAGAATAAGAAAGCTTCGCTTGCGCAGCAAGAAGGGTTTCAAATTTTAACTGCGATGCTGCTGCTTGTTACTCGAAAGACTTACTAGCAGCAAGTAGTTAAACAAGCAAGTTGCTAGTAATAACTTAGAATGAGAAGCTACAAGCTAGAGGGAGAGATAGCCTCGGAAAAGTTTATATTTAGCTGTGAGAGCTGCAATAGCGAAAGCTGCTAGTTATTAAAAATATCTTATAATTAAGAAAAACAATATAATTAATATAATTAAATATAACTATGAAATCTAATTACATATTAGGGGTAGCGAAGCAAGGGGGAGAAAATATAATAAATTTATTATTTAATTTAGCGGATGTTTTAAGTATATTATTACCTGTTTTATTAAGTATTGCTTTTATGACTATTATAGAAAGAAAGCAATTAGCCGCACATCAAAGAAGAGTAGGGCCAAATACAGTAGGATATTATGGAATATTACAACCTTTTGCTGATGCTTTAAAATTAATTTTAAAAGAAACAATAATACCATCTCAATCTAATAAAATAGTTTTTTATTTAGCACCTGTAAGTACTCTAGTGTTTAGTTTATTAGGGTGGGCAGTTATACCTTTTGGGCAAGGTATAGTATTATCTGATTTAAATTTAGGAATTTTATATACTTTAGCTTTATCTTCTTTAGGAGTATATGGAGTATTATTAGCTGGTTGGTCAGCTAATTCTAAATATGCTTTTTTAGGGTCTTTAAGATCAACAGCAGCTATGATTTCATATGAATTGATATTAAGTTCTGCCATATTAATAATAATACTATTAACTGGAACACTAAACTATATTACGATAATTGAAATTCAACAATCTATTTGGTTCATTGTTCCTTTACTTCCTGTTTTTATTTTTTATTTTATTTCAATTCTAGCAGAAACTTCTAGAACTCCTTTTGATTTACAAGAAGCTGAATCTGAATTAGTAGCAGGTTTCTTTACAGAACACTCATCTGTTCCTTTTGTATTCTTCTTTCTAGGTGAATATTCTTCTATAGTGTTATTTAGTAGTATAACTGCAATTCTATTTTTAGGTGGTTATAATATACCTGAAATTTTTATTAATGATACGATTATTAATTTACAGGCTTTTATTTTAGGAATTAAAACTTGCATTTTTACTTTCTTTTTTGTTTGGTTTAGAGCAACTTTACCTAGATTAAGATATGATCAATTGATTCAATTATGTTGGTTAAACCTATTACCTGTAGCAGTAGCTTTTATTATTTTAATACCAAGTATTTTAATTAGTTTTGATATTTCTCCTTATTAGTCGCTGCTAGCTTACCGGCCTGGTAGCAATCCCCATCCCTACCGAACCAAGCCGCCGCCTGGCCGCCCTTGCTTGCCTGCTTCCCGCCGCCGCCTCTGCCCCTGCCTAGTTGCTTCGCTACAACTGCTTGCTAGTAATAACTACTTGCTTTGCTATTGTAAGTCTATCGACTAACTACAAGCAAGCAGGCAGTGGCGGCGGGAAGCGAAGCAATAACAAGCAGCTAACTTATAAGCAATTGCTAACTTATAAGCAAGAAGATATAACTAATAACAGGTCTAGCGAAGCAAGCCCCTGGTAGCTGTTACGAAGTTACTGCAACTACTCCCCCTAGCTTCGCAAAAAGCTGCAACGCTAGTAGCTGTTGCTTCGCTACAACCAATTTTTATATTAAATATGTGAATTTTATTGCTTATGCGAAGCTTCCAAGTTGCAACTTTCTTGCGAAGCTAGCTACTAAAATTAATATCAAACGGTAGTCATTTAGAAAGGTTAAATTTTTATTTTGTTGTTTAGCAACAAAGGGCTAGCTACTTGTTGTTAGTCGTTAGACTTAGTAATCGTATATATTACAAGTAATATCTTCTCCCCTGGATTGCTTACTAAGTTAGCTGCTAACTTCTAAGCAGGTAATAAAAATTAATCTTTTTAAATAATATAATCGATTTGTTTGTCTCCCCAGGCAAGCAACCATAAGTAAAATATGATGACAACTTTTATTATAAATTTATTAACTTTTGGTATTTTATTTTCTAGTATAATTTCTATTACATCGAATAATCCTATAATTTCTATTATTTTTTTAATTTCTGCTTTTGTTAATGCTGCAGGTTATTTAATTTTATTAGGTATTAATTTTATAGGAATATCTTACATTGTAATATATGTGGGTGCTATTGCTGTTTTATTTTTATTCATTATATTAATGATAAATATAAAATTAACAGATATTTTAGATACTGGATATAACTTTACTAAAAATTTACCTATGGGGTTAAATATTGCTTCTTTATTACTATTCATATTTTTTTCTGTTTCAGGTAGCTCATTCCTTAAAGTTAGTTCTGTAACGAAGTTACTACATAATTTTAATAGCGAAGCTTTTCCTAACGAAGCTTTCATGAATAAAGAAATTGGTTTAACAACCTATGCGAAAGCAGCAACTACGCAAGAAGGGGCTTCTAATATAGAAGAAATAGTTACTACAAATATGAACTTTTTAAATTATATATCTGATGCTAAATTATTGGAGTTTACTCAAATCGAAGTATTAGGACATTATTTATATACTTATGCTTCTATATTCCTAATAATATTAAGTTTAATTTTATTATTAGCTATGTTAGCTATTATAATCATATCCAAAAAAAATATAAAAAATATTTAAATTTTATTTTCTTTAAATAACTAGCTAATTAATTAGTCTTACTGCTTTACCTAGCAGCTTGTAACTCGTTAGACTTAGTAACCAAAGGGTAGCGAAGCAAGTAACTTCTAGTTAGTCGAAGACTTACAAGCCGCCGCCGCCCCTGCCTTTTTATCTTTATTTGCTTGCTTCGCCAGGGGCTAGCTAGATAAAAATAAAGATAGCTTGCTACTGCCTGCCAGGTAACAACTATTATTGCTATCTAGTTATAACCTCTTGTTGCTTCGCTTCCGCCGCCGCCGCCCCTGCCTGCCTGCCTTGTTTTTATCTTTATTTGCTTGCGAAGCCAGGGGCTAGCTAGATAAAAATAAAGATAGCGAAGCTAGCCGCCGCCACTGCCTACCTAGCTACTGCCTTGCTTTGTTACGAAGTTACTAGTCGTTAGACTAACAACTAAGTCTTTCGACTTTCAACAACCAACCAGGGGTTTGCTCAGCTAGAAGCTATAGCTTCGCAACTACAGGTTGTTGCGAAGCAACAGCTACTTGCGTAGCAGCTTTGCAGAGGGAGTAGCAACGCTAGGGCCGGCGGCGGGGTGCAAGTAGTCTATAGCGAAGCAAGTAGCTAATTTCTAAGCAAGTAGCAAAGTTCTAAGCTAGAAGCCAGACTAACTACGCAAGTAGCAGCTGCACTATTTACAAGAAAGCAACAATTTTAGCAGAAGAAGCTACAAATTTCCCCCTCAAAAAAAAAGGAAAAAATAAAAAACTCTACTAGCAAAGCTAGAGATACATTATAAATCATAACTAAAGAAGAGTAGATTGCGCAAATAAAAATAAGGTTGATAATGCGTTTTTATAGCGAAGCAACTTTTATAACAATATAAAATTGTGTAGCGACCTGTAGCTAACTTCTAAGCTACTTCTAGACTTACTAGCTAGTTGTTATAGCAGCTACGCAGAAAGTAAGACTTTCTAGTCTTGCTTTTTTCTAACCCAGAGTTGCTTATTGCTTGTAGCTTCTTGTTTTTCTAATTTCTTCTAGCTGCGCAAGCGAAGCTTCTAGAAAGACTTAGTTGCTAGTCTAACGACTAGTAACTTCGTAACAAAGCAAGGCAGTAGCTAGGTAGGCAGGGGCGGCTAGCTTCGCTATCTTTATTTTTATCTAGCTAGCCCCTGGCGAAGCAAGCAAATAAAGATAAAAACAAGGCAGGCAGGCAGGGGCGGCGGCGGCGGAAGCGAAGCAACAAGAAGATTTTACAAGCTAAAGCAGCTGCTAAGCAATCGTAGATATAACTAATTAGCCAGTTGCTTCGCTATTTGCTTATGTGGTTAGTATTTAATACGTTTAACTAGGAAGGAAGCAAATATTAAAGCTTAGTATTGTAATGAGAAAATTCAAGGTTTTTTAGTTTAATGGTAGAACAGTACTCTTTCTAAGTACAGATATTAGTTCGATTCTAATAAAAATCAAATGAAAACAAAATTCTAGCTAGATGCGAAGCTAGTCTTGCTAACTTATAAGCCAGAGTTACTAGCAACTAAATTTAATAGTCGCTAAGGCGCTACCTGGTTTATAAAAAAAAAACTTTACCCAATTTTCCTACGAAACCAGCTGCTCACAAACAAACAGTAGCTTGCGCACCCTCTCCCTAGCGAAGCAAGCCCTTTTTATCTTTATTTGCTTGCTTCGCCAGGGGCTAGCTAGATAAAAATAAAGATAGCGAAGCAAGCCCTCTGCCTTTTTATCTTTATTTGCTTGCTTCGCCAGGGGCTAGCTAGATAAAAATAAAGATAGCGAAGCAACCCTCTGCCCTCTGCCCTTTTTATCTTTATTTGCTTGCTTCGCCAGGGGCTAGCTAGATAAAAATAAAGATAGCGAAGCTAGCCCTTTGCTGGCAATTATATTATTAGCTCTCGCAACTCAACTAAAAGATCAAAATTAGATAGTTTTTATTAGGAGTTAAAAAGCATTTATTTCTACAACTAGCTTTGCCTGCCAACTTCCTTATTTTTGATGGTAACTTTCCATACCCGATAGGGTAAATTTAGTGTAAGAAATATATTCAAAAAATACAAATTCTAGTTGCTAGCATCTAGCTGGGTAAGCTACTAATTGCTAAGCAACAAAATTAAAAATTTGGGTCACATAAGAGACTTGAACTCTTTACTCAGCATCCACAAAGCTGTGCTTTACCAATTAAACTAATGTGACCTTAGTTTATATTAATTATTTTAATATTATTTTTGAATTTTTAGCTGCTAGCCTTTTCGGTCTTTGCTAAGCTAACTTAGATAAAATTTAGCTTTTTTTTTTATTTTTTTAAGTTACTGTCTTTCCAACTTTTAGTTGTTAGTAGTTAGTAAGTTTAATTTGTAGCGAAGCAATTTTGAATTACTTTCCAGCTGCTAACTTGTTAAAAGTAGAATACTAAGTCTTTCTAGTAGCTAGTTATATCTTCTACCGAACCAACCCTAGTTTCGAAGCTACAATAGTGAATTGTAGCAGTTTGTTATAAGCTTCGCTAATTACTAGAAGTTACTGCAACTTGCAACTAGTTAGTCTTGTAAGTCTTCGACTAACTAGTTGCAAGCCAGGCAGGCAGTTGCTAGCTAGGGAGGCGAAGCAAGTAGCAGCTGTTATAAGCTTCGGTAATTACAACAAGTAGGCGGTAGCGAAGCTACAAAAAGCTAGAAAGTCTATCGAATGCGAAGCAACAAGCAAGGCAGTAGCTAGGAAGGCAGGGGCTTGGTTCGGTAGGCGATGCTGCAATAAAATTAACTAATGTAACTAAAAGTTGGATAGCTATATCAGAAACGGAATAAAAGCGAGTCGAACGCTTAAGAGAGCTTTTCCCAGACGATTAGCAATCGTGTTATCTTACCAGTGACGATTATTCCTTAATTTCTAGCTGCCTGTTACTAGCGAAGCAAGAAGCAAGTTACTGCTGCTAATTTTTCTAATTTTCTATTTCTTGGTAGCTTAACTACGCTAGCCACTCCTTGCGAAGCAAGAAGCTAAGCAATTACTTTATTTTTATACTAACGTTACATTGTTACATTGAAAAAGGGAAGCTTTATATTTTTTTATTTTATAGCTAGCGACTAGTTGTAGTAACTAGTAATATCTTCGATATAACAAGTTACAACTACAAAAGCAAGAAAAATTTTTAGTATTTAGCAGCTAAAAGCTAGCAGGTTCTAGAGAATAACCCTAGTTGCGAAGCAACCTGCAACTTGTAACGAGGTTACTACACGAAGAAACCAACCAGGGTTTTGCTCAGCTAGAAGCTATAGCTTCGCAACTACAGGGCGGCAGCCTTTGTTTGCTCAGCTAGAAGCTACTACGCTACAAAAAATTAAATTAATTAATATGAAATATAAGCATAAGCTGAAAGAAGGAATCGAACTTTCATTATACCGTCATGAATGGTATGTTTTACCATTTAAACTATTTCAGCTAATAATATTTATATCAGCGAAGCTGGTGGTTGCTTCCGAAGTTAACTACTACTTGCTTGTTACGAAGTTACTAGCAAAGCAGAAATTTATATTTTTCTTATATTCACTTCTTTTATAATAGAGGTATTGTTATATTTAACACTTGCCTTAATACTAATTACATATTTGCTGTATTGCTTATAGCTTCACTAGTAGTAGTACACATTTCCTAAGTAGTAGCTTCGCTAGAAAAAGGATAGAAGATGATTCGCTATCTTGTTAATTAGTAACTAGCTGTAGCTTCGCAACTGGGCCTGCTTCGCTGTCTTTATTTTTATCTAGCTAGCCCCTGGCGAAGCAAGCAAATAAAGATAAAAAGGCGGTGGCTGCGCAAGCGAAGCAAGTAACTATTTCCTTCGCTATATAAATCGACTTTCTTGTTGCTTGTTGTTATTGCTTCGCTAGATAGACTTAGTAATCGTAGATATAACTAGTTGCTTCGCTACAACTTATTTTGCTGAGCTAATATATAAATATATATACTAATTAAACTTATAAGATTAATTAATTTTCAAATAATTAAACTTACTAGACTTACAACCAATATGTTTATAATTTACATTCTTTGCGAAGCTAAGCAACCGTTTGAAACAGAAACAACCTTGAATAGTTGTATCTTTTAATTTATAGTTCTCTTCCGGACTCGAACCAGAATAAACACTTTAGAAGAATGCTATTCTAACCATTGAATTAAGAGAACTTTCTGCCTAGCTACTTGCGAAGCTCAGCATACTACTAGTTGCTTCGCAACCCTTTGTTGCTTCGCTAAGGGTAGCTTTCAGGTCGCAAAGCAAGCAAGAAAAGAGGATGCTTATTATATAAGTTGTTTCGCTACTTTGAAAACAATAGAGATATCTTCTTGCTTCGCTTATAAGTTAGCAGCTAGTTATATCTACTTGTTGTAACTTCTAGTTATTACCGAAGCTTATTAAAAACAGCTGCTACTACTATTGCTTATACCGGACCATACAAAGGGCTGCCTAGCTTCGCAACCCTTGTAGCTTCGCAACAATAGCGAACCTAGCCTAGTTGCTTCGCTTCTATCTTTATTTTTATCTAGCTAGCCCCTGGCGAAGCTAGCAAATAAAGATAAAAACAAAGGGCTGCCTGGATACTACAACAAGCTACTAGAAAAGGTTTGTAAGTCTAGTTAGTCGAAGACTTACAAGACTAACTAGTTGCAAGCCAGGCAGGCAGTTGCTAGCTAGGGAGGCGAAGCAAGTAGCAGCTGTTATAAGCTTCGGTAATTACAACAAGTAGGCGGGATTTATAGAGGGGGTTTTTAATTTATATTTTCCAGCAGCACTTTCCAGTACAGCTACCTTGCTATGACTTTTGAGATGTCACTCAGAAGGGTTAATCGTTAAAAATAAAATTCAACAAAATTGTTGATACTTATCTCCTAATTTCTTACAAAAAAAAATAACAAATTATAAGGATAACGACACTAATTTATTTAAAAAAATAAAAAGTTAAAAAATTTAACTCTCAATATTCTAAATAATAGTGTATACTTTGTTATACTTTTTATTTTTTGGCTATTTCCCCCTTACCGAATTCCTCCCCAGCGACAGACAGTTAGTTCATCACGGATTCAAGCTTCACCGTTGCGTGGCTAATCAACGATTACTCGAAATTCCTTCTTCATGTTGCCGAGTTTCAGGCAACAATCCGTTCAAATAATAATAGGATAAATTTTTTTTATTGATTAGCTAAACCTTTTTAGCATAGTTTTTTTTTTCTTGCTAAAGTTTTGCGTCACATTGTAAAAATTTTAGTAGCACGTCTATAGCCCAGTTCATAAGGGCCATAACGACTTGTCTTAGCCCCAACTTAATAAATATATTATTAAGTAATAGTTAAGTATAAATTAACTACAGGGATTTCGTCCGTTAGTGGAGTTAACCTCACTTTTCACAATACGGACTGACGACAGCCATGCAACACCTGTAAACGAATTCCTAAATAACTTAAATAATATTCAAAAAAAATTTGGAATAAAAATTGAAGCTAATATTAGAAATTTCTCAATTTAGAATATATATAAATATCAAAATTTTAAATATAAAACTTTTTCTTTATATAAGAAAAATTGGATATGCAAGAACTGGTAAGATTTTACGCGTACTTTCGTATTAAATAACATGCTTCACTCCGTTTGCTCCGAGACCGACTAATTTTTTTGGTTTCAGTTTTGCAACCGTACTCTCAAGGCGGAATGGTTATCGCGTTAACATCGTCACTAGTTTTAATTGAAGTTGCTAGTAATATCTACGATTTGCTAGCGAAGCTAGCTACTGCTACGCTGCTAGTTAATTTAATTAATTGAGAATTAATTTTACTTGCTTAGCTTGCGCAGCTAGACTAACTACTAACTACTAACTACTAACAACTACCATTCATCGTTGACGGTGAGAGGTAACTGGGTATCTAATCCTATTCCCTGTTCTCACTTTCGTACCTCAGCGTCAATCACTCCTAGATAAAAAGTTTTCACCGTTAGTATTCTACTTAGTATTTTTAGATTTTACCCTTACACTTAAGTATTATTTGGTTTATCTCAATTATGATTCTAGCTTTAAGTATATCTATCTTTATTTAATTAATAAATTTAAGTTTTTAGTTGTAGCTAGCAATTCAAACTTAAGAGTGTTAATTTTAATAAATTAATCTGAAAATTTTTAGTAGCTTGATTCATCCCTTACTTTGCTTATTTCTTCGCTAGGAAGCTTTGTAGCTTCGCTTGGCAAGAATTTATTACTAAGCACAAATTATTAATTAGCTTTTATAAAAATAAAAATTTAAAGCAGCCTACTTACCCTTTACGCCTGTTTAAGACGACTAACGTTCGCGTTTCTGGTGTTACCGAGTCTTCTGGCACCAGTTATTTAGACAACACTTATAGTAAGGTAATATCAAATTTTTCCCTTACGTTATCACAATAAGCACCTATCTGTGATTTTGTGATTTCAGTTAGCTAGTTCACTCTGGCGAGCATTGACTAATATTCTTGACTGCAGATTGCTTTTGCAATTTGGGGCTTTTCATTCCCAATGTGGCCATTTGTTCTCTCAAACTTGGCTATTGATCGTAGGCTTGGTAGGCCTTTACCCTACCAACTACCTTTAAACAAAATAAATCGACTCTTATAGTAGAAAATTTCCTTTCTTATAATTAAGCTAAATTATATTATTATATAACTATCCTCTATTTAAGAGGACTATAAGGTATCTTATTTATCATTACTCACCTTTACACCTTATTCTATACTTATATTTTTTCCAGAATAACGATTTGCATGTCTTAAAACTACTGAAAAACGTTCAATCAGAACCAAAATTAAATTCTTCTAAAAGATTTAAAAAAATTAAACTCTAGCTTGGTTAGCTTCTAGTTATATCTATGATATAACTAGAAGCAGCTAGTTATTAATTTTTTTGTATTGTATTTGCTTTTTTGCAATTTTTATATATCTTCTTTTATATTGTTTTTTAATTAAAACTATTTTTATAGCTAGCTAGCTACTTGCTTGTATCTAGTTATATCTTCTTGCTTCGCTTATAAGTTAGTAGCTAGTTATATCTACTAGTTGTTGTTGTAACAACTAGTTACTAATAACAAACAGCTGCTACTACTATTGCTTATACCGGACCAAACCCTTGTCTGGATATAACAAGAAGCTATAAGCAATCGGTGGGGTTTGGTCCGGTAGAAGCAAGCAAGGGCCTGCTTCGCTGTCTTTATTTTTATCTAGCTAGCCCCTGGCGAAGCAAGCAAATAAAGATAAAAAGGCGGGATTGCTACGCTAAAGCAAGCAGGGGCGGCGGCTAGCTTCGCTATCTTTATTTTTATCTAGCTAGCCCCTGGCGAAGCAAGCAAATAAAGATAAAAAGGCGAGAGATATTACAAGTTGCTTCGCTACAAGCAAATTAAATTTTTACTTCTTAGCAAAATTCGCAAGCTAACAAGTAACAAAAATAATTCTATTTAAATTAAAATTAGATAACTGCTCCTAGCTTCGCAACTCCTAGTTGTATCTTCTGCTTACTTGCTAACTTATAAGCTAGTCGAAAGACTTCCTAGTAAGCAGTAACTAGCTTCTAGCATCGCAACCAGGGGCTTGCTTCGCAACAAGTAACTAATAACAAGAAACTAAGAAAGGTTTCTTTTTAAAACTACGCCTAGCTTCGCAAAAAGCTGCAACGCAAGTAGCTGCTAGCTTAGATAAACTAGCAAAAAAAAAATTTTTTTTAGCAGTTGCTTGCCTGGGGAGAAGCTAGCAAGCCCCTGCTTGCTTAGCTTACCACCTACTTGTTACTCTAGCTTATAAGTTAGCCAGACTTACTAGCAACCATATAAGAATATGGGGGGAAATTCTTTTTTTTTATTATTAATTGGGTTAAATTAATTCTATAAACCAATTTTTGTAGTTTTAGCTTAAAATTTTCAACTTTTTATTGCTAGTAGCTACGCTACCCCCGATAACTTGTAATATCGGAGATATTGCCAGCTAAGCAAATTAGTTGTCAATTTGAGCTTCTATAACTTAATTTAATATAAAAATTACTAGTAAATATAGGAAATACTCTTTCTATTACTTATAGGGATTATATTTATCTTTTACGCTACCTACCTTGTCTAAGTTCTAATTTTTCTAGCGAAGCTACCTTTATTTTCTTTAAAGCAACGCTTGCGTTTGCACAGAGGATTGCTGTAATTTTTCTCCCCCCTATTTTGCTTAGCTAGTAATATCTTCGATATTACAAGCAAGCAGAGGTAGCGTAGCTACTAGCAATAAAGAGTTAGCTAAAGGTTAACTAAAATTAGGTTAAAGTTAAGAGAGGTTAGCTTTCAGATTGCTAGCACTCCAAGCGAAGCTAGCTTTTTTTTTTACCTTACGATGCTAAAAGCAAGAAGGTAAGCAACAAAGGGTTTGCTCAGCTAGAAGCTTCTAGCTACAGGCAGGGGTTTGTTATAAGCTTCGCTAATTACTAGTTGCTAGTTGCTAGTTGCTAGGCGGTGGGAAGCTACGCTACAGGTTGCTTCGGAAGGCTAGGTTCGGTTGGCGGGATGCAACCTTTTTATTTTACTCGGAGCAGCTACCTAGTAGTAACAACCTTTTAAGATTGGTGAATTTACTTCCCAGCGAAACTAGTAGCAAGTAAAATTTTCCATAAATAAATATAATTTGCAACAAACTTAAGTGTTAATTTTTTTTATTATTTATCTTATTTTTATTACATATTTACTTGTAGCTTGCTTAGCTTCTTGCTATATCTTTGTATAGCTGCTACAGCTACGCAGCAGCTGCTACAGCTAAGCAGGGGTAGATAAAACTAAAGCAAATTGTAACTAGTAATATCTCCGATTGCGAAGCTAAAAGAAAACAGCTACTAGCAATTCTTTTTTTTTTATTCTTATAGATTAATCTTTTTTTAGCTTTAGCTGCGAACCAAAGGTTAGAGAAGCTAGCAGTTGGAGTTTTAACCTATTTATAAGTGTAAGTAGCCCCTTCTAGCGTAGCTAGCAACGAGAAGTTGTTTTCTTATAACAAAGAAAAGGTTGTTAGTAGCTAGTAAATTAAGTTTTATTTGTTAGACTTATTAGTCTTGCTAGTAACTTCGTAACAAGCAAGCTAAGCAAGTAGCTAACTTCTAATCAACATCTATACTAATAAGCAGCAGCAAGAAGAAAGTAGCAAGAAAGTAAAAAAAACATAAGATTAAAAAAGTAATTATTATCCCTATAAGTAAATATTTTCCATAAAATTTTTCCACAAAATCTATTCTGTTTTTTTAAATATTCTTTAATTTACCTAAGTTTTCCTTAATTATCTTATTGCGGAATTATAGCTACTAATAGCGCAGCAACAGCTAGTAAGTATATAATATCAATTAGTTAAATTAATAGAAGCTAATTACTAATTAGCTATACTAGACTAACTAGAAGCAAATAGCTAAGCAAGCAAATAATTAAAGTGTTAGAATTTTAACCCTCTTTTAATTATTTAATTTTTATTTTTTTAGCTTCCCTAGCGACTAGTTGCTTGTTGCGAAGCAAGCCCCTGGTTGCGAAGCTAGAAGCTAGCTACAAAAGCAAGCCGCCGCCCCTGCCTTTTTATCTTTATTTGCTTGCTTCGCCAGGGGCTAGCTAGATAAAAATAAAGATAGCGTAGCAACTGCTTGCTTGGTTACTAAGTCTATCGACTTTCAAGCAGCTAGGTAAAGCAGGTAGTAGCTAGCAACTAAAATTTAAAATTTCAATATTTAATACATAAGTTTAATTTTGCTAGCTTACTTCGTATCCTAGATTACGTAGCTAGCTGCTCACTAGCAGCAAGAATATAAACAAAAGTTGTTAAATTTAAGACCTAAGGGATTTGAACCCTTATAAAATCCATTATGAGCGAACTGCATTAACCATTATGCTAAAGTCTTTTTTGCTTGCCTGGCAGGCAGCCCTTTGTTGTAGCGAAGCTACTAGGGAGAGTTGTAGCTGTTACGTAGTTACTGCAACTACGCAAGCCATGGGCGGCTTGCTTTTGTTGCTAGCTTCTAGCTTCGCTACCAGGCAAGCTACAAGTCGCTAGGCGGATAAGATATTACTAGCAAGACTTAATATTAATAATTCTCCAACATTACCTAGTTTGTCCTTTAACATATTCAAAACTCATTATATAAAAAAAAAATAGTAAATATAGAATACATATGTTGCGAAGCTAGTGGTGAAATTGCTAATAACATTAGAAAAGGGTATTCTGGTGGTGCTGTAGATATGTATATACCTAGACCTCAAGAATGTAATAAGATATATGCATGTGATGTTAATTCATTATATCCTTATGTAATGTCTAACTTTAAACTACCTGTTGGTAGTCCTACGTATTTTGAAGGAGATATTAGAAAATTTAAAGACAAACCATTTGGGTTTTTCTTTTGTAGCGAAGCAAGTAATAACACCTAATAATATATCCCATCCTATTCTACTTGCTTAGCTACTCATATAAAAACTGAGGATGGTGTTAGAACAGTAGCACCATTAGGAGTTTGGGTGGGTTTGTTAAAGCGAAGCTAGTGAAGAATTATATAATGCAGAGAAATATGGCTATAAATTTGAAATAAAGTGAGGGTACTTATTTAACTCAAATTTTATATTTAAAGACTAGCGAAGCAAGTAGATGAATTATATAAAATAAGATTACAATATCCTAAATCTTGTTACTAGCGAAGCAAGAAGCTAGTTACTACCCTATGAATTATATAGCAAAAATCATTTAAAATTAATTATATGGTAGATTTGGTATGGATGATAATTTTACAAATATTGAAGTAATATCTAAGAAAGATTATTCAAAATTTGAAGTAGTAGCTGCGCAATGAAAGATTCTATAATAGATATAGTAGATTTGGAACATAGTTATTTTAGTTGAAATTAAAAATCCTAAAAATGAATTATTAACTGCTTTAGATAATGGATCAGTTGCTTCGCTAGTCATAATGTTAATATAGCAATTGCTAGTGCTATAACAGCCTATGCTAGAATTCATATGTCTCAATTTAAAAATAATCCTAATTTCAACTTATATTATTCTCCCTCTTGCTTACAGGTTGCTGCGCAAGTAGCTAGCTACTGATAGTATTTATACTGATAAACAATTACCAGATTATTTAATAAATAGTACAGAATTAGGTTAATTAAATTTGCTTCGCTAGAAAAAGTATGTTGCTTTAGCTTCGCAACTGGGGAGAAGTTAGCTAGAAGCTATATTTATTGCACCTAAAGTTTATATTTTAATAGATGAAAACAACAATAGTAGTAATTGCGCAGCAGCTTTGCAGTAAAAATTAAAGGTTTAAGTTGCGAAGCTAGAAGCTATTAATAATAATATAACTTTAGATAGCGCAGCAATTAGAAGAATTATTAAAAAAAGAAATTAGTTTATTACTTCCATTTAATGATTCAACTAATTTTTTTACACTTTCACTAGCTTTTATTTTAGCTTTTTCACATGCTACGGCTGCTTTATAAGCTGCTTGATAAAAATCTAAGTTTATATTATCCGGACCTTTGTCTAATATTTCTCTAACATTTTTACATTGTTTCCCACCCAAATCTAACAAATCATTAACATGTGACAATTGTGATTCTGGAATATGTTTATCAATTAATGTTTCTATATTTTTTGACAAATTTTCATTGTTTTTAATTATGCTGTTTAATTTATTTTGGATAATTTCCATATTTTCTTTTTCAGATATAGCTCTCAATTCCATCTCTTTAGATGCAGCCATTTCACTTTTGTAATCTAAAATTTTTCCAATATAATGATGTCCTACAACTCCAGTTAAGAATGTACTTAATAGCGTTAAATTAGTTTTTATTTTGTTCATTTTTGTTTTTTATTTTTTTTATTTTTCCTCTCTTGCACAGCTACTCCGATTACTTTTTCAACCTCTGTTACTACCAGGGGCGGTTGGCTGAGGTTCCTTTTCCACTTAAGAAGAGGTAATTTATTTAACGTGGATACGATATAACTAGTTACTCTCGCTAGCTTCTAGCTTCGCAACCAGGGGCTTGCTTCGCAACAAGCGACTAGTTTTATTACTATTATAATTAATTTCTTGCGAAGATACTCAAAATTCCCTCACTACCGAAGCTACCTACTCCACCCTTGCCAGAGGCAACAAAGCTAGGGACACTTGCCTTGCTACGCCCCAATGGGTTGCTACGCAAGTAGCTTTTTATCTTTTTTTATATTTAGATAAAAATAAAGTTAGGGTTGCTACGCAAGTAGCTTTTATCTTTATTTAGATAAAAATAAAGATAAGCAGGGATAGCTAAATAGATAATTAATTTAAGTTATAAATAATAAATGTATCAACAATTACTAGTTTTAACTTAAAAGTCTTTTTTAAAAAAAAAAATTAGCTTCTCTTTTATAAAAAAATCACAACTCCAAAGCAACTAGTCATAATTTACATAATTTAAAAGTAATTTATTTGACTTTTCTTATATAGATATACTAGCTGCGAAATTAAGATTGACTTGCTTTTGCTACGCTATCGCTACGTACATTTTATATTTTCTTATAACAATTAGCTAGCTGCTTCCTGCCTACCGAACCTAGCCTAGTTGCTTCGCTTCTATCTTTATTTTTATCTAGCTAGCCCCTGGCGAAGCAAGCAAATAAAGATAAAAACAAAGGGCTGCCTAGCTAGCAACCCTAGCTTGCTACTCCCTCTGCCCTCTGCCCTAGCTTGCTACTCCCTCTCCCTCTGCCCTAGCGAAGCTAGCCCTCTCCCTCTGCCTCTAGTTGCTTCGCTTCTATCTTTATTTTTATCTAGCTAGCCCCTGGCGAAGCAAGCAAATAAAGATAAAAACAAAGGGCTGCCAGCCTCTCCCCCTAGTTGCTTCGCAACAACCTGTAGCGAATTGTAGCTGTAACTAGTTACTGCAACTTGCTTCTAGTTAGTCTAGTAAGTCTTCGACTAACTAGACTTACAAACCCTGGTTGGTTAGAAATTAGTTAACTATCCAACTGAATCTAGCTGCGCAAGAAGTCTCAATTTTTATTTGTATTGCTTCGCTAAAAAAATTATAAACGTCCTTAAAAATTATTATTTCAATAATTTTCTAAATTGATGTTTAAAAAAAAAAGAAAAATTGTAAATATTAAAGATGGACTTATTACTTCTTATTTTATAAACTTGTAGCCTAGCGAAGCAAATATGGCCTTCCTCTCTACTAGCTATTCCTTGCGTAAGTAGCTACGCTATTAGAAGAAAACTTACTTGCTGCATAGCTGCTAACCTAGCTATTATTAATTTTTTTTTAAAAGAATAATAAATTATTTTCCTCCCTCTTTTTTTCCCGCCTACCGAACCTAGCCTAGTAGCTTCGCTTAAACAAAGGGCTGCCTGCTTCTCCCTCTAGGTAGCTTCCCGCCGCCTAGCTAACCTACCCGCCCCTGGTAGAACGAAGTTCAACAACTGCCTCTAGCGTAGCAACCTGCTAGTTGTAATAAGCGAAGCTTATAACTACAATTTTAGTAATAAGCTTCGGTAATAACAGCTGCTACTAGCTTCGCCACCTTGCTAGCTTCGGTATAAATATTATAAATTATAAGGTTCGATCCCTTAAATTTATTCGATTATATTACAAGTAGAATAGGATTTTTAATTTAAAAAGCTATTACTTACTTTGTTAGTAATATAAAAAAAAACTCAAAGACTAAATCTTATTAACTTGGCTCTAGTAAGTTGAGTTAGTCTGGTTATTTTAATTAATAATATAACGAGAAAGTAGCAATTGCTAGCTTACTTATTCCTAGCGTAGCATCCCGCCTACCGAACCTAGCCACTGCTTGTAGCGTTGCAAGTCGCCGCCTACCGAACCTAGCCTCTCCCTAGCGAAGCAAGCCCTCTGCCCTTTTTATCTTTATTTGCTTGCTTCGCCAGGGGCTAGCTAGATAAAAATAAAGATAGCGAAGCTACCCTCTGCCTCTAGTTGCTTCGCTTAAACAAAGGGCTGCCTGCTTCTCCCTCTAGTTGCTTCGCAACAACCAGGTCCCGCCGCCCGCCTCCTAGCCTCCCTGGTTAGCCCTTTCTAGCTAGTTGTAATTGCTAATTAGTTATACCTTCTTGTTACTTCGCTTCCCTAGCGACTAGTTGCTTGCCTGGTTGCGAAGCTAGAAGCTAGCTACAAAAGCTAGCCGCCCCTGCCTACCTA
>Ga0307514_10000436_pt1 | contig 91142 bp, 99 predicted proteins | sample 16_EM_MG_FD_203088 | JGI IMG/M metagenome (GOLD analysis project Ga0307514, IMG submission 203088) | Populus trichocarpa ectomycorrhiza microbial communities from riparian zone in the Pacific Northwest, United States - 16_EM | ecosystem: Host-associated > Plants > Roots > Unclassified | place... | reverse complement strand
TCGGTCGTCACGCCGTCATTTATAAGCTCGGACGGGACGGACGGATTTGCGCCGTCCCGTCCGTCCTGGCAAGAACTCGGACGGCACTACCGTCCCCGGCCGTCGGACGGGACGGTTGACCACACTGGAGGAGGAGGAGGAGGATAATGTTGAGGAAGCGGGAAACTAGGAAGAGACGGTTTTAAATGATGACATAGAGCACAGTGTAATTGTAGTTGCACGACGACGTTGAGACATACAGCTCGTAGGGATCACGATAAAGGTGTACAGCGTTTGTTTTTTTTTTGGTTGAGCGTAATTAGCACTTTTGTATATACGCTCCACGAATGAGCTAGTCCATCTACGGAGGTGGGGTACACTCCGCGGATGAACCAGTCTATTTACGACGGGTGGGACTCCGCGAATGGACCGGTCTCTCCGCAGAGGAACCACCTCCGTGAATGGACTATAACAGTACTGCCAGCCCAATGATCAGAGGGTTAACAGAAATAGAGGCCGCTGAGATGTCATTTGCTTCGATAATACCTCTGTTTTTTTGGTGGTGGATTTAATGTCAAAGGCTCGAGTTTAGGCTCGAGCTCATGAGCTTGCTCGAGCTTTTACGAGACTCCTGCCACGAGTCGAGCCTACTCGAGCTTCCTGCCTAGGCTCAACCCGGGCCGACTCACGCCCATCACTATGTATAACTACTGAAATTGGGTGTTGGTGTACATGAAGTTACCCAATTCCATTAATTGCATGCACGACATCGTTGAAATGGTATTCTGACCACTTTACCGCACCATATCTTACGCCCTTATCCAGTTTTTTTTTTAGGACACCATGCTCTTTCATATTAACCTTACGCTTACCGGTGTTATCCACGACGCAGAGCTGTGGGCAATCGGACTGGCACTCCGGGAGTCAGTGAGGAAGAGGGACATACTGCAGACACACGGAGTGACGAAGGTAGCTGTCTTCAGCGACTCGCAGGCTGCCATCCGACGAACGGAGCACCTGGAACCGGGGCCAGGGCAGCCTCTAGCCAGGTGGATCAACCAGAGCGCGAGGACCCTTCGCAAGGCCGGTATTGAAACAGAGATCCACTGGGTCCCGGGACACACTGGCATCCCCGGGAACGAGGAAGCAGACCGCCAAGCGAACCTAGCGCGAGAAGGCCGCAGAGCAGGCACAGTGCGAGAACGAATATACACCTCAGCGGCGAACAGGACCAGACGAATCCCAGAAGCGAAGATGGCGGCGAAGGCCAAGTGGGAGGCCGACAGATGCAGCAAACATTACGGCTACAGACTGAAAGGCAAAGCTGGGAGCAAGAGACCCATCCCAATGAATAGTATGAAGCCACTGGAAGCCAGGTTCTACCGACTGAAGTCCGGGCATGCGCCAGTGGGCACGTACTTGAAACGGTTCGGACACCGAGACGACGACAAATGCTGGTGGTGCGGCGGCGGAGGTAGGATGACGGCCCAGACGCGGGAACACCTTTTCCGCCACTGCAGCCGATGGAAGGACCAGCAGACAACGCTCTGGAAAGAGGTGGGGAAAGCAACGGGATGGAGAGCGGGCAGGTGCCGCCATGTGCAAGTTTCTGAGCTGCTCTCCATGGAGAAGTGCGATAAAGCGGTGATGGACTTCCTGGCAGCCACTGATGTCGGGAAGTTCCCGCCCAAACGGGCGGAGGAGTAGGAGCCGGCGGCCTGTCCTTTCCTTTGGGATCTCATCCCATTTCGTTTGTATTTCATCGATCGCTGTAGATGCTTTCTTTCTTTTGTCTGAAGGGGACGACGGGTAGCAGGAGAGGAGCTCCGCCATCTAGCCGGCCAGCCCGGAGGCGGAGGGGACTAAGGGGCTGCCATACTCTAAGTAGAGTGAATACAGTATGATTAAAACAAAAACAAAAAACCGGTGTTATCCATCACACATAGACCGAGATCAGCATGAATTTCGAGCCCACTACGTCGGGCACTTTCATCGAAGCAGAATCGATCCCGGGTCCCGGGAATCTCTTTTCTCAGGCATATCTATAGCTTACATGGCCCGTTCTCTGACCCGATAAGCGTTCATGCGGGTGGAAAATGAGAATACCTCGTGCAGATCGATGCAGCGTATATCATTATTGTGGGTGGAAATATATACGGTTGAAGAGAACATCACCTCACGCGATTAACGCGTCTCTCAGCCACCTGACCCGTTTATTCGATAATATCGCACTTACTAAGGAGCGTGGCTTCTTTGGGAGGAGGACGCATGCCACAGTCAATATACCTTATTTATAATTAAGGTTTCTTCATATGCGAGAACTGGATGATTTTTTGGATAGCTTGGATCCATAAGAATTCCATCCAAAGGACTTACGGTAGAGTTCTTTCACTGCCTCAGTTCTTTCTCCCTGCTTTTGAATACCATACATAGATCTGGCAGTATCCGGTTTTCTTTGTAGAGATAAGCTGCTTTCTTCGTTAGCCGTATGCAGAAGCCGTAGATGAAGCGGCTCCTACGACACTACAAGTGGGCTGGATACCGTTATATTTTACAGTTCACAGTCAGATAAGTATAGTATGGTTCTCTATTGCAACGGGTCTTGTATTCCCAGAGACATGCCTTGTCGTCTGTGGTCCACACATAATAATAAACCTCACATTACCTCACTCAGCACACAGCACCTGTGTGGTATTGAACATTCTCTGGGCACGGTTTGGAAGTAATGCTGTACCCCCCATCGCAAACCAGTGCAAAGTAGTGGATCCCAGTGAGGTAATTCCCGTAAGTCCCAGACTACCTCCTCAGAATCCCAGAATCCTTGATGCATCCAACATACTGGTAACTAAGGTCGATGATTGTCGCGCAGTCTGGAGTTCCAGTAGTAATCGATGCTCTAGAGGTCCACAATATTCTCATAATATCGCAGGTAACTAGTGTGATAGGAAGGTTTAATTGGTACATTTCCTGCGGAGAGGCTTACAGTTTCATGTCCACATCTCAATCGCCAGTTTGTTTAAGTGGGATATTAATACCTCGCTTTGTCAGATTTGCGGCTCGGACAATATGGTGGTGGCGATGCATTGGGGCTCATCGGTGAACAGTTTGCGGCTAATAGCACTTAGTGTGGTTACACTGCCTCGAGATGAGGCGAGGAGAGACTAATTCGCTCGGGTGGTGCCCCATCAGGTGAGACGATGGATAGTGGCACGCTTGCTATTCAGCTACATATCACCGACTGGGTGATTAGGGGCACTGATCTGGTGAGGTATCATAAATATATGTCCTCCTCCAGATTCACCAAGGTCTTAAGGTTTAGGGCAAACAAGCGAAGGAGGGATGGCTTTGCCTGCTTCTACTAGCTCTATTTTTGATACAAGACCCGTGGAGCGAATGGTGTTTACGGGTTGAGCCCAGCCTCCAGAGAATGTGAGCGCTGGCTGCCAGATTCTACAGGAGTATTGGAGTAGCACTTTAAGTTGGCAGGATCCAGTAATCCATTCCAATGGCGTCGGCTATTCTTGAACGTTTGACTTTGACTGGGTGGTGAGGAAGCTTTAAGGTTTGCGTGCTCCTTGCTGACGAGCACGATTGAGTGTGGCGGATGCTATGCTTCTGACGTTACACGGCAGAGCGGAGGGCGCTCGACGAGCTGGCACGCGCTGTGGCTAATCAGCGCCTGTAATCGCTATCCCTTTACGGTTGCCCCCTGCAGTGGGAGGCCTGGAAACCTGAAATAGGCCGCAACGCCTCAGGAGTTAACACTCGGATGTGTCATATTCGTGGGTGCGGTAGCCATGTATCATGGCAGGGGTGTTTTCATATCCACCCTAGATTCCGGTAACGGTTGATATTCCGCTGATTCCTCTCTTCTTTTTCTCTTGCTCCTGTCCACCAGCGCTCTTGTTCTTCGAACTTCATATTCATCGTACTTACACAATGGCGGAAGAAATTCACAGCCTTTTATTTGGCGCTCGATCTGGCACTCCCGTCTATGCACAGCAACACCACGGTACTGTATGTAGCTTGTACCCCGCGGCGGATTGTAGACGCGCTGGACTTGCAGCACGGAATACTGATTCTTTATATCCAGGGTCCCAACTCCAGACATGGTACCCCTCAACAGAGTTTACAAAAGTCGGCAACATTGCCTCCAGAACTTCCACAAGGATGGACCGCTCGGTTCGACGACCACCAAGCAGCATGGTGAGTAACACTACTTCTGCAAGTAACAGCATCCACCCTGACTTTCAACAGGTACTATGTAAACACGGTTACTGGAGTCTCTCAGTGGACCGCACCACTACCTACGCAACCTGTACAGGCCATTCAACATGCAGACGAGGGTGCCCTGCCGACAGGCTGGATTTCGCAGTATGATACAAACCGCGGGGCGACTTTTTATGTCAACACAACAACCAAGGTATCCCAGTGGGAACGGCCGCTGCCGCCCAGAACAAGCAGTGTAGCGGCGAGTTCACCAAAGCCATCCCATGGAATGGCTTCAAAACCTCCAGCCCCAACCGCCGGAATGCCAGGAGTTCGTCCGGCTGGCCCCGGAGCACAACTGCATGCACAAAAGCCTGGTAGTGCACCTCCTCATGGTGTCACCCCCGCAGGTCAGACATTCTGAGTATTGCTAAGGCCCCAGGTCCCTTACTTACCTGCTAGGTGTATAGGCTTCCGACCCAATTCCAACCCAAACCCTTCAAAGCCTATTCAACCTAACCAGGCACACAGGCCGGCTTCCATAGGTCCTCAGCTACCCAGAAAACTTCCTCTCAGTCCAGCAAAGACGACTCCAGCACTAGTTGGCCAGAAACCCGGAGCTGCAGTAAAGCCACTAGCTGCTGGTCAGAAACTAACTACTCCTGGTGTACATCCAATGCCAGCTGGTCAGAAACCTGGAGGTGTAGTTAAGCCAATGGCTGTCGGCCAGAAACCACCCGTTCCTAGTGCACATCCAATGCCAGTCGGCCAGAAACCTGGAGCTCCAGTGAAGCCACTGACTGCTGGTCAGAAACCAGTTACGCCTGGTACACATCCTGGTACACATCCGATACTAGTCGCTCAGAAACCTGGAGCTCCAGTCAGACCATTGTCCGTCGGTAAAAAACCAGGCACCCCTGGTACGCTACCTGGTGCACATCCTGGCGCATACCCTGGCGCATACCCTAGTGCACATCCAACACCTGTCGCCCATAAACCCGGAGCTCCAGTTAAGCCACTGACCGTCGGTCAGAAACCAGCTACTTCTGGCGTATACCCAATGCCGACCGCCCAAAAACCTGGAGCCACAGTCAAGCCACTAGCTGTCGGTCAGAAACCACCCGCTCCCTATGCACACCCGATGCCAGCTGGCCAGAATCATGGAGCTCCAGTCAAGCCATTAGCTCCCGGTCAAAAACCAATCGCTACTGGTGCACGTCCTGGTACGCATCCTGGGGTACACCCTGGTGCACATCCGATACCAGTCGGCCAGAAACCCCAAGCTCCAGTTAGGCCATTAGCCGCCGGTCAGCGGCCACCCGCTCCTGGTGCGTCTCCGGTGCCAGCCGGCCAGAGGCCCGGGGCCGCAGTCAAGCCATTGGCCGCTGGCCAGAGACCGCCCGCTGCAAGCGCCACGCAGCCTGTGAAACCATTGGCACCAGCGAATAGGCCGCCTGCAGCAAATGCCTCTGCGTCAAAGCCCGGTACAACCGCCGCTCCAGGACAGAAACCAATAGCTGCGAGAGGTAACCCACAAGCAGCAAGGCCGGCAGCTGCGGCGGCTGTAGCTAAACCGACCCCTACCAATACCCCACAACGGTACGGCGCCGCACCTGTAGCAGCAGCAGCTAAACCTGCTTCTGCACCTACTCAAGGATATGGATCAACTCAAATAAATTCTATAACTAATGTCTACGAAACATCATACGGTTATCCCCAGCACCAACCCTACGGCTCCGAGTACCAACATCAAAGTACCTACGAAAGTACTTCTACTCACGCCTCCAATGCAGGCAATTCGTACACCCAGCCAGGACACCATGAGGAACCGTGCAAAGGCGAAAGACACGAAACTGAGAAGGAAAAGGAAAAGGAAAAGGAAAAGGAAAAGGAAAAGGAAAAGGAAAAGGAAAAGGAAAAGGAAAAGTCCCATACGGCCGGTTACGCCACGGCGGCTGGAGGTGGGCTATTAGTTGGTGCTGCTGCAGTTGGTATATTCATTTGTCCTTGGGTTCAGAGTTTATGGCTGACGTAATGTGCAGGAGTCTATCATAGTTACGGAGAACATCATGAGCAACCTCAGCATCAAGGCTATGGATACGGAGAACACCATGAGCAGCCGCAGCAACAAAGCTATGGCTATGGAGAGCATCATGAACAACACCAAGAACAAATATATGGATATGGAGAACACCACGAGCAGCCCCAGCATCAAAGCTATGGATATGGGGAACAGCACCACACTTCAGCACCTGTCTATACCCCCGATTCAGACGGTGAGCATGAATTACACCACCAAACGTATCAGATGGAGCACGGGCACCATGAATACGAGTATCCGGATCATGTAGAACGTGGTGATGAGGGAGCTACCGAGCACCATAGTGGGGACTACCATTCCGTCGACCATCACGATTATGCGGGATACGAGCATGCTCACAACCCGCATGCTGTGGCCTATGAACCTGAACCTGAACATGAAAACGAACATGAACACGAGCCTGAACACGAGCCGGAATACGAACCGGAACACGAACACGAACACGAGCCTGAACATGAACCGGAACACGAGCCTGAGCACAAACATGACGAGCCGCATTATGGCTATGGTCATGAGCACATTGATTATGAAGGTGGAGATTATGGTTCGGACTATGAGCATGGTCATTACGATCATAGCCATTATTAGGAGCACAGGGATGGATGTGTGATGAAGTTGTAGTTTGGGTAAACTTGTGGATATTATTATGTTGGGCTCGAGATCAGATGGGACATTTCCTTGGGAGTTGATAATACGGTCGGATAATTAAAGGCCAAAAGGATAAATTTTTTATCCACAAAATCGTAAACACATGGCCGACTTGGTGGATTAGCAGTATTCGTTTGGCATTCTATAGGTTCCCATGACTGCAGAATAAACGTCCCACCGCCAATTAGTACAGTGAAGCCCGGTTATCGGGCAGAATCACAACCTCCCACTCGTAAAGTTGATCAACTGGTCTCTTGGAACCATAGGTGACCTACTACAACCAGGTACTCTAGACAAATGGCATGCCCCGCTTACACACGTAAACTTATAAATGAATGCCCATCCCATGCACGGCCTGTTTCTCTATCAATACCAGAGTCTCCGGACACCGTGTATATCAATAGAGCATGTGCTAATGGCTATTATCCCAATACTTTTAGTGTCGGCAGCTAAGGTGCTTGAGTGCTCGTCGATGTGTACATTTCGAAGCTCTGGCCTGCCTTAAGATAATTCTTTTCGAAGTAGCTATTGCAACTTTTAGTTTTGTAGAATGCGCATTCCCTACGTAAAGCATGGTGCGTTCCTATATATACAGCATATGGAGAGCTCAAACTTAATACCTAGCCTCTGTGCCGGTCCGGTAAAGGTCGCATTCTGGGCTCCCGTATTTCACTAGCACTCGTTCGGTGAGGTGCCAAAAAAACCTAACCCAGCTTAACAAGTCAACGCAGGAATACAGTGAACTGGTTTTTTTTTGCAGCGAGCAAATAGGGCGGGACCGATGGTTGATGATAAATAGCTCAATGCGTCTAAGTATTTTACTGAGCACTGAGGTATGAACTGGCCGTGGAAGTGGTAGCGGTGGTTGGTGATCCCAGACCAAAACGGCGCTCTGGGAATCCGAACAATGGTAAAACAGATGGTTCCAGTATAGGGCGTAAAAACTCAAGCTATTTCCAACTCCGGCTTACAAGCCAGAAGGATTGCGAAAAGCTTTGTGAGTTGTTACTGTACAAATTCATATCCATCACAACTATTGGATAACAGACAGCCGAACCTTCTAAAACTTGAACAGAGACCTATGTGATACAAATAATGAAGAGCCTTCTTACATACCTCATTGCCTGGCGCAGTACAGATGAGGTTTAATAATAACCCCCACGCCGCCCGGCATGAGTGAATAATGGGTTAGGGTTTTGGTCGCCTGCATTTGTCCCCGGGCGTGAATCCACGCCCGATCCGAGGAACTGGGTCTGAATGTCGGTAGTTCTGTGTAGGTATCATGGTTGTTTTGCCGGCGCTTGTTAGGATCAATGCGGCGTGCGCGGGGATTAATCCTGGCCAGTTGGGGAACATAAAAGATAAACTTCTTGTATAAGTATTCGGACCCGGGATCTCTGTGACGGAGCACAACGTCTACCTGTATGGAACACGGGACAAGACATGATGAGATCCAGAAGTGGTAATGGAATGATTGAACGTGTGTCACCTATTCAGGCAGATGTTTCGTCGCTTGCGATGCTTTGGTTCTACTGTTCAGGGTATACCGGTACGGCGATGAAAAGGAGTGCAAAAGAATGAGTACTACAGGTTTGAACCTTGGCGTTTATAACACTATGCACTGGCATCTTAGCTGGATGTCAGCTCTTGTTCACTGAAAGATTCGGGTAAGTCTTAAATCTCAAATTAGGGAGAATTCTAGAAGGTCGCTACCCTACCTCCTGATTATCGTCCCAGTATCTCGGATTCTAAGAATTATATTTGCTGCAGTTGGCCGTCGTCGCGCGGTCTGAGGTTATGCCCGGACTCTGGCAATCATCGTCCCTCTCTGCCGCCCCGCCGCCGCCGCCGCTGCCGCAGCCCTTGGCAGACATACCTTGCACTCTAATCCCGCTACACTACTACCAATATCCAGGAAATTCTTGGTAATTATATCAACAACCATCGACAAGACGGTCGAAACCACCAAAAAGAGGATCGAAACTATTGACAGTCAGGTAAAGGCTTCGAAAAGAATATCGACGGAGCCAGAGCCGGAGTTCCAAGAAACTGGCTGTTATTAGCCGGTCGGCCATACTGGAAGTACTAATCATACCCCGCCAGGCCATGTTCTTGCTGGTCAGACTTAGTACAGGCCAGCGCTAGTGTCCTCAAACCCGTACGCTGCAACAGCCCAGTACTAGCCGCTCACAAATCGGCCCGGCCTGGCCGCAGTTTGTTGGGCGACCAGGAACACTACTACCACGTGATAAAGGGCTTAGATAGGGATAAGAAATCCTTGCAAAAGTGGTTTTGAAAAGCTTGATCGTTTTTTGAGGGTTCTACGGAACAGTATAGTAAGAATGCTTAGAAGAAAGCAGGAAGGCCAGGGCTACGCGGTGCACCTATCCAATGAATCACCCCTCTGGAAGGGTTTTCCGCCCTATACATGTAAACTATTATAGTCAAGCAGAGTTTTCCTTGAGGGGCTTTCGTCATAGGCGTTGGCGGCTTCGTTTTGGAGTTTTTCGGAACGATGTTAGATAGCTTAAGAACATATGAGTATCGAATCAATAGGTGAGATTAGATTGAATGTCTGTATAACGAATGTGCATATCGGAAAGGGAAGCGATGTTTATTGTTAGGGCGCTGTTGTCCGATCCCAGGAGATGCTTATGGTGAACCTGGAGTCTGCTTTTAGTCCTTCTCAACCAGGACGAAAAGGTAATCTAATGCAATTATATATTGTAATCTAAGCTAGAGCGGAAGCTTGCCCAGATGGGGATAGTTTCCCCGGTCGACGTGGTTGGGTGGCGTGTGGTGATGGGATGCCTCCGCAGTCCTAGCCTCGTGCCCAGATATCTAGCCGAGCGATTTTCGCAGTCTGGGGACGAAATAAGCGCAGTCCACCAGCCCTATAGATAAGTATGCCTAGCGAGACAACTTGGGGCGAAGAGTGATATATTACTTCTCGTCATACAACTACGCTATTATTCAGGGAACCATAGCTAGGCCCTTTCTAATGGAAATTCCTTCAAAGGAGGGTCGCATTTTGAAGAAACTAGCTGTCACCGCTTGTGACGACACAAAATCCTTAAAATTCTGCAGCTCACCTAGTGTAGTTTGTAAATTATCACCGTAGGCGCGGGTATAGTTACTAGCGATAGGCCGGGCCGCTACTTTAGTTTTCGATGCGGAGGCTTGAACGTCCCAGGAGCCACATTATTTAGTTTTCAAGGTACGATACCGCCAACCGACTGGATTCTTTGGTGTACGGGAATCCGGTACGGGTGTGGATACCTTGAGTAGCGGCTTCTGAATCCTCTCACGAGAATGAGGTTCACAGAATCCGAGCTATTTGATATTCACTCACACGCAACTAGGGAAGCCGCTCTTGGCGTAAGCTGCGTAAGGACGCAGTCCTGACCTGCTACTCAATAACCTGCAATATGAAACGACGCGAGACACGTGCAGATCTGCCCTATTCCAAACGAATTGGTGTAATTCAAGCCTAAGCCCAAATTGCAATATACCGGGAGAAAGTATGTTCAGTCAAGGCTACTTTACTTAAACGCTAATCGCGGATTCTTCAAGTAGAAGTCCAGCTAAGCGTCTAATGTGTCTTTGCCCTGCTCAAACTCAAACGCCTATGGCCCTGTCAAAGAGGTGGGACGGCTCGGACTGGCACGAATCCGCCTACCAGGCCGCTGGTGACGCGCATCTTTTATATTGAAATATTAAAGCTTGCTATACCCTCCATGGAAGGCCTGGTTGATTGTGGGAGAGATTGATTGCCAGTGAGAGAATGTGCCCTTCCAATTATGGCCCTCTAAGTGGATGGAGTTAGCTAGTGACGGCCGTTGACTGTAGGTAATGGGTCTGTGCAGTCATGGCCGCCAACCTACTGTCGTCTAACACATATATGTCATGATCAGTTATGGTCGAATACAATATGATTCAAACAAACAAACAAACCTACTGTCGCCTAGAGTGTTATGCCATCTCCGGGTGGCGTCCTTGCATTTATGCTGTCCTTTCAGGTGACGGCGCCGACCGTCATATCTTTACAGCAGTTCTTGTAGAGCGACGAGTCGTCTTTCCAGAGACTTGGCGCAACTACTTGTCAGGTAGCACATACAGCAGAAGGCGGTCGGGCGCCTCGGGCGCTTGCAAATACTGAACCTAGTGAGTAGATAAGACGGCGAAACGGTAGCAATGAACAAACATCTGTTGTATTCCCAACCGTGTACACTGCTGTCTGTCAAAAGCCCGTTTCCTCTGTTCTCTTGAGCCGCAATAACTACTCTCTGGCAGCAAGAACCCTTGCCCATTGTGACACAGTCGCTATATAGTACCTTTAGGTGGCGCGATTGCTGCTTTCTAGTGTTTTCCTTTGAAACTGGGTGGTTCTAGATAGAGGGGGTTAATGTGGGCGTTGAACTCAACTGCTCGGGTCAAGTACAATGCGTGACTATGGCGGTGATTGAAGCTCTGTGGGTACGCAGATAATGTACAGCGATGAGTCCGATGGCAAAATGATATATCAAAGATTATCACTTCTTTCAACACCAGCTTACCTCGACGTGTATAAGATCAGGCAATATCACTATGCATATACGATGAAATCTCGTATGCTAGTTAGGCAAGATGTTGAGAGCAAAAGAGAAAGAACGAAGAAGCTCAATTGTCTATCGATACAAGAGAAGGAAAACACTAGACTTATATACAGAGAAAAGACCATACTCGGCAAAGCCGAGTATCACAACTGGAGCCCGAAGCCGAGTACCAGTACCGGAGCTAGGCCTCCTCCTCGGCATGGGGGCAGGCGAGGCCCATGGGGGCTGCAAGCCACCGGCCTGATGCCCGCAGCCTTAGGCCGATGGGTGTTGTAAGCCCCCGAACGCCACCGAAGCCACCGGGCAAAATCTGATGCTAACACAAGATGCGCATATGCATATAGGCAGCACCAGGAAGTTATATTGAGGTATATAAAAAGGCCCAAGTTCGCCAATCTCGGCATTCATGGACCGGTCGATCCAGCCTGCTGGATTTAGAGCGACTAGGTAGGGTACTCGATGATTATGTCTGCTCGAGGAAGGAGTGGAAGAACCCAAGCAAATATTCAGGTAGCCCAATCCGAAATGTATCGAGTTGAGGACTGTACTTAATGCTGAATAAAATCCATCCATCTGGGTGTACACAAAACTTGCACTCGCAAAGCCCATTTGCCTCGCTCCAAAGCTCTTTTAGTGAAGGTTCGTATATTGATTATATACTATCCACAACACAATTCACTGCACTGAGAATCCCCCCTCTACGCCACTCTTTCTCTCCCTTCATAATCCTCGTCTTCTTCCCTCCTGCTTGTATCGAAACAATACCCCAGCAAAGTAAAAGAAAAAGAAAAAACCCGCTCAAGAAGAAACCAACTCCATTACGCCACACGCCAGACGAAACAAGAGAACTGCAGTCGCAGAAAAGAAGACGATCTGAGACAACAGCCATGTATGAAATAAAGAAATGATGCTAATAAATCAATCAAATCCAGTCAGAAGAAACGTCTATGGTAAGTTGAATAGATAGAAAGCCATCTAACGAGGGAATACCATTTGTCCATCACATGTTGACGGACGCAAACCTTTTGCCATATGACGAAGTTCGTACGATCAGTGGGGTAGTTGTAGGCGGGCGTCGGTCTGCTTCCGGCAAAGCAGGTGAAAGAGGCTGAGGAACGGGCGATGGAAACATATGGGGAATCGTTGGAAGGGGTTTCTTCTAGCGAAGTTAGAATCAGGGTTAAGGAGACGTTTAATAGTTTAGAACTAACCTGTGGAAAATCTACTAGAGTTTTATCTGTATCTGCACTACCAGTTCTGCACCGACCATCATCCTGTTGGTCGCTTGCTATTTCCATAATCTGGGCCATGTGAATTGTTGTAGGCTTTTCGTACTGTGGATTGAAACCAAAGCTGCCAGTAGGCCTTTGTGGAACTGGAGGCGAAATATTGCGTCGACGGAGTGGTTCAGATGATGCGGGTGGGATTTGCGGCTTTAACTTAGGCGATGGAGACTTCCTCAAATCGGGGTTATGGCGCGCAGTCCTTTGGGATAAGCTCCGCAGTGGAGAGCTCTTTGAAAGATCGAGTTCGGGGAAGTAAGAAAGGGACTTAGATCGCTGAAGGGATGTTGAAAACCCGAAAGGAAGACTATTTGGATGCATCATCCGTGGCGGTAGTGTTAGTGGTGGTAGGACCGAATCCTTCGATGGTGGGCCGGCGGATGCCGGACGACGACGACCTAGAGACGCTGACATTGAATCCGGCGCTTGCGATAGTGCTTGCGATAGTATATGTTCCCGCTGTCTATTCTCTGGAAATCGGTCTTCCTGAAACGGGTCCCCCCTCCCTCTGCAACTGAAATTATTGGAATTGCGGTCCGCACTACTACCACCCGAAAAAATATGTATAAATGCACTTGTGATTTTAGACCATACTGATTTCCTCTTCTTGTGCTGAAACGCTCCAGAGTTGCTCCCAGCTGTAGCCGTGCGCTTCATTCCAGACCCACTCCATCCCATCCCTTGGAACGGTATTTTTGGCGATTCATGTGCTTGTAGTGGTTTATTGGTTATTTGGGATCCGCCTGGACTGACCGGCTGCACGTTGCGAGGGGGGGCTCGTCCTGAAACAAACATGTTGACACTGGTCTCCCGCCTCTTTTCCTCGGCATTCCATCCATCCCATGCTCCTCCCTGAGGCCTGCTCTTTAATGGATTTGGCGGCGAGAAGTATGCACACTGTCCAATCTGTCCCAGGGGTGACAAAACACATGCAGCCTCATACGCACTATCCTCAGACTCGCGCCCCGCAAGTGTTACAGTATCGAGTTCCCGCCGGCTTCGTTTAATGCTGCCGCGACTCCGGCCCCTTCGACCTGACAATGATCTGTGATTTCCATACCCCGTGGTTGGTGGAAAAGGTAATGCTTTGTTTATGGCCGGAGTACTGGGAGGGATATACGCGCAAGTGTCCACAATGACCGTTACATTGGGTTCCAGGAACTCACTCCAACAACTGGAAATAACTGGCATCCCCTTATGATCCGTTACTCGCACCATTCTCTCGTTAAAGATATCCACCCCAAACAAGGCTATCAGAGTTCTCTGAAAGCTCTGTATCAAGGCATACCGTCAGTTCGGATTCGCGAACGCAAAAAGGGTCTCATAAATGGATACTCACTTCCCAAGTTTTGATCTTCTGCATCGGTATCACATGAGGGGTCTGTTCCATTTCGGATATTGTTCAGTGATGTGCTTCAAGTGGCTTGCACTGTGAATCTTACCATATGTGGCGCAACCAAAAGCCTTACTCGTGGAACGGCGCTTTTGCAGCTGGGCTTGATGGATGCTGTGCTGATGGTCTCAGCCGAACCGTGGGTCGACAGAGAATATATACGCTTCTCCACAATGGTGGAGCCCATGCTCGACAGGCTGTTCGTTGAAGACATTCCAATTCCTGTGCAAGTGTGTCGTATGTACTTATCAATCAGCCCGGGGGAAGAGTCGCCGCCCTTCGGTTATCCGAGGGACAACCCAAGATCTCGACTTCGTTCTTGCAGTAGCGACTTGATATATCTATCGTTTCACGTTTAGGCGGTAATAAGATGTTGGACGATAATTCTACCCTTCGTTTGAATCCCAATAGCAGCTCGTGTGTTCATATAGAGTGGGGCGGGAGGTTGATGATAAAGGTTTTGAAAGTCGACCAAAGAAGGTACACAGGACCCTAAGATAGTATGTTCGTTAATGGAAGGAAGATATCGTGAGAAAGTGCGCAAAGAATGAGAAATAAAAAAGCGAAGAAGAATCAAAACACGAAGAGGGCAGATCGTGAGAGGTTTTCATTCAATCCTTAACCGTTACAGCGGAACGCGAAAGCTCCGCGGTGTTATGTTCTGCATGTTTCGTCACGGCAAATTTCCGTGATGTAAGCTCGGGTCCTACCGGGGCAGGGTAGATAGCAAGGGGTAAAAATTAAGTAAATATAAAGTTGGCCGTAATTCATATAAAACAGTACCGAGCATTAGTTATGGTGGAGAAAGACACCGGGGTCAGGGTTCTCCAAACAGCGCCGTTTCAGTTGAAGAACGCTGCATGTCAACTCATGAGAAACAGCATCGAACCCTCATCGGTCAAGGGATAAACCCATGTCCACTACTGGATTATTTCACAATACAGAGCATTGCAACTTGTTTTAATCGTATAAAATACAAGAGCAAAGGCCTTATAATCCAACTACTCGGCCGGTCCAAAATTCAAACGGATTTTTGTGCACCAAATCAGGCGTCAAAGTTTTTTCACTGCCCAAATATTCCTCAACATTTACTGATTTACCTAGCAACTTAGAACTTCAAAGCGGAATCACATTTTTTAATGTATATTTTAATGTATGTAAGATAAAACGGTTAGTACCCAACCCTAGAACCGGGGTAGAAACACTTAGTATATCAAACGGTCGCACGTGTACTTTTGCCTGATGTGCTTGAATCAAAATCACTCAGTGGGATACCTGCTTTGTTCGGGTATGCGTGGTCTATGCTTGTACTATCTACATGGAATGCTCGCAGTAGTCATTTTGATTGGAGCGCAATATCAACTGGTGTGGAGATAGTGATATCACCAAAGTTCTCTTGAGGTTTTGTCTTTAGGCAATTGAGGGTTGACAGTAGGAGCGGTTGGTACGTGCGATATCAGATTTTTCTGACAACTCTTATATGAGTGTTGATATTGTGATGGATTTATTCTGATTTATTATAGTTATATTAAACCAACTGGCATCATATGTCGTCGCAGGAGAGTGACGTGGTACCGGTTTGAGACTCCCGTGAAACCTATATTCCCGCACTGCTGGTTTCATGGGAGACTTTCCAAGTGCACGTGGGCCTGTATCTGAACAAATAGTAGAATAGTATTACTACATTACAACTCGCTGAATATTTACTTATTCTACACTGTTGGTGGGCGGTTGTACACATGTGGTAGATCTACGACGAGTTACTGGAGGGTATCAATACACAACTGAGGGTTTTAATACTTATCAACCCAAATCTAGAATTGAAATTCCCATCTGTGCAGCATTTCACAACGACTTCCTTCCATTTCTACTACTAGGCGCCGCTTTCGCATCTACAAACTATCCTAGAGATGACACGGTAGTACTACCAAGTATCTTACTCCCCATCGTCCTACAGCGCCTATCAATAGAATAGAGGAAGTTTACCCACGTGCGTATAAATCTCATATGTCGTCAACAAAAGCTAAGATAGAGATCTAGCTTTAAAGACAACGCTTATTTATCAACGCTAACCCTGATATGCGGGTCTCGTTTGGGGGTCCCCGCATGCTGTGCCTTAAGCCTGCACTATCCGTCAGGCTATCTCACACTACCGATCTAGCCGGCCGCAAAAATCAGCCTGAATAAATCTACGGGAAGTTCCTGATTTTTGTAGATTGTAGACACATGCAGGTGAGGTGATGCAATAAGATGACATGAGACATGAGAACCCCTCCAACCATGACAGCGGGGGAGGTATTATTGCACGGAAACAGATAAGTGAATCACAAACAGTGTACATCCAATTCTTATCAAATACGTGCTTCAACAATTACGAACCACATGGAACAGAGAAGTTTATTTGCTTTGCAGAGGGAGAATTTGGGTGGTGGGTCGGATGGACCGGGAACCCGAGGGCGCTTTGCATTGTCCTACGTGGAATCGGATTCGGATTTCACATCAAAGTGAGGCCTTAGAAAACTAGCCAGCTATTTTCATGGGGGTCATCTTCAAGCTCTAGCCAGCAAGTCAACCGCACCCGAGATCGTAGGCTAAGGAAGTGCCTCGGACCACATGTTTTGGGAAAAAATCTCCGCTGGCATCCAATTTTAAGGCCGCCCGCGCTATACAGGAAAACCTATGGACCATAAACTCCATTTCCTATCACCCAGCTTCTTCCCCCACAAGGATATTTTTACCTCCGGAGTCCCCGGTCCGTACGAAGCGACCCCAGACGTCAGTCGAATCTCATTCCCAGTCCCTATCCGCCAAATGGATGCTAGAAATGTCAGATCACATTCCTAGGTCATTACACCTTGTTACTCGCGTCTAGGGGTAAAAGATCAAACGCTCCTATTCTAACCAACAACCACACAGAAACGGTAAAATTGAGGGTACCACCACAATTTTAGGTGAAATATAATCTGAATAATGGCAACTGACTTCCACCTCAGATTTCCCCTTATTGAAACCCTAGACTCAGCAAAATCAAATACTAGAACAGGAGCGTCCGATCCTTTACCCCCAGACCTGAGTACCTCTTCAACTCCGAAACGCTCACATCGTGATAATCCTCGTCAGGTCTGCGAAATCTTTAATGGAAACTCCACTGGTGACATCCCGGCGCGTATAGATTGACGACCATCTATTGAAGATGTCCATTGCCATCCATGGTAAACAAGAGAGGTATGGAAGGGGGTCGGCCTCTCCTGGGATATAAACAGCTATGCCGTTTTATGACCGAATCCCGACATAGATGAGGAAGAGTCATGATCGCGGCAAGCGGCCCAATTAGGCATATGGTCCGCCTCCTTCATAAGATATATCCAGACATAGTCACGGTAAATGGAACGTTTGCAAAAAGCAAATTAATGCCCTAATACTCGAAATTTCATATTTGATTGTATCCTCTACTTTGTCCAAAGCCGAGGATTAGACTTAACACATGGAATTGGGCACACACACATTCGACAACCACTCTCTCCACTTAGTAATGTCGATCTCTCGATCTCGTGCGTGTCACCAATCACGGCTATATCTTCGGTTGAACTCTGGCTTCACTACTGTTTGGTGGTGTGCGCTTTTTCCACCGACAGATTGTGTTTACCAGCGATAGAGTGAACCCTTGCAAAGTGAACCATTGTGGGCCTTATTAGACAGTACGATTTTTTAGCGGAGAGGTGAGAAGGAGGGAGGATAATATGTGTGGATAACTTGATGTATGTTTATTAGAGGGGAAGCGGACGAAGTGAAGATGCACAAAGTGCCCTCCGTTGCGTAGCGGTAGTAGTGAGGAAGCCATGACTCGGACTCTAGGGGTTTTCCTAGAGAGTAGCGAGAAATGAGAGTATTAGTCATGCCATGATCGGTAACGGTCGAAGGCATTGTGATTACAATAACAATGGAATCAGACGTTCTTCGGATTGTTTTAGCTAAAGACTCCAGATGACTCGCCGCTCAACCCGTTGATTATGGAATCGAGCTTCGTCAGATATTAATCATATAGGATCAGTTCTAAACCGTTCGAGAAAGCAGGCCGCAGACGATTAGCGGACGCATCATTCCACTCTAGACCTGCTCACTTTTACAATTGACAATCTACGGAGGAGCCGCCAAGAACCGTTATTCTCTTAGACAACCAGTCTAAATACCTGCAAATTAGCGGGCACTTAACATATGGCCTCCATGAAATATCCGCCAATCTCCATGGCCCGCTTTCTCGAACGGCTTAGAACATCGGTCATATTTGCGGTTCATTCCTTCGTCGAAATTTGTGATGATGTCGGAGTGAAAGTAATAGAGGCATAGTCATCCAGACTCTTCAGATCTTGAATCCACCTTTACTCGGTACTTTCAAAAATTATACAGGGTTTGTAACATACCCCGGTGCCTGCCTCCTTGGCTGTTAGTCATCGGTTTACGATTCAGATCCAAGCAAGAAATCCAACTATTATATGAGGATCGCCTGTCAACGAAACTTCGCTTCCGGTCAAAACCCTGCTGTCAAATTCTCACACACAAAAGGACCAGACCCTTAGTGTTTCATATAGATCTAGAGCACTAGGCTTGTGCAACCTCTGGAGTCTGGGTACGGGGGATTAAGCTCGCAAATCAGCCCGACCGAACGACCACAACGTCTGTATATGTACTTAACTCCGAGAGGTCGGCCCTAGTACCGGGAGGGGACCGGTAACTGCTGTGGCTCCACAACACCAATTATTGCTTATTTTTCCCAGGTCTGTTCTCCGGTCGACGTCCGGTAATATGTTGAGTACTCTAATATTAGCTGGGCTCTTACAGTATAAAAAAGTGAAGTGTTTAACGACAGTCTAAGTAAGTTGTCCTTGTATAACCGTGGCAAACCCGTTTGGATGCCATTTGGGTACGGTCAATAGACCGCCAAAAACGCTGTACTAACGGTTATACAATTAAATCCTACCTAAACCGTCGTTGAAGACCCCCTTTCTTCATATGGTAGTTTATGGCCGGAACATCAAAGTCGGTGTCACTCCTAGTCCGTAGCAGCAAAGGTCGCGAGTGAGCAACTACAACTCTGGACTAGTGTAAATAGGCTTTCGAAGCAGTTAACATGAATATAGGCCATTCCACTCTTATTTATCCAATATTGGCCAATTTGAGTTCTCCAACCCTCGAATGACTGTTGACTAAAATTCGGCCGAGGCCGGCCCCTCCCCGGGAGAGGGTACTAGGGAACACCCCGCACTCGGTACTCAGGGAAGTTGAGATCGGGAACGTTGGAGTGCTATATTCTAACCCCCCAGGAACGGAGGTCAGTGCACACTTCACCCCGGAATGATGTCTACTCCACACTCCCCTGCACTCTCGATATCGTCTACTACATGCCAGTATATCTCATGAATGGCACCAAGCGACCGCGAGCGCTTGCCGGCATGCCACTACATCCAACTTAATGGAGATAGGAGGAGAGGCTATGACACGAACTTTCCCTTTGTTGGGTTTGGAGTAGCGAGGATTTGAGGATGTATGTGTTCCGACCCATACGCCAAATTTTCCCGTTGGCCAACGGGCCGACCTATAGGCAAAATAGTCAACCCTTTGGGTATATGGGTTGACCTATTGGCCAATGGGAAGACTTGGACTATGGCTCAACGCATTGGCAAAGCCGGCAACTCTTTGGCCTATGGGTCAACCCACTCGCCAACAGGATGAATCGCATTGGCTCCTTCAGGGCGTTTTGGCTTCTCCTTCGGAAAACCCAACCAATTTTTGTCCTCGCTAACTTTTCCAGTGCTAAACGAGGTCTTGGTTGTTGGCACGGGATTTGGCCCGATGGCTGTGTGGTGTTCGGCCTAAGGCTGCGGGCATGAGGCCGGTGGCTTGCAGCCCCCATGCCGAGGAGTAGGTCTATCCCCGGCAGTGATGCTCGGCATCGGTCTCTGGATGTGATACTCGGCTTCGCCGAGTATGCCCTCCTTTCCCATATATATTTGCCTGTCTTTCTCTCTCTTTGCTCTTTAGACAATCACTTTTGTACGATAGTCAATTCAATATCTCTATTCGTACTCGATTGATCTCAACATTTGTTGCTGCATTACTCTTAAGGTCTGCAAGGAATTCCTAGTAAACTGCGTATTTACGAAATCCTTCACTGATCCAGAAGGCAGTACTAATAGCACCAAAAGCAGCTAATGTAGATGCTGTAATTGGGGTGAACCCAGTGGAGGTGCCAGTGGGGATGATGATGGGAGCGAAAGAAGTCATTTTTACAGTCGATGTAATATCTGGTAGAGTTGAAGGCATAAGATAGTCATTGTGATGAAGAAGTAGGACAGTGGTGATAATGCAGAAGATCAAAAGTTGACAGAAATAGTGCTTCACTCCAACCTCTTACTTGGCACCTCGGTCGGTTGGCATATCAGTTGACCTATTCACCAAGATGACAAGTTGGCATATGGGTCGATCCATTGGCCAACGAGAAAATTTGGTGTATGAGTCGGAACATATGTCATACCCGCAAGCGGATGAACACGATATGATTACAAACAAACAAACATCCACCTTGATAACCCAAGTATCGATTAGATTTTTTGCAATCTTTGACTAATCAATCAAGTCATGAGAACAAAATAAAGACATAAAATAAGCAAGTTTTAATTGCCAGAGAAGTGATAAAACACCTTGATTTGCACCCATACTAACCGAAGTCAGAGAATGAGTAGTAGAGGAAGAGCCGGCAGACAGGTTAGGGCTGAGTAGCAAGTCGGTTGGTGACATTCTCACTGTCGCATCTGGAGGACGTTATGATCAGCCGTCCACTTCATAGTTCAGGGTCCCCATTATCTCTCAATAGATAGATTACCGCGAAGTAGCATAAAGTTCTGCTCGATTACGGTAGGGCTGTCGAGCGACGTCTTCGTGGGTTAGGGTCTCAATCCCACACCGGGGACCTATTGGGCATAGTTAGGTTTTGTGACTCTCCTTGCTCTACTCGGCGGAACTTTGTTCTTTGTTTTCTCTTCCTCACCGATGCACTTCATGCAGATAGATCGAATGGAACGCTCCCGCCCGGAAAATATGCAGATGAAAAGTTTGCAGGAGACAGAAGAATCTTCATCCAACCAAATCGCCGGATCACACTTGAACCACGGGTTATCACTCTAACGGTATTTATTACCCACTTCCGTATGCATTCTCTGGGGTGGAAAATAAGTACCGTTCCCATGGGGAAATTTTTTTTAGCATCCAATACCGGGAAGGTTCCGATATCGAGATTTTCCTGCCAAACGCAACCTGACGTCACCTCCTTGCGTTTCAACGACATCATGCACGGCACCGGCGTCTTACCACCTTCTTCGCCGAACACCAAGCCAATGTCATCGCAACGCTACTACCCTCACAACCTCCGCCCGCTCTACCTCTCCTCCGAAACCAATTCCCGAGTCATATCCTGGCTGCAAGATTTTATTTGCGTCGGGATCCGACTAATCGAATCCCACTCTCCGGCCGCAGGAAGCGACAGCCACGAAAATCTTTACACCGGGCATTCGGGCACGTAGCGAAATGCCCTCACCCGCAGTGTCGGGACGCGTTTACTAAGCCTGTAACAGGTGTCGCGTGGGCTTATGCCCGAGTGAAACACCAGCTCCCAGGACTGAATGTGGAGGATGCGCTTATAAAGAAACATAGTCCTAGGATACATAAGCATTCGCCGCCTGTAGGTAGGCTAGGACCTATATGTACTGTATCTGGGGCTGCGCTGGTGGGTGCTTGTAGCCAGTTGCTACGTGGGGATGAAGCGGAGGAGAGGTGGGACAAATCTATGGTTACGCTAGAGAATGCTGTTACGAATGCGATTCAATCGGATGCTGATGGCGGGGATGAAGTACTCTACGGACGCGCTGGACTTCTGTGGGGGCTCCTGAACTTCCAAGCGCTGAGAAAGAAGCAGCGAGAGAACGGCAGTGCGACGGAATACGTAGACCGCGAAGACCTGGTTGCGGGTTTAGTGGGGAAGATCATCGACGCGGGGAGGCGGGGAAGGAAGAAGTACCAGGAAGCTACAGACCAGCGGGCTGACAAAGTTCTGATGTGGGAATGGCACGGAAAGATGTATCTTGGAGCGTATGTTATGCCAGTTCACTCACCGAAAGTGTCCCTAACAGATCCAGAATGCACGGTGCGGCCGGTATCCTGACGGTTCTCCTCCAGGCTCCCGCAGAGGTCATCGAACCTTTCATGCCCGAGATCCTCGCAACCACAGCTGCGCTCTGCCGGCTTACGCTTGAGAATCATGGTCACTTACCCTCCTCTCTCCCCGTCACAGACCGTTCCGACGCTTACGTCCAGATCTGCCATGGTTCTCCCGGTCTCATCATCCTTCTTACAACGCTGAAGCTCCTCTTTCCCGCCCACTGGGGCGAAGATACAGTCTATGCGGATACGTTACCCGTCGCAGCTGACGCGGTATGGGAGCAAGGCTTGCTCAAGAAGGGGCTTAGTATCTGCCATGGCGTGAGCGGAAATGCGTGGCCATTACTATTGCTTACGCAAGTTAGCTCCGGCGAAGAGAGAGATAAGTGGCTGGGCAGAGCTCTTTCGTTGTTGATGGAAGCTAGGAAGATGCCGCCGATGGGAACTGGGCCGTTTATGATGCCGGATGCTCCGTTGTCTTTGTTTCAAGGCGTTGCTGGGATGATTGCTGCGTGCGCAGAGGCTTGCGCGGTTGTGGAGGGAGATGAGGATAGGATTTTGGGGTTCGTGGGGCTGGGTGGGAGGGGAGTGACGGGGTTTTTCTAATTCGTTTCGGCTCGGGTTTCGTGGCTTCCGCCGGGTGTTTACACTCCGAGGCTACAAGCTACGAACTCGTGGGTCCACTTATCTAGGTAGGTTGCAGGAATTGTATTATCGTTGAATATTTTCCAGCTCAGAGGCCATTGATCTAACCAATAAAGTGAACGGAAAGTTAAATAGCGTCCAAATATCAAAGTCACTTAGTATTTTGTAGGTTTGCTATCAGCAGTCATGATTTCATCACCAAAGATGCCTTTCCAGCAACTAAACATCAGCTCTTGTTCAATCAGCCTTAAAGAACCCTAGGTTCAATTGTACCAAACTGTATCCTGACCGTTAGCACGCTCGCTACTACAAACTGAATCTACAACTTTCAGTTTCAACTAACCCAGCGAAAATTTTATGCTTAAACGTCGAGTAATACGGCTGAAATATCTTCATGCAAAACCCTAAACCACCCACTCACCGGCTCAATCCAAACCCCCGGGTGAAGCCAGATCTGCCTGCTTCCTCTCCCCTCGCAGATGCCCAAATATCCAATTATCCGGCCGGAAAAGCTGTCGATTCTACCAGCCAACTTACCCGCTGCATTGATGCTGTGAGATTTGTGGGGAGGGGGGGGGTCTAGAGCTTAAACGCTTTGAAGCACAGGCGTTCCTGCCGTACCTACATAAGTGATCACGATGACGTTCCTCCCGCACACTCCACCCGCCCCATTATCCGGCGCACCCCCGGATAAATAATCAAGGCGAAAAACCCCACCATGGCATGTCCCACTATCACCAGGAACTTGAAATACCCAGAGCTCGCTCTGCTGTCCCCAATTCCCATGCTCGCCCGACAGCCCGCAATTCGCAACCACCTACGCTTCCTTCCCGCAGCTGCAAACCGTCGCCACGCTACAACCACAACCATGACCGAGTGGACCAAGTATACCCCCCCCCGTCGAGAGCTCCGCAATTGGGTCTGACAAAACCCAGAAAAACCGCCACGCTCAACACGGGCGCAAAGATCCCGCTCCTCGGTCCGTCCCCTGCTCCCCCCAGCCACCTATCTCTAACCCCCGCAGGCCTTGGAACGTGGCAATCGCCCCCCGGCAGAGTCGAAAAAGCCGTCGAGGCAGCCCTACGCGCAGGCTACCGTCACATCGACACGTGTGTCCCCCCCCTTTCCCCCTCCCCCCGCTAACCCCCGCAGCGCCTTTGCCTACGGCAACGAAGCCGAAGTCGGCGCGGGCATCAAGGCCTCCGGCGTGCCTCGGTCGGAAATCTTCCTCACCACAAAGCTCGACAATCCATGGCACAAGCGTGTTGGGGAGGGAATCACTCGATCGCTGAACTCTCTCGGTGTCGTAAGTCGTACCTCGGGGTGGGGGGGGGTCAAAAAGACGGGGGGGCTGAGAAGCTAGGACTACGTCGACTTGTACCTGATGCACTGGCCGTCGTCGACGCGTCCCGACGATCTTTCAAAGCACTACAGCGACTGGGACTTCACCAAGACGTGGGCGGAGATGCAAAAAATCGGCACCGACCGGGCCCGGGCGATTGGCGTCTCCAATTTCGGCATCACAAACCTTGAAAAGCTACTGAGCGCGCCCACGACCACCGTCGTGCCTGCCGTGAACCAGGTCGAGCTGCACCCGAACAACCCCTCGCCCAAGCTCGTCGCCTACAACACCAGCAAGGGCATCCACACCACCGGCTACTCCTGCCTAGGCTCCACCGACTCCCCGCTGCACAAAGACCCCGTCCTCTTATCGATTGCAGAAAAAACCGGGAGGACGAGCGCGCAGGTGCTGCTGAAGTGGGGGCTACAGAAGGGGTGGAGTGTGATCCCCAAGAGTGTTACAGAGAGCAGGGTTAGGGCGAATTTTGATCTCGACGGGTGGGATCTTGAGCAGGAGGATGTGGAGAAGCTTAGTAATCTGAAGGAGAGGTTTAAGGTGTGCGGTGATAGTTGGTAGGTTCCTCTCCCCGGTGTGAGACTGGGCGGTGGTACTGACAGGTACAGGCTGCCGGTGAAGGTGTTTTTTGGGGACGACGAGTAAGCGGTAGGAGCGTTTCAGGATCGGGCCTAGTGGAGGTGGGCAGGGGACTTGTGGTTATACTCGGGTCAGGCTGTAGAAGATCGGATGCCCCATTTCTGGCAATGGACTTTGCTGTGGGAGCAGGGTGTTGTATCACTGTTGACCAGGGGGGAGAAGCTAAGAACAAATCAAAGCACATTGGCTTTGCCCTTTCTGTTAATATTCTGATCGTGTTATACCCATTGCTATACCATATCTAGTCAGTTTGCTGTCGTAACCTGCTGGAAAGGAGCTTCCGATCTTCTACAGCCTGACCCGAGTATGTGGAATGAAACCAACGATACCATTACTATTGCGGCCCCTGCGTTGGGGAATGGGGGTTACGACGGTACTAATCTGTATACGTGCTTACATATGCAGAGTCGATACAAGCCAGCATGCGGATTAGTATGCAGGGCTTCGTCGTCCAACATATCGTAGTTACCATTGGATACCGGCTACTGAGCTGTTGGTACAGATAATCCCACGCTTGACCGGTTCGACAAGTAGCAGCAGCTTTGACACTTCAATTCTCGAAACCCTGACGGGCTGACACTTCAACATCTTACTGGTACACGGATTTAGTAGCTTAACTCCGCAGTACATCTATCATATCGTGGGTACCATTGGTTACCGGCAACTGAGTTGTTGGGGACGAATGACTGCCTTCTCTCTCACATCTGACCGGGAATCGACAGACAAATAGCACCTGCATATTGGACATTTCAGTTGTCCGTGTTGACACCGCAACAATGCGGGTTTCGATCCCGCAATTGGGGTGCACCAGCCTTAGCTCTTATTCCCCACTCACTCGGAGCCTCTCCGCACTTAACTATAGCATAAATATTTCGGTCCTCCAATAAACCCACATATTCGACCTCTAACCTTAAGTTAATTAGTCTATGGACGGATAGTTGACCCATGGAAACAGGTTCTGCTTGGGGAAACATCAGTGGGTCTGCGGGCTGATACTAGAGCTAAATACGGCACCATAGCTACTTAATTATTCCAGCAAGCTAGGTGATTAGCCTGAGGTATCTTCAATAGTTTTACCCTACAGAATTACAAACCGAGTAATCGCACATACCTAGTCTGTCTGACAACTCTAATCAGCACAGAAACTAAACACCCCAACCCGAGCCCGTCGAATAGCATACTTCAACGGATATCCGTAAACACCCAAACACCCGTCCTAAGTCTTGAAACGTTGGCAGCGCTATTCCGAGAGCGCCCAAACCGTGCCAAGCCTCACCTCCGCGGACGCATATCCCACGTGGCATGCGGGGCTGACATGGACAAAAATACTAGTGGATGGGATTACAGAAACTACCGAAAGGCCTGCAGATTCTCGAACGAGTCCAACCTTTTTTCGGTACTTTACCCCAGCATCCATTGTTTACTTTAAAGTTCGTGACCGGCGGTTTTATCTCACCCGCAGGGCATCTCCCAGGGGGATCCATTTAAATGTGGTTTTGTGTGTTGGGGTGGACAACAAACATAACCACCACACCGCTTTGAGAAGGGATGAATAGCATCCTAGAGGTCGTTGTGTGGATGATTGTTGCCAAAGCTATAGTTATCAGTTATCGCGCATCAATTCAGATTTGTCCTGCAGCTGTCTTCAGAAAGTTATCCCCAGTGGTGGTAACTGCAGACCGTAGATCCCACCGATATCCGGATGGTCCCCGTTTCATGCTAGTGCCCTCGCTCTCGTATCACAGTAACCAGGACCAGTTGCATGTGCTTCAACATTCTCATCCAACGTTCCATTTGTCAACAGAAGGACAGCCTGAAACGCCTCCCTGACTCATGATTGCCGGCGATACCACGGAGATACCAGCCTGTTATGCGAATCCATACGAAATACTTGGTATGACTCTGCCGGCTAGCAATTGGGGACAAAGGCCCGAAGAAGAGCGGGCAATTCGTCGAAGCCTATATTACGTGTAAGACTGTAACACCCGCCTCCGCATGTATTTGGTGTATATCCTGCGGGGTCAATGTTACTAAACACTGCATACTGAAACAGGTCGGTTATTAAACAGTTCAATTCACAATTGGGGAAACTGAAAAACCGACGGTATGTACGTTAATCCGTCCTATAAAAGACGTGCGGACGCTGCTGGCAGGTTATCTCCACATCGCACAGTCAAGAAGCACATACCCAACCCAATCAATCGCCATGGTCAAGACTCCCGAATACATCGAGACGCGTCTCTTCATCAACAACGAGGCAAGTTCCACCTCAGCCCCTCCCCTCCTCCCTTGCACTTCTAACCACAGAAGTACAGTGGATTACCTCGGCCGAGAAAATCAACCTAATCCGTCCATTCGACGAAGAACCCCTCGCCTCCGTTTCCGCCGCGACCGCCGAGCACGTCGATGCTGCCGTCGTTGCAGCGCGCGCCGCATTCCCGGCATGGGAAGCCCTCGGCCCGGCAGGGCGTAAGCCCTACTTTGCAAAGCTTGCAAAACTACTCCGCGAGAATGCGAACGAAATCGCATTGATTGAAGCGTTGACTCTGGGACGTGGAAAGCAGATTACGCTGTGGGAGGTCGAGAACGCCGCATCGACGTTCGAGTATAATGCGGAGGCAGCAATCGATATCACAGGCGAGACGAGAGCTGGAGAGGCCGGGAAGTGGTGTCTGGAGATTAAGCAGCCGTATGGAGTCGTTGGTGCTATCTTGCCGTGGAATGTGCCAACCGCCATGTTTGGGTTTAAGGCAGCAAGTTCGCTAGCCGCTGGGAATACTTTGGTGCTGAAGAGCTCGGAGAAAGCTCCTCTGTCGGTGAGGTCTATGATCTACCTTCGGGGAATAGGAACTAATGATGGCGTGTGAATTAGTGCTTGAAGATTGCCTCGCTTGTGAAGGAGGCCGGTTTTCCGCCGGGAGTCGTCAATGTTTTGTCTGGTCTGGGGCCTGTCGCTGGCGCCCGAATTGCGGAGCATCCGGACATTAGAAAGCTCTCATTCACCGGCAGCTCGGCGACCGGAAAACGTGAGTTCATCTCGACCAATATCAGTTCTAGGAATTTACTAACCTATTTCTTCCCACCAGATCTGCAGAAAGTCGCCGCTGATTCAAACATGAAAAAGTTACAACTGGAACTGGGAGGCAAGAGCCCCTGTATCGTCTTCAAAGACGCAAATCTGGCCGAGGCAGCGGTGAGGCTTGTGGAGAGTATTACCTTCTTGAGCGGCCAAGCCTGTGTCGCTAGCAGTCGTGTCCTAGTTGAGGAGTGTGCCGCCGAAGAGTTTCTTGGGTTTGTTTCTCTTGCTCCTTCATAGCTGGTGGCGTTTGGCTAATGCTTGACCCTAGCTACTTCAAACCCGCACTCGCAGCCAAGGAGATGCAGGTCTTAGCAGATCCCACGGGAGATAGAGACAATGGATTATCACCCCTTGTCGACGAGATCCAATTCAAGAAGGTAATGGCGTTCATAGAGGATGGTAAGAAACAGTCACCAACCCCGGTTGAAGGTGGGCACCGCATAGGAAACAAGGTGAGCGATCATACGTCGTCGACGGCTGTTGGTAGGAAGTTATCTGATCCCTGATAGGGCTACTTCGTGGCACCAGTGCTGTTTAAAGATCTGCCGCAGGACTCCAGATTGATCAAAGAAGAGATATTCGGTCCCGTGGTCTGCGTCAACACGTTCAAGACCGAAGAGGAGGCCTTGGCACTGGCCAATGACTGTGAGTACGGGCTGTACGCTAGCGTATTCACGCAAAACATCGGTCGTCTGGTTCGCTGTGCCAAGGCACTCGAGTCCGGGATGGTGGGCATGAATGTCACTTCCCCAGATATAGCGACGGGAATGGCGTTCGGAGGGTGGAAGTCATCCGGGTCCGGTCGAGATGGATGGAAGCACGGATTGCTGTCGATGTTGGAGGTCAAGTCTATAAGCCTTAATTATGCAAGCTAGGCCAAGGCAGTGGTAGAGTAAGATCTCCGGGTTTAGTGGGTGGAATTGCGGGTTTTGATCTCTTGGATAGTTGAGGCTCTAGGTAGGAAACAATACTAAGCGTGGTTCGAGTATCGGGCTTGCCTTTCGCGGTTACGTAGTGCATAAAATGTTGAACGGCTTTAGCTCCGGTGCATTCGATCTGGCGACCTCTACCACACTTTCTACGCTTAATTTGCAGTGCCGATCCGAGAGAGATCTGCTGAGCATTCCACCATCGGCGCCGAAACCATGCCAGGCAGTTTGTTGAGTCTGGGTATGGTGTGGGTGGGTGGATTGGGAAATATATAGGGATGGGTGTGCTGTAGATTTTCGCAGACCCGGATATATTAAAAATGGAGATGGCCTATGGGTAGATTCATCATCGTGCATGGATTTGTCGAGAGCCTGGTGCGGGGGCTGCGTGGGGAAGGGACTCATTGTGATTCGCCTTTCCCTTGAGCAATGAGGCCTGCAGCGGATGGACCATCTGTGTCACTCAAGCTAGTGGAAGGCAGCCAGAGTCCAGGCGTCGTGAGTGAGTGAGTGAGTGAGTGAGTGAGAGCGGCAGGCAATCTGTAAGATAATCGCTGGTGGTGTTGTGAATAACAAATTTGATCTTCGGCGACTCTCATAACCAAGCCAACTCTACTCTACACCTAACCCCCCCCAGATAGAGTGCGAGGTAGATAAACCCCCCAACAACCGTCAACAACGATCCTCCTTCCTTCCTTTGAGTCACCAAAACCAGGCTTCAACTCCAGTCCGCCTTCTCCTACACCGCCCCGACTACACCTACCTCCTTCTTCTCTCTCTCGCAGTGGTATATTATTAAAACATATCGCTGGCAATCTCCCCAAACATGAACGCTTCCTCCGATATTCGACCCCCCTTCAGTTTTGAGTTTGTGCCCTGGAGCCCCACAATAATGCATGCAGTTGTGGTCGCACTCGGCGGAAGTCTGGTATATCTGTCTTTCCTAAGTCGCAAGCGAATTGCATCCCTGCCGTCGCCTGGTGATGTGATAATTGAGGAACAGAAGTCTGAAGAGGTACGTAAACATACTTCTTTTTTTTTTCACTTCACCTCGCAACCCGTACCAACCGCTGACAACAAATGTTTTGCGCAGATTCCATTGCGACAAACAGAACTCGAACCCTTACCCAACTTCAACTATGCCGCCACCGCGCCAGAAAAATTTCGCCCTTACAAGCCAAAGTTCCACCTAACAATGGGTAGCGCTCCCCTCACGCAATTAGCAATACGAGCGCCCGCTAACATTCAGCCTACAGGAATCCAAGCAAACCACCCCAACGACCTGATCCTTCTCGACAGCACCTACCGCTCGCGCCTCGCCTACCGCCGCCACCTCCTCCGAACCCACCCCGCAGAAACCTACGGCCACCTCCCCGCCGCCTCCTGGGCCGTCTCCGAATTCTACACCTACATCGTCTCCCACCACCTCCCCACCCGCTTCCCCCAACACTTCTCCAAATCCCCCTCGGGAACCCTAGTCCAGAACCACACCACAACAAACACCTACCCAATAATCTCGCAATCCGCCCCGAACGCGCTAAGAGCCCTCGGCGAGAACCTGGACGAAGACTTCGTCTTCCTCCTCCCCGGCGACGACGGCACCTGGCGCGTCAGCGCCTTCGTCGTCTGCTTCCCCAGCGGCTTCAACCTCGCCGAGAAGCTTGGGTGGGTATTAGGCGACGTTCACTCCCCCGTTCCTGGGCTGGAACAGAAGCTAGAAAAGAGTCTAGAGCGGTTCTTCACCAAGCTTGCGCCCGGCGTCGAGAACGGCGTTCGCCGCGTGAACTGGGGGATCGCAAGGAGTGCGGAGCTGTTCACGCCTAATGGCACACACGTCTACGAAGGCCAGGAGGTAGCGGAGGACGCCGCGATATGCGCAGAGGAGTGTTGCCTCCGCGTCGAGCGGCAAACGCTGTGGAAGCTCCCGGGAACCGGCGCGATCGTGTTCGGGATAAAAACGTACATTTACCCACTTTCGGAGATCAAGGCAGAGGAGGGGGAGGCAGAGCGGCTGGCAGAGGCGATCGAGGGACTAGGCGACGACATGGGGCGGTACAAGGCGCGCGGGGTGTGGGGGAAGCAGGTGCTCGAGTACCTTAGATCATAGCGTCATTCTTCGATATTGCTTTGTTTCACGTTTTATTTCCAGCAGGAGTTTTTGCGGGGCTGCGGGTATGCGGGTTGGGCGGTTTGGGCGGGTTGATCTTTCTCTGCTATGGTGTTTTTATTTGGCTTTGTTTTTTTCCGCGCATCATGGGATCTGAACTTTTTGCTTTTGTACCAAATCCATTTCTAGATTCTTGCCTGGGATGAAGTTTGGGGAGGGGGTATACGTTATCGTTTCTAGCAGTGTAGTTTTTTATATCAAGACATGATGAACGCCAGCAAGATCGGAGTAAATACATCATATTGCATCATGTACACAATCTCCTCCGCCGAAACGAGTGAAGTGATTTGCGAGTTGCGGCTTGCCGTTGCTTCTTCATCCTGCAACGTTTCGTCGCTTGTGATCTCCCAAACGTCACGAGCTCGGCGATTATGCGATACCGATACGTACCCGTGCGCAGCGCGCCCAATCTTTCTCCGCACCGGGAAACGTGGGGTGGGGATTTCGTTAATCTCCGGATTCCGCTGCTGCGGGGTTGGGGTTTGGCGGAATGACCTTTTCCTACTGCGCGCGGGGTTGGTTGGTTAGTTGGGTATGGAGTATTTGTTTTGTCTGCGCAGCACGCAGGAGCCACATGCCGAAATGAAGGGAAAACTTTATTTCTTGCTTCTTTCGCGCCCGTTTTTCTTTCTTCCCTGTGTGTGCGTGAACAAAAACCTGAATCGGTTCTTCCACGTTCGGCGTTCACCACCCATCTGTGGCGCCGACCGACAGATTACCGACCACCAGCGGATACACACACGTGCGCGCGACTCCCGCAACGAGCCCATCAGTGACCAGCGACATATAACCAGCGAGATATAACCAGCGAGATATAACCAGCGAGATATAACCAGCGACACATACACGTGCCGGTTCCCCGGTTCAGTTTGATATCTGTTCCCATCATCACCGCATCGTACGAGAATCTACAGTTTCCAGAGTCCGGGCGTCATAATCAACAAGAAGTCGGGAAGGACGGAGATCTGCAACAGGTGCCGGTGGCGGCGGCGCCCCCGTTTCGGTTTCGACCAGCGGCAGCGGCAATGCATCCAGTTCATCATCCATCCAGCAGCGGGAACCTGCATCGTACATTTTCTACGTAAGCTTTGTTTCATTTTCAGTTTTAGGAAATTCCCGCGATTGAGATGTGAAACAACGCTGCGGGTGAGTTAAGAAGGTTTGCATGGTGTGCAGGAGGATATATCAATATAATATGAGCAACGTGGATGTGGAGATAGATTAGAGTGTACCCAGCTCTTCGTCGTCGTTGTCGTTGTGCGACTTCACTATCAACTCTCCCTACCTTACCCACGGCAGTTTCGTGCAACCCAAGATGCGATGTGATGTGTTTCCCTTTTACCTGATCGACGATCTTCCGCATCGACTGGGCATGCTCGAAGCGGATGCGCCTACAGACGCAAAATATAAGCTTCTCTTGCATGGAAGGAACACATACCGCGGTGTAACAGCCGCAAAGTGTCTTCGGGAGTGCGGGATTCCAAGAATGGAGAAAACGCCGAGAAAAGATTAGGCATCACCCTGCACGCTGGAACCCAAGGCAAGATAATGAGCATTTGTCAATGTCTACTCAAAAAAGAAAGGAAAGATACAATGCGCCAAACAAACGAAAATGCGGAATTGCACAAACCCCAGAAACAACGATAACACAACAGCAGGAAGGGAAGGAAGAATGATACGACCGTGCAAGGTGAGGAATGAAGGCTGTAGTGTGTGGCAGGAAACCTATCTATGGAGGTGGAATCAAAGAGACGAACCCTTACCTCAACTGCTGCAGCTCATCGTCGCCTATATCTGCAAGGTTGCCGTGGGAACTGTGTGGAATTGGTGACAGCTATGTAAAATTTGGTGACTCGTCGGAGTGATTACTCACAAGTTTCTACTAGTGTTCATAAGCGGCCTGTGTTTTTCAGCCTCTAAAAGCCTGCATCAGCCTGCATAATCTTGCAAAATCTGTCAGGCGTGAGAATCGCCAGCCCGACCCGGGATCTAAGAAATGTGTATATCAGGGTTGAGATGCGTCCGAAACTGACATTTCTACTCTACTCTACCATCCGCAGACGCAAGGACTACTGGAAGACCAATCCACTTCTGCAGAGCAATATCAACCTGACCCAATTCAACGTTTTCCGGGGCGATCAGATTCCCCTCTCAACGACATTTGCTCAAGCGACCCCGGTGATCGCCCCGTGCATTTGACCAACCGGATCCCGGCAAACCAATCATTAGCTTCCTCAACCCTCCCGCCAGCTTTTCTGGAATCCCGTTTTATCCGTGCACTTACTTCGACCTGATCAGCCATATTCAATGCACTGTTGTTAGAACCAGCGTTATACATACGCAATCCAAACAGACTATCTTAGACAGATAGACAGCGATCTTCGGATATTACGGACATCTCTTCGTCCGTTGGGGACGGCTTCCGGAGTACAGAGACAGGCGGCAGGACTCAACGGCTGTGGCAGACAGCTGCGGCCATGTCTTACTTAGTCATCAAAGGCCGGCGGAGAGAGCGGCCTCAACCGCGAAACTATATGCTCTCATGTGCTCAAATCTCCTGGCCTATGGGGTGGGAGAGGGGGCGATAATCAATCTGACTCTTGCATTGTCTTACTCTAAACATAGAACCGGATATAGGTACATACTCAATTAACGGATGATCAAGGACCATAACTGGATGGCACACTGTCTTGGGACTCATTACTAGGCTGTAGTGTGTCTGCAGTCCCAAACACTGTGCCAGTCACATGCTGCTGCATTGATGGAAGAAAATCCTCCAAGAAAATAGTGGTTAGTACACTTCTTATCAGAAGGATACTGAGGTAGTCTCACATTATTCATTCCCACAACAGCCGTAGAAAAGGTGACAGCCATTATCACCGCGTTTGCAACGGTCAAAAATCCCCACACCGCTCTAGTGGAATATTTTCCGTCCTTAGAATACTCGCTCGGACTTAAGGCATCTAGTGCTTCTACAGGCTCGTAGTAACCGAGTATTGCATCACAACTGGCAAGACCAAACAGAACCGCCATTTCCTTCACCGTCACTAAAAATCCCGTCGTGATTGCCACGTCCGCACGTTTGTAGCAAGCTGCATGTGCAGCGACCAGCAATGGCACATCAACCATTCCAGATCCAAATCCGTGCAATATTTGCGGAAGATAGATGCCGTCCAATGGTATTGGTTCCCAAAAGCACGCCCCGATCGTCACCTTAGTTCCTTAGCAAGATTCTCTTCCTATCGGAAACCTGATACTTACTAGGGATGAGATAAGCTCGACTGATAACCCGAGAACTATGAAAGTCTTAATCCTTTTCCAGCGTGTAATCGACAGGGCGGTCACCAAACCACCTAAAGTTGAACAAACGATGTTGACCTACCTCACCGGGATCAGTTTAAAAGTTAGACTGCACGTGAATGGATCAGGCACCTATCTACTCACGCAGAAATACCAGTGCTGCCATTTAGGTTCCGAATATAAAACCGGAGCATCTCGGACGATCCATGTACCCAAAGCATAAGAAACTGACTCCAAGGATAAGCAGACGGAGCAAACGATGAATTGACTACTATGAAATAGTGACTTCGGAAGTAAGGCGTTGTAAATTTGTCCTTGTCGCATTCTTCTCAGCCGGGTTGCAGTGCGGGCCGCTTGAGCATCGAGGTTTTCGGACGATACTTGATTCTGCACAACAATAATGGAGACAGCTCTCGATGAATTGAATGACATTGGCTTTTCATCAATTTTCCTTTGGTTTTCATTCCATCCGTTTAAATAGACCTCCCAGAGTACTAGGATGGATAAAACACCGAGTCCGACACTGATTAAGAAGTTCCTCCATCCATGGAGCTGTTGGCTCGAAGAAATAGCCAGTCCCATTGCTAGCGACAAAACCCCCGTGCTCCATGTCCAGATGCCCCAGAAGTCGTTACGTGAATTAAAGCGGTCCAAATTTTTCATCACACTTTTGGGGTTGAAGATGTTCCATGAGTAGTTCTGTCGGGTGTGCGGAATATATCCCTGACTTGCAGCCCGGCGGATGATAATGTAGAGCACCAAAGCATTGGGAATCGTGAAGAGAGTAATACCAGTGAAGAAAATCCAAGTTGCATTCCGCCTAAGGGGTCATTAGCTCCTTATAACAGGAGAAGGGAAAGTGTATCACCAATTTTCAGAAACATCCTTCCCCCAGTGGTCCATACGGCTTTCAAACCACGGCGAGAGACTAAACCAGAGCCCGGTTGTGCAGTGCAAACACCATGTGTAAAAGGTCCTCCATATCAGGTCAGAATTATCAGCAACAATTACTGAAGTGACCACAAAAAGGCCATTTTTTCCCAATTCCACAAGCACAATACCAGAAGTGTACGCCGTAATGTTTGAACTGGTGACGGCTAGGGTCAATCCGCACACACAAAACAGGGACCCCACAAAGAGACTCCAAGGTCGTGAATAGGAATTCGCCATCCTAGCAACTTCTCCCAATTAGACAGGCACCGGAGTATAGCAATGGTAAGCCCTCACAGATCATATACCCTATGATTCCCGCTGTACTTATCAGCAGCCACGATAGTTCGAGCCGCCAACAGTTCGAATCAAAATCACAAGTTCTCGCATAGTTTGCAAGAGCATTTCGTGCAGCAAAGGGGCTAAGCACGGTGTAGAGGTGAAGGAGGTTGGTGAGCAAAACTAAACTTTTCGTTGGTTCTGTAAGTCAACTGGGTGATATGAAATGATCAATCAGTGTGAATTTGCTCACAGTATGTAGCTGGTGATAAGTTCAGCCTTATTCCAACTTCTAGACATTCCAGCGGCTCTCAGGGTTCCAATCTCTTCATCATGCGCGTCCAAGATGGTATCACGATTCCCCTCAGCATTCCATCCAATCACTTTCGGTGATGCTGACAATATGTGCACGGTTCTATCAACAGTCGATAAGAGCCAACGGGGACATGAACAGGAATATTTGCGTCTACTCCACCGTCTTCGTCTGTCAATCTCGCGCTCTATTCTATCAACGGCCTCACGGCAGACGGTAGTTCCCTGGAATCCAAATAGATCTTGCCCCGTCGCTTCACCACATGATTCCACACTACATGTGGATCCACCATTCATAGAGAGCTCTGGCAAAGTGTTCATGGGCTGTTATTTTGATCGACCGCTGTGAGCGACCGAGGTGATAATGTCGAGCGCTTGACTCCACTCTCAAAGCTGGATGGTATGTTGGCAACGCCGTCCGATGTGATATATATGGGTGGCAGTTAGCTTTGATAAAGTCCGATCAAAAAACTTGCTGTTACACCCAACTCGCTGCGGACTAATGTTGTTGATTTTGCAAGAATTAATTGCTGCAAATTGCTCGCTGCTCTGCTGCTCTGCTGTAGCAGTAGACCGGAAACATTTACATGCGAGGTGGATGTTGGTGATGATGCAGACAACACAATCGAAAGTGGTGAACGGTTGTCGTTGGGATGGCGGGTTGTCCGAGTGATTGGGAAGAACTAAATTGCCGAGCGGTAGTTAGGAACTGCAGCCCGGACACGGATCGCATGCATTGAGTACCAAAAAGTAACTTCTATGCTCCAAGGGGGCATTGATTGTGGATCGCATGCATTGAGTACCAAAAAGTAACTTCTAAGTTCTAAGGGGGCATTGATTGTGTTTCGTGTTGTTGAAGTGAATACGAAGGCATACCTGGTAGACAGGGCTACATAGACGCCGCTTTTTGCCGCCCTGTTATACCTAGTACTATTACTGAGATGAGTAAGTTGCACCCAAGAATGTAAGTATATTCGAGATCGATTCTCAGCAAGAAAGGCTAGTGTGTCTACTTCCATTATGCCCAATTGCACTGCCAATACCCTCGAGGTCTCACCGTCCGGCGCTATCACGAAAATTATTAATCCGACTAGTCAAATTACTGGAACACCGGTTTGTGGCCGCAGCGGTCATTTTCGGTCAACCGAACCCTTCCGTGAGGATACATTGTCAGAACTGCAGTGCTCAAGCGCCTACGCGCGCCGCGAGTGAGAGCAAGCATTGCTGCGCAACATAGCGGAACTGCCCAATTTGTCAACATACCCCATTATAAGATCGGGGTCTCGTACACGGTGCACCGGTACGATCAGACACCTTTCTCTCGCTGCATGGAAGCTCTACAACTAGTTATCTTAGCGGTTGAGCAAGGCTAATACACTAAAGCCGTGTTTTAGATCGGTCGAGTCCTTTGATTTCAGGCCGGCCTATGGGGAGCGGCGTGAAACGAGGACCGAACCAGGTTAATGATGTAAGCGAGTCCCATTTACGGATTACTGCTCCAGGAGATGGAATTTGCTGCATCAGAAGCTTATATACTTTTTCTTACCCAGGTATCATGTTTGTAACGGGTTCTCGGTGACACAGCAGCTTACAAAATGTACGCGGTGTAACTGAGACATCTTAAGAGGCGCAGGTCCAATGAACAACCAACAACTTAAGTAAATTCTGCCCAGCCTGTCACTCTACAAACTAGTCTATATAGGTACCTCACGTTGCAGGGCGCAGTTCAAGATCACATTCCCCTCCAACCAATCTTGCGGCATTCCCGGTGAGGACTCCCGCCTCGAGATTAAAACCCGGGGCTCGCCATGTGTACAGAAGTCCCGCTTGATCCAAGTCGATTCGTATCCGTTTGATTAGTCCATGTTTCTTCACACAATTCATCAGATACCACGGATCCGGACCGTCCTTTCACTGCTCAATTAGCCAGCCAACATATATATCTTGTGCGAACCCAGCGGACGCCACAGTTGCTCTTACATGGGAGCACCACGAATTTCAATACACAGTACTTTTTCGTCTAGCATCCCCCTCACTTCTACCGAAGACAGCCGTTACGATGTTTACACGACGAAAGAAGAGCTTTTTTGTGGCAACACAGGGATTTGAGAAACGATTCTTTATGGAGAATTTCAGGAAATACTTTGGCAATGACGTGAAGTGGTGGGAAAGTGTTGATATGAATAGTGTAAGGCTGCAAAAACGTTCGGTAGCTAATTACCGTCCACTGACGATATCTGCAGGGACACGAGGGGTTCGAGGTGGAGAGCATTCTTCAGGATCAGGTTAAGAAGGTCTGCATAATTCGAACATTCTGTATGTGTCTCTAGACTGACATGAAGTAAAGACATTAATAACTCGGATGAGAGCGGATTCCACGAAGGAATATCGTCGCTTCCTCGATCGTAGGTTCCTCCATACCCTCATACAAATGTATAAACATTAAGTCTCTCTTCAGGTCGGCAACGAGAACAAGAAGGTCTAGTACTGGTCGAGTACGCACCACGAGCCGCTGCCGCACACTGCCCCCATCTGGATCTTTTTCCACCTCTCGACGATGTTTATTGCCAGCCATCACCATCATATCTCTCGCCTTTGCCTCACCGAAAATGTCATTCTATGCCGATATCTCCGCTCCAGCCTCCACCATCTTTTCCACCCACAACTGTATCGACAGCATCATACTTTCACGATGATGCAATACGGGACCCAGAAGAGTATTATCGGGAATTTGTTTACGAACCCCCCACGTTCTCCATCCCTGAACTCCGGGTCACCCACGCACCGACTCTGAATGAGCCAATACGTCCGTTGAGAACTACAAGATCGGCCGAGTGGTTTGGGGCTAAATTTTTCTTCCCGCTCAGAGGATCGGACACCAAGAGCTGAAGCCCTGGGCCACTCACTATTACGGATACGACATAATATGACCCATTTTTTCCGCCAAAATGAGCGTACCTTTCCCTTTGTAGATCTCATCTTGTGTGATACAAGCCATGTTATTTAGTCTTTTCTGGCGTTACGGGGTAGCAATTTGTGAATGGGGTTCTTGATATTTAGAGTTATGGATTGGGTAGGTACATATTATATTTTAGTTACATCATTGCTATTTCTTTCTGCTTCACGGGTATCTACCACAGCGCATGGTTTGGTTGTCTTGGTGCCTACAGCTGATTTCGAACAAGACTCGCCAGAGGTTGAACTCATCCATCAAAAATTGCACATAAGCATCAGTCTTCACATCCGAACATAATGGTGCGCATGATACTTTGGACCGATCAACAGCACAAACAGAAACTAACTTATTCTACTCCAGCAAGCCCCAGTCAGTGCCAGCACATACATAGTGCTTTGAGGATGCACAGCCTGCGATGACTAAGGAGGTCTGATGATAACAGTGAGTGAGTGCATAGAAGTAAACCGCCGGTAGATGTTCACAGATTGAATGAGCTACCACCACAACCCCGCTTTGTGTATCCCCAGGTCCACGAAAGCTGCACAAATGGAATTACAGGCACACTATTCAGACCATCACCACATATCCCTCAATATGCAGCTGGACATACGTTTGGCGCGATACATATGTTCATCGGATCGCGCCTTAGGGGTGCGGCGGCAGACAAATATACAGTTCAGAACGAGGGCCGCCGGTGGATCCGAAACACGCACAGACATACATACAACCTGCAGAGTTTCGTTTATCTAAACTACGAAGTCTTTCTCCTTCTCCACTCACGGTTCGTACCTACCAAATTCAACGGTCGAAAACACACTGCCAGAACCGAAACCCCAAGGGACATGATGTGAACACGTATGTACCCAGACCAACACCAAATCCAAGTTCCAAAACTGGGTTGAGGCAGTGCCAGTGCTATCAAGATAAAATCAAATACGCGGAACTTTTTTCCAAACCGGTGGCTTTTGTACAACGGTAGGCTCAATGTACGAATCATTGAATATTGCGAGGAGTTCAACCGAACGAAACACGCGAGGAAGGTGGTGGGGCCGCTTCCATTGCGCGCGCTGAAGGAAAATCTGCCTCACGATCTGCCTTAGCCCTCCGAAACGAATCCGTATGCAGCCAAAACCAACCCCTGGAACATGTGATGCCCGTTTTGCATCCGTATCTTTCGTTTATGGCTTGGTGTGATAGTGCTAATCTCGCCAGTCGTATCTTACTGATACGTGCTGGTGGGTGGAGACTGTTCGTATCGATTATCGCTCAATCAATTATCTAACAGCACAGTGCAAAGTACAATCTCTCTTTAATAACTGAGCTATGTGAAATACACAGAAACACCGTATTGCACCCGGGAGAACTGCGAACATTAAACGCTTCGTGACCGCGAACTGTGAAATCGCATATTTAGCCCGCTGATCTTGTTAGAGTATAGTTAGTGGCACCACAGCTGAAAAAATCTTGAGCGAAGGTACACTACTCTACTTATATCCACCAATTGACCCCGTACACACCCTAGTTTTTTTGCTCCGCCACCCCCGATACCGAATGTGATTTGTCAATTGGTTTGGCAGCATATGCAACGTACGTGTATGCATGACATGATAATTCAATGGCACGCGAGTGGCTTGTGCAGACCAGGGAAATGGGGAAATGGGGAAATGGGGAGGATGAAAAGAATACTGCATGGTGGATCACTCACACGAGCTAATTTTGGGGAATAACCCGGTGAAGGGGGAAAGTATGCCACAAAGCCGCTTCTTTCGGTGGTGCTGATGAATTCCGGCCGTTAGGTGGCTATATTATTAAGCTTCTGTATATAAACACGGACTTTGTGGTTTCCTGCGAATCTTTATGATTATGTCAGATTTGTTAGTTCGATTCGTTAAGGTATCCTTCTCACCCACAGTTGAGGTATATTTGCTCACCATGATTGCGTCAGACTCTCACACCTGTTCGGACGGATTGGGGCTATCCGAGCGGCCTGATATTTGCGAACGGTCCTCCTCAGCACTTGAGTATAGAAACACAGTAGAGCTATAACAAAAATAGCTCTTGCGGGCGAGAGGCTTGTTAGTTATAGTTACTGATGGCTACTTTATATCTCAGAGCCGGAATCGCACGCTAGTAGAATAGGCGAAGGGGAGTAATCGCAGCCACAAGAATAGGAAGTCTTTCAATGGTATTTATCTGGAGACCTACAAATCCCTAATCGTCGTTGTTTCTGCGTGCTTCCAAACGTAGACTGCTCTGGACTGTAAGGTTATAGTTCGGGAACTTAAAGTATGCCTGGACCATTCGTGGATCTGCCAACAGCCCGGGCCACCACTGCGTGGCCGATGGCAATGAGGAATCTCTTATTATCCCACTCTATCTCTCATGCTAGCTTCTGAATCTTAACCACAGCGCATAATCCCTCGTAGGTTTGCTTCCTAATTGTTCTGGCATTCACCCGCGCGACCGTGTGCCTTCTTTCCGCTACCATTTATACGGCGTACTTTATAAACCTTCTTGACATCCAAAGCCCCTCGGCATATTTCTTGAACAATCAATGCCTCCTTCATAACTTCCGCACTGCTTCAAGTAGAAGTGAGGTCATAATCCCTCAATGCATTCAAAGCCTATGATTAACGCACTCTTTCTATGCCGGGACGAAGATAACGCATTTTTAGACAAAACGGAGACCAAATGGCGGCAGCTGCTAAGAGAATGGATATAATGAGAATAGGATTGAATAACGAAGATTTCGCTGCTGCAGCCCGAGGGTGATGAAAACCCAATTTTCACGACGACATGGTGACTGAAATCGGGATTGAACAAACCGCAGGGCCTGGCGATAGTTCGTAGCCTGTTGCTCGAGACGATACTGACCTCATGAATCTTCCCCATTACGCCTCGAAAAGCCATATGAATCCACTCACTTCTGCCCTTCGTTCACTCTTTATAAAAGTATGTTATCTACCCCATCGCTTATACTAGAGGATATAGTGTCCGGGATAACTTGTCCAAGCCCCTTAATAGGCATAGGACCCTGAGTGACACCACTCGCATCCCGCAGTTGGGATGTTTTGAAAAGTCTTGGCAGGTACAGTACCACGACTCAATATCTCGAAACCCTGGCGAACACCATCCGAAACCAGTGGCTCAACTCCATTCACAACATCTCGAACACAACACCTCTCCTTTCCACACCTCAATCACCACCATGTCCGCCCTCCTCGCTCTAATCGAATCCTACCTTCCCCAAGCCTCCGGGCTCCTACCCAAATGGCTCCTCTTCGTACTTCTCCCTCCCCTCCCTCCCCTCTATCCTACTAACACGCCCCAGGTCTCCGCCGTCGCAGTCTTCAACTCAGTCCAGAACTACACGACCCTAAAGCTGACCCAGCGCGTCTACAGTGCGCGGCCGCAAGACGTGAACTGGCTCTCTTCGCGCACGTTCGGGACATGGACGTTCCTTAGCGCCGTCGTGCGCGCGTACACCGCATACAACATTGCAAACCCGCAGCTGTACGATATTTGTATCTGGAGTTACGCCCTGGCTGGTGCACATTTTGTTAGCGAGTGGTTGGTGTTTGGGACTGCTAGGTGGGTCGAGGAACCCCCCTACCTGAGGAGAGCTAATAGGGGATATAGTTTGGGTGCGGGATTGGCGGGACCGCTGGTTGTGAGCTCGACTAGTTTGCTGTGGATGTTTACGCAGAGGGGGTTTTATACTGCGGCTGCAGCTGCGGCGGGTGCGTAGGAGGGAGTGAATGATACCAGATACCAGATACCAGGCTGGGAGGGGGTGGAGGGGGGGTGCTGGAGATGTAGATATAGCGGATTGATTGAAGTTTACATGTTAATGTTCATGACCCAACCGGCTTGTTGGCATATTCTCTTTTCATCACTCCCGCATACGGGTTGGCTACGGCGAAGGCTAGATGTGAAACTGTAGGATGTGTGCTCCAAATGTATCTTATGCAGAATCCCGGGCTGTTCTGCATGCAGATACTCCCAGGTCGTCTTCCGGGGCAAACACCGGAACCTGTTCGCTATCCCAAAATGCCACATCTCGGACAGAGCCACTAACTGCGATTACTGCCAACACGATATTTCGGAGCTGTATACTTTACTGCCTGGACGCCTCTCCACTGTATGCGATGCTAAAGAGTTACGACGATTTAAGACGAAAACAAAAACGATCCCTAACATAATTCTACCTTTAACTCCCGCTTTGTGCTCCACCTGTATCCTTCTCCCCTCTCCCGAACCTAAGTCCACCACTCACATCTCTCCTAAACAACCTCCCCAGCCCGCCCGCATTCTCCCCCTCCTGTCGCAGGTTATCAACGCCATCCCTAGCCGCTGCCAAAACCGCACTTAAATTCTCAAACCCACCCATACTTCCCCCTGGTGTACCCGACGTCCCAGCGCCTCCTCCTAATCCCGCCGTAACCGTATTCGCAATACTCCCAATATTCAAACCCGCCATCACACTACTGTTCTCCACCAGCCCATCATGCGCGGGAACATGCACCCTGAAAAGCTCCACAAAGGCGGGCTGCTCCACTTTCCGTATCCCCTTCATATCCAGCACCTTTTTGAAGTTTGCCGGGTTTGAATCCGCAATATGAATAAGGTATGCTTGAACGATCCCTTCCGACGGCGAGGTCGAAACCTGCAACGTTTTTAGGAGGGAGTCAAGTTTTGCGAAGGTACGCGTCACGTGCTTGAGGTATGTCTGCGGTGGTTGAATAGGTTCCTCGCTGTGACCTGCAGGCTTGCGTAACGTGATGATTTCCTCTAGCGCTTTCTTGATCACGTATGCATCCAGCAGCATTTGCTCAGCCCCCACGCTGCCAATGGGCCGACATGCTACGATGGAGGTGAGAAAGCCGCTCACCACTGTATCGACAACACGGTCACAGAAAGCGCGTCGATACACGTCTTTTCCGATGATATCCATCACCTCTGATGCACCTGATTTCAGCTTCTCCAGCAGGACACCAACATAACCCGATTGGTCGCCAACCGATTCCATACGTGCCCAGGGACAGTTGCGCATTTCTCGCCACGCAGGCTCCAGTGCAACTTCGATACGCCGGGCGAAGGTGGCGGTGACTTTATTCACCACTGCGAGGAAGTTATCACTTTGTCCCTCAAAATTGATCTTCTCATCAAGCGGTTTGTCGATACGGCTTTTGATCTTTTCTTCGAGCTGTAAAGTGGTTGTATGGCAGTAGTCCGCTGTGTTGAGAACTATTGCGATTTCCTCGGCTTTGAGGGATGAGGCGCGTTCCGGCGGGGCAAGGTAAGACGACAGTACTGAGTCTGCGAACTCATCTAGATATTTGGCAAAGATTTTCGACAGATCAAGTAGCTTGCTTCCGGTGGAAAGTTTGGCACACTGCGCGAATATTCGGCGGTAGAAATGGAAGAGCTCTATGCTAGAGGGCAGAACTGAGGAGGAGGGGTTGAAGTCTTCATCAGAAGAGTCGGGAGGTCGCAGAGGTTGACTACGGTATTTTGGTATCATTTGTGAGAGGGTTCTGTATTTGATCGTCAATTGAGATGCCGATAATCCCGCTGAGAAACTTACTTGGCTTGTGCATTCACCCATAATGACAAATAGGGCTCGAACGCTTCGGAGATGGCCTTGCCGAATGTGGATTGTCGATCGTCGTCAGACGACATTGTACCAATGGAAATCCTGGCCTATATCCGTTACCACATCGTTACCCAGCCTTACGAACAAGAACTTACATCTGCGCTGAACCGTCTCTCAAGGTAGAGCTCAAAATCCAGAGTCTCTTGCAGTGCACTCAACAGTAGATTGACGTCCAAGTTCTGCCCGCCCTCTCTCCTCATCGCTCTTTGTAAAATACCCTTGAAATCATCCTTCGTACCATCACAGTAACTGTTCGCCAGAACCTCGCTGACCTTCCAGCTCCAAGGAAAGATGCCAGCATGTTCCTCATCATAGACCTTCAACATGCGCTTAAACCAAGCATACCGCCTCGAGATGTTGTCCAAACTTCCTGCTTCGTCGTTTCCCCTAAAAACCTGCCGGTACTCCCGTAACTGCGTGTTGCAGTACCAATTCACTATCCTCTGTTTCGCCGTATCTCCCAGTGCATCAATAACGTGGCACGCCTCCGTCAGCATATTCTTTCTCGACGCAACCTCATTCTTCACAAACGCCATCTCAAAGTCTTCGCACACCTGCTCCAGCAGCTCTGCTTTTAGATCCGCGACGTTGCGCGACAGGGTTGCAATCTGGGAGATGGACCGGTAGGACTTGAAGTGGGCCATGAGCTCCAGCACCGCTGCGAGTAGGGATGAACATTCCCGGTATTGACGCATTCTCGTATTCGCCTTCAGCTGTTCAAACGCCGTTGCTGTATTTCTCCGCAGATTAGCTGAGCTGAGATGGCCAGGGCTGGCGGGAGTGGGACCTACTCAGCATTTGCAACCGCTTCAGCATCGTCATCGATAACGTCAGGTTCCGCTTTGTTGAGTCCAACTTCTTGATATCCGCTGTCATGGCCGTAATCGCCTCCTCGGTCCGCATAGCTCGCGTGCGAACCGTATCGATGTTGTCAAACAGCTCCGACAGATCCGACCTTGCGGCGGATATCCGTGCGAGAGAGTCGGCATTGGTTGCGGACTGGGTGGTGACGAGGTCTGCGATCTCAGCATCAAGGAAGTCGAGGTGGTCATTGAGGGATCGGGCGACGGGCGAGACGGAGGCGAGGGTCGAAGGGTGTGAGAAAAGCGTGTTTAGATGGTCAATGGGATCGTAGTCCGCTGCAAGACGTTAGCGGGGAGCCCGGAAGACAGGCCGATATCCAAGCGGGTAGAACATACGAGCGTCCAGAGGATCGGGGAGGCCTTTTTGGGTTGTTAGCATTGCACTCGCGGTTGCAAGAATACACAGGAGCTGTAGGGGAAAACGTCACTCACCACTGTCGACAGTCGCCATCTCCTTTAGCTTGACCAGTAGCAGCGGTTTCGTAGTGTCGAGTTAAATCATCGCCAGGAGTCCCAGTCAATCATCCCTGCTGTAAGGTAGTGCGGCCGCTCGGTGCCATGAAGTTTACTGCACGGAACGTCTAACCTATCATGCAATATGCCAAGCCCTTGGTTCACTTGATTAGGAAGGTCGCCAAGCCAATGAGTGATCGTTCGTGCATCCATTTATTTAAACCAGTCGCTCAACTGAGAATTTTACATGCCACAGTCACCTAGCCATTATGTCGACTCTCATTATTTTTATGTGGTTGTAGATTGAAATGATTGACGTATTTGGCTTAGTAGCTTTGGCCCAGTTACTTCATGGCCCACAGTGGGTACTTATGGCTAAACCCATAACACATCGTGAGATAAGTATTCCGACCTTATTGCGAGCTCTCGCTAATAAAGCTCGGGGCCTAAATCTTTCTATGGTGGCGAATAAGAATTAGCGCCAGATCTATTGATGCCGATAAACGAGAATTCACTACCCGGTTTGATGAGAAGTTCGTCAACCTCTTGGGTTTCAACGATGTTAACATGCCATAGCAGCTAGTCACAATCTCATTTTGTCCAGTATCTGGACGATGCAAGGTAGCTCAGCAAAGCCTGTGGTTATTGTAGACAGAGCCCGCCACATAACGAATGCCAAGTCGAGCCCCGAGATCAGGTATTCACAAATATCTATACCAAAGATAGGTAACTACAGATATCCAGGCCTTTTGACAGTTTATTTAGCTGGTCTCTGCCAAAGGCAAAGGCCGGACCTCCAACTCCATCCGTGAGAATAGGCTGCGACGCGGATAAGGACTATAGTATTGGGTCTTATTTTGAAAAATGGCAGCGTGATAGCTTGAAATCACTTGTTTTAATACAGCAGCTTGATGGATAAGTTTATATGTTTTAATGACTTAGGATTATTTTATAGGTTCTGGTGTAGCCTCCATGTATTTCGAATTGTACCCAAGCCAACCGCAGGGTTGTGGAATAACTCCATCAACCGTGGCTTGAATTTATACTAATTATCAAGAGAAGAATGCCAATAACTCACTACCAGGCCCCTCGCCTTAGTTCAACCGACTGCTGCCATCTTCCACGAGAAAGCAACCAAGCTCATCGAGATACAGTCTTACAACTCAAGGGTTACTATTGTAGATACATCCTAGCGCCCCAGCCATCCTCAACGGAAATGTATGAGTCTATATACAACTCCACTGTTAAAAAGTAGCTCCCCTTATCACCTAAATATGCTCTTCCTCTTCCACCACAAAGAGTGGATCACGCTCCCTCTATAAAGCTCTCCTCCGAATCAGAGCACCATGAAACACCGACAAAGTGCCTAAGCAGTCATCTTTCTCGTTCTTCCCACCAGCATTCTCGCCGCCGCGTAATGGTTTGCAGTCTCCACCATAACACATGCCCCACTGTCCCCCTTCTCGGCGAACGGCTGCCCCTCCTCAGGTTCCCCAAGAATAGCAATTTCCCGGCTCAAACCTCCACTGAAGAAAGACGGAGTTTACTTTTCTACCTGGTCCCCGTGGAGCGACTTACCTTCCCTACAGCTACACCAGGAGATAATAAGTTGTCACCTATCACAATTTCTCCATCATAAGTACTACCTCCAAACCTACTTATAATTACATATCTGAAAGAAACCAATACTAGCGGGTCGGGACTTACTTTTCTTCCTCGCAGGAAAAGACGCAAAAATCTAGGTGTGACCTCCATTCATCTTGAGAACCGAAAGTAGGTAGACCTTGACAAGCTAAGCAGATGTCATGCTCTTGCCTGGGTAGCGAACATCAACTTGAACTTGGGCCCACTCAGCTTAGCCTGTACATCGCCATCATATTACGTCGAATTCGATTGCTGAGGTCTTCGAGAGTTTATGCTTGTCAGTAAAGTTCTGATCTCATTCTCTTTAACTTAGTTTACGTAGAAACGGTCCACACTAGGCATAGACTGGTGTACCTTATGATTTTATTTAGTCTTCCTGTGATCTCTACCCTTGATTGTGAGACGATGGCATCTCCTATGAGCTGCAGTGAGGCCGAAAATAACGCTGTTGGATGTTCGCTTCACATAGCCACCGAAATTTCTAGCTTCTTTGAGTAAGCGGCCAGGCCGCCAGATAGCCCTCAGGCCTCGTTAGACGCCCCTAGGCTACGTGAAGATCCGAAGATTTCGAAGATTCATGCAGACTTTGTAGACTTTTGCAGGCCTCAGCAGGCCGCGGTCGCTGGCTAACTACATCACGTGACATAAACATAATGCCACATACCATCCCGTCGTCCTGCTGTCGCAGAATTGTCGGTAAAAAACAATCGAGAACGGGCTAGAGGGGATCAAGAAGTGGATGATCTAGACAAAAAGAGGTTGCCGTGAAGCGAAGCCGAAAAGTACTTAATGGTATGAGAGCGCGGCTCGCTCGGTTTGGGCAGTAGACTCCCGCCGTTGAGTAGGGTTCGGAGATTATCCGATCTACGGTTTATCCGCAGGGATTATTCGGTTCTGTGGTTCGATCGTTTGGCCCGGACTTATTTTTATACATACCTACCCCGCAACCCGCACCTCTCATCCGCAGTGAACCAAAACCATGTCTGAAGAACGAATCCTTGATGATATCTCGCACCGCCGCTTCAATCCCCTTACTGGAACATGGATACTCGTCTCCCCGCACCGCACCAAGCGGCCATGGCAGTAACAACACCCTCCCCGTCGGCCATAGCTCCCTACTGATACCTAACCCCGCAGAGGCGCACAAGAAACGCCCCCCAAAACTACCCTCCCAGACTATGAGCCCACCTGCTACCTATGTCCCGGCAACACACGTGCAACCGGCGACACAATGCCGCACTACACCTCGACGTACATCTTCATGAACGACTTCAGCGCCGTAAAAGAAGACCAGCCCTCCTACACACCCCTAGTGTCCCCAGACTCCTTTGACGTCTCCAGCTTCCTCCTCCAAGCGCAGGCCGTCAAGGGACGCTGCTACGTAATCACCTTCTCACCCTCGCACAACCTCACTCTCGCCGACCTCCCGCATTCCTCAATACTTGACATAATAAACACCTGGACTGCATTATACACCTCCCACCTCCCCTCCTCACACCCATACTTTTCCCCCGCCCCACCAGAACTTGGCGTAATTCCACCGAAGGAGCAGTACACATATCTTCAGATCTTCGAAAACAAAGGCGCCGCAATGGGGTGTAGCAATCCGCATCCGCACGGGCAGGCATGGTGCATCACCGGACTTCCATCAGAAATCTCCACTGAGCTTCGCAACCTCCGTCAATACAAGACCTCACATTCCGGCCGTGGGCTGCTTGCAGACTACGTCGCGCTCGAGCTGCAAAAAAAGGACCGTATAGTATTTGCAAACATGACATGGGTGGCATTGTGTCCATGGTGGGCGGTATGGCCGTTCGAAATTCTAGTGATCCCGAAGCGGGAAGTGCCATCGCTACCGGCTTTGACGCTTGAGGAGCAGCAAGGACTGGCGGAAGTGATTTCGCAGGTTACTAGGAGGTATGATAATTTGTTTGAGACGCAGTTTCCGTATAGTATGGGGATTCACCAGGCGCCACTGAGTGGAGATGGGGAGGAAGACGCGCATTTGCATATACACTTTTATCCGCCGCTACTGAGGAGTGCTACTGTGAAGAAGTTTTTAGTTGGGTGAGTTCTACCCTGGGGCGTGTGCAAAGATGGGAGTGCTAATATGCATAGGTATGAGCTTATGGCGGAACCGCAGAGGGATATTACACCGGAGCAGGCGGCGGACCGGTTAAGGAAGTTGAGTGGGGTGGAGGTTTATCGGAACCTTCCGTAGAGATGTGTAGTATTTGACCCATATATGCTTCTTGTCGTGGACTGCGGTACATATTGTAGTACTCACTCAGAGTAGCCGAATTATTTCGTCATCCGGGCCTAGAAACCTGCTTGCTATTGGTTGATGCGTTCGAGCGCAGTGAGTTGGGCTGGGGGCTTGGTGATATCTAAGGGCTTACCCTTAAACTCGAACTATAATCTTCTGAGGTCTTCAGAGGCTGCGCATGAGACAAGTATGTAGTTATTAACTGTGGACCGTGGCAACTTGCCATGTTCAATTATCATACCACAACTCGGTATGCGTAGAGCTGTGAGTGAATTCAACTGTCAGCTGGTTTATGGTTGAGGATGCTTCAATCTATATAGGCAGGGAGGAGAAACAAGTACCTGGCTCTATCTAGACTTGAGCAAAATGTGTCTGGTTGTAAGGAATCGATGTGTTGGAATAAATGTGTTCCCTGTTCCCTGTACGCAGTAGTATTTATTAATACTCTAAGCTGCCAACAATTCGAGACAAGGCGGATGGGTCGAGGGCAATGATTCTGAAGAAGTACGTACGGGATCAACGGTTATTAGCCTCTACATGGCAAGCCATAGGAACGAAGACGTCATTGTATCTTATCATTTTTTACGTGTGAATCAACCTACACCTAGAGAGCCTTCAAGTCGAGTGTTGGGTAAATGTTTGTATAACATACTCTAGTACAGCAATCATTTTGTCAGACCCATGAAGAGTGATAAATATTGAGGGTGTATAGCAACGTGTTGACACTGAATCCTTATCAACCTGTTTGCCCGTAGTAGGAGGTTATTTGGACGTCAGATTAAGGTGGGGCTCTGCTAGATTCCTCCTTGGCATTGGCCTCATCCTAGGACAACTGCAAACAGTGTTATACAGTTCACTTGATAGACCCACAAGCGGAACAGTCTATTTCTCTGCCATAGGGTAGGTCAGATAGTTAAAGAAGGAATATAAAGACACTCAAAACGAAGCATGACGTTAATTAGAGATTTTGCTATGTACAAACCACTGCTCACTCGACAGCCGGTCGAGGCGTACGCCCAGTGGATTACTGGAGAGTCCCCCTGCACGAGATAAGTAAAGATCCATCAGAAGCATATGAAAGGGATGTGGAATATATCCAAAGAGGGCATCCGCGAGGGCAAGATTACGGTCGTGGCAGATGCCCTATCACCAGCGAACAGTGATGAGCCCGATGATGGTCAGCGCGCCGTGAATGACCTAGGGAGTGTTCAGTTCCTGACCTACGAATCCTGCCTGCTTCGGTTTTGGCGGCTGGGGTATTCCACTGCGATAACTTCATATGAAACCCTGGAGGGCAATAGCGAGAAACTCAAATGGGCTAGACTGAGTGGGGCAGGTTTAAGGAATGGGGGTCAATTAATTTATTTCTTTGGAAGGGAACCGGGAGGCGGTCCGGAGTGGTAAGGCTGTTTAGGGGGAGCCGGGTAGAGATCCGGGTGGCCTTTGGTCACTGGGCGGTCTCTATTGCGGGGACGGGAAAGTGCCTGGAGGATGCAAAGGGCACAGCTTTCGCGACTTTACCAAGGGGTTGAAAACCTTGAGGAAGCGATTGGGATCTTGGGGGGGGTAGTGGAAGAAATACATATGTCATGATCAGTAATGGTCGAATACAATATGATTCAAACAAACGAACGAACAGTGATGAGCAAAGACACCATAAAGCTTCTGAAGGAGATATGAAAAACCGATTACGCAATGGAGCCTTACAGCTTTCAGCGACCATCTTGCATGGCAAGCTGGATATTTTTAAACCCATCTCTGCATTCCTGCAGCTCAAAATAGTGCGTACGTTTTGTCTACCTCGTTCACCTCTATCCGAGGAGGGCATCACAGGAGGGCACTCTCCCTAGCCCCAGTTTCGCCGACGCTCACCTTTCCTCAATTCTTTGGCCGCCAATGATGCCATAGGGTTGAACCCCCCGTGTCCATCCACCACTATATAAGCCCCCCAAACCCCCCCCCCCTTCTCTCTTCTCTCTCCACATCTTTTGGTCTCGTACCAAAACCACTTTCTTTTCACAGGTACTAACAGTTGTACCGGGAGTTTCGGGAATGCCACTCCTTATCAAAAAGCGCATCATCCCACTAGTCGGGCTGCCCTAATCATCTAAGGTTTTGGTTTCTTTATATATGGTACTTAAGCATATATACTGGACCCCTTTGTATGAGGTGGTTTGTTCTACTGCCTTCTTGTTCATTTCTTATGAGGTGATCAGGTCGTGCGTATAGTAGGATACCTACAACAGAGCGCAACTTCAAGCTTAGTACCTTGGAGTTGTGAAGATGGCTCTTACTCTGTTGTAGGGCCTGCAAGGTGTTTTAAGTTTTCCCTTCGGGGTTTTTCTTCTGCTTAACCTATGGGAGGCCACCAGAAATGCAGTAATATTGTTCTTTGGCTGCCTTTTCGAAAGAAAGGAGCGAGGGGATGAGATTGCTCATTTATTTTTGGTTATGCTAGTAGTAAAGACTTAAGTCCAACTTCAACTCTCCCTCTACGTATGCTGACTATTGAAACAAAAGAAAAGATAGCGTTGAGGTTGACAGGGTTTGAGTGGCTATAGATGTTCAATAAATAACTCGGGCATGCTCTCGTTGGCTAGATTTTTACTAAGTGCCCTGCGAGCAAAGTGAAAATAAACCTCTGGCTTACGAAAGCAATACTGGCCAACAGTCCCTCAACTGTCTCCCACTTCGGGTTTCCCGGTCTGTCTCTGCTATTGTTGGTAAGTCTTTTGGGGTACGATTAGAGTGTCCCTGAAGTGATGTAAAATGACTAATTGCAATCTCGAACCCTACTTCCCTTCACTATCTAGAAGGCCATGGACGTTTATCACTGAATCGACTTCAAGTTGCCAGAAACAGCGATGGATGGGAAATGAACTGTAAGCTGCAGCTTCATGCAATCGACTGCTCCAGTCAACTTCACTTGTAATGAGATGAACTGCGTTTGGAGCCAGAGGGACGAAGAACCACAAACTCCCAAAATAGAGATTACGATGGTCTCATCTTTTGCAGTTTTGCGGTTTAGTACATTCTATTCTTCTGAAAACCGCCTGTATGTACACCCCAAAATCCAGCCCCCTATCATACGTTATAATGCAATCTTTTCTTCATCTCACAGATCGTCTTCCGCATCACCAACAGCTACAAAAAATGCAAAAAAGCAACGTTTAAAACCAGACTCCAATGCAAAAACAAGCATAAAAGCACGCAAGGTATAATGCAACTATCTTACACAAAAAGCCCCATTATCATGGTCTCATTTCGTCGCTGCCTTCCGCTTCTTGTCCCTCAACTTCGTAAATGCTTCAAACACCTCGTCCTCGATAGCCGCGATCTCAGCAACTGTCATCTCCGTGGCATGAACGATGCCGAGGGCATTCCGTAATGCCTCGATAGCGGCTGACGAAGTAGAGGTCCTATCCTCTACAGTCTTAGTAGTCGACAGAGTCGACCGGCGTTTACTCCTCCTTATACTAGTCTCTGGATGATCTGTTTCCGACATGCTGTGCCTTGGGCTTGGAACCTGCAGTTCATCCATGTCGATGTCGTCTGCAAACAATCCCTCCTTTTGGCCCTTGGTTGGGGTGGGGCCAGCTCTAGAAACGGAGGTGGAGAAGAAGCTGTTGTCACCAACCTGCGTTTCTTGAACGAATGAGATATCGCTTGTTTGTTCGTTCTGTACCGTACGGGATTTCTTGAGACGTGTTCGAGTGGGTGTTGGCGAAACTTGGTCTAAACCGCCGATGTCAGTAGGAGGCGAAATGAACAAAAGCGGGGGTCTTACCACTCATTCCATCCAAGCCACCGTCAGAAACAAGCTTACCCGCCGACCCACGTAGTCCCAACTTTTTCCCCTTGTTGCTCCTCGCTGACGTTCTCGTCTTTACTGGTGTGTCTTCCGCATCTAAAGCTCTAGCTTTCTTCGCCGGCCGCTCCGGTTCCGGAGATTTATTGAATACAGGACACATTGAGATTGGGGATTTTTCAGTTTCCGCAATCACAATGGTATCCAGCACTTCCGGTGAAGCGTTAACCTTGTTCTCTTGTTGTGGCATAGTTGTTACCCGCTTCCGCTTCCTCCCGCGCCTCTTGCCGACCTTGGGGGGTGGAGATCCAGCAGCTGTAAGAATCTCTGAAACAATCTGGGCATCCGGTCCGGCTGGAGATTCGGAAGCCTCAGTTGCCTCATACTTAGAAGCATCTTTGGCTGGTGATATTTCAATAACGATCTCTGGGGCATCCCTGGGCGGAGATGTGGTATCGGAATTGGGATTCTTATTTTGAGTGCAGGGTAGGGTCCGCTCATCACTGTCATTGTTGAAGTGATCAGGAGCATCCACAAAGTTATCGTCGCCAGATGGTTCGTCCGAAGGAATATCCGGTGGGAAGAGTAAGCGCCTGGTGGGGGTGATCTGCGAGGCTTCGGGGTAATTGGAAATAGTGATGTCGTTATCCGAGTCGAGATCGATCAATTCAGAAGATCCCTCGCCCAGAACTCGTGATTTCACGTTATCACCGCCTTTCTCATCAGCTACAGATGAGGCCTGTGAGCCCAAGACAGAACCCGGGTTAGAATCTATGTGTGACTCCGAAATGAAAGACACTACGGGCTCAGGAGCCTTCGTGGTATCCTTTTTGATAGTTGTCTCTGGTACCATAGCTGAGAGCCCATCGTTCAGCTTTCGGGTAGGCGTGCTAGCCACACCATGTGCCTCCTGCCGCCTTGCTGCTGAAGGCGAAACCGAGCCCAGTTTCATGGTTCTCCGGGGTTTCCGAGCTACACTTGCCGTCAATTCGGGAAACAAACCGGCTGCCTGTGCCTGCTCTTCTCGAACTTCTTTTTGATGTTCCGTAATGAGTTGCGAATCTTGCGTTTCCAGGTCGGGCGTGCCCTCAATGGCCACAAAGTCAATCTGCGAGTCCATATGCGTTGGCTTGGGCTTGGGTTTTGCGGGCGTCGGTTTAACCTTCGGAGTGAAAGAGCGTCTGGAGTGGTTGTTCTGTGGTGTCTCCCGAACAACTGCCGTAGGAGACGACGTACGCGATCTTATATCGGACAACCGATCGAAAAATAATTGGGGACGAGCAGGCGTCGGGCTAGACCATGGTATCTCATCGACCGATTGGCTTTCATAAGGATCTTGCGATTCGAATATTGGTGGCGTATGTGTACCCTTGAAAAAGATAAGCAAACAAGATGTGAAGCGTGCGGGGTCACCCTACTGTGTCATCCTCTGGGAAGCTGGGAAGTAAGATATCTGCCACGGTTTTTAATTTGGCAAGTGCTGTGCGAAGTCTGGCGGGATAGCTCAGTGAAGACTGTTTGCCGAAAGTATTATTCCACAGGTTAACTGTGGCACTAACGGTTCCTTTGCGTCTGCTCTCAACCCCACTAGACAAAAGGACATTGAGGTTCGATAAAACTTCACTATCATGCCGTGGCAGAGACGCTATCGCCTGGAGAAGTTTTTCCCACAATTTCGTTGCATTCACTGCACTCAACCCATTCTGTGACTTGTGAGCAGTTGCAACCAGAAAATGCGTGGTAGCCTACGTTTTGAGATACCACATGAGAGGGATCCTTGCCCCAGATTCCTAGACCCTCCTGCATCTGTTTTAACTGATTGATCGAACCTACTGGAGCACGTGCAATGAAGTCGATGACGGCTTTACATAGATCGGCTCCCGATGCGTTCGATTCCTTATCGGAAGATTCATATGACCGTAATAGCAGGATGTTTGATAATGCATACAGTGTCTCGAGCGAGCTACGACAGTTAGCATCTCCTACTGGCAGGTGTGGCGAATTGAGATATTATATACTCGGTCTTAGTGGGCTTCCGGTCGGAGACACCATAGTGGCCCTTAAACATACTCTCAATGGTAGGTTTTTTCTTCGAATGGTTTGCTTTTTCAAGCAAAATGATAGTCCGACGCAGGTTGGAAGCGCTACAAATGGCAGATCAGCGACTGGACACTACAACTAGAAAAACTACATATATATCTCACAGGTTGGATTCATTCATGGAATATCGAATTGATTCAGCGAGGGGCACTATGACGTTCATCGAAACGTACGCCTCGCCCAGCTCAGACTGAATAACTCCCGTAAGTTCTTGAAACAGACGCTCCCACCCTGACACATGCTGTTGAGAACCCCACTTGAGAATGAGAACCGCTTCTTTGAATTCGCCGCCAAGTGGCGAAGGACTGAGAAGTGCTTTCTCCCTGGTCGGCGTCGGTAAGGCACCGCGCGTCAACTCTGCCAGCACGTCCCATAACCCAAGGTGAACTACACCAACATCTCGTCTAGGCAAGAGGGTCTCGCAAGAGGCAAGCAAATGAAGTTTTTTCCGCCTAGAATCTTGAGATGCAACACACTTTGAGAGGATCCTTCTTGCACAATTATAATATTGCTCGTCGACGGGAACACCGGGCGATGGTTCCATTAGTAAACGCACAATGTGCAGGAGGGGAGAATATGGATGTCCGTTATTACTGTCGGACGAATATTTATGTGTAGGTGTAGATGCTGGCACAAACTTCGATTTCTCGTCGATTGCTAACTGTTTTTCTGTAAAGCATAACGTTCCCAAAGATTCAAGGGCCTCTTCGACCAAAAAGGTGAATTTCTCAATAAAGGAGATTCCTGATGTGGACTGTGAATTAGATCCACTGATCCACATACGCTGAAGCATGTTGAAGATATGTGATACAGCCTCCATAAGTTCCGGTGCAATTTTAATCTCCTTGCTGCCTGCATCTGCAAGAGTCTGGGTAAACCTTTTCCACAAAAGACGAGCGCCTGGCAATGTGTCGTTGTCTTCCCAACTTAGCCGCCCGAGTGCTGCTTCGACTGTCTTGAGAACCTTGCCACAATTTGATCGTACCCATTTCGGGTCGAGCCGAGGTATCTCATCTATTTTCATGACTGGCTGACCAATTAAGAGTCGGTCCTCGTTCCATCTCTTTTGCGTCGAGCCATCGAAAAGAGAACACAGAATGTTGCATCCGTCCAGGGCTTCACTGCCCGTCAGCACTAAGTTTTGAATCAGTCCAACTACAACCACATCCCAAATCTCAGACAGTTGCTTTGGCGTTGCATTCGGCCGGAATCCATAGTACAAATAGACACAGACATTCGACAGGGCGGCTTTTCGAGGTTTTCGAGTGTTAGAAGTAGCATTTTTGGGGTCCAGATACTGCTCCACTGGTTTACACATGAGTTCGAGGAGCTTCCTTTGGGTGTTTGGCCCAATATTCGAGATGTATATCAACTTAGACCAGGCCAGTTGCGCTTCCACCTTAACATCTGGTTCCGAAACATTGAAGCATGTCTCAATTATACGCAGCCAGGGAGTAAAAAATTCCCATTTATCCCCGATGGATTGTGTCAGCAAAAGGAGCACCGCCCACAACTGCGAGACATATTGCCCTTCGTGCTCTTTTTTGACAAAATGCTCAAGTCGACTCCGTATGGACTCGAACATCCTCTTTCCTTCGTTGTCCTGATTGAATATGTTGCTGATGGTGCGAGCAACCGTCTTCTCCTTGCCCATAACCATGGCAGCATCGCGCAAGAATGCGAGGGCGTGGGTTCGCACTTCCTTGACGTGGTTCAAGAGGCCTCCAAACGCATTACGCATCCAATCGGGAGCGCGCGCTACCATAGTTGTTCGTGATTGGGCCAATAACTTGTGATATATATCGATCCGCTCCTTTGTGATAGACTTGCCCGTCACCCGTTCATCAAGCGTTTCCAGTGCTGTAAGAATCCGATTACACCTCTCCGTAGTCATCGTTTTAGGAGCGGCGAATCTCTGTTGTGCCAAAAAGTGAAGGTAAAGCGTGACCGATGCCTTCGATGTCTGCGGGTCTTCGATTTTCTGAATGGCGTATTGAATAAAAAAGGAAGCGTTTTGGTCGTCGATGCAGTTCACCAAACGCTCGTACCAGCATATGATCGTGAGCAATTTGGTTGCCTGTTGTATCAGTTGATTGTCTGCGTTCCCACCCTCCTCCATCTTCGCCACGAGGTCCCGCTTCAGATACACGCACAACATTGGAATCTTCTTTTCCATTGCGGTCCAGTCCGGGATTTCATCATAGGCTCTCAGTGTATTGCAAAATGCAATGTAGGTGTCAAGTTTCTTGCTGCGCTCGGTAGAAGCCAGCGCCCGAACCACCGACTCTAGCATGCTGGTGAACGAGGCATGCGTATGGGCCAGAAATGGTTGGTCAAAGTTTGGAGTCGGAGATCCCAAGAATGGGCTTGGAGATGTGTGCTTTAGGATCGACTTTAGAGATTTGGGATCTGTGGAGGCAGACGGGCGAACGCGTGTAGTCGATGGTGTGAGGGGAGTTTCGGGTTTGTGGTAAGTTGTCCACCCAGACCAAACAACCTTTTTCTTGGGCTTCTCGGAAGCGGATTCGGCGGAAGACGTGGGCGGTGATGTATCGCGAGAAGACGCCGGCGAGGATATTAATTGTACCTTCTCATTCCCGGCGCTAGAGACCAGGACTTGGTCGGTAGCTTTCTTCGATCGAGGCGACTCTCTCGGGGGAGTTGGCGGTCTGGAACCTATATTCTCGAATGTATGCGAAGTTGGTCCAGTGGTAAAAGGATCTTCGACGTCGAGGACCATAGTGAGGGAGGATCAAAAGGATTGCGCTGCTGTTAATCAAAGCTGTAGCATGGAAAAAAAGTGAAAAAAGACACCAGTAATACACAATAGAATAGGAGAATGCGAAACAATATTGGTGCTCGGCGCAGCTCAAAGGTGATGGGCTGGTTGGTTGTGTTAGGGAGTAAGGAGGAGAAGGCGGAGGAGAATCGAAGGCTAACTGAAGCCGGCCAGCCAGCCCCAGCCAACCGGCAGAGGCGTGTCGGCAAAACCAAAACGCGTAAAATCCATTGCTTGGCGCATTTACGCGTTTCGTAAGTACCGGTCTTCGTTTTGACGTGAGTTCTACTCTACACAAAATACTTACGGCATTGGCAACTTCTAATTACCTCAGGCTGCGTGATACCATCAGCCATACTCAAATTTTCCGATTCCACGAGGCATCACGAAGCGTCACTCGGCGGTCACTTCCGGCTATAATATTGACACTGGGTGTTCTACTACTAGGGCGGAGGTAATGGTCTTAAGTTTGTCAACTTAAGATTTGTGGATATAATAGTTATCTCTGAAGCATCGCCCGCAACGGGGATATGAGGACCATCCCCTTACTACCCCTCTTCCAAACCCTCTCCCTCTCCTCCAAACCCCTCCTCACCCAACTCTCCTCCAATCCCTCTCCCTCCCAAATACAAATATTGGAGATAAATCTAGGTAAATTCATTGTTCCTTCCTTGCTCACCGTTGTACATACATGGCTAGAATTTGGGTGACGAATTGATGATCTCACACCAGTATCCAAGCATCACCAGCTATCACTTAACATGAGATACCAGCCCAGTTTGCGAACTAGGCAGGCCAGTTCGGAAATCGGTACGGTTCGTCAATCGGACGGAATACATATGCAGGGAATAATGAAACCATTGTTTTGGGTTGCTACCTATAGTGGATGTGACCCTTCGCTCCTGGCCAGCAATTATCGAGTTTCCTCAGAGCTGTTATTCCTCTGGGGATACTAGGGGCAAGGGCCAGTGAGGACAATTTGTACGATTGCAATGAGAGCAAAATCTTTACTTACAAGCGATTCGAAATTGTACTTCTTTAATGTTACAGAATCCTCCCATTTGCTCGGCCGCAGCATTGGCGCTGTTGACTTTTTAAAGGATTATTTATACTAAATACTTAACTCACCAGTGATGAGGAGAAATAGGCGCCGCAAACCTTTCCTTGGGCCTTGGCTTACCAGTGACAGGCTGTGAACTCGACTCGAGAACAAAACGCTATTCTAGCGTGTGTAAGCCACCCGTAGTGCATTTACTTCGCCATGGGCCCATAGTTTGGCAAAGTGGCTTATTTTGTCGAATTAACGTGGGTGACATTCCGAACGTTCCATTGCTAGCGACTTACGAAAACGCTGGGAAAGAGAGCAAAGTCGACATTCGGACAGCATCTTGAGCACTGTTCGAGAGTTTCAACGACGGTTTGCTTGACGAATCCCGCCACAGCCCTCTACATCAAACCCGGTAATTGAAAGAATACTGAGTATTTGTTGTCTATGAGTCAAAGTTTACCTTGAGAATTGACCTGTCTGGAAGTTGCAGTTGCGGTGTGACTTGCTGTCCTCCCCACGCATGTACGCATGCCTCACGCATACGTACACACACAACATACTTGCCGGTTTCAATTTACCGAATATGGTTAGGGGAATACCTATACAGTTAGTATGTTAAAAGCCCTAACCCTATCCGGTAAATTGAAAAACCGGCGAGTACACAATCGCCCCATCAACCACTTATTCAGTGCAACTGTGCAGCTATGAGTTGCGCATTCCTTCGATCGATCTTGTGCAATATGACACCACCGGACACTAATCAATACAAGTATATAAATACTTCTTCCCATATATGGAACATAATTGAGTGATCACTGGTGATCCTCATCGTTCTGCGAATGCTAAAGCTCCAAATGGTGATTTTTATTATCGTCGTTCGAACTCCCATTAGGGACCTATATTCTTCAAAGACTGATAGCGTTGTTGGAGCCCTCTCGGCTGGTATGGGCTAAGGGTTAGGGACTGTTCCTGGATAACCTCCTGCATTCCAACCCCGATCCATGGTAAGTGCTGCAGCGGGTAGTCATGCAGGAATCAATTTATTAATCTACAGCCACCATGTTTGTGGTCAAAAAGGACGCCAGCGATGAATTACCGCGGCATCGATCCTTCTTATAAGCCATGAGTCACTCTTCTAGCAAGAGCCAATACCGCCTGTCTTTTGTAAAAAGCAGTCGTTTTGCTTAGGGTCATAACCAATCAATTCAGTACAGTCAAATCAATCATGCAAACCGAACCGCAACTCCTCACTCAAGCCCTCAAACACTCTGAAATGATTCGCGCGTATGCTGTCCTTGCAGCACATTCTCCGTCTTCTAAATTAGGAGATTTCACTCAGGAAATTTTTGGTGACTGCCATCAAATCAGCCATGTAACACTAGATATTATGTTGGTGGTGCATGCTTCACTCGTTCCTTCAACAAAGCTGGAAGTTTTGGTATCTTTTGGACTCGCTAACCCTCGGTATCCCAACCCGCCTGGTTTGCATTCAGCCTTGCCGGTGGTCTGATGGGGAGGACACATCACCTACCCCCCACCTCGCCGGTCTCCCATTCAGTTGGTTTGTTTGTTTTCAGCCTGGCCGGTGATCCAAGAAGGACGAATTATCGCGCCACCCCAGACCTCAATCCAAGTGATGTGTTTTTTAGGCTGGCCGATGACACGTTATCACCCCACCCCGCTCTCCTCAGGCTTTGGTCGTCTCCTGCTGCTTCCCGTCCACGAGGGGCAAGATAACAGATGCAGATACGGCAAGCCCCACAGCTACTTAGCCGGCCAGTCCGATTTGTTGTATTTGGCAAGTTTCTGCACGTGAAGTGGTTTAAACAGGGCTTGATATTGCACTTTAGTAGCAAACTTCACTTCTGGGTAGAGGAAGAAGGGGGGGAGGGGGGGGGTTGCCGGACCAGAGGTAGGAATATAAACCTGCCATTCCTCTTAGAAACTTGGAATTTTGTGGTATCTGGAGACTTCGAATACACACCATTACCTTTGGTTCCAAACACCAGTTTGTGCGCACCGCCTTTCACATCCCCCTTTCTTCAACTTGCTCGTATACGTAGCAAACCAAACATGTATCTCCTTCTCTTAGCCCTCATCCTCTCACTCGTTTACCTCCTCCCCAACCACCTCCGGAAATCATCGGTAACTACTATCACCTCTCTCCCCCAAATCCGCTCTCTCCTTTCTCACAACCCCACTCACGACCGCGTAACCGCCCTCATTACCTCCCTCACCGCCCGAGCAATCCCTAACTCCCGCCTCATCCTCGCCTTCGGAATCGACAACTCCTTCACGACCGTTTCCCCACCACACCACAAAGCTTTTAAAACTCGCGTCGAGAAGCTCCTCCGCCTAGACCTGCGCTCATGGCAAGACATCAGCTTCGTCGCGCGCTCCCTCGTCCCCGCAAACTCCGGTTCCGGCTCCCTCCATCTCGTCCCATTCCTACGCCAATACGTGCTGACGATAATCATCCACCTCTTTTTCCCCTCGTACCACAACATTGGCGCAGAAACTAGCAATAGCATCGCCGTGCTTGGGGATCTTATTAATGATCTCTGGATCCAGAGTAAACACGGGGCGCCCTCGGTGGAGGACCAACAGAGGCTTGCGGACACCATCAGTGTGCTGTTCCCAGGCATTGGCGAAAACCCGTTGAATCTTTTGCTTCCGGCTTACGAGACCCTTTGGCGTGTTGTGTTGAGGTGTTTCCTCGAGGTGCAGTTCCGTGGGAAGGGCGAGTGGAGGGAGGTGTTGATGAGATACCTTGATAGTCCTGGGGATGAGAACTTTGTGGCGGTTTTGGAGGGAGGAGGGGCGTCTGTTAAGGCGATCGTGGCGGAAACTCTCCGGCTATATCCGCCCACTAAACGGGTCTATCGTGCCGTCACGCCGACTGAATTTGTGGCTGCGGATATTGAAGCCTTGCATTGTGATCCGGAGTTGTGGGGGGAGGATGTGGAGTATTTTCAGCCAGAGAGGTGGCACGCGGGTATCAATGAGGCGAAAAGTGGTTTTATGCCATTTGGTGATGGCGCATTTGTGTGCCCTGCGAAGAAGGTATTTGCACCGAGGTTGATTGGGATCTTGGTTGCGGCAGTGTTGGAGGGGGTGCCGGTTGACGCTGGGTGGGTGGCGGAGAAGAAGGCAGATGGAATTCTGAGTGAGGGGAGGTTGGGGAATGAAAGAGATGAGTTTGGGACGCTTGTTTTGAAGTGGGGTGATGGAAATTGATGGAAGGGTTTTGGTCATCGGGAGTTATTTCGGGGGTCTAGTGCTAGGTTCAGCTTATGGGCGTTACGGAGAAAATGTGCGCTCTTTTTTTTCTGTATCTTTAGCATTATCCAGGAGCCCACATACTATGGCGAATTGATATCTACCTCTGCGTATATCCCGAAAACGATAACCCCAATACACCGAAACAAGAACCGTCACACATCAATTCTTGTCCTTGTCAAGCGTAGCGACCACAAGCCTCACAAACTCCTCCACCTCTTCATTCTCCTCATTCCCGCCAATTCTAAGCCTGTTCAACACCGCCAGCGCAGCTTTATCTCCCTTCTGCTGCGTCCACGTCACCATTGCAGTACTTCCTCCTCCCCCTCTCCATCCCCCTCTACCCCCTCCCCTACCCCTCCATCTCCCCCGCCCCCGCTGAGAATTCCGCTGTCGCCGCTCCATCTCCTCCTCGCTCGGCCGCTCACTAGCTTTGTAGATGTTAAGTAGGTGCCTTTGCAAAGTTTTTGACTGCAGCATAGCAGTGACTTCGGGCGAGATAAGGAGCGGCGCGAATTTGTGTGGCTGTTCGACGGGAGCGGGTGGTGGTGGTGGAGGTGGTGGTGGCACGGGCTCAAGGGTGTGCGCGAGTTTGTGGGGCTTGTAGCAGGTAAGGGAGCAGCTGATTGCGGATGTCAGTCTCGGTTGGAGGGAACCGGAGAGAGGGAGGTACTAGGGTATTACGCAGGTCGGGCATTTGTATTTTGAGGGATTCTCGTGGCAGAGGCCGCAGATGGTGGTAGGCATCGTTGGTGGTGAGGTAAGGTGATGTTGGTATTTGAGAGACGCGTTCGGTCGGAAGTCAAAGTAATTAGGGTTTGCACGTGACACAAACCGAGGCAAGTTCGAGACTAGAATTTTGACAATCGAAGAGTGAATTATACTTAACTAAAGTCTGCAGAAAATGTATCCTGCAAATTGTCTAGCTGCTACTTACGGTTGTCGTGATGCTTCTTTGTGATTGATTGGAAATCCGAATTCTCATTGCGTCATAAGTCTCGGCCAGAAAACTTCAAGCAGGTATCGCCTCGAGATCCAATCCAACATCGACCTAATCTCAATCTCCAACACCCAACCCGTCTGCACGAAATACACCAACGCCACCATGTCATCTCGACCCGCAATGCGCCTTCTACAGCGCTCACTTATTTCCGCCCGCCCGTTCGCCCGCCCACTCACCACCACTCCAGCGCAACAAACCCTCCTCACATCGCGCAGCCATCGACCGGTTGCCCCGCAGCACCCCAAGCTCCTAACACCGTTCTCTCCCGCGCGCAGCATGTTCATCCAAACCGAAACGACGCCGAACCCGTCAGCACTAAAATTCATCCCGGGGGTGTCAGTCCTCCCCGACGGCGCACAGAGCATGGAGTACCTTGATGGGCGAGAAACGCACAGCTCGCCGTTAGCGCGGAAGCTATTCGCGGTGGACGGGATCCGCTCTGTATTTTATGGGCCGGACTTCATCACCGTGACTAAGAGCGAGGACGCGAACTGGGCGCACATCAAACCGGAGGTGTTTTCGCTGATCACCGAGGCACTGAACGCGGGTGGCTCGGCGGTGACGGTGGGGGAGACGTCAATGGCGGAGGATACTGCACCGGCAGAGGGGGACTCGGAGGTTGTGGCTATGATTAAGGAGCTGCTGGATACGAGGATTCGACCGGCGATTCAGGAGGATGGCGGGGATATTGAGTTTCGAGGCTTTGATGAGGCGAAGGGAGAGGTGAAGTTGAAGTTGAGAGGCGCGTGCAGGACTTGTGACTCGAGCACGGTCACGCTGAAGAATGGGATTGAGAGCATGTTGATGCATTATGTGAGTTTTTGTCCTCCCCCGTTACCGTAGGATGGGCGCTGATGGGAAGTAGATCGAGGAAGTGAAGACAGTGACACAGGTTATGGATCAGGAGGAAGAAATTGCGGCGAAGGAGTTTGAGAAGTTTGAGGAGAGGCTGAGGATGGCTAGGGGGCCGCAGGCAACTGCGAGCTCGCCTCTGGACACGGTTGAGGTCTAAATTGTACTCCTTCTGGAGGAGCATAGAAATTGCCAACTACCTTCGTAGGTCGGTGCACAGGGCCGCTTCCTGTACATATTATTCACGGCTCCTCAGGAGTTATTTGCTTTCGTCTCATACTAGCATGTTGCTTTCCTTCTTAAGGGATCAGGTGTAGGTTCCCAGAACGGCCTTGATCACCAGTGCTCACTCGACCCCTCAAAGTAAGTGGTGAATTGTGTCAAGATGAAGTCTAATGTAAGAGATGATCCTCTAGATATAGTATAAATGAGTGTACACTTGCGTGCTTGCACATCGGCGGAAAATCCTGCGTACGAGATCCGCACACCTGGCACTATTATCAAGACAATTCATTTACAAACCTTGGGTGAATACTAAGTACTTAAGTACTTATATATCCGATAAACTTACCGAATTATCATGAAATGAGCACTTAACCCAGGCATCTGAGAAATGCCAACAGGCGAGTTCAAAACTGGCAGTACTCAATTGGTACTATACACTTACGTCTCAGTAGTGTTGGCCACAAGACGAGACGAGGTCTCAGTAGAGCCCGGGGCGTCTCGCACAAAATTTGTATACAGAATTCCTTCTATCACCTCCCTCAACATCCATATATAAGGCTGTAGTGGTATCTTCGGGTTTTCGACCGAACCGCACCTTAAGGCAATGGCAGCATCGTACGGTATCTAACTATTCATCCCTTCTTTACAGCCTGTGAAACACTGCCATGCTATTTGCAGGCCCAAGTGAGCACCCCACTGGTCGCGATATTGCGCACCCGAGAAGTGTCGCCGGTCATAAGTCATCACTCACAGAGTCTCGAGATATCTCTGTTGAAATACTGATTGCTAGAAAAGCCTGTATTCTAAACTACAGGAGTTCGTGTGATCTTATATAGGGCATTCAGAGTATTCCTTGTACGCATGCATGCGCACTCAGCTGGCATCTCCAGCTGAGTCTGGAACGACCATCATCATCATGAGATCATGATCCCCATCAGCCCAGCTGAAGCCTATAAGCCGCTCGTACGGGAGGCGATCCATATATGCAACAATCTCTGTTGCACGTATATATAGACCTGTCATGAGCTGACCATAAGCGGGGCTGACAAGGCACAAGGCACAAGGCACACAACTCTCTCTTGCATATATCTCGAGTCTTTCTCCTTCTCTCTGTACCTTGGTCTATTCACACGGTTCTCCCCTTCCATATCGTAACAATCTCATCTCGTAACTAAGAAATCTCGTCTTGCCCGTACCAAGGTCCCGGAACGGAGTCACGGGACAACTCGTATCGTGGCCAACACTACGTCCTAGGATTGAAGCTTGCGATTACCACCTTTGTTTTCATGCACGACTATATCCGTTTGCGAGTATGCTCTCTAAACCAGACGTTCGTTTTCTTTACTGAGCGAGAAGAAAATCCGGTTAACGTACAGTAAATAAATGGTTCTCAGAAAGCCTAGTAGATATCGACTGAACGTTTTAATGATTGATCTCATTTTCAATCCGTAAGGTAATATCTAAGCGAGTCATGTTCTATGTACCACTCGAGACTAAGTAACATGCATTTTCACAACTGTAGGTACTGACTTGACAAGAAGTAAATTCTTGGCCTAAACAGCTGGACATGGTGCAAGAAACACTAGCATGTAGGTTCGAAACTTGCAGTGCTATAAACATAAAACCCAGGTTTGAAACCTACAGCTAAGCACAGTGCTAGAAACATCAGCAGGCAGGTTTGAAGCCTGCAGTGCTCAGTTAGTGCTGTAAACACCAAATTCCAAGCTCGAAACCTGCTTCTCTCACCTTTTGCTATCGTATACTTCGTAAACTGGCGCTACCGGGATTAGCTAACACAAGAGAGAGTACCTTCGACACTTCGAGGCATTCCGGATCCTCACCCCCCCTTATATACACTCAGCTTCTGTGTGGAGGACAGTCGTTTGACAGATCATGGGTGAGTGAAGGTATTTGATTAACATGCAATTAATACATGGCAAACCTGGCTGGGTACGGTGCTGAAACATCAGCAAGCTAGTTCGAACCCTGCAAAGCTCATGAGTGTTGGTGCTGTAAACACCAGCATGTAGACTTGACACCTGCAGTGCTCACACAATTGGTGCTAGAAACACCAGTAAGCAGGTACGAAACCTGCAAATCTTATGAGCATTGGTGCTGTAAACACCAGCAAGTAGGTTTGAAATCTGGGTCTTTTGTTCATTGTTTATTTCACTGGGCTCAAGTGATAAACATATCTGTAATATAAATTGGCGTTCTAGATATCCAACTCATGCAGGATAGATATCACACGAAAGCCACTCAGTATTATACGGAGCAGTAGACTAATAGCGGCGCGGTAATACCCTAAACAGGGAGAGCGGAGTTTGCGGCGATAAAGAGCCTTCTCTAGTATCTACGCCACCTACCATCTTCGGAGCGGGAAGAAAAAGGCGGAGCTCCATTGCAGCGGCCGTCACGGACCAGTATTCGAGTCTGTCTCTGAGATAGTAGAAAGACCCTGACAGCTACATTAATGCACAGGAGCGGAGCGGACACGGCAGTTTCGGGAGACCGTTTCCTGTCTGACCCCTTAATCCAGGACTAAGCCCCCACACAAATCCATCAACAAGATACCGGTAATCTCAGAAACCCTTACCACACCCCAAGAATAACAATAAGATCTATTAGACATTCATACTCTGCCCCATGGCAAGGGCGGCGGGAGGCCTGACGCTCTCGTCGGGAGGAGAGTTCTCGTTTAAAAAAATAAAAATTAGCTTAGATGCCGCCACCTGTAGATAATAATATAAACCACCGCTAATTCAATTTAACTCCTTGGACTAAGCCTCACCCCAGCAGCGAACTTGTGCTGGGCGCACCCAATCCAGAGGCACGTTAGCATCGCGTATGTTTATTGCCACCATATGCCGGTAGATGTGGTATAAGCCGGACCTGACTTTTGTTCCTGCAGGTCATGAGTCTTCACTGTACCCGGGTGTCCTTCTAGTCCCAGTCATTCTCGGTCACCGCCTAGTAATAATGCTAGAAGTATTAAAACCCTAGTTGTGAACTCAAACTTAAGGACTTCTCGTGGGTTCTGAATAGAACCCCCGGATAGAGCTCCAACTCCGCCAGTTTGATAGGAATAGAAGTTTTGAATAGAAGGGGGGATACGCAACTCCCGTCTATCCAAATGTTCTATTTGGAGTTTTTAGAAAGGAAGCCCTCCACTGCATGGCCCCAAATTCACATGACTTTTTAGAGTTTTGAGGCATCTCATCTTATCTATACAGAAACCAATAAAAGTCTGCAGGGTCCATACTGGGTGCAGGAACGACACCTGTGGGGTCCGTTTCCGGCAAAAACGGCCAACCTCATATGCATCTGACGAACGAGGTAGTTTCAAAGCCTCAAATTATATTTGATGGATTAGGGTACAGGGTTGTCAGCGTTTCAGGAGACGACCTCGTCCCGTCACCTACATACTTATATGCAGGATGTTTAGCGAAACCGGGGTTATGGAAACGTAGAAAAGCCATAAATCACTTGTCGGGTAAATATTTCCTCAGCAGGGAATTCAGTATAGTATATTTGAATTCTGATAGTAAGATTATCTCACGCGCTCCCCTGTAAACCCTCCAGCGGTTGCGTCTTTGCGGATGTTTTGGGAGAATGCTTATTGTGACGCCGTGGAGCCTGTAGGCCCACTCCAAAAACACAGTCTTGAGCAACTGCGCGGTGGGATCAAAGTTTGGTATACCCTTCAAGAACACATCACGCTTTCGTATGGCCTCAAATACCTGCTATCCGTGCGGGAGATCCACAATGTTATCATGTTCCAAAGTGTTGCTCTTTTTTCGAGCCTTTTATCGTTCGATGAATGAGTGGACAGGCTACTTGCACCAACAAAAAACGCTGGGATCAAACGTGCAAACTTTGATACGGGGTGCAGCATAGACCCACCCACCCACGACCCGTTTCCACCTGGTTAGGCGGGGTAGGCGAGGTTCCCCATGATAAGGTAAGCCTAAGGCACATAAGGCAAGTCTATGGCACATAAGGCAAGTCCAAGACACACAAGCTTTACAGTTTCACAATCAAGCTTCATCTACGTCCAACTACGTGTGGCAGAACCAGATGGATTACTGGCTGAATACAAGTCCGACCCGGGACTGCGAACATCACCGGGAATCGGAGAAAACGTCTCCAGTATCCCGAACTCAACACGTGCTCCCCGGACTTCACAAAAACTGGAAGCCCCCAGCCCTGCCCGATATTAACTGCTCGAGAAGAAGTCGAGATATTCACACTTTCCCGCGGTTTGGTCTTCGCTGTGGGGTTTTTCTTGATCAAAAGATTCGAGTCGCCGGCCAGCTGGCGCATACACAAAGTATCCATCCAAAGAAACTCAAGCTAAGAGAAACGTGCCCAGAGGACAAATCTATAACACGATGACGTAGTTCATTGGTTGTAGTGGAGTTAAAGTGGATATCAATTTGCACTTGGAGCTGGTTCACGATCTTTGTGGGGATTTTCCATCTACCTATATGAGCATCTACAATTACCTAGCCCAGAGGGACCGAAAGTCTAAGATATTTAGTTTGGCGAGGGGAAAACAAACAACGATTTTTTGAGGGAGCATAGTTACGCAGTAGGTATGATTCGAGGGGGTCAAAATTGCCTTTCTGACTTAAGTTGTAGATTTGGCACCGGTAGTGTAATTATTGCTTGGAGTTAAGTTGGTGGGGCCAACAAACAGAAAATCAACATGTTTACCTCTTCACAAAAACCCATCTGAGCAGCATCAAATTCAAGTAAAAGACTGTACGGCTAGTGTTCTATGTCCTATATACAAATACACACCTAATATCACTAGAGGATATTATAATTATTGGACCCAACTCAAGGACGTACTCACACACCAATAATTAAGAAAACGCAAAACGCAGCACACCCAATATTAAACAGCCCAGCCGTTATTTACACTCCTATGCTTCACCCTTTATGAAGAAAAGCTCAAAGTACAACCGGAAGAATTCGGAGCTACGCTAGGGGCATTTGTCACTTTACAGGCGTACGGGGCCTTAGTGAAATTCCCAGGAAGCGCCTCGTCCTTTCCGTTGCCAAAATTGTTGCCTCGCGCAACTGCATAACCAGCATTAGTGGAGTACAACGGCTTCTTGGTCTGGTACCAGGTGTTGCTCTCGGCTAGCACCTGTGCGCCCATGCGGGCGTTGATTCCATCTGGGCAGTTGGTGTAGTAGTTGTTGAACAGATGGGCGGTACCGAAGCGGATGCTAGGTCCGCGGGAGAAGAGATTCTCGAAGTGGTTGTTGGCGTAGGTAACATGGAGGAAACCGGTGTCCTCGACGCCGTTGCTGTCAACGTGGCCGACGAGCGAGGCTTTAAAATGGTCGTGGAGGTGTGAGTTAGAGACGGTGACGAAGTCGGAGGCGTGTGTGATGTCGATGAGACCATCGTAGTAGTCTATATCTAAAATCAACAACCATCCTCCCGCGGACTAGGACTCAATTTTTTACCTTTGCCGTGATCCCTATCCGAAGAAAGATCAACATGGTCGATCCAAATGTTGGTGGACCTCATTATTGTGATAGCATCGCCGTCCGTCGCCAACACCTTCTTGATCGCGAGGTTTCTGACGATGACGTTCTTGACTCCCACGATGTAGAGACCAACACCGGTCATCACCACACTGGAATCACTGCCAAGAATTGTCTTGTCGGATTTCACTTTCACCATTCCGTGGTCGGTGATAGACGAGGCGAGAATGATAATTGCAGGGCCAGCAGCACCGGCGGCAGCCTTAAAGTCAGCCAGAGTGTTAACCGTGACAGTCTTTCCACCAGCCCCACCAGTTGTACCTATCCCATATATGTTAGTCAGAATTCGACGGTGCTGGTGGAATATTACAACGAACCTCCATTCATGGTGCCGAATCCTATTGAGCAATGATCACTGAGTGCATCACGCTTGGTGAGTAGAGCAGCGGGAGCAGCAAGAGCTGATGTCGCAAGGGCAATGACAGAGAAGAGCGAGAGCTTCATTTTTAGAGCTTATATGGGTTTTTGTCAAAGTAAAAAAATGATGGCCCTGCCAAAAACTTAAATAGAAGGAATTGAAATGAAAGACGAAGGATTGGAAGTTTGTTCACTAAAAGAATGTGTAAGGAAAAAAACCCAGTACTTGGGGGTGGTTGAGGAGCTTTATACTCCATATCGTGAGGACGAAGTTCGGCGTGAACTGTAACGTTTGGCATAGATACTCTGCATAGCCTTCGTCCGTGCAATCCTTACAGCGGAGTCAATTGCTATGAAGGCCCAAATCACACCTTGAAAACTCCAGGATTGTGTGTGTTCACCCTCGAAATGAGCACAATCAGGGACGTCAACTACCGCCAATGGGGAGATCCCTGGATGAAACGGGAGCACTCATGAAGGACCCTCCGTAAGCATCGATCTCGGACCACCGCTAGTAGACAGTTCTTCTCGCTTGGCTTTTCCAACGCAAGGCCGTCGATGTGAAAGGTGCTGACCGACTTGACCCACTTTTTTCCTGTTGGAGATTCTCAATTCCTACTGTTTAACGCGGCGCTAGATACGTAGCCGCGGGGTTTAGCTCACTTAATACGTGACAACACTAGCCACGTTAGCTTGGGGCAGCACGACCCGAATCATAGCCTAGCAAGCTACTAGTGTCGACGATTTAGTACGCAGAAAATGTAAACCCCGCGACATGGCTGAGTTGAAGCCCAGAGCGGTAATGTAGGAACATCCCTTGCCATTTTGGACAAGTTGCATTTTCCGGTACTAAATCCCTGACATGAGTACGAAAATCACTCAAAAAGGTTCCTGTTCGGGTATATGGTATGTATGTGAACGAGTTCCGGATAAACTCAGTCATAGTGGCCCGTAAGAAAAAATTCAGGATCAGGAGCACGTGTGAGGGTGTTTGGATAGCGTTTCTGTTAAAATTAGAGATAGAGAAGCTTGATTGTTCTATCTAAGAGGGCCGATAAGGTTATATATATACGGTAGTCCATGTACGAATGCGTGCATACGCCTCTATGTATAGAGATGGCTGGATAGAAATCTCTTATACGAGGCATCATCTCCAGCGGGTACGAAGGTGAGATCTATCTATGCATCACTTCCCCTCTTGCTACACTCCGTGGAGCGAGTAACAAAACAAAAGAAATGAAAACAAAGGTGATGAAACAAGCGTACTTGCGCTGCTAGTGATTTCCATAGTAGCCTCCTTAAAACCCTGCGTGTGAAGTAGCAACGAAAGAGTACTACTGTAGCCTGAGGATGGCCATCCATAAAATAAAGAAATCCATAATGAAACATCCTTAAATCCAACCATAGATTGACTTCTATGAACGATCATAGAGCTTCAGTGATTGGTGGTAGAGCTTCCGCTCATAACTCAGTATCGATAGGAGCTTCTGCTCTAGACTGGGCATTGATGTAAGCTTCTGCTACCAGCCTATTTCGTAGCCATTGGTAATTGTCTATCGTATACGACATATCTATCTTGTCAGCATCTCACTAGGTGGCTATACTTACAATGCATGCAAGTGCGCTTGCACTCTCCCAAGCCCTCATGCAGTGCTTCAGTATACTTCTTAGAATATCTCTTGTAGCCGGTAATCATCGGTAATTGGCATTGGTTTGTAGTTGATTCTCGGTCTCGGTAATGCAGTCTCGGAATATAGCATCGGAAACCTTCTGGTAGGCTTCTCGGTGGACATCTCAGGCAACTTCTTAGTAGGTCTCTCGGTAGAGCGTTTGGTATGTATCTCTGATGTATTCATTTTCTCATACTTTCTCCCCTTGATCCTTATCGCTCTTATCCTCCTCCCTCCAATGAAAGTTTTCTGGCGCAGGCAGATACTAGTACCGGCAATATTGGAGTAAATCTCGATGCTGAGAAATCGATATGAAAGGTCAATGTTCGTGATTTCGTAGTATTGTATTTATCTCAATTGCTACAATGGTAGCGGCCTCCATATACAGGTATTGTGAAGATACTATCTACATAAAGAAGTAACAGACTAACATCGTTGCAGGTTTGTCTGAGTTATTTGATTGAGATTGTATATTACTTTCTTGAGTCTGGCAATGATGGCCTGTACGTAGATGTCATTTTGGACAGGCCAGCTTTCTGGCAATGCCACGTTTGGGGTTGGTAATATGGTGTCTATATTAAATTGATTTCATCCAAACCTCTCGATGACAGAGACGATATATCGAACTCTAGTTAGCTTACCAATAGGAATATAGCTCATACCAAGTTTATCTGCTCGTAGCTGGGTAGATTTGATGTTGGGAGTACGTCGGTGCGGCTCAAGTCACGAGTGCGGCTCAACGAGTGTATATAAAGATCATGTTACTATATGATCTGAAACGAAGTTGCCGATACAACTGACATCGTCGAATTGACTCACAGGCTGCGGACTCACAGTCGTAGACTCATACATGAGTTTTCACTCGCCACTGGTATTTGTAGTGTTTGTTACATATCCAGTGGTGGCAAGTGACTCAGAGTGGCGAGTGACTCAACAGTGGCGAAGCATCAAAGTTTTCTTTCATAATTCTCTGTATATAAATCGAGTCTTTCTCCTTCTCTGCTTCTCTTCACTCATAGAATTAACACACGGTTCTCCCCTAAGTACTATAGTAACAGTGTTAGCGACGGGTCCGGGTTTGGAACCGGACCAGGGACCCCGGACCGGGTCAGGAACCACCAAGGAACGGACCAGTTAAGCAAACCCGGGTTGTTACCCGGACCGGACCTAAAACTGGTTTTTGGCCAGGTTGTACCTAGACCGCAGTCCAGTCCCACAACTTTGGCTCCAATTAAGTTTTTGAGTTCTCATCGTATAATGACATGATTTATACATGAAATGTGAAGTTTTATGCGCACTTTCACCTCTAAGTCTCAGATTTGAGATCGCATTACTATTTATGGTGCTGCTGTGGATCACGACCAAAAATAGCCCCGAAAACGCGGGTTTTCCACAGCTGCCCCATGAATATTGATGTGATCACAAATCTGATATGTGGAGGTGACAGAGCGTATAAAACTGCACATTTCATGTATTGATCATGTCATGACATAATGAGAACTCAAAAACTTAATTGGAGCCAAAGTTATGGGCTTGCAAGGGCGGGTTTTTGGGGTGGTAAAACCCGTTGCCACGGTCCGGTCGCGGTCCCAACCCAAACCTGGACCGGTTAGACCGGTTCCGAACCGTTGCTAAGAATAGATATTTGCAATCATGAGTGTTCATAGACTTCGATAGAGTTTGAAGCCTTCATGTATATCAAGACCAAGCTTCCCCCTTTGATAGTAGAATAGACATTGTCCGCTTTAGATAGACAACAGGTTATGAGCTTGGGGGCAACTTACTGAACAGTATACTATTTGATATTATGATATATACAAGTCTATTGGTAAAAGTGGAAATTGACTATAGACTGCATTGTGTGCACAAACACACACATGCACAGTCTCAAATTGTAGCAAGCTTTCTGTGGATCTCTACATAATGTATTGTGTATAGGTATCCATAGTCAGTCTATAGATAACTGTGTATAGAACTATACACCTATATATAGCTGGTAGTTGATAAACCTCAGCCAGTCTTGACTGCTGACAGGTTTTGATAGTACTGGTACACTTATGAAGAGCATTTTGATTGCCCACTTCACAGCTGGCTTGAAAGTCTGGTTGTGAGTTTTATTGAGAGCTTGTTTAAGAGTCTACTTACAGGCTCACTTCAAAGCTGTACTTGAGAATGTTGTAATTTGAGAGAAGTATTATTGCAATAGGATTCTGTAGTAGTGTTAGCAACGGGTCTGGGTTTGGATCGGAAAAACTGTTCAGTTCAGTTCCATACCTGTCCAAAAACCTAACCTGCTGCTTCTTGGTGTTAGGGGGGTACTTAAGTGCTAAGTATTAGTACCAGTACAGCCCTAGATCCTATTCTTGCCAAAGATTAAGAATAATCTTGTCCCGATTATAGACAAGCCTTTTTATTAATTCCTTGGGCTTTATTTGCCTTAGCTTGTTTCCTTCTAGTTTGTTTTAACTGTGCCTTCGTTTGAGGTAAAGGATTAACCCGTCCTTTCCTTGTTCGTCATAAAGGATCGCTAATATAGTGGGAGTCCTTAAGTCTTTCCTCGTCGTGTAAATTTATAGGAGAAGATTGATCTCAGGCAATATCGTGAGGGGTTGCAGATATTTCTCATGTAGCAATTTCGGCTCGTACTCTCAGGTTTTCGAAATGGATAACTAATTCTTTGTCTAATCCAATGATTCCAGCTAGCCACCAAACGCAGTTTGCTGCGAATAGGTATTGCTGGAATCTGGCAAATGATATAATCTTCTGGAGTGCATATACGATAACATCGCTGTCGTTCTCGAAGGTAAGCATCATATACGTAGATAATACTTATCGAAGGTGCGGGGCTGCCGCTATAAAAAGCTAATAGATTTTATATATAATAACAGGTATTATAAAAACTCAATAATAAATAAAGGTCTTCTTTTGCTGGTAGGTTTCTGACTGTTCGCTGCTAGAGCTTGTTCTCTTCATTATCTGGGACGATGTGATCTTTTTTTTAGTCATGTTCGAGGGTCTCTGCTATAGCATGCCCATACTTCCACACCATGATTCAGTTGCTCGTAATTGCTCTATTGCGATCGCGTCTTACATTCTTTTCTGAATGCGCCCAGTAATAGATTGCCACTCTTCCCTTTGGTTATAGTGTTCATATAATGTGGTTTTGAAGCAATACACTTCTGATTAAAATCAGGCCATGCATTATACCAAATTACATCAGACATGTATCAGATCAAAACTTCAACTTTGACATCTTGCTTCCGATTTGTTCAGTAGTTGGAACATCTGCCGATCTTGGTGGGCAGTGCTGATCACAAATTAATATTAGGGGTTTTCCCTGAAAGTGATGATGGGTACTTGAATAGGTCCGTGAAAGCACATACCATGCCGAGACACAAGTATTAGCCAGTAATATGCTCTTTAGCGGGGGTTCATATTAGTCACGAGAAGTGATAGAGCGGATCAGTCATGAGCAGCTGAGATCTGCACTTAGCTTTTTTCACTCTTAGAAACTATGCGGGACTTGCTTGGAGACAAGCACGGCAGTTGATAGTCAAATGCAAGTAAGCGGGCTCTAATCCTCCTTCTCCGTAACGGGTTGGATAAAGGTGCGGCACACCCTGGCATGTCGAGAATTGTCTCTGCCTAAGCATGACATAACTGAGGGATTTTATGACATTGGTCTAGCCAGAAGCAAGCACTGTGCATTGATTTGCATGAGTATGGATTGCAACGTATGATGCGTGTCATAGTCTACGTTTCCACAGCATGAACTGGTATTCAGTAAGCCTGTGAGAAACTACCAAACAAACTCAAGATTAATGCGAGATGTCCAAGTTGAAGTTATGGTCTAATTCATGAGCCGAGATGATATCATGCATGAACACGATGACCAGTGGGATTCGTGGCTGCCTCTACCAGGCGCATTAGTTAAATGTAAGATGCACAGATACGTGGCTATCATTGAGGGATTAAATCATAGTCTGGAGTGGGTTCTGAGAGACTATAAAGAGATCACATTGTTCCGGTAATGAGGAAGACAAGCTCGAATAGCTAGAGACAAAATGATACCTACCAGTGGAGAAATATCGTTATTAATTATTGTGTTTTTATGATATCTATACCTATTATATTTATACCTAGAATCTATTAGCTTTGTGTAGCGGCAGCCCCGCACCTTAATCTTGACTATTCGATTATGGGCCATACGATCATACAAGGAAAGACTATAAGCTTCTAGAACGACATTGACATCATTGTATATGCTTTAGAGAAGATTATATCTTACGCTAGAGATAACCAGTACATTTTCTTAGCTCAGAGCGTCTGGTGGATATCATCTATTATCGGTCTTCAGGGAAGGCTGGTAATTAATATCGATAATCTTAAGCAACAAACGGATACCACAAAGCAAGAAGCCTTGGGTCAGGACATCGACCTAAACATTAGGGCCTCACATAAGAAGACAGTATCCCCTATGCCCAGGGACATTCAAGAAGACTCGAGATCATACATTCATCCAGATAGAATTAATCAGGTTGGGAAAACGCTTCTCGATCTAAGTGGAGAACAGCTTTCTGAATCAGAACCAAGCCAGCTACGTTTGGTTATTGAGAAAGCCGAGCAGTTTCTACAAGTGTCACGGAAGGAGAGGAAGACCTTCAACAAGCAGAAGGAAAAAGACAGGTTGTCTAGAATGAGATCCGGGAAAGTTATCGCGAAACCTTTATCCAATAAGCAGAGGAATTATCTTCAGTCAATTCCCAAAGATACGATATCTGCCTACTTGGTTGATAGGAAATAGCATCTACGGCTGTGAACCTTAGTACTTACCTTAGTATCAGCGGATACTTAAGTTGAGTTACTTAGGATATACACCCCCGTAACAATTAATGCCTCACCTTAACTGCTATTTGGCCTGCGTGATAGATTTACTCGGTGACCAACCGATACAATGCCAACGTAGAACTTGACGTGTCAGCTCGTATAGAATCCGAGTCTGACATTGCGATGCATACTAACTCAAACCAATGAGCAGGGTTGCTTCAGTCCTCATATCATCAGCCAACGTCATAATTCCCTCAGTCATGTCATGCTTAGGCCATGACTATTCTCTTTGGCTGGGGGTTGCCCTGCTGATCCTTATTACCTGAGGCAATAAGTGAGAGATCCCACTTACTCACATATTGACTAACGACTGCTGCACATCTAATTCTGCGTAGTCGCAATTTAAGTATGTATTGTCCCGCTAGATAGATATAGTAAAAGTGGCCAAGAACTATGTGCACAGCGGAAGGTTTTTCACTTCCCCACTATGGCAACATAATTGCATCATCATATTTGAATCCGCCCGTGTGAGCGTATAATCACAGCTTGATCGACTTGCAGCTCAGGTTTAATCCAACTAAAGATAACCTGACTGACAAACAAGATATTGTATTCGCAGGTAGGCGTTTTGCATGCCACGTGATTTGACTAAACTATTATTCCGTGACAAGTACCTGTTTCAATCTATCTTGTATCATTACTGCTGTTAGAGGAGAACCCCTAACACCTGGTGGGCCAAATCCGTACCTGTACCCGTTAATGTGTAGGGTTTGCCAGGTTTAGCTATACCTGTCAGTTCCAATCTCCAGTTCTGGTTTTCGGGTATTTCTATTTATAGTCGCATTCAGAAATCTTACTGTTATTGCAAAATATTAACTTTCGTACGACATCGTCTTTGTTTGATATATTGGCTGCCCTTATAGTCAAAAAGAAGAGAGATATACTCTCTGCCCAATCCTGAAAATGAGCGTCAACAGAGTGTCCATGAGTTTTGATCTTGCATTCTAGGTGAAATAGAAAGTACTAGACAGCAACAGTGAAAGTTCCAGCAGTTGTTAAGTCAAAAATGGAGAAGTTTGCAACCGCTTCTTCACCAACAATATTTGGAGAGCTTATGCTGACACTTGATATTGTCCCTGGAAAATCGCAAATGCCACAAAGGACATCTCAATTAGAAAGTAGTCATATTAGGCTAGGTTCTGGGAAACCACAGTCTCACATATACATCGGATCTCTCCTGTCCGATGTGGTACCCAATTCGTCACCGATTAAAGAGTTGAAGCCTGTTAAACCCGCATGCTTCTGCCCCTTCATATAGCCTTCCTAGCTGATCACTATACAGGAATCGGATTCATCAGCAAAAACTAAATTTCCTTCATTAAATTTATTTAGTTTATTGTACCCACAAACTCAAAAACATGAAATCGAGGTTTCCCTGAAATATGGCATTGCTTTACTGTTCCAGAGTGTTCTTTGAGTCGTTGCGATGCTGTGTTCAACTGTCACGACCAGTGTACCCACTTTTGCAAATGTGACAATGAGCACTTGACAAATGGTTCACACTTCCTTTAGCAATATCACAAATCATCGCTCGGCATACTCCTACATCGCCCAATTTGATTTGTCCTGGCGATGATGATAGTACTCACTCCATACGTTTAAGGAAGCCTTTAGTTTCTGTTTTTACAGACCCTCATGGTTTAATTTGACCAATGATAGTCACCATGTAGAAGTGGTTCACGATGTTCAATTTGTTGATGAATGATCATCAGTACGTTGCAGTTCAACCGTTGTGGGAGGGTTATGCATCATCGCGATTATGATTTCACACGTTTGAGATCAGACTTCAGTAAACCATCATTTCTATTACATTTACTACTAATTGACTGTTGGAAATCTGGCAAAGTGTGTTACAATCGTTTGGCCAATCCAAACAACCTTCGCGATAATGATTACACACGTTTTTTCTACCGCAATCTTGTTGAGTACATTGAGTTCCTCATGCAACAGCCTGCGTTCAGGGAACATATGTCGTATGCTCCCGCAAAGGAATTCAATGATGCTGAGGAATGTATCTACTCAGAGGTGAAATCAAGCGACTGGTGGTGAAATGAACACGTACATTAGTTGAATTTCGTCATAGCTAGGATGATTTTGACCGCTTCAATAGCTGCGGTGGCCGCTTGGAGCTACAATTGTTGCTTTATTCGGGAGTTCAGGCCAGAAACATCTTACAAACAATTCGCCTGACATGAAAGAATGGCTAGTATATTTGAATCTCAGAAACATCGACTCGATGATTAGATCAAAGACTTCGAATCTTGCATGCATTCTTGTTGCCCTTCATCTAGTTCCTCCGAAATATCATTTGAAAGGGCATCCAAAAACAACTGCCATGAAGGAACAACAAATCCACAGTCGAGAGGTTTTAAGGAATGTCTTCGAGCTTATTTTTCTTCATCTCGACGCGCTTTCAACACTGTACAGCTTATGCTTTGTGCGGATGGTTGGATGCGGCAATGTTATCCTGTCATCTGTGCATGAATGGCTGACTACTTTGAAAACATTCACTTGCACTCAATCAAGCAGCCCCATTGCCCTGAGTACGAAGCACCGAAATTGTCATTTGGAGAAGGGAATTCATCGTCATGGTAATTGAGAGACTATCAGCTATACTTCCAAAAGATGATACTCCCGACTCAGGGAGATGAGACAGAAAGATGGGAAGCAAAACAATATCTGGAAGATTGAGCGATTGGAATCTTGGAAGGTGTCTTCTGGAATATGAAATGCATCTCTCCGATCACTATTATTATACCCAATATTCTTCATACTGTCTATCTCGGTATGCTTAAGCATGTGATGGACTAGGTAACATCCTTCCTCGAACAACATTCCAGGATCGACAAATTCAACCAGTTCTGGGCGATGAAGCCTCCATATCCTGGCTTCGCTAGATTCAACACGCCATATAGCCAGGTGACTCAATGGAGTGGTAAGGAGATAAACGCACTCGGGCAGATGATTGTTCCAGTTTTCGCGGTGACTCTTTTATACCCTTTAGCAAGCCAAAGGATTCCCTTCACAGAAGCCCTGTTGTGCGTCAAGAACTTTGTGTATTTTCACCATATGGCACAGTACGAGTACCATACTGAGGCCATGACCGAGTACATGGAGAATTATCTCGAGTAGTTTTATCGTCACAAGGATGTTTTCAGTTGATTCTGCACCGGTAAATCGACAAAGAAGGTCTGGGAAGTCTTGAAAAAGTAGCTTGCTTTATACAAACAGGATGAATGGGAGAGTGACCCTGCTTGGAAAAATCTTTCTGCGGCTGCAAAGCGTTGTCATGTTGATGAAGACAAAACACAGATCGAGTCAGAAATTGCACAATATCTTGTTGACGAATCAGATTTCAACTTTGTGAAGATGTATCCCCTCAACCACTTCTCTTACCATTTCCGCCAGCTTGGCAACCTCTTAAATGTAAGCTCTGAACTCCAAGAAAAAGAAATGATGGATCTTAAAGAAGCATTCAGACAATCGAATTATCATGGGGTCGCCTTCCAGATTTTGCAAATAATCGCCCGAAAGGAGGTATTTCAGTATCGAGAGCTGAATGCAAACGCTGCAATACAACGTCGTGACATTGATATGCCTCTAACCAAAGCACCTATCAAGCGATTGATGAAAAACCTGTGACCAGAAATCAACACCCTTGATGACTTGGCTGAGTGGTGTACAATGCCAAAAGGGGAGCTACAGAATCACATCGCTTGGTATTTCAACAGATTTGCCGACTTCAGAGACGACGTTGATCACGATCTGGATTTCAGTCATCTCAACAATGCAAAATACATTCTGTACAATGCAGTAGCAATTCCGGTGACATGTTTTCAATGCGACGAGCAAGCAGTTTATATGGTTCGTTGCACTGGGTCCACAAGATGGAGAAAGCATAAGGCACCAAAAAATGATACAGTGCTTCTCTGGATGGGGACAAGTCTGAATAGCCACTTTAAGTCGACTGTTGGATGTATTCCCGCACTGTTGAAGTGTCTTTTCGTCATCGAGGATGCTGAATTGAGTGTTAAAGGGCTTCTTGCCCTGGTTCAGATGTTTGCAACAGGGCTGATACGTCAGACTGCTTGTATAGTGATTGTTGAGGAGAGGCATCAACCTCTGATGCAACCCTTGCGCGATGGAGGCTACCGTCGTAGGCCTCCTTTCAGTGTCGGAATCACTTATATCGTCCCTATACGTGCAATCTGAGGAGCTGTACACCTTCTTCCACTGACACCGCAGCCAGATAGCTCGCTGTGGTACTTGAGCAACACGATTGACTTGAATGCTTTGAATTTGTTTTACATATAGATTATTCGACTCGACCATTGAAGTAATTGTTGCAGCGAAATATAGATATCTGAACAGTGTTTACTCTGGGTATTTTAATTTTTGTAATGGGAGTTGTGTAAGCTTGTGTATAATCGATGTCTCAAGGGATTAAATGGTTAAGAATATTCTTGAAATCAATGGAACAGTTCAAAAAACCGTCGAAACAATTGAAATCTAGAGGACCAATGTAAAAGAAACAAGTGCAATACATTAGCGTAAACGACTAAACATGTTTTGGAGATGTCGTGATGACGTGATCACATCATTGAATGCTTCGAAGCATGGTGGAAGATTGCAAAGATGTCACACGGATTATTTGTGGAAAATGTGGAGAAGAATCAGTGCATGAATTCCATTTTCGGAAACCAATTTCACTTTTTGCTGATGTGTGAAAAGTCCAATATTATTCATCCCAAAACCTAATAGAAAGGGATTATACCTATGTGTTGATTATCGACATCTAAATCAACATACGGTTAAAGATAAAACACCACTACCAATTATGGATGAATTAAAAATCAGAGTAGATGGTGCTAATTTTATAACAAAAGTCAATCTTAAAGCAGGATTTCATTTGATAAGAATGGCTTTAGGTCACAAAAAGTATATGGCTTTCAGGACTAAGTTTGGCCTTTATGAGTATGTGGTTATACCTTTTGAATTAACAAATACTCCCGCAACATTCCAACCAGAAATAAATCGAATTCTACAACCAGTACTAGAAATAGAGCTAGTCATATGATCCAATATTCAAATCGATAGCAATCACGGAATGGTTGTGGTAGCATATATTGATGATATACTCATTGCCACTAAAGAATCGATCTAAAAACATAGAAGACAAGCCGGCAAAGTTTTTGATCTTCTATTGGAAAATATTATGTGCGTCGAGAGCAATAAGTGTGTTTTCGACCAGAAAGAAACCTCCTTCGTGGGATTTATTGTTAGGGGACAATCATTACGAATGGACTCCAGCAAAGCTCAGGATATGGTAGATTGGCCACGATCAAAGAATCAGAAGGAAACACAGCAAATATTAGGATTATGAAACTTTGATCGAAGGTTCATTCCTAATTACGCCCATATAGTCTGTTCAATTACAGATTTACTTAAGGGGAACAGTAAGGATTTCGTTTTTGGACCAGCACAGGAAGCAGCATTTCTACAAATTACAGTTTGGTTTACATCTGGAAAAATGCCAATTCTCAGGCATTTCGATCAGGATAAACCTGCACTTATAGAATCACATCTTTCAGATTTCGCAATAGGTGCGGTCTTATCACAAAAATTGGAAGATGGTAAAATACACCCATGTGCATTCCAATCAAGGACATTGTCACCAGCCGAGTTTAATTACGAAGTATTTGATAAGGAAATAGTAGCAATGATTTATGCCCTTCAAAAATGGAGACATTATATTTTAAGTACTGAACATAAAACTACCATTTTTATGGATTATCAAAACCTCAAATAATTTACAAAAAAGATAAAACTCAACAGGAGGCAAGCCAGATGGGCTGAAGTACTGCAAGAATAAAACTTCGTCATAATATATTGAAAAGGATCTCTTAATCAAAAAGCAGATATACTGTCAAGGTGTCCAGTGAATACCTCTAGAGAGGGAGCTACAACAGTAATAGTGGAAAAACCGTTGTTAGGACCAGAGCAATGGTTAGAAATAGGAGTCTTGGAGATATACCAAGATGACCTCCAATATATTGATATTGGTACAATAGAAATAGCGCCATTGAGTTCAGAAGAAATGGAATATATAATACAGAGTGCTATGTTGGATGAGCAGTATTGATCAATTTGCAAGGAGGTCAGCAGCAAAAATATGAATGACGATAAGAACTACACGATCGAAGATGGGATTCTGTGTTGGAAAGTAAGGATATATGTACCACAACAAATGAGAAGGAAAGTCATGAAGTTGGAACATGATTCAAAGGTGGCAGGACACTTCGGAAGAGATAGCACCCTGTATTTAATTCGCACAACTATTATTGGCCGAAAATAGATCATGACGTTAGGGATTACTGTTATGAATGCGACATTTGCCAACGGATAAAATCACCAAGACATGCGAAGCACGGACTGCTACATCCTCTCAAATTATGAAGCAAACCATGGATGCATATATCAACAGACTTCATTACAGATTTACTGAATTTGTCAAGATAAACAACAATATTAGTGGTAGTCGACAGGTTTTCAAAGATGGCTTACTTTGTGCCATTAGCCAAAAAGGATTCACCAACAGTCGCAAAAGCCTACCTACAAAATGTTTGGAAGTATAATGGCTTCCCCGGAGATGTAGTATCCGACAGAGACAGAACATTTACCAAATAATACTTTACGAATTTATATAATTATCTCGGAGTCAAGAAATCCATGATCACTGAATTTCACACACAAACTAATGGACAAACTGAAAGGATGAATTAGGTAATAGTAGCAACTCTAAGAGAATATTGCAACTACGAACGGAATGATTGGTTGGAAATGCCAGCGATGGCCGAATTCGTATACAAGAACTCAAATCACTCTTCAACAAAAGTATTGCCTTTTTAAGCCAATTATGGATATGAGCCTAGCACCAATTGGCGTACCGAAATACAGTTTCGAAATCCATCATCAGAAATGTATGGACGTTGAATGACAGGTATTCACAATAAACTACCAGAGCAATTGGTTAAAACTGGAGAAGCGATGGGAAAATATTACGATAGAAAAAGACAATCGATTGAAGAATTCAAAATGGGAGGATGGGTTATACTTAGTGGCAAAAACATAAGGTCAAAAGGAACATGCCAGAAACTTGAAAATGAGATGTTCAGGCCTTTTGAAATAATATTGGTCGGACACAACAATTGGTATTGGAAGCTGTGCCTACCATCATTATGGAAAATCGATTCTAGGTTTGATATTTCTTTACTCGAACCATACCGTGGAAAGAACCGAGAGAGGGAGGTAGTCCAGATAGAGGCAGACAATGCAGGATGGACAATAGAGATGATAATCACAAGCGGACCATCGAACAACGACCCTGAGAAACATGTATTTTTGGTTCAATGGGAAGGCTATTCGCGCGAGGAAAATACATGGAAAATTTTGAGAACGTGAATGATCACGCGAAATAGTTATTGGAAGAATCTTATTCAGGGAATAAGAATATGGAGAAAGATAAAAGATTTGGAAAGAGCTGGGTACAGAAAGACACAGCAGCGCAACCAGAAAAATCAAAAAGACGCAAGAGTGCAAAGAAAAAATAGAGTTATTTACTTTATTACTTTTGAATTTATTTCATTTTGCTATCTGAGTGGTATCTTTTGTTTTGTTCATTTTTTTAGATGGAGCTATGGTTGGGTCACCAGTCATTGGGAGGGAGGTACTGTTAGGGGTTCTCCCTGATAGTGGTAATGATACATGAATGGATTGATGTAGGTACATGTCGCGGAGTTACTCTAGGTCAAGTTACGTGATATGCAAAACACCCACCTGTGAAAGCAACATCATGTTTATGTTTGTCAGCCAAGTGATTTTTAGTGGAATTACACTTGGGCCACATGTCAATCGATTATTACAAAGTACGCTCGTAATAGCAGATTCAAATATGATGATGCAATTATGTTGCCATAACTGGGAAGTGAAAAACCTTCAGCAGTGCCCATAATTATTGGCTACACCTACTATACATTTTCTAGCGGGACAATACACAGTTAAGTTGCGATTGTACAGAGTTATGTGGGTAGCAGATGATAATGCAATATGTGAGTAAGTGGGATCTGCAAGCTTACACGCTAAGCGGTGAGAACAAGTTGCAGCACTCTCTGGTCTATGGAAGGTCGAGACCTAAGCATGCAGTGTCTGAGGAATTAATGGCATTGGGGGAAGATAAGAGGCCTAAAGCAAATTGGCTCATTGAGTTGAGACCGCACGAATTGCAACATCATAACGACGTGGCCTAATCTATGTTGGGGAAGTATCAATTGGTCGCCGATTAAATATCTGACGCAATGCCGGATAGCTCAATTAAAGGCGAAGTATTTAATAGTGAAGAGCTATCAAAACATATTGCAATAAGCATTGATAAGCATGCACGCTGTCAGATGTACCAACTACAGAACAAATGGGCAGCATGATATCTAGGTAAAATTATAAGCTGTCATTTTGTTTGTTTGATATCATGATCATGAGGATGGTCCAACATGGGGGTGTAATGCCTTTAAACCACTCATGCATGAACACGATAATGTTGGGAAACCTGTGGCACTATCGGCGGGACACTGAAGATGTTTCGAAGATAAGCTATCAAGCAATCCTGTTGTCATAGCTCTATTTGAATGGGACACATGACCTGACGAAGCAGTTATAAAAAGCTTACATTGTCCCTGACAATGAGAAGAAACAGGCTGTAGCATCAATTCACAGTCAGACATTACCAGCGAAGAACACCTTAAAATATTTTTAAGTTTTCTACTTAAACAAACATCAAGATTACTTCATTATTCTCACTTGGTGAATATTTACTATATGTGTTCGAAGAGACTCTCACCATCTCAGTATACACACCAGAAGGTTGTTGAAATTTTCAGTGATCTGGTTCACTACTACAACAAGCGGGGTTCAACTCACATCTCACAAATCCTTTTATAATCTGCAGTTATAAAAGGTAACAGTTACAATGTACACAGTTAAATCAGTACAGGGTTATTACCTTACGAAAAATTCTCCGAAGAGTGACCTTGGACGGACGAGGAAGAGTGGTAAGGTCTTACTCTTGGTATAAGAGGTTGAGTCTTGGGAAAGATGAGGAAAGGTTTAGTTAGGTGGCTGTATTTAGTCTAATAAATGGTGTATTGATTATTGGGACTTAAGATATCCCTGTAACAGTGGCAATTGAGAGACTATCGGCTATACTTTCAGAAGATGATACTTGTGACTCGGGGAGATGAGATAGAGACACAGGAAGCAAGACAACATCTGGATGATCGAGCGGTTAGAATCTGGGAAGGCGTCTTCTGAAATATGAAATCGATCTTCCCGACGACTATTATCATACCCAATATCTTTCATACTGTCTATCTTGGTATGCTTAAGCATTTGATGGACTGGGTAATATCCTTCCTCAAACAACATTCCAGGATAGACAAATTCAACCAGCTCTGGGTGATGATGCCTCCATATCCAGTCTTCGCTCAATTCCACAAGCCATAGAGCCAGGTGACACAATCGAGTGGTAAGGAGTTGATAGCACTCAGGTGGGTAATTGTTCCAGTTTTCCCGGCCACCCTTTTAAATTGTTTGGCAAGTCAAAGGATTCCCTTCACAGAAGTTCTGTTATGCATAAAGAACTTAGTGTATTTTCACCTTATGGCACAGTACCGGTACCATACTGAAGCCACAATCAAGTACATGGAGAATTATCTGGAGCAGTATCAGCAAACTGTAAATCGGTTCCGAAGCAACACACAATCCTCCCAAACACTCCAGGTGACTTCACCAGTGTATCTAAGTACTTCTAAATGCTCCCAGACACCTCTGGAGCTAAGCAATGTGCTCTCGGACTCTTCAAGAGCATTCACAGGTTTTCCTGAAAGCACCTGCACTTATGGAGGTGTATTCAGGATGGTACGAGATTTGACTTATAGAACGGTCAAATTTTGGAGCTGTTGAAACCTCTGTGCAGATCTGCGGGAGACTTCAAGAGCAGCTGAGACTGCTGTGGAACTCTGTGGGAGACTTCGAGAGCAGCTGAGACCGCTGCGCAGCACTCCGGGAGACTTGGTGCCATATTCTCATAGCAGTGGTTCCTACATTACCACAAGGCATTTCATGTTATCATATTTGTCTTTGTTATAGTCACAAGATTTGCTACATCATAATATGGCATGCATTATTTAAGTCTCTGTCTGTATATACTTACAGTCAATCCGGCCGCAGATGGTAGTCAAGCGTCATTGGAGGAGCACCTGGACATGCACATTGGGAGAAATTTGAGATGCACCTCTTGGATGCCGTTGTGGTGAAACAATGGAGTTAGAAGGAAGAGAGCCCACCAACAACACTCCGCCGCACCTCTCACGACATCCAAAAGGATTTCATAAGAAAGAGCCGTCCTGGTTCGAGGAGCATATAATTTGAGTGAAAAGATATGATACTACACAGTGTTGAGGATCCAGAATATCTCGGACAGAGCGAGTGAGACCACAAGTTGGGAAAGATAGAGTGTGTATTTTCATTGTGTAAAGGCATACGCCCGTGTATGGCCTCATAGGAAGATATATCAGTAGATACTGTTGCACACGTAGATGACAATATTGTAGAGTAGTATAAAGGTAAGTTAAGGTAAGATTATCGCTAGAGATCTAAGGCTCGTGGCGAGCCGACTATATAAAGAGGGCATTACCCGGCCCTGGACACGTCACGTGCAGCCGTGCCGTTACATTATCCCCCTCTTTAGGTGCAGACCCCCTGGGCTGCATAATCCCATACAAGAGTAGAAAAGGAAAGGAAACAATCAAACAACTGTTCAACATACGCAAATGTACGAACCCATAAGTCCCACAGCTAATCCATACCATATGGTAGCCATTCAGTGGAACCGGCGCATGGGGAAACTCCACCTCCACTTGACTTGTCTCCTGAGGTGGTAAAAACCCGTGCCGACGTCATTTGTACTGGGCCGAGATCCAAAGAAGTAAAGAAATAAAGAGAAGTGGAGAAAAGAAAAGGAAGGAACACCCAAAGTAACACCGTCCTCCATATCTACACCTCCGAAATGTCCGGCATTCAACCATTCAATCTCCACTCGTAGCTCGTATCAAGTGTAGACCATTGTCGGAATTAGACACAGTAATCTCGGCGAAATCCCCAATCATAGTATAAGCCTTGTCTTGACTCGGCGGCATCGATGGTGGCTTCTGCTTGCTGCTTATCATCACTGCCATCAGCAATTGCATCGCCATCGCATCAGTATATCTAATTTGTAAGCATTCCAGTAACCAGTCATACTCAAAATACTCTCAAGGGCTCTAGCACTCGAGCTCTCCCAATTCTTCGTGAACTCTGCAGGCCCTGCCCATCAATGATCATTGTTGCCGCTTTGGAAGCTGCTTTGGTAGCCATATTCGCGCTCAGTCTGCATGGATGAAGCGGGGTTGACTTCTCGGTGTGGATTGTAGCTTCTGCTCTCGGTACCATAGCCGTCGGTGATGGCCAGTTATACATGACCTCCTATCTATATCGTAAGCTTCTCATGAAATGGTCATTCATACCATATATTTTCAAGCGTGCTTGCGCTCTCCCGCCCCCTCATGCATAACTTGGTCGGCCAGTGTTGGTATCTCAGAACATCTCCCACAGCCGGTAATTGGCACAACATCACCGTACTCGTCGGTAGCAGTATTCATGCTCCTTCAGCATCCGCCAAACAGGCTTATAGGCCTCCAGTATGGTTGTTCGGCATCCATTTCGGTAAGCCGTTAGGTAAACATCCCAGTCGGTGCCTTCGGTAGGTAGGGCTCCTGATAATCCTCTTATTGAATCCCAATATTGAGTCATTTGGCCATGATCCTGGTCGCTATGCTCAGTTATTGTCTCTCCGGAGCTCTTGCAGTCACACTGATCATCCTCCTAGTCGGTGCACTTGTAGGTACACTTGACATCTACCCTCTGCTTGTTGCACTTATCATCTCCAATTGCTCGCCGGCTTTCCTCCGGGTATGCTTTCTGCTCCTTCTCCAGGTGTTCTTGTTGTCACTTGTCTGGGTATCCACATCGTCGATCTCTGAGTTCACTTGTCGTTTCATGTGGTCGACTCTTCTCCACGTGCTTGTTGACTCTGCTAGTGATCTCTGTCGGTAAGTGCGCTCCAAGGTGCTTCCTCTCTGCACTTCCGGTATGGTGATTGCTTACAGTTGGGGTTGTTTTTGATTCCGGTACGGTCATCCCCCATTTGTATGTCGTGGGTCTGCCGACGACTAATCCATTACAGCTTCTTCGGGTGCCATATCGATTGGCTAGGATTGATTCTGAAGTCGATTTCATGTAGCAGCTGTGTATCTCGGGATTGTCAAGACTAAATTGAAATCTCTGAGACTGAGTCGGGATCTCATTCGGGTTTGTAACTTGTGCATGTGGCTTCATGATTCATCTGTATGTGTATTTGCCATCACTTCCTTGCATGCACTTTTCGCCGTTCTCGGAGTACAATTGTTGCTTCTTCTCCATGTGCACTTGCCGCTGCCAGCCTTCCATATTGGTAAATGCGTTTTACAGTGCTTCGTTCCTGCACTTCCGGTACGGTAATTGTTCGCGGTAGGGGTTGTTGCGATTCTGGGACTGTCATCCCCCTCTTTAAAGATCGTTGCTCCGCCAGACACTAATCTTGTAGAGCTTCATATTGTGCTGTATTGGCATTGTAGCTGTGTGACTCGGGATTTGATTCGGGATAGTATGCGGCATTGGAACTCGGACATGTAGCTGTATAATTCGGTAACTCAGAATAGTGCTCTGAATAGTGGTCGGTATGGTACTCAGTGGAGCTATGCCGCCAGTACATCGTATGTCGTCATATCTGCGTTCCAGTGTAACTTCGTACTTTGAAATCAAAGTTAGTGATCTCGACAATGGTATAACTTCGCATAACCGCAATATCTTCATAAAAGGGAAGGAGGTTGATTGTCATCCGTCTCCCGTGTTCCATCTCCTGAGATCTATCTCCTGTCATCCATCTCCTGTCATCCACTTCGGTCATCTATCCATATCCGGTCACGATCCATATCAGGGCGCGATCCATCTCTGGATGGGATCCATCTCTTGTTAACCATCTCCGGCCGCAATCAATTGCCGGCTCCGATCCATCTCCGGCTGCGATCCATCTCTGGCTGCGATCCATCTCCAGCTGCATTGCATCTCCGGCTGCAATCGATCTCTGGCCGCAAGCCATCTCTGGCTGCAATCTCTCTACGCCTGTGATCCAGTTGGTTCGAGCCATTCGTTTCCATCTGTGCATAATTGCACCTGTATGGTCCGCATTCGTAACTTCTCCTGTAGTACTGTAAGCTCTCTAAAGGTCATTATTACTGACCTCCATAATATCCGTCTTCTATTGTGTTAGGGGTTCTCCCTAGCAGCGATAATGATACTTGATTTACTACAAGATGCATACATATCTACGATATGCATAACACCTATGCATGTGATAATCAAGATGGTCAGCGATACGCTCTTTAGCGGGAGCTCGTATCGATCGCGCAAAGCGGGAGTGCTTTGTTCGCGTCCCAGAAACTATGCGGGACATGTGTGGTAATCACGCACGGCAGTTGATAGTCAGATGC
>Ga0307514_10000435_pt1 | contig 91432 bp, 85 predicted proteins | sample 16_EM_MG_FD_203088 | JGI IMG/M metagenome (GOLD analysis project Ga0307514, IMG submission 203088) | Populus trichocarpa ectomycorrhiza microbial communities from riparian zone in the Pacific Northwest, United States - 16_EM | ecosystem: Host-associated > Plants > Roots > Unclassified | place... | reverse complement strand
ACCCCCACAACCCCCCCCCACCCCCCCCCCCCCCCCCCCCCCCTTTCACACTGATAGCCGTTTGGTAGATATGCACTCACCACCCTAGGACTCCCGTCTCGCACACCCAAATCAAATGTCGTGTGTTCGGCGCGACAGAACGAGGTGCCTATGAAACTCTCATTAGCACCCCACTCTTTCGCTCCTGTGATTGTTCTCAGCCAAGAGAGTCCTTACTCAGTAGACTGGGCCTGCGCCGATGGTGTAGCCACGGATCGAAGCGCTTTTCCTCAGGCGAGGAAGAACCGGAGGAGGAAGGCGAGGACGCAGGGCTGTTGTCGGAAGTGGAGGTGGGGATGGTGATGGCGGAGGATCGTGCCATGACTGCAAGTGTGCGATGTACGGGTAATAAGTCGTTTGCACTCTGAGTGACGGTCGGTCGGAGATCGTTTGTATTTTCGAAGTCAAATAAATCAGGCAAGACAAGGCAAACGGCGATCAAGTGTTGTTGCGAAACTTGAACGGATGATAAAGAGTTTTGAAAGATGTAAATGAAGCGTAACGTGAAGAAACCTCGACCCTTTAGGTGATGATGGTGGTGGTGGTGGTGGTGGTGGTGGTGGTGGTGGTGGTGGTGGTGGTGGTGGTGGTGGTGGTGGTGGTGGTGGTGCTGGTGAAGTGAATGAAAGAAGTGGAGTGGCGACGAGGAGTGAGGTGGTGGTTTGTTCTCAGCCAACCCCCACGAAGCCATTCGTCGCTGCCTCCCCATCCATACGTGACTCATCTACTAAACGCCAGCACAACAGTCATAAGGCAGTCTACTTCTTCCATCTAAAAGCACTTTACATAGAGTGTTTACTCTATCGTCAAAGCACATCATTCATGTTCTCCACCTAGGTTCATCTCCTTCCTCTATCCGAACGGAGGTGGGAAGATGCCTAGTTCTGCAGTGACACGCTCGGTTCGGTGCCTTTGCACCAACAATTCAACCAAAAGGTAGATCTTGCACGAAGGGAATTACAAAAAAGCTATACCCCTCCTTCAAAATCCTACTTAGTACCGACATGTACTCTAGAGTACTTCCGCCCAGAACTACAGGATATCTGAAACCCGGCTTGAGCTTTGGCATCCGGCGCGCCGAATTACCGAGCTCCATGTCACTAAACTATCCTCCGAAGCTCAAGCCGTTCCACATCTCAACGGTTCCTTCATCCTGGGCTTCAAGGAACCACCAAGCTCCAAACCCAAAACAAGCATGAGGCAGTTTTTGACCACCGACTGAGGTGAGCGTTTTACGCTGAAAGGGCTGGAACTGAATAGCCATTATTATTGGTACCAGTTCACCCAAACGCCTCCTAGGCTCAAACCACTACCACTAGTAACCTTTCTATCATTCATGTGTTGTCACTCTGAAGATCTACAATGCCAAGCCTCTTTACCACGTGTTCTACGCAACATCAAAGTTCTTTTTCGGTCTGTCCAGCCAGCTCCAAACAACACACCTCTTAACAAGTGACAGTTCTACACGCAACGCCCGCTACAATCGGTTCAGCATGAGTTCCGACGTTGCAGCCGGTGATTTTTCGGCGTTCCAAGATGGGATCTTTGGCGCGGTTATGTCCACCGTGAAAGCGGTGGGCGCGCTCGCCGCAGGCGATATCGACTTCCAGCGCTCAACGGACCCGGAATTCGCATCGGCCGCGGATGCTACGAGTGCGCGCATACTCGAGCTTGCGAATTCTTTGCTTAGGAGTGCGGCGGCAGGCTCGGATATTGAGCTCCCAGTGCTGAAGCAGGAGGATGATGTGGAGAACAAGTGGAATGAGATTGTGGAGGTTGCGGATTTTCTTTTGGAGAGAGCGGTAGGGAGAGAACATTCGAGACTATGGGAGAGGAAGTGTTGATGATCGGTTGTAGGATACATGTCTGGATGAATATACGGGCGCAATCAAACAGAAGAATCCAGAGCCCTTGTCGGGAGCAAGAACGGTTTGTCTTCCCCCGTGTTCGGACCCGTTTTGCGTTGTCGTCCATCCTGACGAGAAGAATGCGCAGAATCCCAGGCTCTCGCGAAACCAGCAGAAATCACAGAACTACAGAGCGAGCGCCAATTCGTGGTCGTCGAGAAACCTCGTGAAACCGCAACTGCAGTTCGACGTGAAGACGGACAACCTCGACAATTCACCGTTCCGCCCTCTGCTGACGGTGAAGCCGCATGCGAAGATCCCTCTTCAGAAAAGCCTTGAGATGTTTACGAATGAGTTAGGGAATAAACAGTATGCCTCCCCTCCCGCGGCATCCCCGAATAACCCACTGAACGTGTGGCAGATATATTCACCCCTACATCGAGGAGATTAGGTCTACGAAATATCCAGAGCGGATGTTTCAAGAACAGGAGCCCCAACAATATCTGCCTTTCGAAGACACAGAAGCTATCTTTGTCGATTCACCAGAGCTCCTTTTAGAGATGCTACAGGAGCTAAAGACCGCAAAGGAGATTGCGGTCGATTTAGAACATCATGACCAAAGATCGTATGTTGGATTTGTGTGTCTTATGCAGATAAGCACGAGAGAGAAGGATTGGATCGTCGATACTCTCAAATTGAGAAGTGAGCTTCAAATATTAAATGAAGTATTTGCAGATCCAAACATCATCAAGGCGAGTCATGATGGAGACATCACATGTCAATTGCTAAGTTGTGCAACAGGTTTTCCATGGCGCCAGCATGGATATCATCTGGTTACAACGAGATTTTGGGCTGTATATCGTCGGACTCTTTGATACCTACTGGGCTGCTAGGACGCTTGGATTTCAAGGCCATGGATTGGCATTCCTCTTGAAGAAATATGTTGATTTCGATGCCGACAAGCAGTACCAACTTGCTGATTGGAGGCTTCGGTTTGTCACACTGAGATTTATTATTATTAGGGCACTAGTTCCGTATCATTCTTTCAATGCTGATTTATATAAGGCCAATCCCAGAAGAAATGTTCAACTATGCGCGATCGGATACACACTTTCTGCTGTACTGTTTCGACAACTTGCGGAACGAACTGTTGAGCAGTTCCAACTTCGAGGACCCGGAAAACAAAATGGCACACGTGTTGCACAGCTCCCGGGAAGTATCCCTCCGACTATACGAGAAGGAACCCTACGATGCGGTGAATGGAGATGGAAATTTGGGATGGCGGAATATGCTCGGTCGCTCCCAAGAGGGATTGAACCCAATGCAGGTGGCGGTATTCAAAGCGGTACATCTATGGCGGGACACTACAGCACGGATAGAAGACGAAAGCGTCAACTACATTATGCCGCGCCACCAGCTATTCAACCTTGCTCGTAAGATACCAGTTGACGTTGCAGGGGTGTTGGGTTGTTGCCCTCGCCCTTCTCCGCCAGTCAAGATGCGAGCCGGAGAGCTTGTCGTTGCCATTAAGAACGCGAAAGATAGCCCGGAAGTTCGTGAGTGGAAGAAATCCATGACCCTGGAGGCAGAAGCCGCTGCCAGAGCATCCCAGCAGACAGCACCAGCTAGCGTCGACATTTCTTCGCACCCAGGCCCTCGTATCGATGTCTTTACGGTTCCATTGACCCAAGTCAACATGTTACGTACTCAAAAGTCCGGGTTTTGGGGAAGCTGCGACGAAAGCAGCCGATGGCAGGCAGGAGCGATAACACAGAAGGATGCGGGGCTCAGACTTGCTGTGCCACTACCGCAACTAACTGCTGCAGTCTTCATCTCATCTGACGATGATTCGCGTCCTGTTCCTGCAAAGTCGGTCGACCCTGGGGCCCGTGCTGAACACGAGTACGTCAAGAACCGACCTGCGAAGGATGATACACCCGACGTCATCGTCGTACGGTCTCATGGGGGTGGAAAGAAGCGGAAGCGACAAAACGAGACACTAGGTGGCGATGACGCAGCATTAGGAACGGAATCTGGAGAAGCGGAGGCGGAGAAAGCGGCCACGTCCGAAGATCCTGAACCCCGGAACACCCAAGACCCGAAGCCCGAAAGTATATCGGTTTCGCAGGGATCAGGTACCCCAGACGGTACCAGGCTCAAGCAAAAGGAAAAGCAAAAGGAAAAGGAAAAGGAAAAAGGTCGCAGAAGGAAGAAAAAGAAGGGTGGCGAAAAGGCCGAGGAAGACGCGGCAGGAGAAGGAAGCGATAAACCGCAAGTTCAGCCCTTTGACTATGCAAATGCGCCTTCCGTCCTCAACCAGAAATACGAAAGGGAGCCGAAGTCAAAGGAGAAGAGAAAGAAGGCGTTCGACCCATACTCACAGTCTGGAAACGCGCCGAAGGGGTTGAGCAGGAAGAACCAGGAGAGGGCTGGGAGGTCATCTACTTTCAAGCAGTAGGAGGGGCAGGGGCAGGACGCAATGTTTGGACTATATAATAGCGTGAAGCTTCTTCAATTAGCCATGGAAGGAAGAATGCGTAGAAGCGACACCATTAAGAATACGTATATAAATATCATGAGGCTACCACGTAGGGGTGATTACCCTGTTTCGGCCGTGTTCAAAGAATCCTCCGTGCCTGGATTCTAGAATTCAGGCACAGAACGATGGGGGGCTGTATTACTACTGGAATGAGGATCGGATGCGGTGACTTTATTCTGCGGAGTACTATATGTACTATGCACTGGACGGGTGAGGCAGAAACTGTCTGGAACCCGATTGAAACGTTTTCTCCGCCCATCTGTCTGTCTGTAACCTCCTTTGCTGTCCGGATGACGCTGTTATGCAGCAATGCGGGGGCATCTAAGGAATTTTTCACACGAGCTTACTTGCCGTGCCTATCACACGGCTCGTTAAGAGAACGAGTGTCTTATCGAGAGCAAAGTTTGCCACCGGTATGCAACGACAGACGCGGCGGGAATCTGCAACGTCAAAGTGTCCTACCTCCATCTTCATGCATGCGGTGATCCATACCGAGCGTGTGCAGATAGATGAGAAGTTGAGTCAGGACGTACATATCATCAATGCAATGCCGAGGATAAGAAGATTGTTGCTGTTATTTCGGATGCAGGCAGCATAGGTGTGGGCTTGGGATTTTCATAGAAGGCAGCCGTATTTGAATCAAGCCACTCTATCTGCGACCCGTTGATTTATGCTGTTGGTGAAGTGACAGGTACTCTAAATCTGGGCAACGCAGGAATTGGCATGCAGGCACACATCACATCATGTTTTTGTTCAAAAGAGCCGTAAATAAATGCAATGTGAGTGTAAATCTAGTGGAACGAAAATGTGATCGAACCCGCCGCGAGAAGCGGAGGAAGCTTATGTTGTGTACCTCTCGTTACCACTTGCTCGATCGCTGGCGGACGACCTTCCTAAAGCTTCGTGTCGTCTGGAGTTGATTGTGGTTCGGAGGTGGAACATGTGAGAAGGAGCCAATCGGATAGGGCTAGCGCACAGTGATCGCGATGGCAGACGAGATGTGATATCGCACTTAGAACGATACCCCTGAACAGACGTGCTGACTTGGATACACTTTTTGTGGCCCCTCCCGCTCACCAAGCAGTGGCAAGCAGCAGCAGGCAGTGCGAATATGCTTGGAAGGAGATATGGTCCCTTCTCCCTACCGTCTGATCGTCATTGTGAATTTGTACTAGTTCAACCAAACTGGTCGTCGTCGTTTGTCTTCTCTGTTGTCCGCCTCTCGCGGCTCCGCCACCACTTCATTATCGCGACCACCCACACATCCCTTAGAACCTCGAATTCGCCATCCCACTTCTGCATCCTCTTGCTGCCAATCATCTCGAGGGGTGCATTTGTTCCTTATCTCATCCTCTCCTAGCGCAAAACACGCCTTCTTCGTCGTACTCTTCGCGTCTCCCACACACCCCTTCGCTCCGCCGCCAGGGAACAACACGAACACGCTTCACACATCCGCCGTCAATTGCAGCTTTCCAAGGTCTACCCAATCTGTTGGATACAAGCAAGCAAGCAAGCAGGCTGGCCTTTTCTTTTTACTCGCCAGGGTCGCCCACACTACCCACCCCCCCCCCCCCAACATAATAGCCGAAAATTATACCGCCAACCAATCGAAGGTGCAAGTGAGCCCCCGTCCGTCGGGTCTTGTACCTTTTTGACGACGACAATACCCCATCTCACATCTTTCGCGCCCTCCGGTTGGCAGCCACGTTGGATCCACCATCATCAGCTCTCCTCCTCGAAAGAACATTCCTCAGTACTTCGGCAACAGCAGATTTTATACGATAGCTTTTTGCTTCCTTCAACGAACACATCGCCCACAACAACAACGCCGGAAACTGCCGCCAGCTCGATTGATTTCAGCCGTTCCTTCGATCTTCACGTCGTTGTAATCCGTTTCGATAAAAAGGGCGGCAAGGCTTTGCGCCGATTCCCCCTCCTCTCCTTCACCACTTAGCCCCTTGCTAGCGATCGGTGCATAATTTGCACTTCTCCACCGATGTCGGTTACAACTATGCTCGCTCCCTCGACGAGGAACTCAGCCTCGTCGACGTCCTCAGGGTTTGTGCCCGTGTCGAGACAGAATACGATTGGATCGTCCGATGGCGGTGCGACAAGATCCAGGGCGTCGAAAAGGTACAGCGTTACGGCATTGTACCTGTCTATGTCGGCGCAGGATAGGGATTTAGAAATCGAAGATGAATTGGCGAGAGGTAGAAAAGCATTTCGCTTTCGTTTCGAGTCGCCGTCGTTGACTCCCTGCTGTACAGTTCAGAAAACACTGCGCGACCTCAAGTCGAAGATCTCGTCGCAATCGAAGAAGAATTTCGTCCTGGAGAAGGACGTGAGATATTTAGACTCGCGCATTGCATTACTTATCCAGAATCGAATGGCGTTAGAAGAAGTAAGTGGCTCCTAGGTTACCGATGCACAGCACAGGGCTGTGGCTGAGATTGGTATTGACGATGTGTTAGCAAAATGAGGTAGCAAGCCATTTTGACGAGTCGAGCGAAGTCGAGGGTGGAACGTTTCCCAACGATCAAAAGACACAGTCGTACGGAAATCTCTTTTACTTGCTTCAGTCGGAGCCTAGGCATATCGCCGCGCTCTGTCGATGTGTTTCCATGGCCGAGATTGATTCGCTATTACAGACGGTCATGTTCACAATTTATGGGAACCAGTACGAGAGCCGCGAGGAGCATTTGCTACTTACCATGTTTCAGTCCGTTCTATCGGCACAGTTTGAAACAACTCCCGAATATTCGTCCCTGCTGCGCGCAAACACACCGGTATCTCGAATGATGACAACATACACTCGTCGCGGACCCGGTCAAAGCTACTTAAAAGTGGTTCTCGCAAAGCAAATCAATAATCTCATAGAGCATAAGGACCTCAACCTAGAGATCAACCCGTTAAAGGTGTACGAACAAATGATCAAAAATGTGGAAGAGGATACAGGGTCGCTACCAGCCAACTTGCCCCGCAGCATCTCGGCGGAACAAGCTGCAGAAAACCCCCTGGTGCAGGCAATCATTGAGCCTCGTCTGACGATGTTGATGGAAATCGCCAATACATTTTTGGCAACTATTATTGAGAATCTGGACGAGACTCCGTATGGAATTCGGTGGATTTGCAAACAGATTCGAAGTCTCACCCGGCGGAAGTATCCAGATGCAAAGGACCATATCATCTGTACTTTGATCGGCGGGTTTTTCTTTTTACGATTTCTCAACCCAGCAATTGTTACGCCTAGATCGTACATGCTAATCGACAGTGTCCCATCGGAGCACCCACGAAGAACGTTGACATTGATTGCCAAGATGCTCCAGAATTTGGCGAATAAGCCATCATATGCGAAGGAGCCTTATATGGCTCGACTTTCACCCTTTGTATCGAATAATAAGATGAGGATCAACAACTTCCTCAATGACCTGTGCGAGGTTGGCGACTTTTATGAATCATTGGAAATGGATAATTACGTTGCACTCTCTAAGAAAGACCTCGAATTGAATATTACATTGAATGAAGTGTATGCCACACATGCGTTGCTGGAGAAACACTCTAACGAATTGGTGGGACACTCCTTTGTTTAGGCCCACGTTTAAAAGCTTACGGGGTGCTATAGCTACGGGGAAGAGACACCCAGCATTTGAAGATACTTTTGGAAGAGCTAGGAGCAGCCCCACCACAAGTGCCTCGTAAAGAGAATAAAGCGATCGACTTGCCGCTATTCAGCCGGTGGGAGGGGAACATCGATGGTATGTAACATGTGAGGCAATTAGCTGCAGGAGCGGGGCTGATAGATGTCTCAGATCTATCCGCCGCATTAGATATTACACAAGAGGATGTCTATTTCATGGAGGCAAAGTCGATATACGTGCAACTGTTGCGAACACTCCCCGCAACATCTACCGCAGCTCGACGGCCTCTAAATCTTAGAAAGATTGGAGATACCGCTACAACGATGAAGGATATGGGAATGTTCCGCAAGGGTATGCGCGGATTAGAGCTTCTTAATCAACTGCAGGAGTTGGGCGTTATCACCGATCAGGACAACTTCCAGATCCTACGGGAAGAAATTGAACAGGAGCTTGTGCACCTGGGATCGTTAAAGGAGAAGGTGATGGAAGAGACCAAGAAGCTAGAGGAAGTTTATAAAACGATTCGGGATCACAATGCATATCTAGTTTCACAACTCGAGACGTATAAGTCGTACTTGCACAACGTCCGGAGTCAGTCGGAAGGCAAGCAACGGAATGCCGGCAAACAGCAGAAGCAACAGGTCCTCGGCCCATATAAGTTTACGCACCAGCAATTGGAGAAGGAAGGCGTCATTCAAAAGAGTAATGTTCCTGATAATCGGTATATACCTCCCACCAATCTCCCCGGGTTCACTATCTGATAACGGACTGTGTAGACGTGCGAATATCTTCTTTAATATCACATCACCCATGCCCGGGACGTTCGTTATATCTCTACACTACAAAGGTTTGCCTCTTCCCTCCCCTTTCCCTGCCCACGAGCTCACAATGAATTACAGGTCGGAATAGAGGTCTCCTAGAGCTAGACCTGAAATTGGACGATCTCCTAGAGATGCAACAAAACAACCACGATGAACTGGATTTGGAATACGTCCAGTTCAATGTGCCCAAAGTGTTGGCACTACTTAATAAGCGGTTCGCGAGGAAAAAGAACTGGTAATTGACGTTGGCTTAATTATTATTATTCATTTCCGGGGATGGGGCCTGGCTGGCGGAGGGTTAATAATATTCTTTTTGATCTTTGATACGAATGGGATGAAGTGGTTGGAGAATTAGTTGTGTGTTTTTTTTGTATGTCTTTGCGCGGGGGAGTTTTGTCCTTGTTTTTTTTGTGCGTGGTCTTTTGGTTGGGCGCGAACTGCGAAACGTTTATGGGGAATTTTCTTTTTCTTCTTTTTTATTATCTTAACTTTTGTGGTGGTAATTGTAGGGCCAGGGAGGAGGGTGTATATGCAAATGTTGAGGCGAGGTGCTGGACACTGGTGATGTGACGGTTGTGTTAATACCCGAACGTGATGTGATGAGTTACTTAGGTACTACATGTTTTTAGTTAAAGAGGGGAGGGGAGGAACGGGAAGGTGTAATGTGAATGTGAATTGATTGAGAGATTTGATGTGTTTGTGCTGTGCGATGATGAGGTGACAATGAAAATTATACAACTACATTCGGACACAGGTAATAAAGCGGCATGCTGGCTGCCCGGTGTAATGGGTGGAACGGGTGGAGATATAGGGAACAAATGGGGAGAGAGTGTATACTAGAAGCCAGGGCGGGAGCGGGAGTGGGAAGGTACTATGCGGGATGGATCCAGTGAAGTTGTTATGCGGGTTAATTATTAGGTTTATACCCTCAAATAATAACGGCTTTTACTGCACCTGGTAACGGGAGAGTATATTAAGGAATTCATGTTGGATCCGAGGTCTTTTAGCTGGAATTTGTTGTGTAATATAGTCCCCACTCCCCGCATGCGGTGGTAGTCTCATACCGTGTTTGTTCGAACCTATCTTACCTAGTAGTCTCGGTACACGCTCGAGACAGGTAACCTCCCCCAGAGTGTGGGGAAATTTCTGGGGAATTTGCGTTGTGGATGATGGAAAGTGTTGCGACAGTTGAGCACAGTGCGCCAAGACCGCTGCGCCAGTCATCACCGGTAATCACTCGCGCCCGAGGGTACAGTTGAGGTTTTTGTTTACGGTAGATACCAGGGTCTAGAGACAACAGTTTGCGTACGCGTGTCGACCAATTAAGCAATTGGGGAGACATTGGTAGTTGCGACGGAAGGGGGGTACCCCACAGTACCCCGACTGTCGATCCGATCAGCTGATAATTAGCCAGGTGCAAGCGGAAATCGATCCGCATCGGCCCAGAACCGGGGCGACACGGGTTTGTAATTGAAGCAATGAGATTGGGGGAGTAAAAAACTGACAGTTCATGGGGTCCGAAGTATCTCACACTTATATGGGTGCAATAATAAGATATCACTGAGGGATTTGAACCTGCACCTGTACACTATGGAGCGCGAACACATGGGGAACGGCGAAATCCTAATGCTATGCTCCATTCTCCCAGATCCAGCCTGCTCCAAAAACTAAAATTGACCGCCGCTTGAGAGAGGCTCGGTGAATTCACGATCTAAGAGCGCGATCATTTGGAGTGCATTGAGCAGATCATTTGACGTCAAACAAGCGTCTTCATCAGACTGTAATAGAGCAAGTTGACATGGGGTGGTGAATAGTTATACCACAGGCGTTCCATTAACTCCACCATTCACCCAGGCCAACTCCATGAATATTCCTCCGATTAGGAGTTGTGTGATGTCAAATAATCTACTTAATGCACTCCAAATAGTCAGACTCAAATCGTGAATCCGCCAAACTGTTCTCGAGTAACAGCCAATTTTGTGAATTTAGAGCGACAACACTCCTAAGGGTGCGGAGAGTTTTAGTTGGGAGCATGAAGATGAGTGCACTTGGGAGCGTGTATCAAAGTCCCTGGCATGTACACATCTGGCACGTAGCACATCAGTGCTCGTCACTCGGCACGAGTATAGGTGGTTAAGTGGGGGAACGCAGCGGTTAGTCACCTCCTAATTGACTCTAAATCATGAAGCGCCAGCCCATCTGCTTCACCTATTTACACTCGACACACTTGTGTTAGACCACTAGTACGGGCCAAGTGACAACTCATGTGGTGCAAGTCGAGTCATCTAGTGTGACGCAGGCACACTATATAGTGGGCGTATCTGCCCTGTTGTGGTGATGACTCTTTTGTTTTGTTTGCACACAGTGGATGGAATTTTTTTTTGATTTGGTTGGTTGTAGAATGGTTGTTTCGTCGCGATGGACGATGGATACAAATTCCGGTGCTAAGAGGAAGAAGGATGGATTGGATGTTCTCGTGGAAGCACAAGTAAAGAAGATTTTACACGAAGGAGTTACGTCTAAGAGGAGGAAGGTGACGGTTAATTTGAATGTGAGGGATTTGCAGGTTTATTCGCATGTGCAACCGGATTCTGGTGTTGTTAGAAATGTTCTTCAATCACCGGTTATTCCTGTTCAGCACAGGACTGTTGATGATCCGAGATGACACGTGGTGAGGGAGTAATAATGTTGTTATTGATGGAGTGAATGTGCGAATATCAATATCACATGCGGATACTGTACGGATTATGATTGTTCTGTACGAGCTTACGGATCTGGGTTTTATTGGGAAAGGGATTAAGATGTATCCTGAGCCTGTGAAAGGGCTGGTTCTAATTATGTTTAATAGTGTATTGAAGCCGATGAATAGGACAATTGAATATGTTCGTGAAAGTGATAATCGGATGGTCTTTGATAGGCATTTGGAGTTTTTGTTTATGCGGATGCGTCTAGTGAGGATAGCTGGAGAGTTCCGGATCCGATGAATTTGTTTTCTGCTGTTATTCGAGATGTTGATGTGTATTATCATGATGTATAGGGTAGGAAACCGTGTTGTGTTATCATTTTTAGTTTATTGTTAGGTAAGTTAACGACGAGCGATGGAGGGGGGTTAGTTGTAAGGAAGGAGATGTTTTTCTATGAGAGTTAACGGTGTATAGGATTACCTTAATAGATGAAGTACGGGGGCGGTATTCATTCCTCTGACACGCACGAAGTGAACCCTAAACCACCCACCCTCTCACGATATCCAAAAATCCGATAATAGTAGAATGGTACTCATTAAATCCAATCAGTATACAACCGAACGCCATTGCCGCTGGCAGTCACTATACAGCCAAACGACTGAACACTTCGATATCCATCTTTTGGGCTGCTTTTGATCTTGCCAACTCCAGGAAAATGCAAAGTAAAGAAACACCAGTCATTCTAGTCTCGAGCCAGAGCTGAATGAGAAAGTGAGAACCTTTAGCCAAACACGAAGGCCCTTAACCTCCATCGAACAATCAACAACTTGAACAGCATATCAAAGTCCTTAACCTCCACCAAACAATCAACAACAGTGTATCAAATCATACCAGTGTTCCTAAGCGGCCCGGCCTCTATTTAAAAAGTCTACGCTGCAAAAGGCCTGGCCTGGCTGCTTAGGAACACTGAATCAAACTATTAAGCAAGCCAATGTATTTGATGAACCGTCGTTTACGATTGGGCGGATTACCATCAACAGGCCCATCAGCCAGCTTCTTGGTGAGCGTGATAGAACAGCAGTACATCTCCTCAATACGGAACCTAGTGTTCCTAACCGGTCAGATCGACCGCCGGAGCTGAGATTCCTGCAGCCTTATGCTTCTTCGTAGCAAGAGCGCCCCCAATCGCATCAAAGATTGTCGGTAGATTAGACGATATGTCTTTCTAAAGATCGTTGTTCATAGCACCTTCATTGGGGGAAACAGCGCATTCGTGCTGAAAGTTCAATACTAAGAAATCCAGTGTTGCGATGTTACACATGACATATCCCCCCAAAAACCCCCCATAGTAGGTAGTATATACTACATTCCCCCAGCCAGGGGGAATGAATAGCGCCATTATACTGGTAGTAACAGCAACATGCAGTTGCTGTAATCTCGGACCCACAACTTCTGCAATGAACAATGGCTACGGGCCATCATTGCCTACGCGCAGGGAAATCTATGAGTCTGTAGTCCGGTCAGATGCGGCCGAACTTTTTAGCTGCCGCCCTTGGGACAGACCGGTCAGATAGAGGACTCAGAAACCCGAATATCCGGCAGGAAACTGTAGATATCTGTGTTGACAGTAGATATCGGGCTTGGCGAAGATATATACAGCCTGGTCTGATCAGTGGTGGCAGATCCGTAGATCGGCCAGATGTGGTTTATGAAAGCCGCCCTTGGTATAGACCAGCCCAGCCGTTGTCATATCTAACCGGACTAACCAGTCAGGAACACTAGCGGAACCCTGATGTACTCAGAAGTCTGCTGCCCACGTTGCGTAACAATAGCACAGAGCGGCAAAGCTGGGAGTCCGAGCAGAGCAGAGGTAACCTGGCATTGATTGCCTGAGAATTATGAAATATTAGCAACGTCCACTTCCACTAACGAGGAAGACTTTGCTAGTCAGCTTGAAAAGATCGCGAGGAGTGCGCGGAAGAGGACTAGTGTTGCAAACGAGACGAGACGAGACGAGACTTGAGGAAAGCTCATCCCGTCTCGTTAAGCTCGAGCTTTAGTCTCGAGATAAGGTCTCGAGCTGGCTCGTCTCGTGTGTAACACTAAAGAGGATAGCGAAGTAGTGTGGTATCAGAGGCGCAGGCATTATAGAGCCTCATAGGCAAGAGTCATCGCCTAGTTGAAATGTAAGTCATGCTAGCTGGACAAACGGAGATAGGCAATGACACACTCGTTCTGAATCTGTCCAATCTGGCCTTGCATTGTCCAAGAAGAGCCATCACTTGCAAGTGGTTCGCATTCATTTGTTGTTGCAAGGCACCGAGACCGGCTACTGCGGGCATGGTGGGAATTAAGGCGATTTTATTTTGAATGCCTTGTAGATGGTTGGTTACGGCTGCGAGATTTGGTTGAGCTATTGTATCCGTCGGAAGTATCTCTCACGATAACTAGTCGGAAGAGCTCTAGAAGTCTGTCGATCAAGGTATCCGTGGTACGTAGTAGCCGATGGCTGTATCCGTCTGTTCAGTTCACGAGTGAAGTGTAAAGGATAAAAAGGAATGCTTGCGGAAGAGTCCGTTACTTAATCATGTTTGCTAGTCTGTCACCCGGCTTTTATCGCTAGCACTAGCGACTAAGAGACTATCATGTTTGCGCGAAATAAAAAATAAAAGATTTAAAAAATTAAAATAAACGATTCCGTAGCGACACAATCAACTCGCAAGATTCTGCTCGATTTGGCCGCGTTCCCAGTCAGAGACAGCACAGTAGATCTCGGCGATGTCATAAAGCCGTGGTGCAAGTTGGAGAGGAGTCTCAAACAAAATACCCACGTCAAAACTTACACAAGTTACGGCGAGTCTTCATCATCCGTCTCTAAGTCGAAAGCCAACGAATGTGTTCTGACCGATACTTCCAATTATGCCCTTTCACTCTCCCTCTAGTAAAAAACAGTAGCCAGGATGATTGGTGTCTTTGTAATATTTACGGCTATACATCCAAGTCAGATCCTTGTGCAAGAAGTTAGTTTGTCAGACGGCGCTAGCGAGAAAAAAGCCGTCTTATAAACTACCGAGAGATGTCTGGCCTTCGTCAATGCTAATACTGAGAGGTTGAAATAAGCTTAAATTGGGTCACAAGCCAAGACACTATCAACTTCTGGTATTAGGGTGAGCTCGAAATCCAGCCGCTTCTTTTAGCCTCCGAAGCTTGCGAGCGACGAGATAATCTAGGAACGAGAGCAATATTAGGGTACCATGACTTGAAATTTCTAAGTTTCGCTCTAAATTTGAAATCACTTGTGATCGCGCCTGAATGAATCAATGATCACTGCCCTTTCTCGCTTGCCTAACTTATGGATGTTGAAAGAAACTGCAATTGTGGTAATTAGTGGGGTTCGAACAATGCTTTAACATCCCGGTTGTTAAGACACTGTCAGCGTCAGAACCGGGTTCCACAAGATGTCCAGAATGGCCGAAGGCCGGCTCGGCTTTTGTAGGGTACATAAAATGTACTGCACAAACATTGCCTACACCCTCGGAGAGTGTCAAGACCAATGGGGACGAGCTGCAGCCGACCTCCCTGCTTCCTAATGGCTTTTGTGCTAGTTATTGGGGTTTAATTAAGCCCCATGAATGTACATACTCCGAGCAGGACCGAAAGCGAGGCGGAGTATCGTTGTTAGAAGGGCGAAAATGAATCTCTAGGACGTATAAAAGAACTTATCCATACCCAACAAATATACACAGGCAACAATCACCAGCGTTTCATTTCATCACTAGACAGAACTCCAGTCACAATGAAGACATTCACTGCTCTCCTCATCTTTTCGGCACTCCACTCGATCGTAGCCCTTCCAAATACCTTCGATAGCCTTAATGCACTCCCTCGCCGCGACAGTAAATGCTGCACAGACCTGCAAGTCACTGCTGCAATCTCGTTATGCAATTTGGGATGTAAAGGTAGGCCCGCCGTATCTCTCCAATTGACGGGAGCCTATTTACGAGCTTCATGCATCAGAAGATACTGGGGCTTCGTGCCAGACCATGTGCGGTATGGGTGCCTGTAAGTCCTTTACTTCCCCGCAAACCTACTCCCTCTGAACTCTTCTAGTGGGCTCTCTCAGCTGTTCCGAGTAGCGCAAGGTCTGCCCGCCCAGCTCTCCGGAAGATCTACCCAAACGACAGGAGCTGAATGTTCCTCGATGCGCCTACAACAACATCAGTCTCGCCAAGCAGGGTTTGATTGAGGGATTAATAGGGAAGTTCCGTGCCACTTCCGACCGTGAGATCTGTGTTAGCAGCAAGAAGTTGCTCACTGCGCTGGATCAAGCACCATTTGGGTTGAGATTGGAGTTACAGATTACTCAGGAGGAGGCTGCAAGAGGTACGGCCCGAAGGAATAGAGAGCGATCCTCAGGCAGGATGGTGTGATATAAGATGTGGGCTTTCATTGTGTGACATGTATACCAAGTAGTTAACAGCGGTGGCTTTGTAATTCAGTTTCAAGAAGTATAAAAGTACTTGCGTTTAGATTGCAGCTGTTCCTCTTACATATCAGGAGCTAGTCCTCACGAGTCCGGCGGCTACGAAGGTTATCACCTCATCCCGAACTTAATCTCTCCCTACTCACAGTCACTAATGGAACGAACATCCTAGTTCTCAACATGAACTAGTGGCTTCCAACATGACGACTTCTCCACTACAAACTTTTAGAATTGGGGGCATTACGGTGTATCGCTTGAGTACCTCCCGTAAACGCGGTTATGTCATAGCCATGGTGAATAACATCACGCACATGAGAGCAGATTTTTGACAATCTCTATATATTTGAGACACGGAAGAAGACTAAATGCTTCAATTGAACTTGCGCATCTTATAAACGCAAAAAAAGACCACTGAGCAAGTCTGCTACACGCTTGTCGCCCAAGATTTTGGGTTCCAGCTCTATCCCTTACACCCTCGGCTTTAGGAAATTGGTTACAATACTCGGATGGTGTGCTTTTAGGTTTAGTGATTGCCTTGGTGGCAAACTAAAGCTTTTCTAGGTGTTGAAAAACTGATTGCTAGAGAAGCTTGTATATTCTAAACTACAGGAGAGTTCTTGTGATCTTATATACGGCATTCAGAGTATGCCTTGTACGCATGCATGCGCACTCAGCTGGCATCTCCAGCTGAGTCTGGAACGACGATCATCATCGTGAGATCATGATCCCCATCAGCCCAGCTGAAGCCCATAAGCCGTACGTACGGGAGGCGGTCCATATATGCAACACTAGGTAATGATTGGTGTCGAGTGAGATCAAAAGCATGCTTCATCGCGTACTATCAAGTTTGAAGCTGGTGTTTGATTTCTTCTCTTCTCACTATGGTACCAATCACTCAGCACGAAGTCTCCTCCGCCTATCAAATGTCTTGCCACCGTGCGATCACTAAACCCAAAACCACACCACCCGAGTATTGTAACCAATTTCCCAAAACCGAGCGTGTAGGGGATAAGCAATTGAACACGCTCTAGCTTAGAGCAGACCCAGCTCCACATCAAACATGTGCCCGCCATTACACATCCTACCTAGTAACGCATTTGATGATGTTTGACAGGTCAATTTGCACTTTGCTGCTTGGTTTTCGGCCCTTGTTGCAATTGCTCGAGTTTTCATTAATGCAAACGCATCGATATCAGAATATCTCAGTCCTTTATAGTTGAGACTTTGTATATAAGACATACCAGAAGCCTGAGGGCAGCCCCCTCGCTTAAGTCGTGTCTTTCCTTCCACTCGTAAAGTACGACATACGACCGTCGACGTACTGAACAAGTCGTTAATAACCGTTTAAGGCGCTATAAAGTAAGGCAGATGATGATGCCCGATTTTAAGGGAGGAGGACGAATGTTAGAAACGAGAGGAAGTGTTTGTCAGAGGGTGGAGGGGATTGATGAGTTGATCCCGGAGGAGTTTTGTGAACGAAGGATTTACGAAACGACAACATTACCGAAAGTTAGAAAGAGCCTGAAAGGCAAAGTGATTATACAGGAAGAAGAAGAGGCCAAGAGAGAAGTGGTTATGGAAAGGGAGGGCCTGGTTCTTTGGACTGATGGAGCGAGAAAAGAAGATGAGTGGACCGGATGTGCCGTGGTATGGAAAAGAGAGAAGTGGGAGAAGAGGAGGATACATCTCGGACGACAGAAAGAGGCATTTGATGCCGAAATGTATGCGATGTTGGAAGCAGTGAAGATTGCAAACGAGATAGCAGAAAAGGAAGGAGCGATGAGAGTAATGATTTTTATGGACTCCCAAGCGACTTTACGAAGAATACAATCGGACGAACCAGGCCCAGGACAGGTGCTAGCGTTACGAACGATGATATGGGAAAGCGAGTTGTTAAAAAAGGATACCCAGGTGGAATACCGGTGGGTACCCGCCCATAAGGGGATCGAAGGCAACGAAAAAGCGGACCAACAAGCAACAAAGGCGGCGTATAAGAGTCGAGGAAAAACGACCGAGACACAAAATGCGCCACCATATTTAAATTATGTTTCTTTCGCCCATATCAATCGGAGATTGACCGAGTTGAAATGGAAGGAAAGTAAGAAGAAAATACAGGAGATGGGGAGAAAGTCAAAGCACAGTTACCGGTATGATTTGGGAAAAAGGGGAGGTAATAGTGTGGTGATGGGATCCCGAAAGGCGATTGCGACTAGGTTTTATCAACTTAAGACAGGACATGCTCTTTTGGAGAAATACTTACGACGTATCGGAAAAAGAAGAGATATGAAGTGCTGGTGGTGTGGGCATGAGTATCAAACGAGAGATCACCTGTTTAAATGGTGTAAAAGATGGAAACAAGAACAAAAGCGGCTATGGGTGACGGGCGAGAGGGGGGAGGATGGGTATGAAGGGGTTGAGAAAGTGATGAAGAAGCCGAAGATTAGTTTGCCGATGTCTCTTGTTTTTGCGGAGGAAAAATGTTCGCGCGCACTGTTAGATTTTCTTTTTCATACAGATGTGGGCAGAATTAGCGGAGGGGAGGAGGAGGCGGAGAACTCAGATCACGAGGAGTCGAGTGATGGGGGGGTGTAGAAGTTGATGTTGTTTTTTTGGCGGTTTGTTTTTTGTTTGTGGGAGATGAGGACTCGCGACTTTGCTTTTGTTTCTTTATGTTACGGAAGAAGCGGGGAGGAAATATGTACGGGATATGCCATGGCCGCTAGCGGCCGAATGCAATATGATTACAAACAAACAAACAAACTGAACAAGTCGGATCTGTGTCGTATTTTCAACATTAGAACTTTCAGACTACGCTAACGAACAACCTATCTAAATTTTCTGGAGAAGAAAAATCAATATTGATATGCTTAAGATACAGTTAGCTTACTGCACCGACCATACAGGTGCGGACCATGGGATACGTTACTTTAGTCGAACGGGAGCTACCGTTCAGAAGACCGCCAGTAATAATAAATTCAGCGACAACGTTTTGGAGGTGCATGGAAAGCTTGTTGAGGGTTTCTATCGGATGGATACAGGTTCACGGTGAAGTTTACAAAGAAACCCTTTTAAACCACAAGTGCATACACACACCACATAGAAAATTGATTGATTAGCTCTATAAAGACATCATCCACTGTAGCAAGCAAATGGCATTGAGGTTATTGTTTCGGTTGATCTCTCTAGCACGCCTTCCGGATCCTCGATGTCTAAATCAATCAATCGACCTTATCAATGTCTGTCAATTATATTAGAAACAAAGCATACCATCTTTGTGGTTAAATAAAGACGAAACCTATTATTTGGGATTCTCCAGTTCTTAGATGATCTGGATAGTATTATTCCCGGAAATCTGCTCGACCTCGCACTCGAGCTGGTAATCAGTGGCTACAGAGAGAGTGGCTAACTCGGCCTTGTCTTTGTGTAGATAGTAGGAACCAGTATCGATTTTGGACTTCCTCAGCACTTGAACAAATATAACTTGTAATAGTAGTAAGTGCGTCAAGTGTACTTAAGTAGTAAAGAAGTACGCTCAAGAAAGATTCACCTCGCCTTTTTTTCCCAATTCCATGGTGTATGACTAGCGTACCGCATTCTCAATCACTCACGCCTACACTTTTATCTTATCATATCGAAGCAAGCTGATTATAGGAATTGGCAGCGTGAAGATGCCCTGTTAGTCAAAAGTCGGGATATTGTTTTGGGAATGTACTCTGAGGGAGAAGAAGGTACATCACCTGCCGTCCCGGGAGCCCACCAGAAAGGAGGAATCAGGAAGACTATAACTATTGCCACTGCCGTCGTCTCCGGTAGCATACTTGCTTATTTCCTCCCCGTTCTAAGGATTGACGCTAGAACTTGCTAAAGCACCACTAGATTTGGTTGGCTACTACTTCATTGTGCTTCATACAATACAACCATCCATCGTTCACTTCTCGCAATCGCCACGTCCACTGCCACATTATAATTTCCCCGCCAATCTCTTCTCTCTCCACAGCATTGTAACACTCTTCTTCTCAACCTTTGCCGTGATTTCTTATGCTCCTTGATCCTTGCCGCCACACGCTTTCCCAGTAATTTCTAGCGTACCCTATTCCTTTGCCGACGGAGTTTGTCGTCGATATGCTTCGTGATTTCTTGTGCGCCTTGGTTCTTGCGGGAGTCGGACATCACGGTGTGTTTAGAAGGTAGATTAGATTTATTGATGAATAAGAGCGAGTTGTACAGAGCTACGTTGGAACGGGTTTGGGCGTGCACTGGAATATTCGAGAAAGTGGGTTTGACTAGTTGAGATGAAGTCGTTGACGTCCGTAGGGCTGTGGCTTAATGAAAGAGGAATTTTGTAAAAGAGGATGGTCGTTGTTTATATGCTTCTGGAACACAATGATGTCACATACAGCTGAGGCATACTCTACAAGTTGCCCGTGAAGTATCTCAACTCCGTTTTCTCTGTATTTCTTCTCGGCACCAACCGTAGCCTAATCTTCGTCCAGCACTCTGACACACTCCTGTAGTTTCCCCACGACGTTCCTAAGGAAGGCTTTCTGTAGATCTTTCTTTGTGAAATCGCCCCCAAGCCCAAAATCGCAATAAAAGCACTGCTCGACGACTTTGGCATATTTCCTCGAAACTTGTCCTTCCAACCGCTTAGTGTCAACGATCTCTTTAAGTTTGAGGTACTCCAGGATGGAATCATCCTCAGCGAAGGTGGGTATATTATTGGGGGAGGGGATTTCTGGGAGCGTCATGCCAAATGCGATCTCGGACAGTACAAGAGCCAGGGAAAAAAGCTGATTGTTCCTCGCAATACGACGGGACGGCTGGAGTTGGGGCAGGCCAAAAAAGGAGGTGATATAAGGCGCGAGAGATAATGATGCCGATGTGGCCGCTGCCCTGCCGCATCTATTGGAAATGCGCTCGTTGAGGAAAAAGAAGATATCTCTACTCCTCCAGTGTTCCTGAAACCACGACGAAGAAAAGGATCCAAATTGAAGAATACTAAGTGCCAATATCGGTGCCATGCGGAGCCGCTCGGAGGGCGGGGGTAGGTGCTGTCTTCCAGAAGCAGACAAGAGGTTTGAAAGCGACAGCCGCGATGACGATGGGTAAGAATCTGGCTCCATATAGAGAAGATGTTGGCAGGACATGTTCTTGTTTCCGATAAAGCCGAGGCAGTGACGTGATTGTGATCTGGGTCCTGTGGATTTGAGGGCAGAGCAGAGACTGGTGATATTGAGTGACGTTGAAGGCATTCTATTATTTGATGCTGATAGTGGTGAAGTGTTCATCATAATATTATATCGGACAATCTGATTAGTCCTCTTGGGATTGGTAGTATCAGAGCTAAAATAGTCCGAGGCCTTGCGTTTCCAGCTGGACCCAACGGTACTTTGAGCTGAAGCAGGTAATACATTTGCAGCTCCCCCTCCTTCCATCCGCCGCTCGGACTGAACAAGCAGGCAAACACAATCAGACACATCGTTAGGACTGGTGCGATAATTGCCTGGCGAGATGACTAGCTGAAAGGTCGTGCGGCTGGCAGAATTATCTTTGGCGTTTTGATGAAATGACATGCCCTCTAGTCGGAGGTTTACGTTGTGACATGAGCAGTCTGCTGCCAAAGCCAAACCTTCGTACAGGCACTCTGCAAAGTCGCGGATTGCAAACACTTCTGCTGTGGTTCCATCATCAGGGGTGGGAGAGTTTTCAGCTTCGGAAAACGGCATTGGTGTATTGAGGCTTATCTGCCCGCGAATTCTCCGTAGTTCTGAGCTTTGTTTCTGCAGCCTACGGAGATCTCGGTTCTGCTGTTTGAGTGTTGACAGGAGGCCCTTCACGCGAGACTTTCCAGCAATTGCCCAATCGAACCGACACTTTGCATTGCGTTTAGCCGCCCGGCTCTCATCGATGAAGATTTGGAGTTGATTGGACGAGCCCGTGCTAATAGAAGGAACCTGTTCTGGTCAGAATGTTAAAGTATTCAAAGCTGCTGTTACTGTACGCACCGAACTTGTTGTCATCGCGCCTTTAGATGGATTCCCCTGTGCCAAACGTTTGGAGATCTCCTTGAGTGTCTCCATGCTGGTTTTGAGCGCCATTTCAAGTGGACCAGAGACGTTCGCCTCACACCACTCAATAAAATGTTGGTCTTTCCATTGTTGATGCTGTTCTTCTTCCAGCATCCTCTGAGCTGTCTCGTTTCCAACGGCACTGCTTAGCAGGAGCTCGCATTCCATTTCGAAGAATCTTTTTTGTGTGATAAATTTAACAGTGAATGACTTGAGGTCTTCAGTTGGGTGGAGGATGTCTTGGAGAAGTTCCACACATCGTTTGTAGCTTTTGTAAATAGGAACGATTATCGTTACTGCCCCAAGCACAATGCCAGCAGCAGCTTCGGCCATGATGAAAAATGGTTTTCGCTCGCAGTAAGAAAGTCCCCAACCAAAAGTGATGGAAGCGTTTAGGAGTCCAGTAGTAATCAAGCAGGGGCGATTGGAACTGGCGATGATGTTGGTGAGTAGCTATAAAACTGAAATGTTTGTCAACTGAGGGTGGGGTGCTCTCGTACTCGGGCTTTTTGTTCAGCTCGCAAGTCTAATATATATACAAGGGTAACGAAGAAGGTTGGCGCTAGACAACAGCAAGCATTTAGTCAATAAACTAGTCGAAAATCAAGTATAGGGACACCTAAGCCCCCTAATTCTGCTCCAAGCGCTTATGCTAACCTGGAAATAGTAGGATTAGGGTTCTAGATGTCCCCATACTTATTTTTTCGAGTAGAGATACTTCTACACCGCCATGCGCGCGCATATGCATGGTTTACATGCAGGCGGCGCCTACGGCACAGCAGAGTTGCGGTTGCCAGAAACAGCCAGCATTTGAGCCTTCAATGATAAAGTATAACCTACTGATTCGACATTGAGGGGAAAAATTCCACACGACTGTAAAGAAATTGTCTTTGCGTCTGTTTCTTCATTTTTACCCAAGCAATGGTGCTGAACTAGATATATTCTATGCTACTAATCACAGCTGGTTGCTCGCTTGCCGATTTTGGCCGCTTGTTTGCACTTTTTGTTCAGAGGAGACTGCCGTATGTAGGCAAACTCATTCGCTCGATGATTTGTTCATACCAAGGCAGACATTGGGCTATGCTATGCAGTGTAACAATGCCATGTCCGTAGCCTGATTATTCTATTCCTTCCGCAAGAACTCTGGTCTCTTCTCTTGATGCCCAAACCATATCCCAAGGATCGTATCCCGACCGGTCAAAGTACTGAGTAGCCTTCGGATTCCTGACGCTGTGCATGTACATCAGCCTGCGAAGATGACTAACGAAAGAGAAGATACGGTTGCGTCACTTTTCAGGCTATGTATGGATTCGTTTCGAGTTGCGATTGGCCGAATACCGGAGGAGCAGAAAAGCTCGTTAAGAGAAGAGAAATACCGGCTTGTGCTATGGAAGAACGATTTTGATGATTTGGATCGAAGTTCTGACTGGGAAAAGGACGGTCGTCTGGACAAGATGGTTAAGCTGCTTCTGGGGAGTGTTGCGAATGCACTAAACAAGAGTTTGTTGCTTTCTGATAATTTGAGGATCGGAGTAATGACTGCCATCAGTTCACGAAGATGATTTCTTGAGATCACGTTTGCGTAGCATCGTCGACCTGCTTCCAATTGAGATATCTGAGCTGTTACATGTCTCCGACTCAAATGGTGATGATGAAGGCGATGATGAATGCGATGATGAAGGCGATGATGAAGGTGATGACGGTGGTAATGACGGTGATGATGATGACGGTGGTGACGGTTTTCTGGAAGATATTATCGACTCAATCGATTCACTACACGACCTTACACCTTATGTTGAAGACCTGCATTCCGCGTCAGAGAACTCCAACACATCCACTTCATCTTCAGCCACCGAATTAACTCTAATAGCCCAGCATTACCGATCATATATCATGGACATGTACAAGGGAATCGACCACCAGCTTGCAAATACGCTTGGAAATCTCAATGTGCAACGGCACCAGAGGATCCAAGAGTGGGCCCGGACAAATACATCACGCATAGATAAAGATGATAAGATAGGGAGTACCATTAAAACTGGATGGCGGCCGAGCATAATACCAGATCTTGTATCATATCCGCCTCCGCCGGTGAAACTCGTTGCTGGCGAGCCATTTACTTGCAACATCTGCTTCAAACAAACGATACTTCCATCAAATACAGTGGACTGCGCAACACAGTGGAAGTTAGTACATGAGCCCTGCCTTAATTATTGGTGCTGCTAACGCCCCCGAAAAGGGAACACGTAGATAGCGACCTACGGCCCTATAGTTGCATCGTTCCGGATTGTTACCGCTTCCACGATTCTACCTTTGCCTCACATGAGGAGTGGCAAAAACACGAAGTTGAATTCGGGCACCATCGTCGCGATCATCGCTACGATACAACGGGGGGTTGGATTTGTGTCGATGGTTGCAAGCGGAGGTTCCAGAACAAGTGGAGCTTTGAGCAGCATGTGCTCAAGGACCATCTGCGAGGAGACTCTTCTCTTAAAGATGGAAGTATCAAAGATGTTGTATATTCTTGCGAACAGGAAGATCCACTTGCCTTAAGAATATGGCATTGCGAGTTCTGCGAGGACGCTGTGTGGGGAACTAGCGCGGGGATGAGATTACATATTGGTCGTCATATGGTCGATATTGCATTGAAAGTGCTGCCTCAAGTCGAACCAGAAGAGTACACCAATGTTGTATTGAAAACGCTGCCTCAAGCCGAACCCGAAGAGTACACCAATCATCAAAAAACTGCGATTGTTACGGCTGTAGATGTTATTGCGCCGGGCAACGATCCTAGCAGAAATGCGATCCTCCAGGCAGCACGAGGTGGTAACAATAGGCTCGTTCGAACATTATTAGATACTGGCGCAGACGTCAATTCTGTCGACTCCTTTGGAACTGCACTCCAAGCAGCAGCGGAAAACGGGAATATTGAGCTCGTTAAAATACTCCTCGATGCTGGTGCGAGCGTCAATGCGTCGCCCTCCAGTCAGGGAAGAACTGCACTCCAAGAAGCTGTACAAAATAATAACACTGAGCTCGTTCGAATATTACTGGATGCTGGTGCAGATGTAAATTCGCTACCGGTCCCTGGCAAGTATTACGGAGGAACCGTCCTCACAGCAGCGACTTTCAACCGCAATATCGAGCTCGTTCGAGTACTGCTGGATGCTGGTGCGGAAATTAATGCGCAGGTTACCAAACATGAGCACACTACACTTCAAGCAGCAGCAGAGATCGACAACATCGAGCTTGTTCGAATACTACTAGATTACGGTGCAGACGTCAATGCCCCGGCCCCCGAATACGGAAGAACTCCACTCGAAGCAGCAGCGCAGAAAGGCAACACCGAGCTCGTTCTAATGCTTCTGGATGCTGGCGCAGACGTCAATGCGCCAACTGTTAGTCATAGCACTGCGCTCGGAGCTGCAGCACAAGAAGGAAATATTGAGCTCGTTCGAATACTTCTGGGTGCTGGCGCAGACATCAATGCGCAAGCGCTTAACCATAGTACTGCGCTGGAAGCAGCAGCACAAGAAGGAAATACTGAGCCCGTTCGAATATTGCCGGATGCCGGTGCAGATGTCACCACGTATGGAACTGCACTCGAAGCAGCAGTGAAGAGCGGCAACATTGAGCTCGTTCGAATACTGTTGCGTGCTGGCGCAAACGTCAATGCGCCAGCCCTTAACCATAGCACTGCGTTGGGAGTAGCAGCAAAGAAAGGCAATATTGAGTTGGTTCGAATACTGCTGGATGCCGGTGCAGACGTCAATGCGCCGGCCACCATGTATGGAACTGCACTCGAAGCAGCAGTGGAAAGCGGCAACACTGAGCTCGTTCGAATGCTGCTTAATGCTGGCGCAGATGTCAATGCACCGATTGTTGATCCCAAGTGGGGAAGGACTGCACTCCAAGCAGCAATAGCGGAAAAATATAACATTGAGCTCGTTCGACTACTATTAAATGCTGGTGCAGACGTCGATGCACCGGCCGCCATGTACGGAAAAACAGCACTTGAAGCAGCAGTGCAAATTGACAGCCCTAAGCTCACTCAGTTACTGCAGAATGCTAGCAAACAAGTCGCTGCATCAGCGGATTCTTCCTACAGTCACTCAGTGTATGTAGAAATTGCGAAACCCTCGATCCAAAAACATTCAACCAAGTCGAGGCAGCAGATCCCTTTCCAGGACGAGGACCCCCCACCCCTCGACTGGCTAGCTCATACAGTTGGTACGAAAGCTATGGCGGATCCAATGAGCATAGGATCTGGCAGTGACCCCGAGAAAGGTAGTGAAGATAGGGAAAGCCCTGTCGGCGTTCGCACTTCCCAAGTCTGTAAGTATTGTATGTTACAAGGGAGAAAGTGCATCAAAAAATTACCTTGTAAGCATTGCTGTGGTCAGTATCAGCGTTTTCTAGAGATATCGGCATCCAAATGAGGCTAACCTCTTTGATTTAGATTCCGACATTACTTGCAAGCCCAATGGGAAGATTCGCTTTTTTCGGTCAGTACCAAAAACTAGGGGCCGCAGCGGGCGATTTGGTAAGCGGGACTAGTAGAGTGCCGAGCAGTCGGAGATCTCTCTTTCAATGCTGGACAATGGGCTGTCGCCCTTGGAGATTTCCAGCAGTGCGCCCAGATTCAATGTAACAGCTGCGCCGTCGGTATTAGTGGAGTTTGGTACTGCTGTGGCTGTTATATAAGGAAACTGTCAGAACATTTTTGCTTTGTGTTAATGCACATACTCTACTGTACCGAGCGTCAATAGCCAATATTCGTATGTCATGTATCACAGCGAGCCCATCCGAGATTTTATTGAGGTTTTAGCCTACTCTTGGGGATTCGGTACCAGCAAAAACGAAATCTCGTACGAACCTTGATGCTTAGTACAGTACTCCTAGATGAGCTTGCATTAAAGGGCACCCGGAAGGTGAACTATGTATGGTAGAGAAGTTCGTTTTAGTGGTGGATATTGCTATCGTTGTTCATGGACGAAACACGTCGAAGTATGGTGAAATGGGCGTCACGAACCGCCCTAAGGCCGCGTACGATAAAGCTTCCGTTCTCAGTGTTTACCCTCCGTTCTCAGTCTGTAAACGGATGGCAGAAGCAACGGACAGGTGCAGATCTAGTGTTTGGATAGACGACCGTTCACTAGCCCAAATGTCTTTAAGTTTAGCTAACTGTGAGTGAAAATCTTTCCGCCCCGAAGCCTTTCCTTCAGATCTGAGCCCGTTCTCACCAGCACCCACATCATGGCTTCCAAGCGAAAGAGCGCACGTATTCCAGCAGCTAAGAACACCTCCATTAAGGATTTCCTGGGTATAAATATTTCTGGTACGAATAGAACTCCGAGCCAGTGCCTTGCATAGGTATAAGTGACCGTACAAGGCTATAGAAAATGCAGCTCGCAAGCGGTTCCGGTGGTGGACGTGCTGGCGGTGGACTTCGAGGTGGTCCTGTCGGCGTGTGAGTGCACTTATTGAAGTATAAACGGACGTAAAAAGGGCCACCAGAGGTCCTTTTCAGTAATAGAGGTTTTTGTCCGTTTATGGCTTTGAGAGGAAACGGACACGGTCTTGCCAAACACCAGTTCCGTTCACTAAACGGACGTTCGTTCTTGAACAGAAAACGTTAGCACTACCGAACTGAGACGATTTTACTAAACACGGCCTAAGCCCTAGATCGCCGCGAGAGAATAGGCCGCCTCCGTTCCCTCTCCCCTCTCCTCTCCCCCCTTCCCCTCCGTCTTCTACCCACCACACCAAGATACTAGACCATTTCCTCCCATCTTCCGTTCCTACCCACCGAACGAACCCCAACCACCGGCAAGTAACTTTTTCTTGTTGGACATGAGACGAGATAACCCGAGACTGAGGAGACTTCATGGGCCTTATTGGGATCTTGTCTTGTCTCGTCTCAGGCCAACACTAACATTATAACCTCGCTCATGGTCAAGTAGCCAGCACAATTCCACCCTTCCCTTCATCCACGAGTTATCACCAATTCTTGCACGAATGTTCGCTCCGGCTTAAGAGCTTCAGATAAATATGCTGTAATATCACCCCTTCACTCACAATCACTTATCACTCATCACTCGTCTGCAAACTATAATTTCCTATCCCTCTCCTCCTTACCCTTCGTCCAGCACTCACTCATAAAAGGCAAACTCATAACTAAAGAACTAAAAAGCCCGGGTCCGAGCAGGCCCATCAACCCGCCTCCCTACAGAAAACGAAAAAAAACACCCTAATCCACAGAAAAACAAAAGTGAAAGTAAAAAAAAGTCCTTTTGAATCCCCCCTCTGCGGTTGCTAAACCTACATCCATCCACACACGTACACATAAAACTATCGTCTAACCCTCTGACTATATCTCGCAGGACTCTGTGCTCCCCCCACAGCCGGTGACATCCCCTGCGGTTGTGGTTGCTGCGGTTGCTGCTGCGGATAATATCCCCCTCCAACGCCAATAGCACCCAGTCCTTGCGGTGGCGGCACACTTCCCCTCGGTCTTTGATATTGTTGCTGCTGTTGCGGAGTCTGATACTGGGGCCGTTGCTGCTGTGGTTGTTGGGGGTATCCATATTGCGGGGTTTGCTGGGGGGTTGTCGGAGGCTGCTGGGCACCAACGGAAAGATGCGGAGCACCCTGGACTCTCCTAGGCGTCGAGATCATACTCGCGACTGGGGCGGGACTGATGGGCGACAGACCCGCCGCAGCATTGATAGCGCTCATCGCGGCGGTCTGGACCTGTTGTTGCGGGGGTTTATCGTCGCTCGGGAGGGTGCCCTTGAACACTGAGGTAGCACTGTCGAGGATGGGAATTTTGCTAGAGAGGATGAGGTCCGAGTCTGGGTGGCCGTCGATCGTGGCGAGTACATGCGGTGGGAGGGCGTCGATGAGGGATGTGAGGCGGTCTGTGAGGGCGATGTAGGTCTTGACTTCGTCGGTTTGTGGGAGGAGTTCCGCTTTTGTCGCCGCGAGGCGGGTGTATTGCTGGCTTTGCAGCTGGAAGAGGAGGGATGAGATTTCGGCGAGCATTGCGTCGTGGGACATCAATAGTCGGGTGTCGATTGGAAGCTCTTCGAAGCTATCGATTAGCTTCTCGATCTCCGACTCGTTGAGGTCCGAATTGGGTTGTAGGGGACTATCTTGGCTATCTTTCGCTTGCTCCTGCTGCTGTTGCTTCTTCGGCTCATACTGTTTGTACATATGACCGATCGGAGGATACTGCGCAAACATCTTCCTAAAGATACGGCCGCCCCTACGTTCCCACCAGATACTATCACTGACCGCGGCGGGTACCTTCGCCAAACTTTCATCTCTAGTCGGTGCAAACGAGCTATATGCGGCCACGAAATTCGCCGGAAGACCAATCCCCTGCCTAAAAGGATCCGGGGGCAACCGCGACAATCCAGGCTGTGGGTAATTTGTATACTGCAGCCAGTGACCTGGGGTTTCCGATCTAAATTCCACCTCCGGATGTGCTACGATCCCGCCAGGTCCCAATTCGCCCCCCCACTTCAGCCCAATCTTAGAATAATCGACCTGTGGTGGCGGTAGATTGGCTAGAGCTGGTGGCGGGGGAAACACTTCTCCCAGTTTTGGGATCTTGGCGGCAGCACCGGACTCCTTTTTGATCTCAGCTTCCGATGCGGGAATCGCTTTGACGGTTGAGATATGTGGAAGCGACACATCGGGCTCGACAAACGGGGTGACAACAGCAACGTGCTCAGCCTTATGATGGTGATGGTGTTTTGGCCAATCCGAAGCCACAGAGGTGGCCGCCGTTGACGCTGGGGACTTTGGTGATCCAGAAGTTGATGTCGATCTCGAAGAAACCGCGGAAGGAATTATGATATTATCCGCCTTTGGTAGCGACGAAAACACCGGGCCACCATACGTCAACACGGTCAGCGCGACCTTATCAGAACCCTTCGACGATGGAGCCGGTTTATCATCAACGTCCACCTCCTCCGTAAAGTCAAGCCATTCCACAAGCCGCTTCCGCTGCCGATTGACAAGGTCCTTAGCCAGGCGCTCAAAGTGAATTACACGGGCGACGGTGGTGTTGACGTTTTCCCAGCTTGTCGAACCATCTGCGGTTGCCTTTGGCGTGGAGTTCAGCGTAGCCATTAAGGCGCGGCAAACTGCCGAAACATCGGACAGAAACACATTGAATGAGGCATAAGTCGCCGTGGCTAGCCTCTCGTGAATTGTATCTGGTATCGGCGTGGAGAGTTTAGTGCGTTTTGTCGGTGGACTTTCCGTCTCCGCGCTGGCAATAGACGAGAGGGGGAAAGACAGGATCGAAGGGGTAGGGTCGTATCTATCCCGTCTCGTCAATAACAAACCATACCGTCACTTGTTGAGGGGGAGAGCACGGAAGGACCTACTCTTTCAGCACAATCAACAAATCCTTCGCTACAGCCTGCATCGCATCCTTCTTCTTTTGAGCATTTTCCTCCTCACCTGCATTGCGCTCGACAGTTTCCTTTTCCTCCCCTTCTGTTGAAGCGCTGCGCTTTCGCTTGCCGTTGACCACTGCAAGCGTCGTCGTCGCGGAGCTGATTGTCGGCGCTGCTGCAGGAGTATCAGAGGCGAGTGGTGGTGGAGGTGGCGGTGGTGAGCGCAGGAAAAATAACATACCTGGCTCCTCCTCGGCTGGCATTTTGCCTATGTATCGATATTGATGGTTGATAGTGGAGATACTGCTGGTGCTGGTGGTGGTGGATTATAATAGTTCTACCGGATGACGCGACCGGGAACGTTGGGCGGACTCTAATCGCGTGAGTGGGTGGTGATTCTCTCTTTCTCCTGGTCGGTCGTGATGCGGGCGTGATGGGGGCAGGGACCTTTTGTCGGCGCGCTTGTGGGATGTGGTGCGGTGCTTGGTTGCTTTCCTGCTCTCTTGCAAGGCAAGGTAAAGCAAAGGTAAAAAGGTAAAAAGGGGAGACAAAGCGATGGGCGCTCTGCCTACCGACACTCACTTCTCAACCACCAACAGAACCGCGACAACCACAACTACAACCAAAAACCCCTTCTTCCTTCCTTACTTCTTGGGTGCATAAGTATGTTTCGTAAATCTTATTGAATCAAAATCTGTTGGGCGCGTTTGACGATATCTTTCTTTACACAGCCCCCCTTTTCTCACCCAATGCCTCAAACTACGCCAAGCCGTTTCCGGAGACTTTCGGCTTTAATAATACAAGAGCCGCAATTCATATAGAATCACTCGCGTGGCTGTATTTGGGGGAAGGGAGTTTAGGTGATGGTAAGTTGTGGGGTTGTGGGCTTTTTTGTTGGTGGTATCGTTACGGGATAATATTATGCGTAAAACGCGGCAAACATCAGACCCGCACCAGTACTCTACATAGATCCAGTCGATCGATCTACTGTATGGTTGCATGCGCCCTACAACCACTTTAACCTGGACGTTGGCGTTTCAATGCCCCAGCCAGCCTCTTTGAACGGACTCCGTACCATTACAGTATCGTCAGCTCGTGCGTACTTGTTGCTGTTCATCTTAAGTATGCGATCAATTCCAAACCGCTGCACCATCGTCCATAGTTAGCCTGCTTTGCGTTCAATCGATAGAATTGATTCTATCCGCTCTCAAGAAGTCTAAACGGCCAAGCAGGCTTCGATTCTTCATAACAGCAGATATTGACACACTCCAAATAAGGTGTTGGCATGTTCAGCCTTTGTCGTAGTTCTTGATACATTCCGTGCTGCAGCACTCCAGTAATAGGTACTGAGCGAACATTAAGGCCCCCAACCGGCGCTTGGAACTAATCCTCTCAAGCCCAAAGTGACACAAAACGGAGGCTTAAAAGAGGCTTTGTGGTAGTCTGACAGACTAGTGTTGGTAGCAATTCGCTTTAGATATTGTGAAGGTGGCGTTTAACATGGAAACGATGCGGAGCTACTAACAAACCTCAAGCGTAAAACTCTAAGGCCGCCCACGTGCTATGGACTGGCTTCAAACCATTCCAGGCTTTTTCGGTATTATAGGTATATGGTTCTTGATATCTTGATATACTCATGGCTATGAAACCTTCTCAACATCTGTATCAATGCGCCATCCTTAACCAAGCCAAACAAAACTTAACCTCCTCACGACATCAACCGTTGTGCACAAGAGTGTTATTGACAAGCACAGAACCGTTTGATATTAAACAATATTCCCCTCAGGCAATGATCTAAACTCTGCCAATCAATTCCCGAAGCTCTCCGAAGCTGGATGTACAGAGCTCTACAGATTATCCCATTCAAAAGCTGAGCTGTAGGTGGACACTTAGATTCAAGGCTGCTTGCTACTGAATAACTTTTACCCAGCCGGTCAGCCAGTGAGTGAGTATTAATATGAGAAAGATCACGGAAGAACCGGTAGGCTCAGACACCAACAATTCAGCCAAATCATTCGCATTGCAAGATAAGATAAGATAATCCACACAACCATATCCATAACCATATTCCAAATTCAAGATAAAAAAGTTAAGTTGAGTAAAAGCAATCCATCCATCCATCCATCCGTTTCAAAAACCAAACCAAACCAAAAACAACAACGCACACATCAATAGTTCATCATAAGCGTATACACCCGCACGACTAAGAATTCTCTTCCCAAGCCCTCTTCTCCTCCTCCAACATCTCGATCGCTGCATCCAAATCCCCATCCGAGATTTGCGCATAAACCTTCAACCGCTCCACCTGATCCACGCCCTCGGGTCCATCCGCATATCCCATCTCGACAAGATGCGCAACACACCGATCCACCGCATCCTCTAGCGGGTACGACCCAGGAAGGCTGAAATTCTGCCAAATAGCCGGTGTGAATGGGTTGTTATCCGCTGGCGGGAAGCCTGAGAAGACATTTGAAGTTTGTTGAACTACAAATGGATCGAATGGCCTCGGTTCGCCCTGCGCCGGGGGGTTCTCGGACATTTCCATTACCTCAATCTCCATTTCTTGGGGTTGCGGCGACAAAACTCTTGGTGGCGATAGCGCTCTTGGTGCTCTTGGTGCTCTTGGTGCTCTTGGTACTCTTGGTGCTCTTGGTGCTCTCAGTGGCGATAGCGCTCTCGGCGGTGTTTCGAAGGGGTTTGCATTTGCGTGTGTGACTTCCGCCTGCGGCATCTGTAGGGGCTTACACGCCTCCTTACGCGCCTCCTCCAGCGCCTCCTTACGTGCCTCCTCCCGCGCATCCTCGTACTGTCTAGTCTCCTTCTTCAACTCTTCGCGGTTGATGATCGGTGGTGCCGCAGGGAACGGGTGTGAGTGTGCATTTGTAATTTCCTGCTGTGCGAGTTCAAACACATCTCGGGGCCATCTCGGCTCATTCTCCAGTTCGTTTCCAATTGAGTGTTCTCCGCGGGGCATCATCGTTGAAGGGAAGCTGGTACGCCAGTTAATGATGCGTGGGGATGGAACCGGCGGCATAGCAGGGGCAGGAGAGATGGAGCGGGAAAGGTCGATTGGACGTTGAAATGGTGCTGGGGGAGGTCGGGATGGAGCTCCGATGACGGTACGTGCGCGGCGAAGACTACGGATTCTGCTACTATCATCATCATTGGAAGAGCTACCGAACAACCGTTGTCCAACGCTGTCGTCCGCACCACCTGGGAAGCGGCGGAAAGAAGTGTGAGGGTGAGACGGAGGCGCAGGGGGAGGCGGCGGCGGCGGGTATGAGCCGTCATTATGCGGTGGGGGAGGTGGAGGAGGTGGGGGAGGGTGAGAACCGAAGTTAAGGATCGGGAAGGCGGGTCTTCCCCGCGGTGGAGGAGGAGGCGAATGTGACAAATGTGGAGGTGGGGGAGGGGGAGGTACATGTCCTCTAGGGTGATGACGGGGAGATTGGGAATGTCTATGCCCATGTGGTGGATGTTGAGGACCATGTCTTCTCCTCCGTCGATGTTCGACGGCCCCAGCATCATCACGGAAACGTCCCAAATTGTACATCGAAGATCGTGCACGCGGACGCCCTAGTCCAAAACTTCTGTACTCAAGTGTGAAAGGATCTTCGGGCTCATCGCGATTACCCTCATCATCGGAGAGTGAGACATGTTCGTCGACTTCCCTTTCAGCCGATTCCTTTTGCTCCTCGGAAGAAGTGGCGTTGCTGATACTGGGACCGCCGCGTTCGTAGTGCGCTATCCTATCCATCTGCTGCCAAAACGCAACAGCTTCTCGTTCCTTCGATTGGACCGACTCGGTAGTGGAGGGAGGTTTTCCAGCATTCTTCTCCTTGACGTCTTTCAACCAATCGGCACACGACTTGTAACGAGAGGCGTGGACAAACTCCACGCCGGGGTTTCGAGATGGAACTGAATAGAGATCCGCATCGTCTTCATCCTCGACCCTGGCATGACGGGAAATATGCCGAGTCTCTTCTGGCACAACTTCCTTCTCCACCGTATCAACCTTAGTCTCCGTTGTAGTAGTAGTAGCAGTGCTTTGCCTGCGCTGAGATCCAAAGCCGTCGATAGCCTCCCGCATATTCCTTTCAATCTCTCCCTTCGCCTTATTAACCTCACGAAGCACTTCATTCTTCGCACTGAAAGCTGCCATTCTCGCCTCATTCGCAACGACGCCCAACCCCTCGCCAACATCCTTTCCAACATCTCTTCCAGCCGCTTGTGCACCCATCGCACTCTGTGTCGCAACATGTCCAATCCCGACAGCAAGGTTAAGAATCTTGTCCCTCACCGCATCGATTTCGGCAGTATCCACTTCTCTGGTAGCGCTTGCAGCTCGCTGGGCTCTATCAGCCGCTTCCTGTGCTACCTGCGAAAGCTGCATCGTCAACGCACCCATCGCACTGTGGACAGCATGGCTCAAGTTCTCGACGGCAGGTTGAGCGCGTTGTGGCAGGTCCTGACGAAGACGACGCATGCTTTGTGAGGCCCAGTTGATACTCTGTATAGCCTGCGAGACGATATCGGCGGGAACAATTGAAGGAGTGGCAGTAGTATTTGCTGCTGTGGCCGGCGTAGTGTCATTTTCTTTTTCCTCCGTAGACTGCTCAAGTAGTCTCTTGAGCTCCGCCTCGAATTCGGTAAGAAATGGTTTCGGTTCTTCTCGTTCTTTGGGTTTGACTTCTGGCGTGCCCACATTTACCAGTATCTCCTCCACTTCTTTCCCCTTGCCCTTGTTGTGTTTGCGACTGACGAACTCGGTCCATACACGTATTCCCTCTGCGGTATTGGGGCTCTGTGGCCAAGAGCGAAGCGATGTGAGGAGATCAAACACGATGGGGCGGATAGACTGCAACTCATCGATGCGGTCGTAAAGTTCTATCGATGATCCGACCTACAACGTCATCAGCGAAAAAAGAAACAAAGAATGGAGGTCTTGGGCAACACACAGTGATAACCTCGCCATCATCATCATCGACATATCCCAGCGTCGCAACGGGGTGTTCAACAATCAGCTCATCATAATCCTCCCTCCTGTCGAGCTGAACATCTGCCTCTCTCTCCTCATGGTCGCGAAAGCCGCGGATATGAAAAGCGGGAAGCATTGCGGGTGTGACGTGATTGCACAAGCTCGGTTGGAGCTCCGAAGCTAAAGCTCGCTACGTCTGCGTTTAAAGTGTGTATCGTGCAAGGAACAGACAAATAGATAGATAGCAGTGATTCGAGGTCTTGGATATCAAAGACAACTCGCTCGAAAAAAGGCAGTTAGAGGTGAACTTGTGTGATAGAGGGGAGGAGGATGGAGTGTGGAAGAGAGAGAGTGGAACGAGGGTAAGAGAAACCACCTGACCCCACACTTGCATGGAACGACGTGGGTGGTTGATTATTGGGCCTGCCGCGCGGACCGTAAACGTTGTCCTTTCGCCACTTTAATGTAGCCTTGTGCCACAGTGACTCAATGAAACCAATCCCACCTTGCAGCCGGCTGCCTGTTTCCCCGAATCAAATGTATCCCAAGAAACTGCCAGCTGTCATCTGTGGCATCGGTCGTGCAGACAAAAGCACCGGAAGGTGGTTCGGTTCGAAACAGTCTTCAGAAAAACCATGCCATGTCCAATAATTTCTGCGAAACCGGCCACCACAAACACTCTAGGCAGACACAAATCGAGGTGATAAGTATGCGAGGTCAGGTCATCAATCAAGAGGCGTACTCGGCTGCATGTATGATAACTCATTTCCCATAAAGTCGCATCATCGTAAGTAAAAATACAAAGAGTAGAATCAAACACCGCCCTATAATCGAGATAATCGAATAACACAGAATCTTTCCTCAGGATTAATCATAGCTATCGTAACAAGTGAAGCCCGTATTAACACCTCCGGCCTGCCACCCAAACACCACCCAAATGCAATCAACACAAAAAAGCAGCCCAAATTCGTAGCGGAGACGTCTACTTTTCGCCTCGGACGCGTTCTCTCTCCAACTCCCTCTTGATCTCTTCCTTCTCTCCTCTACTCTCCTGGATTTTCTTGTTGGCCATACTCCTGTCTAGCAGCCGAGCCTCCCGCTCCTGCTTCAACCTCTTCTCTAACTCTCTTAATCTCAAAATCCATCGTTTTTCGCCGCCATCACTTCCCGTCGAGCCCGCAGAGTCTGTTCGTGCTATTGCCATGGGCCGGTGTTGAGATTGATGATCCTTGGCAGGACTAGCTGTGCCCGAATGTGACGCAGAATGGGAGCTATGCGTCGTATGAGAGGACGAAACATGGGTGGTATGCGATCGTTTCATCTGTGATTGTTGATTTGATCCTGCAAGCGCGGGGTTGCTATTATTGGCAGGAGTGGTAGACGTGACTGGCGGTGTCGCGATGCCGACACCCTCTTGCTTCAGGACACCAATTTCCACTTTCAGCAACCGATTCTCAGTCCTCAATTTGGCAATCTCGCTTCGAATCTGGCTACTACTCTCTCCCATGCCACCTCTCACCAATCCCTCCAACCGTTCGATCCTTCTCGTTCTTGCCTCCAGCGCGTTCTCAACGACTTGGTATTCCTTCCAGAGATCACGTTCAACGCCCCGGCATTTCGTCTTGAAGCCTGCGACTATGCTCTCGATTGTTTTCACCGCGCTAATAAGATTCCGAGTGAACCCAGGGAAAGCAGAGACGATAGCGATCTCCATAGATATTTTCCCTTCAGTGACGGACGAGGTGGCGGTGGTGGTGGTGACGAGAGAGTTACGAGTGGCCCAGTCGGCACCACAAACTGTAGAGAGACGCTGCCACACCTGCATTAGTAGGTTATTGCGCTCTGCAAGCTGCTCCCGGAACTGCTCCTCGAGGGCTTTAAGAGACTTGGCATCTTTGTTCCGCTGCTTTTCTATTTCAGTGGTTTGTTGCTGGTGCTGGCTGATGCGCCGTGTGTGTTGAGTTGTTGTGGATTGAAGAGTTTCGAGGGTATGCTTATCGTGGCGATGAGAGTTTCTTTCCTTCTCGAGAAGGTCGCTGAGTTTACGGGTTTCGAGGGCCATGGATTCGAGAAGGCTTTCGCGGTCTTTAAGGTTGCGATCCTTCTCCATAAGCTCGCCCTTGGTATAGTCAAGTTCCTCAAGAGTGCTGTCGAGTTCTTGTTGGAGATTGTGGACGGACTTATAAGTTGTTAGTGTGAGACTCCTTTTGAAGAAGTGATTAACATACCTGCATAAGTCCCGTCCTGGTCCCTCCAAGGTCACCCAAGGCCTCCCTAAGTCCCCTCTCCAACTCCTCCAGCCTCTCTCTCCACGTCTTTGCTTCATCCTCGCGACTACAGACCTTGCCCTTCAATCGACGAACTTCATCCTTTGCGTTGGTGAGCTCAGTGCTCTTCTCATTCAATCTGTGCTCCCACTCTTGCTGCCTTACATCGCCGTGCTGCTCACGCTGATTTCGCTCCGATTCCATCTGCTGCCGAGCCTCACGTACTCTATCTTTCTCATCTTCAAGCGCCTTCTCGAGCTGCTTGATGGTGCTCTCCAATTGCCCAATCTTGATCTTATCGCCATCCTGCTCTTCTCTCAAGAATTGGATCTCGCCCTTTGCACTCTCTCCTTGGACATTGAGGCGCTCAATCTTCTCGTTTGCTTCACGAAGGGAGTTTTCGAGAACATTCATCTCCTGCTCATTTTCGAGGATGGTACGTTCAAGTTCCTGGATTCGCTCCGCAAGCCGTCGGGTCTCACCTTGATGAACCTCCTGTAGGTCTTCGAGCCGAACAACGACATCGGAAACGTTCCGAAGCTCTTGCTGCAAACCCCTGAAATCCTCATCTTTGAGTCTGTTTTCTTCCTCCAACCTACCGAGTTCGTCTTCTAAACGCTGCATCTCCTCTTCGGCCTCCTCCTTAAGTTGGTCAAAGTCCTGTTCAATTTCCTCGCGTTGACGCAATGCGTCGTTACGATCAGCTTGCATCTCTTGCAGCTCACGTTCAAGTTCGTCTTCATAATTAGCCTGCTCCTGTTGGCGTTGCTCGAGCTCCGCGTAACAGGATTCGAGCCGTTGTTGAAGGTCCTGGTTAGCGAGTCGAAGTTCAGAGATACGATCTCTCAGCGCTCCGTTGGTGTTTTCGAATTCTTCACGCTCGGTCTCAGTGACAACACTACTGACGTGGGTCCCAGCTGCACTTTGTATACCACCTGCGCGAGAAACAGAGCGGTCGAGGAGCCGGTCCGAGAACACGGATGGGGCCCTAGAAGCACTTTCAAATGCAGCCCCAGATCCGCCGCCACGCATGGTCAACTTCAGATCCTCAATCTCAGCGTATAGGCGGTCCTTTTCACGGTTGCGAGAAGTGAGCATTGATGCCTGAGCTGAAAGATCTCGGCGAAGTTCTTCGTTCTCGCGGCGAGCTTGGTTCAACTGAGTAACAATATCGCGGCCAGCGCGTGACTGCGATTGATCGCGTTCTGATACCGAACGGGAGTTACTGGTTCGCGAGATGGTAGTTCTTGAAAGATGAGATTGATCGTTAGCACGGAGACGGAAGATCTCTTCACGGAGTCGCATGTTTTCGGTCTCCTGAGCCTCCCGACGAGCTGCCTCGGAAGTAAGCAGGTCGCGTAATTGTTCCTAGACATTTATTAGCACAGCTTAGAGCATCAACACAGAGATGGAAATATACAAGTTGTTCCTCGTTGGCCTGATGGCCATTGTTGGCTTGTCTTCGGAAGTCACGCATCCGTTCATTCCTCTCTGCATCCTTTCTCCTGTACTCTTCAATCTCAAGCTCATATCGCTCGATTCTCTCCTTGAGCTCCCATATCTCATCTGACTCAGCGGCAGCTGAAGCTTCTTCCTCTCTCTGCTTCTCACCTCCCAGTTCTTCAACCTTCTTTTCCAACTCACGAACACGTCTCTTCAGAGACTTGCGTTCCCGCATGCTCTCCGCGAGCTTAACTTTAAGGTCGACGTTCTCTTGAAGGGCTTCCTTGACTCCCTCATCGCTTTGCTTCTCCAGCTTCTCATTGAGATAGTAAACCTTAATCTTGAGATCAAAATTTTCCTTCTGGAGGCGGTCAATAGAAGCAGTTTGTTCCTTGAGAGTCATCTCTCTACCCCTTCCAGTCGCTGGGGTTCCTGCCGCTGCCACAGCCTTCTTAGAGGGAGATCCAGGTGCTCCCAAGTGTCGTGAGTACTCGCGTGCAATTGTAGGTGGAACACGGACATTTTTGACTTGTGCTGTAACGGCCGTTTCGGTGGGTTGCTGTAAAGGTGGTGCTCTTTCTTTGGGCGTACACGGCCGATCTTTATCTTCTGCAGTCACGGTCACATCCCCATCCTCATCAGATCCCCGCCTCGAATTCCGTTCCTCTTCATCCAGCCTTGCCAGTGCACGGTCGGCGGCTGAAGCCATAGACACAGTACGTTCTCCGCCATAAACGCTGCCTCCCCCCAAGGCTGTGATTCCGGAAGCAATCGATCCTAGCGACGTCTGACGTGAAAGTGCTTGACGCTCTTCCCCCAAAGTGAGAGTGCTCTCGTCATCGTCTAGCCCCTGCATATCATTCACTGAGGACATACTGGATCGTTGTGAAGCTTCTCTCGAGCGTAGAATCTTTGGCCTACGTTTATAGGACGAGCTTGCGGATGCCGATGCTGTCGCGGCTTGGTTGAGAGTAAACGATGAAGTAGAGTTTGGAATAGGGCGGGTTGATGTGGATCTAGGGTTTGTAGCAGCAGATGGAGGACGAGGTTCTGACAACGCACCATAGTCACGACCCCCTCCCCCATGTGATGAAGCAACCGACGGCCGTCGCTCCAACGCAATCCCAATTTCCGAAGCTCGTGGTGAATTTTCTCCACCACCCCCTTGCGATTCAATCACCTCGTTTAGAGTTGAAGCCGCCGTCGCAGCACGAGACATGTTCCTAGCATGTGCGGCTGCAGTTGGAGAGCTCGTGAGATTCTCAAGGTTCTTGATGTCTTCTGAAGCCGGAGAGGACATCTCGCCGACAATGGCGGCAGTGGAAGAGGAGCGCACGCGTTGCGCAATGGTAGCTTGGCTTTCGTCGCCAGCGGCAATGCTGGTGTCTATGTCGCTCTCTTCTTGATGCGGCGGCAGACGGTTTAGCGGTGGCGGCGCCGACATGTCTCCTAGTCGTCGACTCATATTAAGGGCATCAGAGTCAATGTGGAAGCTGCTCTCTAACTCCATAAGGTGGCGTTGCTGATCAACGGGTAGACTGAGGTCTCCGACCGCGTCATTGTCATCATTGTTGTCTTCCTCAATCCTCGAGCTATCGCCCGGCAAAGCGGGCGGTAATGAACTCATCTAGATCAGCGCTACTGGATGGGAGGTGGATCTGGGACTAGGTTGAGGTGAAGGCAAGAAGGTGAAGGAATGCCGACTTGAAGGACGACGGGCCCAGCTCCGGCGTTGTTCGGGAGTAGTAGAGAGGTCGTCGATAGCGTTGGGGGAGGGAGGTGGGGAATGGTCGGGATCAAGAGGAGAGGAGGGAGAGAGGATGGAGAGAGGACGACCAAAGAAGCGGCGGAGGCGGGAAGGTGAATTATCGGTTGTTGATGCCGTGATGGGAGCAGGTTGTCGTTGAGTCCTTCTTGGGGATAACTGCAATGGTGCAGTGATGTTAGAGGTGTTTATGCTCTAGCGTCGGGTTCAAGTGGTGATGTAGCAATGCAGGGGGTGCGGCAAAGATGGATGGGCGTAACGGCTGCCGAGTGGCACCAATCATCAACCATGGCAGCATCACAAACCATCACTATCAGTCATCTGTAACTCAAGATATGTAGATTCATGCAAAAGTCTAGATGGTAATTCTCATTCTGCTTTTCGCGTCAGTTTGCAATCCAAGCAGACAACCAGGGACCCGGCTCTTCAGAATACAAGTACCAGTATGTACATATGCCTGGATAATGCTTGTACCCCCAGCTCCTTACTGGGGAAAGAGTCTATGTTCACAATATCTTATTTTAATATGTATATTATAGCACAATCCACCGTCTTCCCTCCCAGCGGGTAGTGTCAGTCACCCGCGATCCAGCATAATAACATATTCCCTGGTGCTTAGCCCAAACCTCAACAAATCACCCTCTCTACACTCGACGAAACGTCTTCCCTCAATCTCATCGCCATTCAAGCTGGTCCCATTCGCGCTCTCCAAGTCCATAACATACAACCTAACGGAACCTTTCTTCTCGCCAAACTCATCGACCTTCGTCACAAACCTGAACTGCAGCACAGCATGCTGTTTCGAGCAGCTGGGATGATCAACTGGTAAATCTGCCACAGCTCTATCGCGCCCAATCAACCAGCAGCTCCGGGGATTGAGATCTATCTCCTCGACTATTGCGGTATCTTTGAAGACAAAGAGCTTGTAGGAAGGTACTGGCGGGGGACGCCGTGAATCAGAGGGCTCACTATACTTCAGGACGACGTTGTTGACGGTATTGGTAGCAGCCGCGAGTAGTCCTGTTGCCGAGAAGTTGGGTTTTTCTTTTTCGACGGGGGGAGCAGAGTGGTCGTCAGAGGTAGACCGTGGAGCTAGGTCTTTGGACGCGTTGCGTGGAGGCGGAGAGTATGCGCCTGAGCGTTTGGGAGGTGGGGAGCGTGGAGGAGGAGAGTATGTGCCTGCGCGTTTAGAGGGTGAGGGGCGCCGTGGAGGGGTGTATACACCCGATCGTCTGGGAGGAGAGGAGCGACGGGGAGGCGGAGAGTATGCGCCAGGTCTCGATCGTTCAGGCGGAGGCGATTCTTTTCGCCATCGGCGCTCACGGTCATGGTTTCTCGATCTTGAGCGTCTTCTATCTTTATCATCGCGGCTACGATATTTGCGGTCCGGCTCGCGCTCGCGATGTCGTGGTGGTGGTGATCGCGATCTAGGCATGATGTTTGTTATACGTGTCTGAGTGAGCAGCTCTATCTCTGATAGCCGGGTAAAGAGACAAGAATTGAGACAAGCTTTTTGAGCCGCACTTCTCTAGAAGCACATTTTCACTCAATATCACTGCTCCCGAGCACATTTGGGATACCCTATCATGGTAAAGGCGGTGTGTAAGCTGAATGCTGCTGATTTCTGCGAAGGGTAGGAGGTACGTTTGCTAAAGATACAGTTATAGCTATATACGGCATCAACTATGTTGTTGTTTGTTGTTTATTCATACTGTATTCACTCTTGCTAGAGTATGATAGAGCATCAACTATGTTTCACCAACCGTCACTCACAAGTTGAAGGTTCGAATTGTACTTTAGAGGAAGATAGTTAATTGTATTCAGTAAGAAGGAGAGGCCATCTTAGCTACCGTGTACATATCCGTGTGAGAAGCTATGACCAGCTGTAGAAAGCAGTCACGCACAGAGTAGGTCAGGGTATCTACATGTATATATGCAACATGAATTCAGGACCGAAACCATGCGCTAGTAGCATGAGTCAGTGAGCTGACTATTACGGAAGTGTAGAAGCCGTTTGTGGCGTAAAAATCTAGCTCAAATCCGCCAAACCTCTCTCTGAACCAGCGGCCGGCCATCACAATACGAACTAATACAGGTTGTAACCGCACTGATGTGTCCCTTTCTCAGTACTCTAATGCAAACGGATAGAATTCATGCAGGAGAAACACTGTACAGGATTCCTCGTTTACCTTCCAGGTTTTCTGTACTATAGATGGGAACTTACCGTTGAACTCGGAGGCTCCTCTCCGCCATGCATTATCACCCTGCATCGATCTGCAAACGGACTGGGGCTGAACGGCCGCTGTTCCGTTGGAACTACAAACGGAGTATCAGGCATTCTAAAAGAAAGTCTAATATCGAAAAGTTACCATTTTCATTGATACATTTAGGACGATTCAAGTTGCCGTCAATGACAGGTTAACTTAAGGATCTAAGTTAAACTAGGCCAATCCATATCGCCCCACTTCTGGACGCTGGTTAGGTTTAAATTTATGTTTGGCGTTCGGATGGTTTATGTCAGACCAAAGTCATAGAAGTTGAGCCCGAATATAGATATTTTTTGGGGCATTGTGGATGATTGACCGGGCTTATGGTGCGTACAGGTGAGTGTTGGCATTGATGGGCATTCCAAAGGGTATCAGTGGTGAGTGGTACTGGTCTCTGCCAGTTGACGGTACATAAAATATCACTTCATTCATACTCCGTCTAATGTGCAATGTAAACGTTGCCAAAATCCTTACGAACCTTACATGCTTCAGCATGCTGCATCCTTGACCGGAGTGCTTCCTTGAAAGGATGGACGCTCAATCTCTTAGAACAATTTCTTTTGCAGATTGCTAACACGCCGGGTTGAAATAGCTTACCTGCATCCTGATTTTAAAGGGTACGCTTAATTTAGAACTGTAGAGCTCCTTTTTAAGTAGCACGATAATCAACTCAGATTGTATTCAGAGTTCGTAATAGCCCACCAAAAGCTGTGCTGCTTGAGAGGAGATAGGAGAAACATCTCATGAAGCAGGATCACCAAATCTCAGGTCAAATCCAGAGCACAGGCCAGAAAATCGCCTCTACTTGCATACCCAGATCCAATTGAACCAAAAGATCCAGGGAAAAGGAGAAAATAAGCGGTAAAACATTGTTGAGCATCCCAAGTTCCGTAAAGTTATACCTCTCTAAATCTCAAAAGCTATCACAGCACCGCTAATAAGCCCGTATCTCGCACCCAAGGGCACTTTGAATTATAGATTTAAGGCGTCTTTTCTCATATATAACTCCATAAGATATTTACTGGGAGAATATTTAGGTCCTCTGTAGCGCAACAGCACCGTCAATATGACAGGTCCAAACATCAGTGAAACCCCCAAGTACATACGAAGCACCTTAGGGTAGACCAAGACCCCAGCAGAGTTCCCATCTGCAGGCGGTCATCCCCCAAGCTGTGCTCGACTTCTCAGCATCGGACGTCGTGGTGCAATATTCTCTTCTGTGGAAAATTATAATATGGACTGTTGAGAAACGGCCTCTAAAAGCTCCCCTACCCCAGGCCGTTCGCTGTGCTTATCGCTGAATTTACAAGTCCAGCCGTGTAAGGAGTGTCCTTGCGAGTGATCAAATTTCTGAGGGCGCACATGAGCAAGTCTAAGGTGTTCAAAATTGCATCTATAGATCTAATTGGCCAATTGGGCGATTGAACGTCACACCTCGCTTCCACTGTCCCTCGCTGATTAGTCGCTAAGCAGGGTTGGTTAGTGTCATGTGAGAGGTTAGGGCTTTAAACCACGACGGCTTTTACTATCCCAGCTCTGCGATACGCTACGTCTAAATCACATACAGATTCACAACCTAGATATACTTCATTATACCTGGGTTCATTGGCTCTCGCGCGACTTGCTAGATTCTGAGCTTCGCATTGTAATCAAAATCAACGCTTGCTGCTGACAGCCGGTCGGATAGTATTATGACTGGAGGCCGACTCCAGCTTCTCAGGCTACCTCTCCATTCATGTTTCACTGATTTGGTTGGTATACTTCTCTCACATCGATTTAACGCCGACACCGACTGGCAATCCTTGAACAGAAGCACTGACCGTTGAGGTTGAGTATCTGGGTCGTGTTCTGCGTCCTGCAATGACGTTTCAGAATGGAAATTCAGGGCACAAGTGCAAAAATTTTTGCATAGTGCTTTAGTTACTCTACATCTCTCATACGCTACAAAGGCCTCGATCGATCCTGTCTCTCAATCAGACGTCAAAGATGCACTTATAACGTAATATAGCGGCCATGGTCAGCTGAGTGCTTGTGCAAGAACCCGAAACTCTATTGAAGCAATCGATCCCTTTAAACTTGCACTTTGATATGGAGATCGCTGCATTCTGAGAACCACCATAAAGTAATCAATTCAACACCGCTAGGTAAAGCTGTCTCGCAACGCCCTGGAAGCCTGTGATCCCCAAGGGGTTTCATTGGTCATATAAATTCACTATCATATAGAACACTTGAAGGTAGAGATTAGAAACTTTCAAAAGTCTTCTGGGGCGGCTCTAATGTTTAAGGTTCCCTCGGGATCTGCAGGCTCCGACCACTAGTCATAAGATCTAGACATGCATCAAACTCCAGTGTAGCGAATCATAGCGATCTTACATGCCATGCAGCCACGAACAACTACAGCCAATAGATATCATTCCCTTGAGTTCCGCATCACCCGGCCCCACTCTCGAGTTTATTGTCGTAAGTATACCATATAAAGTAAACTTTTGATCGCATGGGATACGTATACAAGCGGCCTGTGCTACCACGTGCAATACGTCCATATCCGCCGGTGATTACGTTGTCGATTCGTAATACAAGGTTAGGGTTTTTCACTGCAGCTGTAACGTTGCCTCAAATCTGGAACAAACTAGGTTACCTCGGGCACCCTGAGTGAGCAAGATTACGACGCCCTGATTCACCAATCACCTTCTCGTTGGCTAGATATCACAGGTGGTCTACAGTACTCTGTGTATGTGTTTCAGCTCTCAAAATCACGGGTTTCCATTTACATTGTTTCCAGTCGACGTCACCCTGTTAGATATACCTTCGGTGAAATAATGGGCCGAATAGGTAGCCCGAAGAAATGTGCAGGGAACACCTGGCAGACCTGGGATGGCGCTTCACACGAATGATGGGCATACCGTATTACCTGGATGGATCCATCTTTTGGTAGTTCGTGCAGGTTGCATTCCCGAGTTCAACAGCGGTTTTTATTCACCTTTGATGTATTGAAGCCCAAATAAAAGTAGCATACACAGCCAGCCAGGTAAGCTGCACGAGTTACAAAAAGACGGATCCAGATAATGCGATAATTGATGTGGTCTCGAAGTGAGGATGTTAGATTCCAAGCATTAGTATCGAGACTCGTATGCTGGTTTCTCTGAGCCTGATCTGAAGTCCGACATGCATTGCAGAGGATCAAAAATACCTTATTATTTTGAGATGTGTTGTTTCAGCTCGGTCTGGGTGCGATGAATGCCTTAACTAGGAATGCTGCCGAACACGATACCGTACTGTATTGCAATGTAACAGTAATGTATAAAGCTGTAACATGGCTGATACAGTGAAGTGCCAAATAACAACTCTATCAGGAATGTTCTTAACCTGATAAGGTGAACATCGAGTGAGATCAATGAGGCAACCAAGAGGATTACACAGATCTCAGCAGACACAACCCAGGTCCTTCAGGAAGCGGCAGACACGATGCATCTGTAGTGATAGAAGGTGGGGAGTATCACCATTTGAAGAGTTTGGAGTATGCAACTAAAAATGCTCCGTATGTATCATTATAACAAGCACTAAACATATTACATTTTTCAGTAATGTCCGCGACTTTACGGTAATTCGACATTCCTAGCTTTAGCAACGACCTGCATCTGGCAAGATGCAAGGCCTGGTAACAAGCTGAAACAAATCTGCCCCACTTCGGAGTGGGGTCGGAGAACCAGCCCCAGCGCGGCGTGTATAGTACAACAATCCTACCCGTTGGCAGCAGAACCTGCTAGTACAGTCCCGAGTCGTATCCGATTCGTGTTCGACTCACATGCAGCCCTTGGCCAGGTACTAGCACGCCTGAAATATCCTACAAGCCCTGAATTAGAAAACGATACTCCACGTAGGTGAGAAGGGATTCTGAATGACCATGAGGAGGCGATGAGACCACAACATGGCTAGAGAAACAATATAAACACGAGGAATACACCTTTTAAGGAAGCCAAGCCCGGTGCCATGCCGTACAGATCATCATGCATACTCTTCCTAGAGATCCGACTAAGCAGCCAAATGGCACACCGTACGTGAAATGGCGGAAATGCGTTACCCAGATCTCCACTCGAGCGCTGTCTTTGAGTGAAATATCATCTCCGAGCCTCGGTAACCGCATCTGCTTCGTTAGCTTTGGTGCCTCCACATACATACCACCCGGCTTAACGTTGTTAAAGAGGCTGCGAAATCTCCTTACGCGAGTGCATGCCAATCACAATCGAAGACCATAACCTAGAAAATTGTAGCTGATAATTGCTAACACCCGTGTGGTATGGCTCTATTTACAAAATTTAGCAACCTGGCACATATCGATGCTTCGAAATTCAGACGAATGAACGAAGCAAAGAAGGACCGCTGACATCCATATTATTATAGCAGTAAACTATTTCGAATAGAATCAAGGCGCCTGAAAGTGTTCACACCCGAGTCGTTCGCTTGCCAGACCCTTCATTTTATTTTGAATGGCTGTGTGTTCATGATGCTGAGCGATATGCTGTACCCTGCTTCGCCACGTCGCGCTATCGATACAGCTCGTGTCGATAAGACATGGATTTGATTAAAAATACTACATAAATTTCTCGGGTACTCGGGTAAAGGATCGGACGCTCCTGTCAGCAGGTAACTATACAGAACTGGGCACGATGCGATCGTGCCACACACAATTTGGGTATAGCATGGCCAGAATAATATCAGAATAATATCAAAACTAGAAAGACTAGAGTGCTCTGACTTCCAGCTAACAATCCCCCTAGTCGACACTCTGCCTGCTAGCTAGCCGAATTCAATACCAGAACAGGAGCGTCCGATCCTTTACCCTCGTACCTGAGTAAAACAACTCCTGAGATATGAACTGGGTGCACGTGACAGGGCTGGCCAGTGATAAGTTCGGACGATCTTGCATGAAAATGATCAACTTGAAACCTAGGCTGCCAGGTATCTGGGCAGTGCTGCAAATATTGTTGTTTTACCTTATCTTGGGTCATGATACGGTGCGTTGGCTTGAAAGCACTCCGAGTTAGGGCTTCTAATGGTCAAAACATGAAAATACTACTAGTATCAAGAATTCTAACAGTGGGCTGTTGCCTAGAGCCGGGCCCAGGGCCGGTGTTAACAAATAGACTTTCGAGGAAGCTAGAATGAGCGCCTTATGTATGCATATAAATTTACTTACGGACTCTCGTCGGTGCTGTTACACCACAGCAGTCCGCCTTGAAGGCAGACTTCAAAGATATCAGTCCTCACATCCATCTCTATCTTCCTCCTACCACATTCACTGGCAGCCTTAAACTCCCTCTGCCATACCTTAAATCAATCCTCCAGCCCTTTATTGACATGGCGCCCATTTTAACGGAATGTTTCACCCTTCCTCTTCATCAATCTCAACATCACGACAACGCCGGTTGCAGTGTTGTGCTTCATATTCTTCAAGCAGCTTTTGAGCTCCTTGGACTCCAACTTATATGTAACCCCGATAACTGCTGTATCATTTCTAGGTTCAGGGTGGGTCCCGGGCGTATTCCTCATTTCATCAACCAGGGTCCTGAAGCCTCCCCTTTGCGAAGTTAAGGTTCTGTTGAGAGACATAGCCGTGCAGTATGTGTACAATGCCAGGACCATGAAGGTGCCGTAGAATAAGAGGTGTGGCGGGTTTTCATATTAGACAAGAATTCCTCAGTCGTCACCAGCGTAAATGCGTCTCGTACTAGGAGTAGTTGGTGCACTAGTCTGAAGGTAGTGTTAGCACAAGACTGTCAGCCACCAAGAGTGGTCAGGTTCAATTCCTCAGAATCCATGGCACATGTGGTGTGCCGCTAGTTCGCCGATTTAGTGATAATAATCGATTATAATCCAGCGAAAGTTAGGGTTTGAGTTCACGCTTATTGATTTGGGCTTTTTCAAGGCCCGAGAATGTACGTAATATTAAAAGCTAATATCGACAGTTGCGCATGCACACCTAATCCTATTATTAGGCACTTAAGTAGTTCAGAAAAACTTATGATAAGCTGGATCGCTGTTTTCGGAAAGATATTTGAAGATACAAGTAAATAGCCTGAAGTAACTAAACCAGACTATGGGGTATGGGTTCTCAATCTTAATTCGAGTACCATTAATGACAAACTCCAGCCGGAACCTAATTGGCCAGTAGACCCATAGGAAGGCGTTCCATTCGCAACGGTGTGCTCGTAGGATGTGGTAGGTATCCGCCTTTGGAGGCACAGAAGATGCCTCCGCGAGATAATTAATTAGGATAGCCTGTCTCGAGGATGACCATCCGGTGTAGTATTGTGGATGTTGACGTGTTCTGTGAGCTGCTGATTATTCCGGTGACCTATCTAAGGTGCGAATTATGGCTGACTGTTACCCAAGCATAGGGTAGTTGTATATGCCAGGGGTATTTTTGGACTTTTGTCAGATGCCGGTGGTGTTGGACGCAAATATAGTTAAAGCAAGTCAAATAGTCTTGAAACAAGCATCTAGGGGGGAGGATGTTGGATCGTGGGTGAAACCAATTGGACAGTATACAGTATACCCACCAGAGCAATTTACTGTTTAGTAGTGTCCGTCTCTGAAAGGCTCTCTGTATTAGTACTCTACCCACAGCCGTAAGACGGATTTGTTTTTGTACCTGTTAGAGTGGAGGTTGGAATTTCTGCGGATAGTGTAGCAATTACGTATACCTGGTTAGATCCGTGACCGTGAGTTTGCGTAGCTTGTGCACGTACCAGGCTCCCGCTAGGAGTTTCTCTTCCGAAGACTCAACCTTGCATGAATAGTCAGGTACACAAATAGGCGCACTACAAAAATCCTGGTGCTAGACAGCATGGTGCTAGAAGAGTCAATCTAGGAGCGTGATTTCGAGCAAACTTAATTATTCAGTGTGACTCAACAATTGACAACGAAGTGGAGGAGAAGGCAGTGCCATCCATTCCTGCACCATCTCAGTCTTTATCAATCGTATACTTACTTAAGTACTTAAGTACCATTGTAGTCAGTCTCGGGCTATACGACATTATTGCATGCAGCACTACCCTATACAAGTACTTAAATAGGTACTTACTGGACACCCGCATGCGTAGCATGTGATAATCCCAACTGAATAGTTTGGATGATAATCTACTTAAGGTACTTAGTAGTCTATGTGCTACGCGAAACCTGATTAGCTCCTACCCAAATTTAAAAACATCATCGCGCATAAGTACGCATTGCAAAATCTAGATAATCTCCTCACCTACGTACTTCGGTGCATTGCTGTCGCCATTGTCACTGATGCACCTTGACTCAGGAATTTGTGCGGCTTATGACGTGGCAGCAGCATGAACCCGCATGAACGTTCGCGATGTAGGAATCCTATGAGATATGCAGTATTGAGTGTAGGAATCCTATGAGATATGCAGTATTGAGATGATCCGATGAGATGTCGTCAATATTAGATACTTTCATATCTATCAGTGATGTCACTCTGCAATAGTACTTAGAAAATATCGAATGTTCTAGTATAGCCGGGAATTGCTTTGGAACATCGTACGAATAGTGCGGTCCTATGTGCTCTAGAAATGCAGTTCCAACGCTTCTTGGAAGTTTGACAAGCAAATTCCCTCTTTGGGGGTTGCAATTTCGGGAACTATTAAAATCACGGTATGAAAATAGAATTTCTAGTATTCGTGCGTACTCGGAAGTTCCCAGAATTTTTCGTCGCTCACAAGCTTGCGAAGTCAGCTGATGGATTTCACGCTGTTTCCTTTGTTTGGCATTCCCATACCCACTGATTCAACAAGCCCTATATACTCCTCGTGTATTTATCCGGTTAGCGGTCGACGACTGCTCAAGTCTTCCAGAAAGAGGAATGAAGGATAACACTGTATACCTAGGAAGAGGATACATGAGGTCCTGCGCGTGACGATTCTGGTTATAGCTCTTTCTGACGCCCTCAATTCCTAGGGTATTGGTGTGCCTGGTCACTAGCCTTCGCCTTTTGCCTAACTGTGGCCCGTCCTAGAGAGGGTGCATATGCACACAGTACTTCTGAAATGTGCCCTAGGCTGTGAGGGTCGAAGTGTGACCTGAGCTACCAACTTTTGCTACCTACAGGCTACAGCTTTGTACGCCTGAACCTGGGTATGAAGCCTAAGGCTTACTGACAGATACAAAGCCCACTCAAACGTCACCTATATAAAGAGACCCCATCACCTCCCAACTGCTGACTTGTCCAAGTCATTTCGTCCCCACCAGTTGGACACTGGTACCTGCCAACCTCGGTTTGACGACACGAATATACAGCTTCAAGCGCTTCACCAATAATTGCGCTATCTTGCTCTTGGCTAGGCCCATAACCATAAACCTGGTACTCGGTATGGGAGCATAAACCACCCGTGTCTCATATCTCAACTACGATCAGATACGAAGTTTTTGATGATCAAAGGCGCTCTTCATGCCAACACCTTACGCTCGCTCCTTCAGGCTAACTGTTAACCTATTGAGTTTGATTGCTCTTTGTATTTTTGCTTTCGTACTCGAATAGAGCAAATAGACATGGACCCCCTTTTTGGCAAATTATCAATACAGCCATATGGAGTAGGTGCTCTACATTATTGGTAGTACGCACCAAGATTGGCCAGTAGCAGATTCATTGCGCATGGCTGGTATTTGCGTTCACCTCCCCCTGGTCATCATAAGAAAGTCAATATTCGTAGGGCGTTCGAATTCTCCTGCCCGAGGGGGAACCCGGCATGACTGCCGGTATGGTGAGACACCAACATGGGTACTAAAATAACGCCTCCGGGAGGAGCGCATACGGAGTCGATCACCTGATTGACAAACAAAACTGCACAAAATCTGATGATCGAGTGCCGTAACAGTTTCCCACACACTTGAGCGATATTCTCCCAGTCTTTGAAAATAGATTGTGGAACCTATTGCTGTACTACTACAAACGACCTTACAAACGACCTTACAAACGACTGCGGATGGACAACATTGGCTGGTCATGCGCTCCTGTCAAAAAGGACGGGATCAAATCCTAACATTCTGTTTATTTGATATGAAGAAGAATTAGACAAGTCGAAATTGATGGGAAGGCGGTATTGAGCTGAGAGTATAGGTAAGTTAGAATAAATTTTGTTATCGGGTTACGATCCAAGGCTCGAGCTGATTCGTTCATGCAGAGACCAATATGCTTCCATTGCTCGAACGAGCATTCCAGAATCAGGTCCCGGGAATTTTCTGTTTCGGTGATGCACCTAATAGAACGGCTGTTGACGGTACGTCTCTGATGTACCATTTTTCAGTGCGGCGTTTGCTGTACGTTTGAAGAATGGATGGCACATATATTTCGCCTGGCCCCACCTGTTTTAGGATGTTCCTACAGAACTTATTTATGAGATAGCCGCCGTGGCTGCGTAGCTGCAGCTGGCGTGCCTCTGATCATGAGCCGAGAGCAGCCCGCGACAGAGTGGCGTGGAGTGCTATGAAATCAGCCGCCTGCGCCGCTGACAGAAAGAGATGAAGTTTGCGCCCGGTGGGGGAGAAAGAATTTTCTGTATAAACTTTGGCAGAGCACACTGGCGACCCATGATTTGCGACGGGAGAATTGTGCGCAAGCGACTCTGTGGAAACTCCGGCCTAGGGCCTGGGACAGGAGAACTAGAAACGAATATTACTCTACCGCCAAAGACGACCCGAAAGTATGTCATGTTATCGACCTTTTTTTCGCCGAGCGATATTTCATGACCTTCATGCATCGTGTCGTGGAGCGGACCCTACGGCCCCGGCATTCAGTCGCGGAAGCGAAGGGCTACCTCTCTCTCTTGGATCGCAGATACAGTATATATACAATATCAACACTATAAGAACAATACATTAGCCTTCCGGTTTCGAACGTTCGGCGGCCAAATTGCGGGCATACAATTGGTTTATTGAGGTCAAACGCAGAATACTTCTAGTCGACGTGAAGAGGACAATGCGATGATACCACAGATCATATTACTACTGCGATAGAAGGTACACCGGTGACAGGTTGGGGAATGGCGTATCGAAAGTACTTTGTTAACTCCTACTAAAGTACATATTACCACTACTAATACCACCCGCAGAATCTACATGCTCCGGCAAACCAGACATCTGCTTTTTGCCGAAGGTCTACGGACAACTTACGAGCAGCAGAGCTGAGAACGAGACCACCAGGCACCAAGCTCATAGAAAACTGAATTCAATAATTCTATTAGATACAAAAGCAATGAAATTAAGCCAATAGATACCTTAACCCTTAACTCGCACCACCCAAGTCTAATACAAAAGAACTACGGTCAAATTACAAAAATAATATAATGCGAAAGAACGGGAAAAGGAAGATTCCACCCTAGCAAATCCGACGCCCGAAATACCCAAGTACAATCACCATGCACAAAACAAGCAATGCAGAGAACCCGGCCGATACACACCAACGCTGTCGCAAAAAAACTGGAAGAGAAGAATATGTTTTGCGATACAAGTCCTTAGACGAAGTCGAGGGAGGATGATGATTGGGAACACGTCGTGGAACCCAAAGTTGAAGGTCGAGGAAGAAGAGGAGGGAGAGTTGAACGTGATAGCGGAGATGAAGAATAGGCGAAGATGGTGGGAGTACAAATTAAGGCCGTCCAGAACCCCTCGGCGCGGCGGCGCCCAATCTTCCCGCAACACCGCCAGCATGGCGGGGACCTGAGGTAGTGTTGCCCGAGGTAGCTGTGCCCGGGCCTGGAAAGGCACTGTCGAGACCTTTGATAGCAGCCCCAGCGCGTGGCCGACTTGTGGACCCAGTCAGGTGTTCCGACGACCAAGGTCGGTTTGGATCATTTATATAGTGATCCATAAGGTAATTAGATGTCTTGGACATATATAAATGTGTGAATGTAAGTGTTGAGGAGGGAGTGGTGGCGAGGACAATGATTCTAGATCAGCGGGGGAGAGCATCTGATTTATAGCCAACGGTAAGTACTTACCTAAAGTACCTTTACACAGTTTATTATCGGGCAGTGTTTTCTCTTCTTGGTCATTTATCAAGAGGGGCTTACAGAAATTGTTGCGTTTGCTGATTATGATGTGGTGTTCGTGAATACAGACAGTTCTTAGTGCATGCAGGGTCATTCTTTCATTACCGGCCTCAGGTCCGCCTCAGGGAGGCGAAGCACTGGACACCTGAATACCTATTTCACTGGTGAGTTTTGTTGGTCTGTCACGCGGCTATTTTTACACAGTCCAAAAAATAGCCGCTGGCGCGCCTGATTCTAATAGACTAGAGTGTTAGTCCAATCCTTTCTTCAACTAATAAACAGTAAAGGAATTGCGTTGCTAATAGCACAAAAGACCATGGACCACATCACGTATACAATCAGCCAGAGCTGAACGATCTGCGGAAGGGTTTTCTTTCTATCTACCAACGACCGATATACCTATTACATCAGGCTTCAAAATCCCTAGCCAACCATCTATGCTTCGCAAGGCAGAAATATTCGCTGGGGCTTTGCCGCTGCGCATTATCCTGGAAATATGACCATATAGGAACTTGTGTGCTTAGCATGGTTGTTTATTGGTCGCGCACACAATTGCGCACATATTTCAGCCTTTTAGAACTGCACACAACGGCTGAGCATAGGCTGACTCTGTCGCAAAGAGAAGTTAGCCCGTAGCTGGGCACCTAGAACTGCGGCAAATTAGGGAAAGTCTCTGTATTGACTAAACCAGCTTCCGGAGCTAGAATCAAGGTTGAAATCCTATAGCGTCTCAACTAGTGTTGAACGACGTGGTAGGACACTAGAGTATTTTGCAATGTTGAAGCTTGGGGACAGCTCACGATCGGGCGGGTGAAATATTCCGTCAGCATGGGGTATGTTCTCCTGGATCTTTAGGCCTTGCCGCAAAAGGTTTGAGGCCATATTACAAAAATCTTCAGCTTTGCAAGCTTATTGGTTGACAGATCATCGTCAGAGTTGCTGGAGATGGCCGAAAACGGTACCTTCTCGGTATGACCGATAATCAACCATCGAAACGGCAATTTAGGACATTTCAAGGAATTTTCAAGTACTCAAACGGAAGAAACTTGGATCCGGACGAACTTCTACCCAGATTACAACCTTTATTGCTATATCAAATATCTAGCAAAACAAAAAAACAAAAAAAAACATACCACTTAAGGAAACTCGAAGAAAGCAATCATACACACTCATAAACAGAAAGTCTCAAATGCAACTAATTCGAACAATACCGGGACACCAATCCAACCCCACTCAAATGCACACAAATTAAACGACCACCGACCACCTGAACAAATAGAAATCTACCATGTCGTTTATAATGTATTATACACCACCTTGCCATGTTTCAATACCCTGTTACGACTTGTACTGGCCATAGGTGTAATTTGAGCCATGATTCGGAGTTGTATGAGAGCCGTTTCTAGAAAAGACGTTGTCGTATTCGCTGATAGAGGCTGCGACGCTGGTGGTCGATGCTCCTGTGCTACCTCTCAGGTTCACCGAGGAAACCGAATCATCTGTGCCTTTGAGGTACTGTCGAACGGTGTATGACTGATGAGACGAAGACATTTTGAGGTTCGGATCTTGGTCTGGAATAGATTGAAGATGTTTGTCGGAGTATGTTCTGGAGTGGATTGAAAGTGTTTGGCGGAGTAAGGTTGGCGAGAGGTGCTTCTTTCTGAGAATTCCGAGGCTCTGATTACTTTCTGGAGTCTTAAATGGGAAAGCAATGAGGAGTTTCTGAGATTGGGAAGGGCTTTGGAGATGTGGTTGATGTGGTGGGAAGGACGGTGGTTTTGGGGTGGTATATCTCGATTATATATATACCCGGAGTGATGGATGAGGGATAGTGGGGGGGTCTTCACAGCAACCTGAATTTTTGTTAATGGATTATGGCAGTGCTCTGTATGTTCCTATCTAACTTACAAAGCCTCCAGGACCATATCCCCATATCCTTCATTACTTGCTCAGCGACTCTCGTAAGTACAACCCAAGGAAAGCCTATGGCTTAGACTATGTACTATTTGTTCGCGGACATTCATCTTTCAAGGGCAGTTATGGCTATGCTATACTATATCTGTCAGGGAAGCGGAAAGGGCTTGTTTCTTGTGCGCATTTGGTGTTTATGGTTGACGCAGTTATGCTTATACAGACTCTAGGAACGGGGAACCTATTTGAAGGAGAAATTGCTGAGAATGAAGATCATTGCCGGATCATCACCCGTAGAGAATATCAATGCGCATATGCAGAAGACCCGGGAATTATTGATTTTTCCGAATTTGCCTTGGGCTGATAATATCGACAGGCCATACCTATGTACTCGCTGCAAATATGTAATCTCGTTCTAACATTTTTTGGCTCTAATTGCTGCAGGCGTTCTGCAGGTCCTTCGAAGATGCATGCACAGTCAGCAACACCATCGCAATATTGATGCACTGCCGAGCGACGAACTACTTATACCACAAGACATGCCACGTTCGAAAATCGCAATCTCCACGGATTGTCTCAGAGCCAATAACTTACTCTCTTCCTTTGCGCACAGTGTTCAGCACCAGGGATCACGGTTGTACGAACTGCACCGTAATAAACTCGCACCTTCGGCAGACTTCGAATCGAGAAGACACCCAAACAATTTTACCGAAGCTCCGCCGACACTCAAGGCCGAACGGAACACGTCCCAGCGATAATCGGGGGCTTAGAAATATGCGCACAAGGCCAACTTATCTGCCTTTCAAAGGCTGATGCATTTATGACTCCCTCGAGGGCTATTGCAGAGAATAGGCAGTGTGCGGGCTGAAGGCGTTTTGATAAGGGCTTCGGAGTTCCGGCGATACCAGGGCATATTCCGAATCCGAGCCTTGCGATGCAACGGGCGGTTGTACGGGTCTTCTACGGGTTGCAATGGGATCATCGTCTGTTACGGTCGTCAATGATTGGAGGATTGGATTAGGTTTATGAACCATAAGAAAGTTTTATGGTGCTGGTGGCGTAGTTAACCCCGCCACGTCCGCCCTACGGGGGCGAACTTTATCTGCAGATCAGGGTAGAGGTATTCTAACTGCTGCCCCAGTCTCTACCGCGAGGCACACTGCCACAATGCTACTACGGAGGTCGTTTTCGCGTTTGCAAGCTGCTGTGCGCACTCGCATTCATTCTATGGTGCGCACTGAGGCTATGCAAAATGGTTACCTAGTTCGAACCTGAGGCATGGCAGCAGCGACGCGATCCAGGGGGGTGCTGGGCTGTTCTTTGATCGTGTTTGCGACGTGGTATCGAATTCAAGAGAACAATGTGGTGTTCGGATCGCAACGTAGAGCACCGCTGACCGATAGTTTAAAACGATCTAGCTAGGAAAACGCGCTCCGCAGAAGACGCGAGGGGAGAACATGAGGGTTGAATTCACTGAGTGTCCATAAATGGGATGAGTTCAAGTAAATGCTTACTTACGTAGCTGTCTGTAGACGGCTTTAGGTCGCTGGTGCTAGCCACACAAAATCCTACCAAGCCTATAATTACGATAAAATTTTGACAGTCTATTAATAGATTAATATTACCCACTAGTATGGAAGTGGTATAGTCCCGGAACCCTGGCGAAACGAAACTTTATTTCATATTTTCGAGTGACACGCGATGCCCGCATGGCTAACGACATACGTTACGCCGCGCTCTTGCGTCTACGCAGACGCAAAGGCGGGCGCAAGAGCGGCAGATTGTCTACCAACTGTATGATCATAAAACGAAATGATTTCAAACACTTAAGTCTGTAGAACTCTACACGACGAATCCCATCTTGGTTTGGATGTGCTAAATATGAACGGGGTGTTGATTCTGAATAGCGCACTTCGCGCATATCGTTTTTACTTCTTGCCCGCTTCTGCAAGTACCTACTAAGTACTAAGTAAGTATATATACTCCATCTTTTTTCACCCATATACCGGCTTTGTATTGTTTTAGCAGCCGTCCAGTCATCCTTCCAAGTGCTAAAGTTATTTGAAATCAATGTTGGATCAGACCTCGGTCCTGCAAACCTGATCTTGTCATATAGACGAAACGGATCACCACAAAAGGTTTCTCCCAAGTATCTACCCAGTTGGCACATTTGATGGCTACGATCTTGTCTTCACTATCGTTCTGCTTTTCAGGACGGGCACGCTGCTTCTTAGGCTGCGGCTCCCCAAAGCTTCAAGATCGTCAGCATTCAGAATTCCGGGAAGTTGTTGACTACCTAGGTAAGTATATCACATACCCGACCATCAACACCTCAGGCAAATCCCTACCTTTCAGTTCCCTTTCAAACACCATTCTTTCCCAAGTCATCAACCGATTCCTCCTCCTTCTTTTGCACGGGTTTCTTCCTTTCCCGCCCCTTCGGCGTTAAGACTTTCTTCTTCTTTGTGACTAAACCCCTTCTCCTCACCGCCACAACAATCTTCCCGATTTGATCAGCCGGAGCCTGTCCAACTTCTTGCTCTTCCGACGACTTCACGGCTTTGAAATAGTAGGGGTATAACGCATCGCCGCATTTAACACCCGTGTCCCTAGTTCCCGCGCGGTATCCGTTGTTGTAACATACCCCGTCAATGATGCTGCGGAAGCTGAAGGTTTTATCGGACTCTCCATCCTTAAGAGGTTTGCAAACGATCCAAAACTCCTTATCACGTTGGGCTTCGATGTAGCGTGTGAAACAGGTTCCTGGTTGGTAGCCATCGAATGTATCAAGCTTCTCGGAGTCGTAGTATTCCTTTAATCCATCCGGGCGATCGCGTGTGTTTATCGTCAGCGAGGATCCGAGCTGGTTGAGGTCCGGCATGTTGACTGGGCGCTAATAGCGGTGTTGCGTTAGAGATGAATAAAGAAAGAAAATATATCCCTAGATATGGACTTCTATATGGAGAGTTACTACCGGCCACGGCATATTTCTATCATAGACTCGTGTATTCCATCCTTTCAAGTTCCTAAACTTTAGGGAAGTCACGAGAGCCTTTCCGCCATGACCTAAAAGAACAAACAGAGTTTGGTTCTCGAGAGTACTTGATAGAAGGACGCCAGTGGAATCTTCACCGGATAGTAAAAAGTCTTGCCTAGGCCACTAAAGAATTACACTGAAGAATATGCTATCAAAGAAGCGAAGCCAATAGCTCAAAAGGACTGACGGTGTTCGATGGGAAAGGATTTGATGAAAACTGAGGGGGTGTCCAGAATCATGATTGTGGGGAAGCAATAGACTCTCGCGGCTAGTTAGCAGCTAACGGCAGCTGTTTGCGTGGCACTGACGTATGTGGGGTATAGCAAGGTCTTTGATTCGAGAAGAGCCGAACTTTTCTTTTTTTCTTCCGTGCTTAAGCCCTACCCCAAGAATCACGTCGTCTATTACTCACGATTCGTCACGAACGAGCGAAACTACAGCCCAAGATCGACGGATTGCTATTTTTCCACATTACTAGTAATTGGCATGCTTCCTTACACCGGTACCCAACCGATATGCAAATAAGAATTGAACCGGTGGTATATGTGAAGGGAGCTTATCTTCTGCATCTGTTGGTCGTGCTTAAAAGAGGCTTAAAAGTGTACTTCACCGCTATTACCCATTTATCCTTCGCACTCGAGTGTAGCATTAGCGCTGTGACACTCCAAACCCTGGCCGCGAATACATGTGTTCTACCCCACCGGCCAAGTTTCTCACTTGGCCAAGAGGACGTCCTGTTGACCAAGAGGATATCCCCTTGACCAAGAGGGCAACTTGGTTGGGAGGGCGTCCTGCCAGTCAAGATTCTTGGCTGGTGGGTAGGATGTCTCCTGCCTGGCAAGTGATATGCTTGGTGGGTTGGATGCTTCCTGGTGGCAGTGGTGGAGTCTGAAACCACCGGCCTGTGAAAAAAATTAACAATCGCCTTAAAAGTTCAACCACCTATGCCTTCACTTGTCATCTAATTTCCATTTTCCTATGTCCAAAAAAGGATTCTTAACCAACAGATTGCTTTCAGGCATCGAAACAATTTATCTACCACTCTAGCTAGGCCTCAAGCTAGTTGGAAACTTCTTTTCTCTAAGTGATTCTAGCAGAACAAGTTGATATTGGCCTAGGAGAGTTATCTACACAGCTTCGACACCTGTACTTGCTGGGCAGGAGATATCACCTACAAAATATATCATTTTCTGGTCAAGAGATACCATCCAGTGTTCCTAAGCAGCCAAGTCCAGCCAATCTGCATAAAGCCGAGCCTCCAAAATTGAGGCCGCCAGGCTTTTTGCGGCGTAGGCTTTTCAAATGGAGGCCGGGCCTGGCCTGCACCAAGGCAGGCCACAGATTTTGCGGCCAGGCGGCCTGATCTGCAGGCCGCTAAAATGCCTGGCGGGCTTAGGAACACTGATACCATCATCATCATACCGGCGCACCAGCAAAGTACATTCCTTTCTGGCCAGGAGATATCCTATCCACCAACAAAGAATCTTGCCCAGTAGGACGCCCTGCCAGCCAAGCTACCCTCTTGATCAAGGGATGCCCCCTTGGTCAAGTGGGAAAGTTGGTCGGTGGGGTAGAACATAGATAGATGAGAATATAACTGAATGCACAAGTTTTACAATCATTGAACTACGGGGTAGTAACTGAGTTTTCTCGCTCAAGCGATTTCCAGGTGCACCGGCAGCGTTCCAATATGTCCGTACTCCCTGGCAGCTCTAGAGTGCTTCGAGGTGCTCCTAGACTTTGTCGCCCGCACTCCCGAGTGCTCCCGAGTGCTCCCGGAGGCCACTACAAGGGTCCAATCAGCTCCGAGATTTGTCAATTGTAGGATTATGCTTCGACTATTCTCAGACACTCTCAGTCTCTCGGAGACTAAATTACATTTTACTGATGTGGGGACTCCGGCAACACAAGGCGGAGAAGACTTTCTCGCTAGATATGAAATACTTCATATCAATTCCACATCACCTAAGACCAATCCCCAGAATGCTTTCATCCTCAAAATTTCGGGCAAAACACGAGACCAAGCGCGAACATTTATATACTTAAGTAACTGCTATCCCTTCTCCCGCGAACGGAAAAAAAATCGCGTCTGTGGGCACAGGCTCACCAACCATATCAACTCTGAAGGACCCCAAGAACGCAGTACCGCCCTTAATCATCCTATCCTCTACTAATCGTCACCTCATCCACCGCCTCGTCCTTAATCTCCTCGCCTTCATCCTCGGATTCTGAGTCCTCGATTGGCTCTCAGTACCCCTCCCCAAGAGTCCCAAGCTGCGCGTCCGGGTCGCCGGTCATTGCCTGCAGCATCCTCTGCCTATCCTGGTGTGATATAAACACGTCCTCGTCTTTTACCCACCCTCCGTGCACCTTCCCCTTTAAAGGCGGAAAGAACTCCACATGTTCAATAACCTGCGCAAGCTTTATTCCTTCTACACAGCACAGGTTGTTGGCATGGAATTTGGTTCGGTAGCTTGTAGCTCCCATGCCGCCACCAGCCCCTATGTCGAGGAGTAGGCCTAGGCTCGGGAGTGATGCTCGGCATCGGGCTCCGGTTGTGATACTTGGCATCGCCGAGTATGGTCTTCTCTCTATATATAGTCCTGCCGCTTTCTCTCTCTTTGTCCTGGGACAATACAGCTTCTTCGTTCTTCTTTATTGCTCTCAACACAGGTTAGCGTCATCGTGGTCCCTTCGAATGTCGAAAGACTTACTGCTCGCTGGTCCATGCTCGCTGGCAAAGGTCAGTGCATGTAATATGAAGTATGGGGTGGAACGTGCGCCGAAAATTTGCGCTTGCTACGGCTTCTCGAGGCTATGGTGCCATGCTCCGTAACCGCCTCGGCCCCTTCGATGAGCTCCTCGCTGATACCTCCGGAAGGATCAACAGTGTGGCTCTGAACAGACGAAGCTTCCGCCTGTTCACATTCGAGCTGTTGCCAGAACCAGATCCGGGCTCGCTGGCTCCTTCACCCGCCGACCTTCCACCGGGGCCAGATCCCTCAGCGATCTGACCAAGGGCAAGCGGGACTTGCTGGTTTGTAGATGCTTTGATCAGCCTGCGGCTTCCGAAGTGTCTTCAGCGGGATATTGGGCATGATGATTGAGATAATAGTTGGGGTTTGTTGGAATGAAGCATTGAGTTTTGTAGCAGAGAGCAAAGAGTGTGCTAGTCATGTACTTACGAGCAACAAGACTCTAAAGAGCGGCGAAGCGTAGAGGGAAATAGGTGTTGCGGGGTAGAAGTGGTGTAGAGGTGGTGAAGTGGCGGGGCGTGGAGGGGAGATGGTTAGTTTTGGGGCCGCTCAGCAAAGGAATTGTGATCGACAACGCCCCACTGAAATTTACTCTACCTAACGGTGTCCCAACAGAACGAATCGATTGCGAATACGTATATTGGTGAATCCCTGACCTTAATGAAGTGTCCCATTGGCTTGCCTTACTAAGACTGCAAGGATCGCGCGGGAAATATAATCTTGCCGAGTTAATAACGCAGCTTGAATTTTGTTTTGTTGATTAGTTAAATATATAGCAGATGCGCGATCAACGGGGAGGACTTGACGTTGGTTGGTTTGCACGAGGCGCTGCTTTCTATCTATGCCAAAGTTTATACTGTTTGCCTAATCTTCGACGTTGCGGATAAATGTAACGGTAAGTGTCACAAGAGCGTGCTCTTACTGCTCATTTTGCATGACCTCGGTGTGTAGATATCCAATGCCCAGAAACCAACGAACGATAGCGCCATGGGATAGACAATGCAATTGAATCAGGGCACCTGGCGGGATAATCATAACGATACCTTCATCACCACAGTTAAAAGGGCGTTTTAGTGCCGAAACTAGGTTAGAGTTTCTTCATATGAGGGAACAAGGTACGGGGATACCGTTGCGGTAGTTATAGCATTGAGGTTATGGCACTGGATATGGTACGGCGGATATGGCATGCTGGGGAGAAATGGCACCATGAGCGATAGAACGCAAAATAAAGACCCTGCGGACAGCAGTAGCGCCACCCAGAACCAGTAGTGATCAAAGGGTATGAACTAATTGCACTATTAGAAAAACACCTGAATTTCTTAGCAGGATGTACTACTCGCGGCACCCTTACCGCCCCCCTTTGCTAGCGTTATCGTCACTCAGGACCCTCTCTCACTCATTCCGCCTTCTTTGAAACTACAAAAACGCCCTTCGTACCTCTCAACACTTGCAAATTGCCTTGCTCCGCAGCGTGCGTGATAATCGCCCTCCTTCCTCAGGATATAGGGCGTCCGAAAGTCTTGTATCACACGGCAGGGGCAGCAGATATACCTGCTGACATATGGCATCGGATCACCCTAGGGGAGCTGTATCGCGGCGCTGAAGTCAATGAGAACAACCTTATCACGCCATTGGCGCCGAAGACATTTGCAAGGACAATTCGGGCCATGTCTTAGTGCACGTTCAATATCTTTAGATCGGTATGTATGCCAACAGGGAGCATGCCAAGTTTGTTCATTGCTCGGGAGTGGAAGACAATTGTGGGGAGGTGAGTCATCGGCGGGCTACGGTAGCGGTTGATGAACTTGAGGTTTTCAATCTTGTTGCGGATTCCCCGTTCGTTTGTGCTGTGTTTAACGGCGTACACTTCGCTGACGAACGAGGTCTTCCTTCCCATATGGCTCATATTTGGGGGAAGCTCCTTCAGATCAAACGCTGCGCCCGCGGAATTTTTAATCCCGAGCTGCTCCTCCATCAGATGAAGCAAGAGCGAGGGCTCCTGGGGTCTCTTCTCATCGACGACGCTGATTAGATACCGCATCGCGATCTGGAAGTCGACGGCTAGGAAGTGTGGTTTTAAACTTGGGATGTACCGCTCCTGCGTTTTGTCACTCCAGACGCACAAAGTGACTTTCCTTGATATTACTGAGCAGGACCGTAAAAACTTGGCGAGATTCCTAAGCATCGGCGAGGCGGTATGCATAGTGGAGCACTTGTCTGAGGGCGGAGTTTCTGATTGCGTCATCCTGGCCTTTCACTTCGATTGCGGTGAGAGCATACGTGTGCGGAGAATTGGTGACAGCGAAATTTGAATGGGAATCGGTGCGGAGTGTCCCCTAATAGCTTAGCAAGCAGATTAATTACTGGTGAATATACTTCATCTTCTGAGGATGAAGCAGTTCTTAGGAAAGCCATAACTAGCTTATCCTTCTTGGTGTTGAGCTGGAGAGATGATGGTAGAAGGATGGCCTTGAACCTAGGATCATTAGCAACTGTCTTCTATAGTTTAGCGTAAGTCAACGATCCTTGACTCCTATAGCATGAGAGACTTCGTGAAAAAGGCTCGGTTGAGTATACTTATCTACCACCACTGGGGATGTGTAAACAATTCTGTGCTGAAGGAGCTTGTTCATCGAATGCTTTCTAAGTAACGCGCACTTCTCTAGCTTGAGCTCGATTTCTAGGGGTGCTTCCGTTCGTCAAAGGCTGTGATTCGCACTTCGTAATTCTTCATTTCGGCAACCGAAACTTCCTGATCCCTCCTCTGGAGTTCGTGATTGTTCCTAATCGTGGTAATCTCCGTCGTGTATAGCACTTGTATATCGTTGGCTAGATTCTCAAAGGCGAAATCGCGTTACAAAGGACGCCAGAACTCTGAGACTTCGCAGTAGTACGTGCAGTCGACGAACCACATCACGAGCACCCACTTGTATACCATTTCTGCATGATACTATTAGTCAAGACTTGATCGTACTCGATTTGCATTCCGTCGAGGCTAGCAGAGGGTTCCATCTCGGCAGTGATGTGTGGTGTCGTAGCGAGGAGTAGACGAACGTGCTCCTAAGTTCACTTCAGGGTATTAGCGGCTCATAGTCTTAAGACACTCAATGCTTCACAGACTTGGAGAAACAGCTGTGGAGTCGGCGTCCACTGTTGCCTTAGTAGATCTCTACCTTAGTTTGTTTGAAGTAGTTAGTGAATAAATTTGGAAACTATTTTTCACAGAAAGTTGATAATGTAGTTCTAGTGGGACATGTATTATTCTGTAGAATTACTAATCCGGTGCATTTTCGTTCGACAGTCTTTTGCAGTAGCAAGTAAGTACTTAGCTAAGTATGTAATTTAGATAATTAGTGCTGTTACACGCAAGTTACTGGAGAGGGGTTATTCGCTGAAGGTGGAGGTCGAGTGAGGTTTTAGTGTCTAAGAACGGGTAAACTGGGTTTCGTGGTGCATCAAAAAAACAAGTCGTACATACGCGCGGTAAGTGAGCGGCGAAATGTTTATCCTGTAGTAGCAGCGACAGCAGTTGAGTTTAATTATACTAGTAGGTACGTCATGAAGAGGTACAACTTGAGCCTCATGCTGTGTCGCGTCACCTGTCAACCCCGCCGCTGTTCCTCCTTTGGACACGTCCTCGCCACCCCATCTTCAACTTTGTAAGGGACAATCTCAACGCGTGAGAAGCTCATGCACCACTGTCTCTGATATCCTTTACAACTTCACAACATGGCCCGCGTTACCAGTCTCGGATTGCACACGCCTTGTGCTCTTCCTTATTGCATCACCGAAGAGATCCTTTCCGACCCACCGCCTCCAAATTCGTTCACATGGACTACCGGGCTGCCTCACGAAGAGCTTTTAGTTACCGACGATGCTGTCATATGGTCACAAGGTGGGGTTATTCGCCGAGTGTTCCGATATGACCAAGAGAAGGAACCCGTGGTTCAAGCAGTCCTCGTATGGTTTCCGTCCGACGACCCGCTCGATGCAACTGATGGAGCTCAAAATGCTAGTGGAGACGAGGATGGTGAAAGCGGCGGCTACGTTACCGGAGGTTCTGAAGGAAATAAGAGGAAGCCGGACTGGGGAGACGACTTGAAGGCGAAAAAGCGCGTTAGTACATGGAGTACGAAAACTCGATCGTATGCCACGCAACTGGGGAGTTTTCCTAAGGCTCATACCGGGAATGGAGGTGCCGGGGGGGTTGGGAGAGTTGGTGCAGCAACGGAAGATGGCGACGACGCCGAGGACGAGAGCAAGACTGGCCGCGCGAGGGCACTGATGGTATTCCTGAAGTCCCAGGCCTTTGTTTATTTTCTCTCAGGCACGATGCACGTTATGCACCTTCCATTCGAAATACAATGCGCAGTTCCTGCGCCTCATGGATTGATCCTGCAGCGAAAACACGTTCAATCACCGCCTCCTCCAATATGCCCCACTGGCAACTCATTCGCCGTAAGACCACCGATTACCCCGAAGGACTTACCGAGCCTTTTCACTCTCACTGATCCACTATCCGAGCCCGGCTTGGTGATGACCACTACCAACACCCCGTGTACCGAAGATCTTATGTTCATTTCCCCTTCGTCAGAGCTGGATGCAGAGCAACAAGACTCGCTATTTGGGAAAATGCTTGCCAGTAATCCTGAGGTTATATTCGCAGTAACGTACGACTCTGGACGGTCACAAATTACCGTCTGGCAAGTGCGATACGTTCCGCAAGATAAACCGGTTAATACCCAGCGTCGTACTCCATCTGCTTCTGGAACTCTTTCCCGCCGCCGATCATCTTTTGGGCCAGGAACTGGTGCGACAACTCCTGTTGCGGGGCCTGGTTCCGTTGCCTCAACTGCGACATTGTCCGCAAAACCCGGCCGGGATTCGTTCGGCCCAAGCGATATTTCATCACTGAACGTACTTGGCGAGGATTTTGAGACTATTGGTGGGAGAAGGTCTTCACGCCGTGTTTCCTCGATGATGGCGCGTGCGGACTTGTCGGGGAATCACGATGCTGGTCAGCGATTTTCTGATGTCTCGGGCTCTCTTGGAGCTTCTTTCGGTGGTCCACCGGCTCCACAGAATACAATGATATTGGATGACCAACCTGTCGATGAATTGCTCAACGAGCTTAACATGGGTTCCCTGGGTATTGGTATGGATGATTTGGGTAGTTACGATGGAGAAGGGTTGAAGCAGGAGATTTTGATGCACAAGCTTGAGAGCTTCCCTTGCAAGTTTTCGGAAGGCAGTCAATCTGGAATGGAGCGGTCGTCGCGAGTGTTCACGTTGCGGGATCCGCCATCAGTTGCTGCCGCCACTGTAACTGGAAAGGAGTCACCCGGAAAGAAAGTGGTCCTGTTCGTCATGAATCGGGATGAGCAGAGTCTTACACAGCTGACTTTCAGTATTCAGGTGCACTCTGCGGTTCCGAAAGGCTACTCTCGCAGGTCGAGCGCAAAGTATGGTGCAGGGGCTGTAACGATGGGATACACTCCTGTGCTGGCGGACTTGCAGAAGAGAATAGATGTTCTTGACGCTATAAAAATTCAGGATGGTGGTGCTCAGAAGGTGTTGCTCCTAACAGATGATGGGAAGTTTGTCCTGTACTCACCTTGGGGTTGCTCGATGGAGATTATATTACCGCCCACCTTGGCCCGGTGGAATCCGAATGTTGTTGGAGAGAACGGAAGTAGGCGAGGCAGCAGAAAGAAGGATTTCGCTAGAACTCTTAGCACAACCCCTGATACCTACCGACGACTCGAGTATTCGGAGCCTGGCGGGCGACTTACCGTGGTCGATGGAGACGGTGTTGGTCATAGGATTAGTATCACTTTGTCACCGCGAGAAAGCGCAACCAAGAGTTGCTTGGAGACTCTGCGGGTAATTCTAGGGGGGTCGGCAGGCGCTCTTGCAGGCGAATGGATATATGCTGCATGGATGGCCGTTTCGAAATGGATGCTAGCTACTTCAGACCCCGAGGCTGGTCTCTTCCCTCGAGACCCCAGAGGAGTGCCACCAGCCGACGAATGGAAGGCATTCGTTATAACACTATTTTTACTTGCAGTCCCTGTGCTTCCAGAACCAAAACCACAATCCCGACGAAAGAGCGCTTTCGTGAGAAGTACTTCCATGGTGGCCGAACGAGAATGGGAGGAACTTGCTAGCCATGAGGGTGACTGGGGCAGTGCTCCAGAATATTTGAGAAATTCCCCTTGGAAATGGATGATGGAGGAACAAGATGAAAAGATGATAAAACAGTCATCATCGGCGACAAAGGGGAAAGGTTCGCTTAGTGCTGCCACATCGGAAGGTCGATTAACGAACAAGTTCATCACCGATTGCATTTCGCACGCACGTCAATTCTTGAAGTCACCAATGGGTGAGGCTCAAAAGGAGTTCCTCAGCAAACCAGGAAGCATGGAGGAAATTAGGAGGACCGGGTTAGCAGTTTCCTTGGTGGCGTTTCAACTGTTAAGGGAAGAGTGGAAACTTGATATTGCAATGGAAGGGCCATCACGTCGACTCTGTCCAGTATTGTGCCAGGTTGCAACCTGGTTAGGGTGGACTCGATGGGTTGAGGAGTATATGCTGGAAGATGTAGAGATGGCTGGATGGGCATATGATGACTGTTAGTTACTCTATCTGGTTATAAGATTTAACTGACGTTAACTCGTAGCACGAATTACTGTTGTTGATGTTCCACAGGAGCCCTTCTCACCACCTGATATCTATGAATGGTTGATGTCGTGTCTGAAAGGAACATCATCCAGCCCTTTTATGGTTTTGCAAGACATTGTTGCACCTTCCGGCCCACCGCCTTCAAGCAGCCAGTCATCACAGCGCCCTAGGAACCCATTTTCACCACCTCCCGCACCACCGGCCCCTCCTGCCCAGAAGCCCGTCTTCGCGAGGCTTACACGCAGAACACGAACCATTACAGCTCTATATACCACTATTGCAACACCCGGAGCGACTGACATAGACATTGTTGAAAAGATGGTCGAGTTAAAAGTCAGCTTAGCTAGCTTACAGAGATTACCAGAAGGGGTCGGAGTCCGTCTCAGAGAAGCCATTGCAAGATGCCAGGAACAACCGCCGACAATCTGGGGCGTGCCTGCGCTAGACCTTGTCGGCCGGAAAGATCTCAAGATGCTTATCGAACCCACGAAAGGAAGGAGGGAAGCCGGTAACCAAGGGAAAATTGCACCTTCCCACGAGGCAATGCGGGATGTGCACATGATTTGTGGTACAACATTTGACACAGATACCATCGGGAGTTACGACCCAATGGCCGAACATGACCGGCAAGCCGTATCAAGGTTGTTATTCAAAGATGATCGGAGGCTTTTTGAAGCTGCGAAGCTGCTCCAATCAAACAAACCCGCTCATGCGAAGTGCTTTCCACAACCCCACTGGACCGAGCAAGAGACGCTGGAAAGTTACAAAGATATTGCCGGTCGCGTTGCTATGCGTACGCTGGCTGTTCCAACTGGAAGAGGGCTTTTCCACTTTTCAGCTCGGATCCCGTTGTTGACCGAAAGGTTTCCAGTGCTAGGGTTTAATCTCAATTGTATTATCAAACCGGCCAATACGACGGTAGCCGCAGAGAAGAATCTCTTTGTTGAAGAGAAAGTTTCCTGGGCCTTCTTTCACGCGGGAGTAGCGGCAGGCGTTAGTATATCCCGCGAGGCAAAAGAGATTGATACTTCATGGATAGTCTTCAACAAACCACCAGATCTTACGAATCGTCATGGTGGGTTCCTTCTTGGATTAGGTTTGAACGGACACCTCAAAAACATCGCAAAATGGCATGCCTACAATTATCTTACACCGAAACATCCGATGGTTTCTATCGGATTGCTTCTCGGAATGTCGGCTAGTTTCCTCGGTACAATGGATAGCACCATCACCAGGTTGTTGTCAGTTCACGTCACTCGGTTGTTGCCACCTGGCAGTGCGGACCTTAATATCGCCCCACTTACTCAGACCGCAGGAATCATGGGGATTGGCCTGCTATATGCTAATACTCAGCATCGGCGGATGAGTGAGGTTATGCTCAGTGAAATAGAATACGTTGAGGAGCAGGAGTCATGTGTTCCCGCGGATACGCTTCGCGATGAGGGCTACCGTCTTGCTGCTGGCTTTGCATTAGGGTTTATTAATCTGGGTTTCGGAGTTGATCTGAGAGGTCTCCACGACATGCGACTGGTGGAACGCCTATTAGCAATAGCCGTTGGTCCAAAGAAGGTTTCCATTGTTCACATCCTTGATAAAGCAACGGCTGGAGCTACAATCGCCCTAGCATTGATTTACATGAGAACGAACGACGAATCGGTTGCCAATAAAATCGATGTGCCTGAAACAGCGCATCTCCTTGACTATGTGCGACCAGATTTATTCCTGCTCCGAACCGTTGCCAAAAATCTGATCATGTGGGACAAAATTGAAGGTTCATTTCATTGGATCCGCGAGAATTTAAGACCTTTTCACAGGGATCGGTACATGATGACGAGTATCAAGGATATGGCAAGTGAAGATTTACCGTTTTACAACATTATTGCGGGGCTGTGCTTTAGCATTGCGTTGAAATATGCGGGGACAGGTAATGAAGCTATTCGCGATATTCTGGTACATTATTTGGACCAGTTCATCAGACTGTGCTCCTGGCCAGGTATGTTGATCTGTGCGTACTTCGCTTGTATTCCGTTCTAATGAACATGTAGCTTTAAACTACGATCAGAAGCTTGCAAAGGCAACTATACGCAACTGCCAAGATCTGCTTGCACTGTCTGCTGCCACAGTTATGGCTGGCACTGGAGATGTTGTTGTCTTTCGGCGTCTTCGGCGCCTCCACGGCCGCACCGAACATGATGTGCCATATGGTTCGCATCTGGCTGCTCATCTGGCGATGGGTGTCATATTCCTTGGAAATGGATCTTTTACGTTCGGGACCACGAACATTGCTGTCGCATCTCTTTTGTGCGCATTCTATCCCCTCTTCCCGACTTCGCCTTTGGATAATAAGAGCCATTTGCAGGCTCTTCGGCATTTCTGGGTGCTGGCGGTTGAAAACCGTTGCATTATTCCTAGAGACGTTGAGACAATGAGACCTACACAGATTCCAATCACCATCGCGCTTAAGGACGGGCAAGAGATTCAACGCGTCGCGCCATGTCTCCTACCCGATCTGAAGACAGTCGCCAGCGTCACCACTACTAGTCCCGCGCATTGGACTGTGGTTCTGGATTTCCTCAACAGTGAGGGACACCGGCTGGGCTTCGAAAGGAGTCAGAGTATCTTTGTTCATCGGAGAAGCGCGCACGCAAGCCAAAGCACCGTATTCCAGGCTGCCCTGCAAGCATTGGATGATATAGAGAATCTCAAGGCTCCTCTGGAGTGGGTTGGGTCGTTAAGTGCATTTGCTGGGCTAGACAAAGCCGAGAAAGCTCTGATCATCAGAGAGGGTGAGAGAGGCGGCGGAGAATGCGTCGATGAGCGATTGGAGATGGAGTACGCGCTGCGAAGCGCCGATAACCGTGGTAGATTGAGAGGTGTCGCTGCTGTGGCCGCTAGGAAGGAAGGCGAAGGAGGTTTATGGATCAGCGATGAGACCGCGGAGAACCTGAGGGCGGGCGTTTGGGTCAACGGAGGGGGTTAGAAGATGCCAGTGCGTTGGTTTCGGCGTTACGGATGCGTTTTTTCATGGCGAAATTTCTCTGCTTCCTGCATCATAGCATTTCTGGCGCGTAAAAATGAAGTTACTTGTATACTTTTGTTTCCTCTGCGCGTGATTTCTAGAGCGATGCCAGGTTAATTACTGAGAATTCTGTTTATACCTCGATTTTTCGAACAGGTACATCAATGCCAATAGCTACTAAGTAGCCTTTCCTTTGGAAACTATAGGCCTACATGCGGTAGACTCTCCAATAGGACGGCAAGACTTTCGTAGCGCCTCCAACTTCAACTTACCTTCCTCGAAAAGCGCAATGACGCCAACGCCAAGCCCGCACTTCTAACTCTAATCCAACCTCCCCTCCATGGCAATAGCACTATTCCACTTCCACCACCTCCTCTCCTCAAAAAAGATCTCCGCCCTCCGCGCACTATCGAAAGACCTGCAATTGCGAGGCGTCTACAAACGCGGGTACCCGGGGCTGCTATTCGTATCTGCCGATGGGCCCGAGGAGCTGAGAGTCTTTGTCAAGAAGGTGAAGGCGATGAGATGGCAGAGTTGTACGCTGTGTGGAGGGGTTAGGGAGGATGCGGTGGTGGGGTTTGGGGAGGGGAGGGGCATCGAGGAGGTGCAGGCCGTGAGGGATGTTGTTCATGCGGCTGGAGGAGAGGCGGGGTGGGTTAAGACCGGTCTGGGGTTGGGGAGGGGGGATGGGAGGTAGCGGCGGGGACGTTGTACGATCGGTACTGGCTGGCTGGGATTTCGTTCTAGTGATGCTCACGGGACGGGACGTGTGCTAGCGGTAGTACTCAGTTATTTCGGATCCCGCTCATAAACTTTGGGATACTTCTTGTTAGAAGTAACTAGGCAGAGTCACTATGCCACAGCTAAGCCACATGAATATAAATTCTCACCCTAAACACGGGACCTGGGAAGTGACCTCAGATTGATGAGACGGGGTGGGTAGTATCGTCCCGTCTCCATGATGCTGTTACGTATGTAGACTTGCCTCAGGATACTTACTTGACGGTGCTGTCTAGGGGTTGCTTATTTCTAGAGTCGGGGTGTCCAAGAAAAATGCTGCTATGGTACACTCTAGTCTAAACCTCTATCCCGCAAGGCTTGATTTTTGATGTTTTAGCTACTCCAACACAAAATGACACTCGTATAACCGTCGTTCCTCACGTTTGTCACGGCTTTTTTCATCGAGATTTATTCACCGCATCTCACGTATTCCGTTCGGATCTCCCCACACTTCTCTCGCTGTTCGAAACGGCATGCAGTATATTTCTCCACCGGGAAGTGATACATAATACATACAAAACATCAATCATAACTCCAAACCGAAACAGAACTCCAATACATCCACCGTTACTCATAATACCCCTTCGGGAACCCGATCCCCTGCGTAAACCTTGTCGTCGACCCTGGCACCGCAATGGGCGTATCAAGCAACACATCGAGATGATTTCTTCCATTCGCATCCTTTCTCACCCCGTATCTCAGATGCGTATTCCCAAACAACCCCGCAATCTCATCCCCCGTCGCCGCAGACCCCGTCTCTTCCATCCGTACCATCAGCGGCCGCAGCAGTCGGGAAGTACTCAAAAACGACTCATCCTTGCAATAGACCGTGTTCGCGACTATGACCGTTCCGATTCCGAGGATAAGCTGGCCGCACAACAGGAAACCGATGGTAATCCACACCCACCGCCACTTCACCTGCAGGAACACACCGACCCATGGTCGTTCCCCATCGATTTCAATGCGCGGGTTTAAGAGGTCCAGAATGGCGATGCTGCCGATCGCGTACCGCGCTACGTTATATTCTGCGATGATTGCGGCGTCTTTTCCGGTCGAGTTGCCCCAGATGCCCCAGCGGGAGGCAGAGCTGAAGACATCGGATTGGTACGCCATTTTTTCCTCCGGATAGGGAGTCCATACTGAGTTTGAGCCTATTGAGGAGGCGGCGCGTTCGGCGAGGGAGTCGGATATAGTGTGTTGTTGGAGGGTGGCGTTTTGGACTGTGGAGACGGTGGTGCTGCAGTTGAAGAAGTCCCCCGGGGGAAGGGGGTCTTGCATTAATTCGGAGATATTAAGGAAGCGGTAGACGTATGTTAGGCCACAGCGGGGGCCGCATAGGTATTGGTTGGGGTCGATTTCGTACTCGGGGAGGAGGGCGCGCTCTGTTGCGTTGGCGTAGACGTTGGGGTTGAAGTAGAGACTGAGGAATTTAGTAGGTGGGCGGTTCCATGGGGTAAGGGAACTTACGTTGTTCCTCGACCACTTGCTAAAGATGCCCAGATGTGTGTTTCTGATTTTTTGTTTGCTCCGTCGAGGTTGATTATTACGCTTTCGTTGGTGCCGCCGGCCTGGCCTTGGATGATGCTGGACCATTCACATTTAGATGAGACAGTCACGCAACGATTTGTTTTCGCCGTGAGGGTCTTTCCGTGTTTCTGGTAGTTGTATTCTTTGAACTGCGGGACGTGTAAGCAAAGATATGTGTATCCCAGCGGGGTACGGGTCAAGGGGGGATACATAATATTTCCACGTGTTCGTGGTGTTTATGTATATAAGATCCACCATCGAGTCGTCTAACTCTATGGGAATTGGACCTCCGTCCACCTTTTCTCCAAGAATCTGAGACATGTCGCCATATAAGTGCGAGAGATAATTCTGTTCGTGGAAAAGAGGGGTTTCTCCCGGTAAATTAGCCATATAGTAGGCATTTAAATTTGATGCATTCACGGTGCCTGGGCTGGTTTTTTGCGCGCCATCGCTCTCATGGCTGAAGGTTAGACCAAGAAGCGCGAGAACCACTTGTGCACCCTGGGCGGTGTTTAGTAAACATTAATCATCCTCGTAGTAATCAGAAGCTGTGACTCACCACTCCGAGAATAATCCATAACAAAAGGAGAGAAAAATATTTTGCTTTCCCGATCCAATGCTTCAAAAGCTTCGTGCAAGTTCCATAGCTGGGCATACCCAATATCAAGTCCAACTCCTTTGCCGAGTGACCTCCATATGAAACACTAGCCAGTACCTGGTTCCTTTCTTTAGTCCAACGAAGCAAGACGTTTTGCGAGTAGCACATACCTTCCACCTGAAAATAGCCGCCATGCCTTTGAACGATGCCTATCTCTCATCAGCGCAACCATCCCTCCTTCCAAGGAGAAGGAAACATACCACAATATTTAACGCCAGCAACAACGAAGCCCCTAGGTACAATGCATTGAACATATACTTCTGCTTTTTATTCAGCACCCCTAAGCTCTCATAATATTTAAGCAGCAGCACTATTGCGGCGGAGAATAAACAGCTTATTAGCAAGCGAGAGACCACCCGGGTTAATAACCGTCGGAATTGTTTGATCTGCCGAAAGCGATGTCGTAGTGTGTGGTTCACGGGGGCTCGGTAAAGCGTCGAACCGCGATGTTCAGGTTGTGCGGGACGTCCCTCAGTTCCTGGGATTGTTGGAAACGGTGTCGGAGGTGTGGTTGGTGTTTGCGCCCCCAATGGTGGTGTGCCCTGATAAAGTTTTTGGTCCTTCAGAAGCGCTTCTTGATCGGCTCCCCCGCTGTATCCGTATCCCGTCGCGTTCCAGGCTGGCGGTGAATATGGGGCACCAGAGACGGGGTATTGCTGCTGGAATCGTTGTTGTAAGGGGTATCCATTGTTATCATATTCTGGTGGAGCTGGGTCGTAGGTGTTGGCTGGTACGTATCCCGACATGTCGAACAGTACTCTGGATGTCGATAGAAGATGGAAGGAGAGAGGAGGGAGTGAAAGAAAACCCCGCCCTCTACATATATTCCAGGCAACACTCGCTAACTAGCGTCTTTCGTCTGTATCTTCCCAATATTGATGTACACCTGCTTTTGTCCATCGATCTCAAACCCCCCCCTTGTTAGCACCATTAGTGATTAGGAGGGTGCCAGCGCTAGCGTGTCGGGTAATATAAAGTTTTGAGGGTTTCTGAAGGTAATGGATGACATGCAGACAAGTAGTGATGCTATTTGTGGCGGTGGATGATAGGAGGTGCAGATTGCCTGGTTTTTCTCCCTAATAATCCAGCCGTAAATTTACCGTTTGTGGGACAGCTTTCTGTGAGAGGGTTTGTTAGTTGCCCAATCTGGTAAGTGCCCCTATTCCCTGGGAGCGTGGGGAAGACATGCGTTGAAACACTTCAGCCTGGATGCGCGAAGGCCGATTCAAAGCCATCAGTCGTGTAACTCGCGTTACACGGTAGGTAAAGCCATAGCGCTTGTGTGTACTCAACGAGGAAGCCATAATCAGAGAATTGATAAGAGAGGGAGAATAGACAAAACAAGGCTCTGCAAGAAGAACGCCTAGAACGCCTATGCTCTAGTTGGCACTGCAGTTCCGACCCCTGTTAACGTGATTGCATGCGCATGAGCACGAGTGAAAAGACTACGGTGGCGGTTGGCGAGATGGAAAAATATCCACCTGCTCGTCTTCCTCGTCATATATTTTGGACTGCCTTACATTGGATGCCAAATATAGAGCTCATGCTTAATTAAAGTAGGTACGGTGAAATATAGTGGAGGCTCTTCGTAGCACGCTCTAGGCAGCCACAGTCACACAAAACATTTAGATTGCAGTACGCAGGATCTCCGGTATCTATCTAGGTAATCATCAAGTTTTTGAAAGAATTAGCCACATAAACACCTCATCAAAGACTGGAAGAGATTCCTCATCCGGGCTTTGAGAAGAACCATGAGCTAACAGTTAATAAAGATGCCGCAAAAAGCATACATATACCTATTGACCCCCAATTGCGACGGCAGGTACTTCGCCGATCTTACTCGTGCACTTGCTGACCCCATCCATTCATATAGACCAGCTACACGAAAGGTTCTCCCGGCGCATCGGCAAATTTCTAACTCCGAAAGAGCAGAGTTTTCTACGTAGTGTCTTTGGAAGGTTCTGTATCACCGCAGATCATTCCCAGCCTCTATTAGACTCAAGCCACATTCATAGATTTCCTCGCCCAAACATTTTCCCCGCCCCGACCCTGCATCCTCCGCCCCGACTCGTTCCCATACCACTTACACCCAGCCGAGTTTCTCACTTTCGATATCTTCCGCAGTGCAATCGTGATCATTATAGGCTAGTACAATGAAAAGCTACAGTACAACGACCCGCCGCAAACAAGAGTGGCTAAAGTGTGCCGGGTATTGTTTCAGGGATCCCAGTTACCCAACTACTAACTACCCCAGAATGACGACGACGAAGATCTCTCAAAGCACTCCGACATTGTTGACAAAGGCGCAAACGTCTGGCGCGATCCAAAGAGCCCGAAAGCTGGAAAACGTGGGCCCTGCGGAGGAGCTGCCATCTTCGTACTCGAAAAAATTGGACGGGAAGATTACGCTGCACGAGTTGAGGGTGTTGGTACGGGTGCTGCTTGTTATAGCTCAAGCAGAGATAGAGTTAGTGTGAGGCCTAAATAGTTTGTAGAAGCCGGAACTGAGATTGAGCTTGAGTGGGTTACGGCGTCTATCCTTGCTGCATTTCTGCCGGAAAAGTCGAAGCCATTTCAGGTTCCTCTCAGCCCGGCGTCATGCACTAGGCTGATTGATTGACTTGGACTGAGCGCACTGCGGTTTTGAAGGTTCTCAAGTTGACGACCCATCTAAGTATTGTGCTAGAAGTGACAATACTAGTGAGCTACCTTTCATCGTAGTGGGGCTATTTCGTTAACGATCTCGTTGGTATAGGCCAGGAACATAGTGACGACAGTTACCAGGCCTTCGATATATACCAAGCACACCGGGGTTTTGGAAGGAGTTACGATATCGACGATCTCGTTGGTGTTGGGAAGGGTTACCGTGTACCCGGTGCAGGCAGAAGCATGACCTTACGATATCAAGCGTATTGCGGTTTTATTGGAGATTGTCTGGTTGACATTGTTGTTAGTGCAAGGGGAAGTTACCGTCGTGGATGTGATGAATACAGTAGCTCCTGGCTATACCAAATGCATTGGGGTTTCAATGGAGATTGTTCGGCTGAAGGGGTTTACTGCAACGGCCACCTGCTCCTCGTTGTAAACCAAAATCCATAGCGGTTTTGAAAGGACGTACCCATAGGGGAAGATTATTTCTAGTTGTGCAAGTATATGGGGCCAATAAAATTACTGTCATCAAATGAAGAGTCAGGCACATCTCAATCAGGCCGAAGAGGATATGACAACAAGGTAAGATAATACTCAACAATGGTAACAGAAAGATTAAGGGGGAAATCCACAAAATTACCCAAGCGAAGACATTCTTAGCAATGAGGTCAAACTAGTATATCCTATTGCTCATTTTGTCTTGTAATATTTTTGGTGAAAATTTGAGAAGAAAGCTACTTATTAATTTCCTGATTCCGCTGCATTAAATCAATCCCCAAACCACACAACACCTCGTCCAGCGATCTCGTCACCTCCTTCCTGCAAAATTCGCTCTGTCATGAGTTGTTTTGAAACAACCTCGAGGTAGTAAATCTCGCAGAAGTAGGCGTAGTTAGAAGTAACTATATGAGGCAGAGACCACTTTTGATCACCTCGACATATTAATCTGTCCCTACTTAGAAGAATGGAAACGCGGTAGCTGTGAGGCTGACCTACATGCCCCCTTGTGCCGTCAATTGCTTTATTCCAATTACTGTGCCTACCTGCACCTTGTATGTTGTTTCAGCACCACCACCAAGAAGTGTAGCAACAAATGAATTAGTTCCTAATCGCGCATCGGTACCGGTGATCTCGGCAGGCCTGAGGTCAGGAAGAGCAATATAAAACTTTGTCAAAGTGATGGCATAATGATTGGCGATTGTGAACAGGATGGTTCCAACATCCAAGGAAATAGTTAGCTACATACAGCACCTGCTTTAGTAATATACTCTGCTGAAAACTATATTCTTCTTCAGACATGACAAGGGAGCACCAAGTCAACCGCTATTCGAGCGCACCGTGGACTCGTCCATGCCCTTTAATAGCTGGTTGAGTTCTGGGAGAACTTCATCCAACTTCGAAGCACCCAGTAAAACCAACCAACCGTCGCTCCTTAAGGCGTTCTTCGCTGCCTTGGGATCAACTCCCTAGTTAAATGTTCTTCCGTCGAGCGTCCTAAGATTGATATTGCGTGCCTGATTTATGTCTTCAGCGTGATTGTGAAGAGGGGAAGGGTCAATGCGGGGTATATCCAAATGCGGAGAAAATGGAGCCGAGCCAAGCCTCGAAATTTATCGTGAGTTTGGAGTTGAGGAGGAGTGCATCCAGTTCGCCTCGTGGATGCATATTCGTGGTATACCTGTAAACCATTTTGAGAATGATTTCCATGACTAACAAAATATTGGCCCTCCGGTGCTACTGCAGATATTGGGTAGAATTCGCTTGATACATTACTCGACAGCTAGCTACCTTCCTACCAGACAGCCTCTCGCTCACTAACATGGAAGTTCTGTACTCTGGAGCGCTGGATGGGTTGACGAAGGAGATGTTTGATGGAATCACCGCCATTTGGGACGGACCAGCCATAGTGTTAGTATCTGATTTGGATGGCTCTACTAGAGTAATATGTGGCGCCTTCTTCGGCGGCGGCGTCGATGGTGACGAGGATGCGATGAGAAGGGGATGTGTTTTTCAGCTTTCCCCGATTCATCGGGTTTTTCGTTGTGGTGTGTCATTCGCTAGTGGTGGTGATGTTGGCGGTGGTAATTGCATTAGCGACCCCGAAGGCCGTTTAGTTCTAGAAGAAGGGATGCAGGCTGGGGTTTTTGATTTCCCACGATACAGGGACATCACAGATGAAATTAACAGTACTTAACAGGATGTTCTCACAAAGCATCAAGACTTAAACAAGCTACGTCCTTCTCCATAGATACTCAAATCGACGACTATCCATCATCCATTCCAGAATAGCGGTGATTGGTAAGTAACGATTCATTCCCATTTTCTGCGTACTTTTCTTTACATATATCGACTCGGAAAGAAAACCTACTACGGCAAAGATTCGGCCGAGATCGATCACGATATCAGAACTGTTGGGTAACAGTACTGGGGTTTGGAATAAAAAACAGCATGTACCTTCCTCCAGCATTACCGGTGACTTATTATGCAGTTTATACTCCAAAACCCAACGATAGCGAGATGTTGGTGCGGCTGAGATGCGCATGAGGAGCTGTGCAACGTCACATCTGGACTTGCGGGTGGCGGACGTACCTGCATCCATCCCTTCACTTTGTCTGGTCCAACTAGAGGAAGCTGATGGAGACTCCCGTTACTCTGGTCCATGGATCGGGGGTGCAACTCAGCCGCACTAACAAACCCCGCAGAGGACTGCAGTCAGCAAATTAGAGGACCCACCTTAGTCTGACATAACCGCGCGTCTCCACCACCACCCCTTACAAATTATCAGCCTCACTGTTTGTGGCGTAACCGTCGGAGATAGGATTGCCATATTGGGGGAAGTCCCACATCCCGCCAATCGAGTGGGTGTGTTGCAACTACGATCTATCTAATTGTGTTACACCGGAGGACTGTGTGCGGAGGAACAGATACCGGGCACTTGGGGCTGGCAGCGGGTTGAGGCGTGGATAGCCAAGGATACGGGAGGGGCTGAAGGCGTACGTAGACGAATGAAAGGCTGTTTTAAAGTGTGCTTGAATGGTTGGTGCGATAGGGACAGGGAGGTGCTGGGTGTTGGAAACATTGCCGGGTGATTTTGGGTGGTCTTTGCACCGGATTTCGAAATAAGGACCGGAGCAGCTGCAGTTGGTGCGTCGTGCAGGCGTAGTATGGACAACGGGTCTATCCAAGACGCACACGGCACATTGTTAGGAATTTCTGGCAGGCTTTGCGGTTCGGTCATTCTCCGCCCACGGACCGCTGTGGATTCTCGAGCTCGTCTGCGATCTAGCTCCCCCGTCCCCACTCCCCCAGTAGAGTACATGCACCCGTGCCCATCCCCCAATGCGTGGTGAGAAGGTGAGGATGAACTATGAGTCGCAACAAATAGCGGAGATGTGAACACAATATTCATCCGCAAAGCGAAGATGAACAATGAACCGCTATGTGAAAATGCCATTTTTGTGAATGAGGACCAAATGATGAACTTGGAGAATGAACTGAGCTGAGCTGACACATGTGGATGGGATGGGCGATAGTACAGAGCCAAAGGAAACCTACCTGTAGTGACGGTAGCGACGACAGCCGCACCGTAACTTTCTATGAATATCTCTGAAGTTACCATAGCCACTCCCGCGGAGATGGCCTTCTGGGTGCACGGCACAATGATAAGACAACTATAACTCTTTGCTAACGAACCGACCCGAATGACACCCCAATCTGAGTACCAGAGCAGTCGATGAACCGTGATGTTCGTCGTTCATCTCTCTAGGTTGGTTGCGGGATGATTATTCACAACCCTCAGCCCTAACCGAGAAACCACCAGTTCTGGTGATCTTTTAGAAAAAGCAACGAATAGAGGCGTTCAGCCCCAGTGGTATCCATTCTCTCCAACAACTACCTAGAATATAGCTCACCGATCAACTCATCTGGTAAATCGACCTTCCGCTTGTTGCGAGGGTGTCCCCTAACAGCCCAGAAAGTACTCTCCCACTCCGTAAGGACTGGGTCGGGTTCCGGTGAAGGCTGTGTCGTGCGCAGGCTATTCGACGAGGAAGAAACGCAGAAGACTCCGACTACCTCTAAAACTTGCTGGATTGCTGCTACGTCATGTCATTTCACCCAAACGCTACGAACGATGAGTTCGTTGAGGCTGCTCGAATGGGGGACATTGAGAGGGTAATATCCTTGATGACAAGTGGCGCAGCTACGAATGAGAGCAGGAAAATGCTACACACAGCAGCTGCGTCTGGGCAGGTGGATGTAGTAGAGTGCTTAATACGCATGGGAGTGGATGTTAATGTGGCATCGAGTGACGGCCGAACCGCACTTTAAGAGGCAGTAACATGTAGGGATGAAGAGATAATGAAATTATTGGTGGAAGCTGGTGCGAACGCCGACGAGCCAACACCCATTGTACGGGGAGGTCGAACGGCCTTACAAATGTCAGCACAGTTTGGACATACCCAGGCTGTTAGATACCTAATCGACATGGGAGCCAATGTAAATGCCCTGGCGGCCCCAAAGTCAGGGAGAACAGCTTTACAGGCCGCAGCAGAACTAGGACATGAAGGAGTTGTGAAGAATCTCATCCACATGGGAGCTGAGGTCAACGCGCCTCCGGCAGAAGAATCCGGACGAACAGCCCTACAAGCAGCAGCAGAGTCCGGGCACGAGGACATTGTGAAGTACTTAATTGACAACGGCGCCGATATCAATGCACCAATGATGGAGACAGCGGGCTACGACAAACCTGGACGGACCGCCCTACAAGCTGCGGCAGAGAATGGACATGAAGAAATTGTGATATACCTGATTAACAAGGGTGCCAATCCGAATGCACCACCCGCAATGTATGCTGGGAGAACAGCCCTTCAAGCCGCTGCAGAAAACGGATATGCGCAAATTGTGAAATATCTAATCGACAAGGGCGCCGATGTGCACGCTCCGCCAGCGCAAAATTATGGAGTGACAGCTTTGAAAGCGGCAACAATCAGAAGACATATAAGCATCATGATTCTGATAATTGATAATTTAACCCCTGAGCACTGTGAAGAGTACTTATTTCTGCTTTCCGTGATGGTTTGTGTTCTATGGGGGAGTCCGAAGTTGCCAAGACAATTCTTTCGGCCGGATAAATCAATGTCAATACTCGTCGGTTCAACAAGTTATTGGACATGTACTAACCCTAACCGGTTAGTACATGTCCAATAACTTGTTGAACCGACGAGTACACAAAGCGATTCTGGAGATACACTGCTTCACCTGGCCCTGCGGAACCGCTGGGGCAATATCGTTTCTTTGCTTCTGGAAATGCAAGCAAGTACGGAGATTCGGAACACTGAAAATAAATCACCTCTACGTCTCACGTTGGAAATGAAAGATATCGATATGTTGAGAATTTTGTTTAAGTATGGTGCTTGCACGGCCGGTGTTGCGGCGAGCACTGTACGCAGCTTGTTAGGATTGTGTGAGCATAAATTGGTACTGTTGGAAGAAAATGAGGTGACAAGATGCAAGACTCGATACAGTTGATGATTGGAGCAATTTCAGTACTAGCCCTGGGTGCAGAGCTCTTTAGTTTGTACTCCAAATCTAAATATGCCAGCCGCATATACTGATATAACCCAAGTTCAGCATTTGATGTTCCACTTCCTTCGGTGAATCGCTTGGTGCACAACTTGCCTATAGGTCCTACATTGGGAACAGCAGCGCTGGTCTATTGGTTCTGGTCACTAGCCGGATTCCACTCAGTTTTAGATGTGAAGGTCGGGATTCCAGATTTGAAAGCGACATCACCAAATTCTCGCATTGGGTGTTTCGTTTGCTTTTCCATCCTTATACCGCGGCCACAAGTAGTGAATAAAGCAAAAATCCCATCCATTTACAGTGGATCAGCGTCGATACGAGATACTTTGGATCATGAGACCCGGAGCACCACCTGATTCCGAGTCAAGTGCTAAGAAAATTATGCGATCCGTGGAATTTTACAGCGCCTTGGATTCTTTGTGGGTTCCAGACCATGGAGTGGATTTCTTTGGGTTATTCCTTCTAGATATACTGGGAAAATGGCTGGAGCTTTTTACCCAAGCCAGATCCCACCTCAGCAGGAGTGTAAGTGCGTGTGTTGACATTCAATCGTTGTTACGATGACACTAAAATATTGGCTTGCACAGCGAAAGATATTGTTAGAAGACAAAGGTAAAAATCCAGACCTTGTCGACGTTCTTTTGAAGGACAGTCAAACGTGGGCCGACTTTGGAGAACATTTGGAACGTCATGTTTACAAATGCAGAGAGTTTTTGGTAGACATCCAAGGGTGTAAGATTCTCCACGAGGAGGTGAAGAAAGTAGAAGAGGGAGAGTGCAAAGGTTCCGAGATCAGCGCGATCAAGCACTTGTCGGGTAGTATCAGGGAGCTTGAGCAGAGATGCCAAAAGGAAATTCTACTACTCGAACGGAAGACGAAAGAGATGATAGAGCTTGTGGAGTACCCTCGGACAGTGTTTGCATTCATAATAGACTGATTGTTTGGCAGGAGTTCGATCTGGTATCAATATATGAGGCCCGAAGGTCTATTACGATGGCGGTCAGCATGAAGCGGCTTAGCTGGATTACCGTCAATTTTTACCCCTCCATGCTGTCATTTATCGTCCAAGCTGACTCTGTTAGCCAGTTTGTTTTTCTCCCATTGATGTTTGTATCGGTATGTTCATAATACCCTTTAAGTCTTGGATCTGTGTGACCTGACCTATTTAGTCGCTATTTGGGATGAATATCGACATTCTAAGCTCCAATCCAAGCTGGAGGTGGTATCTAGTTATCAACGTGCCCATTTTGATTTTGGTTTTGCTGGTATGGATCTTGTTCAAGTACATTCCTGTTAGTAGCCCCCGTGCAAAGTTTTATATATGTTTGCCTCGAGTCTTATTAGACACTGATGAGCGCAGATTGAGCGTTGGGTAGAAGAAAAGATTCGAGCTTGCTTTCAGACCTCGTTCATGCCAATTACTCCCGAGCCGGAAGAGGAGGTAGCGCCATGGAAGCAGCCAGCGGAATTAATATATGAGTTGGCCATAGGACCTAATTCAAGACAAAATTCGATTGTAAGAGATTCCAGGTGTTGGCCAATGCGATTAATAGTCATCCCCTATTTCTTTTGCTAACTATACATACAGTACCGCGACAGGACTAAGGGTGATCAGTGAATGGAGATAACAACTAGTCTGGTATGATGGGGTTTCGCGGCACCAACGCTTTGAGTCCGTTCGTTAACTACTTTTCTTCCTAACTGCTTATTTGTTCTTGTGTTTCTCTGGGCGTGTTTCATGAGTTTAGCAAATTGGTACCGATTCGGTTCTTGCTCTCTTTTGGATTAGTGTTGCATACCTTATAGCCGAACTCCAAGGATTTATACTTGATATTGACCTAAAGCAGACAATCTTTGCCAATTCAACTAGGCTGTGAAAACGAGGTTAGATCTACATATGGTATACATGGTGTGGGGTGTTGGTATGAGGCTCATTAGGCTGATGGGTGCGTTGCTCTATTGACTTCATTTCAACTATACGCATGCGGTAGTGTGGCGGCTATGGCGGTAACAGAAGGCCGTTCCTATTGCTGTGTACATAAATAGTACCGTCGCTATTAGTTAATCCAACCACGAAGCCCACAACTACTAGTTTCCTAGTGCACTGACGCTGTCACTTGTCATCACCAGCATCAACCAGAATGACACGCTATATTACTCGCTGCCAGCCCCACACCTAACGCAAAATTATAGGGAAGGCTGCAGTAAATAGCTATCGCAGAACTGAGTTGGAGATGTTATGCATCCAAGGTGATATCTCCTTCTGCCGCAGCGGTATGACCCAATAGAAACCTTGGCGCCATAATCATGGCTACGAAAAGCATTGCAAGACTCAAAGCGATAACTGTCATATCAACAAACCTGGCGGTGTTGAGGCGCACCTACCACCATCTACTCGCTAGAAAATAAAGTCTCCGAACATTTTAATATTACTGAGACTATTACTTAGAAGGGATATTGTCTGTGCACATCATCCTTGACATAATTGGGATACTGAATGACTCGATACAGGAATCTACTGGCAAGGTACATACAATTGATGGTCCGTGCAATGTCTCATTGCGCAATAGCGAGCGTCCGGAGACTTTATTTTCCAACGAGTACTCTGTTAACAGTATAACGAGCAGCAAGAGATCGTCTGCTGACCTTACTTAGCTGCAATTTGACAAATCAGTTGTCCTGACAGCAGTAAATGCTTTTTAGGAATACATCGGCCTTGCATGGGATGTGTACTGTGCATGAACATAAACGTTTGGAGGTCGGTATTCGCATATATGATTAGCCGGCTATAAGACATTACACGGGATATATGGGATTGCCAGGTGGGTATATATTTACACGAACTTCTGTATGTGTGTCTTAAACGTACATAGATGGATACAAGATCAAGTCACTTCATTGTTTCAAGCAACAAATTGTTACGCGGCCGACTCCGAGTGATGATGTATGACGTCAATGTTATCGTCAGGATTTTTATCAAAACCTGAAATAATGTCGAAAATGGGGTTTTTGGTGCCAATAATCGAATACAATTCGTTAAGTATAGATTATAATCTGGAGATACAGTTCGGAACGCTCGTACCCGTCTTATATGGATTAGGGTTTCCTTTTCGAGACACCGCAGCACCGCGACTGAATGTTTGGCCACGCAAGAACAGAACGCGGACGCTAACATATATTTAAGCTTCCTGAGCCCATATTCTCTCCCTCAACAGCAGCTCCTCCTTGCCACCCGCCTCGCCGCGCCACGCCCAGTACTCGCCCAACCGTTTCTCGGAGTACTCAGCGGATCCGAACTCTATTTCGATCTCCGGGGTGATATGTTGGATGCGTGCGCAGAGACCCCTGATCCCCCGAGAGAATGGGGAGGCGATTAGCAATACAAAAAGAGGGTGAAGGGTGCCACCCTACCAGAAAAAGCCAGGGACGCCGCGAAAACGATCCACCTCATCGAAAAGCAAACGGACCTCTGCCTCCTCGTCCTTGACGGTCGGGTGTTGGCGGCTGTGGCAGCGGTAACTGCGTACGTACTCGCGCAGGAATTCGCGTCTCACAGAGCGTGTGGGCAGGAGATTGTAATCACATTCGAAGCCGACCCATTCAGAGAAGTGGCTGGCGATTTCGAAAGCGGCAGGGCAGGGCATGGCGTATCTGTTTTAAGTGTCAGCTAGTGGGTTTCTTTACGAATGGAGCTTGTGTGTTGGGAATTTGAACTCATAGTCGATGAAACTGACGGTTTCCACGCCGTCGGCGGGGAGGTTTCCATCTTTGTGCGGTTGGATAACGATATTTCCGCTTAAAAGATCACAGTGTCCAAAGACCAACTATTAATGTTAGCATAGAGCCAAATTGGTGGGGCAATGTCTGCTTACACTCCAAGAGGGCAGGTGTTTAGTATTCCCTAGTTCTTCCACCAACCACTTCAACTCCTTCTGTAAGGTAGTTTTCCTGTCCTCATCCTCGGGCGTAGGGGTTGGAAGTGCGGTGATCCATTTCTCCATGACCGTCCAGATGTTTGGTTCCACAGGATAAGGCGAAAGGCTACTGACAACTTGCCCGACATCTAAGTCAGAACTCGGCAGCGTTGTGTTTTTCTTATCATCACTTAAGCTAGCAACAGGAAGTATGCCATGCCATTCGCCCATTTTACGTGCAACGCCGCGCCAGACGCATTCTTTTCCCAGATCTTGCGGAGAACAAGCATCGCCGCGGATGAAGCGGTAGATAAGACCATTCTCGAAGCGGGCAAGGACAGGCGGTGCGAGGTTGTATTGTGAAAGCATGCAATGGGACTTGAACTCTCCTGTCCGAGAGTCAGCTTGTGATTCAATCGATTTGAAGCTAGCAGCCTGCTTTCGCGGTCGACCAAGATATCCGTGCCCTTCCCATACACTCTCAATAGGACAGCCTCGTCATCAATTTGTTGAGCCGAGAGGCCGGGCTTTTTGTATAAAGCTTTGAAGAGCTATTGCGGTAAGTCATGACCTACTGCTGAGTATGCGTATGACACCAAATAAGGGCTTACAGTGTTCGTAATGCCACCCGTAAAGCTTTTGAATTCAACCTCGCCATCACAACGCGACCAATCCGGAAAAAGTGTAAGGATTAACTGAAGCCTCGAAATGTTCGGCTCGGCCCAGTTGTACGAGAGAGGAATACATTGAGTAACCTTGATAGAGTTTCCCAGGCATGATGCAGACATTTTTGCGTCAGGTTTCTCGCACGAGTTGCTCTGGGTATGTGGAGGTTGACCTAGCTTGGGCGTAGACAGTCGGCTGAAATATTGGGCAGGACAGTTACAAAAGCAGCAAGCTGCAGCGTCGTCTGATCAGGTCACGCATTTGGACACCATTCCTACGGAACGTACATGTCGGGCCGCACCGTCCGCACCCCCGCCTTTTAATAGCTGCAGAATTAGAACCAGCTGTTGAGCCTCATTCGCAGCCTCATTCGCCTCTGCGAGCTTCCGAACAAGGCAACGAGACCGGAGATGAAACAATTATATGCTACCTAGTACCACTGCAGCACAGATAGGATTAATTCTATTTACCACCCGTTTTCAAAAAAAAAACCACTGGTTCGATGCGCAGTCAGTTTGTTGTTGCCCTGCAACAGAACAGACAACCGGATCTGGCCTGGTCCTACTATTCCTTGCCATTGGAGGGCTTCCTTTAGAGTTTGTGACCAAGTTTCAGTCGGAAGTCTCGTATTCTGGAGGCCTGCTTTAGCCCATAGAGCCATACATACCAAGTCGCAGTCGCAATAAAGTTTATGTGCCAAAAGATGGCGTGGATTTACTCTAGTGTGAAACTATGCCTTTTTGTCCGATAGTGCTACTCTATCCCCTACACGCTCGGTTTCCTTAAATTCGGTTCCACTTCCTTGTGGGTGTAGCTTGAGGCAATGATCGCCGTGTGGTAAAGCCGGTGATTGGCTAGCCGGACTTCCAATTGAGTGATGCTGGAGCACCACACTCTGGGCAAGCATGTTGTATGCACTTTTGTAAGGGCTGCATAGCATATAGGCCGGTAGTGTGTAAAGTAGATGAGGAGTCAGCACCGACATGCTTTTGACATCACTCGCTGCCCACACTATCCCCGCTGTTACTTTGGATGCTTCTTTGACTTGATTGATTGATCTCTCGAGGCCAGAAGGCCCGTATATATACAGACTTGTCTCCCATATTCTCAGCCATATTCGTCTCCATATCTATCTCCGTTTGCTCATCCGTTTGCACTGATATGAGCCGCTCTGTACTGATACGAGCCGCTCTCCTGAGGCATATCTTCATACACCAACTGCATATCAAACGGACCTGAGCTGTGAAGCTCACGATGCAGGCACACATGCAACACCCGCTGGAATCGAATTTAAGAAAACTGAGCGTGTAGGGAGACCACCGGGTTTGTATTAATCCTTCTTTTTCATGGCTCATGCAGCTTGCATACTCGATTCAGCAGTGATTTTTATTCGCCCTTGAGTCAGAAGCTACATTCAATATAACAACTCTAAAACTTAAATAAATTAAAGTGACGTGTTCAACCGGCACCGCCTATGTACGCATGTATCCTGCACGTAGATACTACAAAAAAATACAGATTGAACTAAACTCTACGGTAAAATTTGAGACTGGCATCTGGAGCCATGATAAATCTGGGGCTCGAAATCTGACACCTGAGACTGCAACAAATCCCCAGGCTACCTAGAAAAGCTCCAGGCTCTACATGAAGTACTCCATTATCTCGCCAATTGTAATAGTATATTATATTGCTTAGCTCTGGGAAATAACATTCTATGAACTACACCATACTACATCCTCCCTTCTTTATTCTGCCCTTGCGCTTCATGACTCTCTTCATGTCGTTGAATCTAACTTTATCGTGGCGATTGGTAGGTGTGTACGGTCCACGTAGATCAAGCGTACCTTTTCACATCATGTGCGCCGTTGTGTAAAATTCCCAGGCACATTGATACCACTATGGTATAGAAAGGTGAAACTGCATGTTAGTAAACAAATGACGAGACGAACGGGTATTCCCATTAGGCAAAATAGTGTTTCCTAGTTAGAAAATCAAGGGCGGATATATTGGAATATTTTGAGAAAAAATTGTATCTAAGATTTTACTGTAATAAAAGGAAAAAATTACTATTTAGCTCATTGCTTTGCCATTGTATTTTGCTTCCGCTAACTCTCTGAACACACCATCTACCACTCCACCTACTCGGTCCACAATCTCTTCTACATCTTCTTTCTGCACGATGTACGGAGGCACCAAGAGTATATGGTCGCCACTCCATCCGTCAGCAGACCCAGTTACCGGGAAAAGACTAATATTGTAACTCTTCTTCAGACCTCTATCATGAATCTTCTTGGCGACTTTCAAATTTCACGCTTTCCGCTCTTGACAGTGTCATTTATTTCTCTGTAGCTCCCCTATGAATTTAAGCTCTTAAGGTTAACCATTGTTTCTAATTATGATTGCATGAAGTAGTAGTAAGAACTGCTCTCGGAGATAGGTTTCCCGACTGGCGACAACTCATTGTAGTCAGACGATAGGACAATAAGTTGCGTGCTGTGATGGTTATATGCACTATTGTAGCAGTTGCATCCGCGAGAGTATACAAAAAAGGACGCACATACTGCTCGATAAGCTCGCTCTATCAACTCGTTCGCCCGGAAATTATAATAGCCGGCCTGACCATGCCGAAACCGACCATGGAGAACAAAAAGCCCACAACAAAACAATAAGCATAGCAGAAACATGTAGTATCTAGTAATAAATAGCCTGAAATTGGAGTGTCGGATGATATGTAACTATACAGATAGACGCCGCCATCAAACAAAAAACGCCTCTCCCACTTCCCCCCAATCTAATCTAAGGATCCCCTATATAATGCTTCCTAACCAGACGCTTTGCCGGGTTGTTGACAGGATGGTATCGAATCGGAGGCGGCCCAAAACCTGGTGGTGGTGGCGGCGGAAAAGACTTCTCGGCATCGTCTTCTTGAGGCTTAACATTGTTTTCTTGAGGCTTAGCATTGTCTTCTTGCGGGTTAACGGATTCTACATCTTGTGCAGGTTCATCCTTCGGCTCTAGCTCATATCTGCGAATCTTGAACTTGCGCTCCGGTTTGGTAGGTTCGTTGTTGTTCTTCAGGGGCTTGTTCTTGCTGATGAATGCCCATTCGCGCTGGATTTGTATCTGTGTTGGTGTTGACTGGTCTCCCTCAGTCTTCGGCGGTTCTGCACTCTTCTCTACCGTAGAGCCGTCCGGCCGTATGATAGCTGGCCTCGTCCAGGTGTTCGGTCGTGTGATAGGTGAGCGTGTCGGCGTGTACTTTTGTGCGATACGTAGCTCCTTCACTAGCAGGGCCGTTTTCTCCGCCTCCTTGCGTTCCTCTTCCTTCTGGATCATGTGCCCGATCGACTGGAACTCATTCTTCTCGTACTCATTCGTATACACGATTTTTTGTTCGGGAAATTTGATGGGGTTATCTTCTCCCTTGTTTTTCGGCGGTCTCCCCCGCCACAGTAGGTTCCGGATCTTTAGCTGGCCATCCTCGAGGATAACCTGCTTTGGCAGCACTAAATTCTTCTCCGGCTTTTTCACCCCTTCTTTTGGTTGCGGCATCACCCCCTGGAACTTCACCTTCCCATCCTCGACGACGACCCGCTTCATCACCATCGCCAGTGGCCCCTGTACCTCCATTGGTTGTTTCTCTCCTTCTATCTTCACCCCCTCCTCCTTCGCCCCCTCCTCCTTTACCCCCTCCATTACCGCCTCCTCCTTCCGTGCCGGCATAACCCCTTCAAACTTAACCCTCCCATCTTCGACAACCGCCCTCTTAACCTCAACCGGCACCTTCTCCTCCTCCGCCACCACCCCCTCCCGTTTCGGCATAACCCCTTCAAACTTAACCCTCCCATCCTCGACAACCGCCCTCTTAACCTCAACCGGCACCTTCTCCTCCTCCTCCACCACGACCCCCTCCCGTTTCGGCATCACCCCCTCAAACCTCACCCTC